>Ga0255336_100398_pt1 | contig 75611 bp, 78 predicted proteins | sample MeOH1_35cm_T3_17_FD_189102 | JGI IMG/M metagenome (GOLD analysis project Ga0255336, IMG submission 189102) | Sandy soil microbial communities from University of British Columbia, Vancouver, Canada - MeOH1_35cm_T3_179 | ecosystem: Engineered > Artificial ecosystem > Sand microcosm > Unclassified ... | reverse complement strand
CGCACCTTTGGCCGCACCTTTGGCCGCACCTTTGGCCGCACCTTTGGCCGCACCTTTGGCAGCACCTTTGGCAGCATCTTTGGCCGCACCTTTGGCCGCACCTTTGGCCGCACCTTTGGTAGCACTTTTGGCGGGACCTTTGGCGGGACCTTTGGCAGCACCTTTGGCAACACCTTTGGCCGCACCTCTGGTTGTATTAGCTCGGCTTTTGCGAGCTTTGGTGTTTGGCAGCTTTCTCTTAGCACTTTCGTACCTCTGCCAGATCTCATTGCTGACCTGCTTGAGAGTAACATAACTCTCTACATGTCCAGGCCAGTGTCGCTGTTGATCGGCCGGATATTTTTGACTGGGATGTGATTCCGGGGTGATCCAGAGGAACTGTACCTCCACATCAAAGTCAGAAAGACCTGTGATCCATGGGCCATATTCTTCAAAGAATTTCGTCCGGGAATCCGAGTGAGAGCCTGGTGCCAGAGTGATCTGAAGAGGAAATAATACCATTTTGGTTTTCGCATTCTTCGTCTTCTGCTCATCAGGTTTGATCCAGAGAATTATTCCATCGATAGCCTTGAAATTGAACTTTTGAGGGCGATAGAGCACCGGCCTTTCCGTGACGTCCGTCTTGATGTCGTCAACCCCTTTAAGGACTCTCAGAGCCATGCCATTCCCAATTCCGGCGGCAATGGCCAGACCCTTCGACCGGATGACAGAGAGGACGGCGTGTTCAATTATAAACCCAGTGACAGATGGGTTGTCGATAAACTGGTCCAACGAGTTCAGAAAGCCGGTGTCGGCGAAATTAACCTCCAACTCAAGAAGCTGGTCCGCTACAGCGTCGCGAACTACTCCGCATGTGTACTTTCCACGCCTGTCTTTCGAGTAAAAATACCGATGGTCGACCAGTCTGATGTCCTGGGACCATTCAATGGGTAGAACCTTGTGAGCACAGCAAGCCGTAACGTAGTTGCAATATCTGCGAAGTCAGTGACGTCTTGACGGTTGAATCGGACATACCTCTGCCATATATGCTCTTTTCCGGTCGTGGCATCTCTGATATCCGTTACAAAATGCACAGCTTTCCCGCAGATATCGTGCACTTCCTGCACATCTAAATTAATCTTTCCATTTACCACGCACTTGTTCAGGAGCAATGGGATGCAGCCGGTGCGATCTTCAAACCCACGGCGGTCATAGTCTCCCATGTCAACGTCTTTATGTCGCTTCCACCACTCATCCATTTCTGTCTAGTCGAGTTAGAAGCCTATTGTGAGTTAAATTTTGAACGACTTACCCTAGTCAGTCCGCCATAAACGCGTCTCACGTTGATGACGCTCTGTTTGGTGAACCTTGCAAGGTCGTCCGTAACATTTGCAGAGGAGCTGAAGATTGCTTTGTAATCCAAAGTGAAATGGTCTAGCCACTCGCGTAGGTTTGCGCGTTTCGTTGCGTCAATGGAATTATCACTCTTGAAAGCGTTTAGCTGATCAACGACAAAGATGACGTTGCTTTGGTACTCGAAGAAGTCATCGATCTTTTCCCGGGTGTTCAGGGTCATGATCTTCTCTTGCATGGCGAGATCGTCCGCCCAGGCGAACAGCATTGCTGCTTGGAAGTATTGAACGGGGCCCGAAAGAAACGACCGGCAAGTCGGGAGGTAGATGATCCGTTCTTCATCTTGAGCGGCTAAATAGCAGACGAGGGCGGCTAGCAGGTGAGACTTCCCGTAGCCCTGGGTTCCATAGAGCCAATAGACGCTGTAAACGGGACTCTTCCGCACGTCCTTCACTCCCTGGAGAAATTCTTTAAATTTCTCTCTTCCCACGTACGGCCAGGTTCCATCTCGGTCCACGTTAAATCGATCGGGCACCGCACCGCGGACAAATGGGAATGGAAGTCTGGATCGAAATGCGGGGTCAGAAAGTTTGTTGACGGCTCCGGGAAAAGGGTCGACGGAATTGGCATGCATGCCGGAGCCGTTCATCTGTATGATCATCTCCTTGATGGCCTTCCTTCGCTCCCTGGCTATGGTGGCAAGTTGCCGCAGTTTACCTTCTTCTTCTTGACGACTTCTTTTCGGTGAACTACGCGGCTGCTCAGGGGCGTCTGTTTCATCCCCTGTAATATGTTAGCTGGCTGTCTGCATGCTCCATTGAAGATGTATTTACCTTTCCTCTTTCGGCCAGCTGTCTGCTTCAATGGCCTGCCTTTGGCATTGTTAGCTAGTGTCTGAGTTACATCTACGGGATAAACATACCCTCCTTGACTTCATCCACAAGATCCATGAGTCCTAGACTGGCTCCAGGAGACAGACCACACTCCTTTTTGAAGAAATCATAACTGGAGGCCAAGAAGGTTCTTCCGACGATGCTTGCATTGTCGAATGTATTCAGATTATCACCTTTGAGAAGATCCCCGTCTCGTTGCTGGATCCACTGAAGCACCTTCTTCTCATCCCAAGTCTTCATCTCCTCGACTGCCGGAATTGTAGGTAGGCTCTGAGTGCTGAGCTCAGTCCGCTCCGGTTCGGACTCGAACGAGGTCGACATCGCGTGCCGAGGCGTCAAAGGAATCGACGAGGGAAAGGAGGGAAGATATGATGTGACGACCTGGCCGCGTCTGCGTGCCGGAGGGCTCTGAAGTCGTGGTAAACGTCTGAATGAGCTGGACACGAACTGCCGTGGAACAAGCTGGAAGGTCACTTACGCCGCGGTTGTTTCATTACTTGAGGTTGGAGGGAAGTCTTTGACCGGATGGTGAGGCTCGATCAGTGGCAGAGGAACAAAGAAGTGTGGTGTAGATGGTGAACAGTTGTATGTTGCAATGAGGACGGAGGCAGCATTAAGTATGGCGGCAAGAGTGCAGAATGATGGCAGCAGTGAAGAGTGACAACAGTTGAGGATGACGCAGTGTTCAGGCGCAAGCTGTAAGGCTTGGCGCCAAGAGTTACGACTTTCTTGCGTAGGAGCCCTCAGATGGCAGGCCGCCTGAACTTGAGGCAATCAACGACTACATTTCTAGATTCAAGCCCGCCATTCTTGAAGTACATCGGCTTTTCCGCACGTCCTGTCGACAAAAAGTCAAGTGGGACAGCCGAGGCTGACTTCCCGATTGTCGCTTTGAACACCTTGAACAGATAGTGTTGGTCCCCGTTCTACCTTTGTCCCTGTCACCAGAACGGACGTCTTATGGTGGTCAAAATCTCAAGAGCTACCATCCTCGTACGATACATCTGAAAAGGCTTCAAGCGACTTCGTGCTCAGTGCTCGGGATCATGGCACAGTCGAAGGCATACGATATCAATGCAAGCGAATGGCCGAAATACTCTGGTTTCAGGGCATTACAGGGTGGCCGTGCGGAAATACGATTGCTTCAGCTCGAGTCTGGGGCTAACACTAAAAGTTTGCGCTATGTCATGCGTCATGCAGAGCTCCACGGCTCACCCAAGTACGCTGCTGTGTCATATTCTTGGGGTGCGCCGGTACCAGTGACTGCATTAAGCGAAATCCTTATTCATGGAGAGTCTGTATTAATCAGGCCGACATTGTACTCATTTCTCGAAACTGTGACACTTCACCGCCCAGGAATGGATTTGTGGATCGACGCTCTCTGTATCAACCAGGGCGACGTGCAGGAACGCAATCAACAAATCTCTATCATGGGGGAGATTTTCAAAACAGCACAAGAAGTATATGTCTGGCTCGGGCTAGGTGATGATGATACCAACTATGCCATGGAACATATTGAAGATTCTCACCCACAAACTCGCTTTGACCAACGGATATTCTCGACGTGCGCCGAACACCTTCTCAGAGCTTCTTATTGGACGCGGCGATGGGTTATCCAGGAATTCGCTCTGGCTCAAGAACTAACTGTTGTCTGCGGGGGACGTCTGACTAAATGGCACACTCTGACGAAGAAGATTAATGACCGAATACTCGGAGGTGACGCTTTGGCCCGACGAACGCTCAAAAACTTTACAGAGCTGAGATTACTTGGCTCAAAAGAACCAAAGAGCTTGTTGAAACTGATGGAACAATTTCAAGATGCACGCTGCATCGACCGACGCGACACAGCATTCTCGCTGCTTGGTGTTGCCAAAGACGGGGATCGATTATTACCGCGTTACGATGAGTCCGTAGCTGATGTGTACTTCCGAGTCCTCTCTATGTTACCCACTAAGAGAGTTCTGCCTAAGATGTCAGGATATCGGTGGCCACATCAAGCTGCGAGTCGATTTCTGAGTCTCATGCAAATTACGAGGCGAGATGTATTCAAGTCGTTGGCGGCGAACAAGAATGACCGACTTTATACTGTTTTGGAGTACACAGGCCATATAGCAACGGTACAGGAGTCTCAGGGAATGCAACCACCACATCCAATCAACAAATTTTCCTCTTTCCCTCTTGAAGTCCGACTTCGGGAATCCACAACAGTTTTCTGTGGTAGTGGGAGGTTGGTATCAGGGGGGTCTCCCCACTCATTATTGTGAACCAGCTGTTCCGAGGTCGCGGGCCTGGGACGAGATGGAAGCTCATTTGCGTCACTGTCATAATCACTGTTGTCATCTTTGTCGCCGCTGGGGTCGCTAACACCTTGAGCACGGGGCTGGATGCAATCACGCCTTGCTGATTCCAGAATTTCGAGAGCCGGCGGAGGCTCGTAAATATGGCTGGGGCCAGTTCGATTCACGAATTCCACACCGCAACTAGGCCATGCCCATTCAGCATGCTACCTGCTTTGCCAGCTCGGAACTGAATCAGGAGGGCCGACCGAGGCGAAACGCCAATGGTGTCGCGACTGAACGGTGGAGTGTTTTCTGGAGGTTGGTAAGAGATGAAGGTGGCCATGGTAAAAGTGAAACTGGACGTGAATCCACGCAATGGAAGATGGGAGTTGGGGGGGATGGAAGTAAGGACCGAAGAAAGAACGCCTCTTTAATAGACGCCCAATGGCGGGCCCTTCTCTCCAACCCCCAAAATGCATAGCCTGGTTCTTCAACTACCTGGTTCACAATCCCGGCACACCGGCATGATGCTGCCTGCACCTACCACCAGTGTACGAGACTATCGCGGCAGCTCTAGGGAGCAGATGGATGGCGCCGAAACGTCGTGACGGACAAGGGATTCACCCCGTTCCCTGCCAACTGAGAAGATGGTAGGGATCCGATAATTCGAGACGGCCATATGGTGTGCCATTCGATCTCTCCGTGGTCCGGAGCGGTGAGCGTCCCACAATGGCTTCCACACCACTCCGACTGTCGACCATTTTTCCAACCTCATCCCAGGATAAGATCACCGCGTTCGCACCAATGATGACCTCAGTGTAGGTCTCGGCTTTGTTGTCCATGCATCATCCATCGACGTCTGAACTCGTGGTCTCCAAGCAGACAAGATCGCCGGGAAGAGGGCTTTGGATTTCCGATCATTCTGGACCACGGTTTCCCTTCAACTTCCGTCATCTTCCAGCATCCGCTAGCGCGCCTTATGATCGCCTTGCCATAGACCGTGTCACGCGTCCACTTCTTTGGTCTTCTCCGGCTTTCTTGTCTTCTTCCTCTTCTCTGGCTTCCTCTGCCTCTTGGTACTTGGTCCAGATTTCCATGCTGATGTCCTCGAGAGGAATATAACGCTCTTGATGTTTAGGCCATGGTGAACCGGACCGATAAAGGACCGGCTTATTGTGGATGTCCAACTGGATGTCGGATGGCTTCGTAAAGAATCTTAGCCGCATGCCTTTGTCACTGCTCCTGAAAACCTTCAAACCATTTGACCGGATGGATGCGAGGACCCGATTGTTGACAAAGTCGCCCAATGAAGCCCGAAAGTTGGTGTCAAGATCCAACTCAAGAACCTGATTTGCCACAGCGTCACGAACTAAACCGCAGGTATATCCTCCAATTTTATTGTCGTCGTGATAAAAGTACCGATGGTCGATCAGTTCGACGTGTTCGGTCCATCCAGGAGACCTCACGTAGCCGCAGTACCTAAAAGTCAGAAATGTCCTGAGCATCGAATCAGTTAAATATACCACCTGCATTCAAGAGCCTTAGTAGCAGACCTGATTCGCTGCACGAAACCGACAGATTTGTCACAGATTTTGCGCCATTTGGGAGCCGTCAAATCAATCGTCCCATCCATCACGCGTTGGTTCAAGAGCAACGGGATGCAGCCCGTAACGTCTTCCACCTTATCGCAGTCGTAATCCCCCATCACAACGTCTTCATGCTGCTTCCACCACTGCTCCATTTCCGTCTAGCCAAGTTAGAAGCGTCACTGTGACACAAATCTGACACGAGTTACCTTGGTGAAACGGCCATAGACGCCTATCACACTGTCCACAGTCTGATGGTTGAACTGTTCAAGGTCGTCCGTAGAATTTGCAGAGGAGCTGAAGACTGCTTTGTGAATTGAGGTGAACCGGATTACCCACTGACGTAGCTTTCGGGCCGTCTCTCTATCTCCAAGGCCATGAGCCTTGAAAGCATCCATTTGATCAACGACAAATATGACGTTCCTTTTGTGGTCTAAGAATCTCCGGATCTGGTCTTCGGTGTTTAGTGTCATGATCTTCTCCTGGGTGGTGAAATCGGTTGCCCAGGCGAACAACATTGCTGCTTGGACGTATTTAATGGGTTGATCAAGTAGCGCCCGGCAATCCGGGAGGTAGACGACCCGTTCATCTTGAGCAGCAAAGTAGCAGACGAGGGCGGCTAGAAGGTGAGACTTCTCAAAGCCCTGGGTTCCATAGAGCCAGGTCCTCCGGTAAACGAGACTCTCTCGCACTTCCTTCACCTCATTGAGGAGGTCTGTGAACATCCTTCTACCCATATATGACCATTTTCCTTTAGCCATGCCGGGCTCTTTGAATCGTTTTGGCATAGCGCCCACAAATGGGAAGTCAAGCGTGTGATTTAATGCGGGATTGGAAAGGTCATCGACAGCTCCAGGAAGAGGATCGACGGCGTTGGAAGGCTCGTAGGAAGAGTCGTCCATCTGTGTAATCATGTCCCTGATGGCCTCCCTTCGCTCACTCGCTGTGGTGGCCAGTTGCCTCAGTCTATCTTGTTCATCTTCTTCATCACCTTCCTCATCATCTTCATCATCACCATCTTCTTCATGATTATCTTCCTCTTCTCCCCTTTTCTTTTTTGGACGTCTTTTCGGCGAAAATGGGCGGCTCAGCGTCTGTTTCATCCCCTGTAATATTTTTAGCTGGTTGTCGGTATAGTAGAGTAAAGATATTTACCCTTCCTCTTTCGGCCGGCTGTCTGGTTCAGTAGCTTGCCTTGACACTGTTAGCTGGTGTCTGAGTTAGTCCATGGAATGAGCTTGCCCTCCTTCACTGCATTCACAAGTCCTCTGAGTCCTAGACTGGCTCCAGGAGACAGACGACAGACTTCGCTGAAGAATTTGTAATCGGAGCCCAAGAAGGTTACACCGGTAAAGTCAAATTTGGTAAAGGCGTCTAGATCATCGCCTTTGAGCACGCCGGGGAGATTGCGCTGGATCCAACGAAGGACCTTCTCATCATCCCAAGTCCACATCTCCTGCATTGTGGGAATTGTAGGTAGCTGAGTGCTTAGCTCAGTCCGCTTGGGTTTGGATTTGAGTGAGGAGGCCATCTTGAGGAGGTAGATGAAGAAATTATGTGAAGGCTCCGGCCGTGATAGTTGGGCTGAAAGGTTCTGAAGTGGTCGTAAACGTCTGAATGAACTGGCAGGCAAGAGTCTGAGACCTAGTTAGGCAGTAATGAAATGAATAGGAGGAGTAGAAAGCGAAGTAGAAGGAGAAGTAGAAGGAGGGGCAGAATGAGAAGATGGGTGTTCAAGGCAGCTTAGGTTATTGACCAGTTGACCTGAGGTGGAATGGTCACGTGATAAAGGATGGATGACTAAGATATAACGCCAAGACAACGCCAAGACAGAGTGCAAGTATGAGGATGAGTGAGATGGATGTCTGAAATCAAGTGCTGCGACTGAGCAGCAGATATATATGCACCTGATGCGACATAAGAGCTTGGAATGGCCATTCACAGAAATGAATCATCGCGGAGGTCAACTGGTGAAGAGAGACAGCTGTCCAGCGATGTGATTGGCTGTAGCATTCAAGACCTCTTGGCGACGGCAAATCTCACAGCCAACCTCAGGATTGAGGTGTTTTGCTGGACCAGCCAGCGGGTTTGGCCGATGCTAACACAGGCACTGACACGGTGCTCCAATGTTGCTATGTGGGTATCTGTGAGTGCCCCCTGCGGTAAGGCGCCGCCGAGACCCTTGACCGCCTGCCCCGACTGTGACGTACCATCAGTCTATAGGAAGCTGTTCTTCCGCCGCTTTCACCACCCTCCTCTCATTCTCCTTTTCTCACTACTGCCGGTGCTATCTCTTCGACGTGCGACTTACCCTGCAACCGCCGGCCGGGCTCACTCTTGTCTCATTTGCCAATCCCGTACCCAGCCAGACCGACACCAATCCTTGACTCCCCGCTCGTCTGCGAAACGATGGCTCCGGCATCTCTTTTCTTCCGTCTCTCTCTGCCAACGGCTAGCCTGTCAATGTCCACCTTCGCGGTCTCACTTCATGTCACGCACAATCGACTCCAGAACCGGACTGGAGGGGGCTGAAAGGCACACCCAAAGGGCGGGTGGGGGAAGGTTGAACATGCCGCCGTCCTGGCGAGGTCACTGACAATTCCAGAGGAGAGACGGCGCCGCTTCTCGGGGCCCTCATGACGAGCGTGCCCTTGTGGCGAGAGTACGATAGTCCTCTAATAGCCCGAGGTAATGTACTGCGAGAAGGCCTTGTTTCCCTTTCCGCGGCACCGCTAGCTTCTCAGAATCTCGCCGGTCCTCGTAATAGCATAAAGCGCAACCATAATCGCTGGAACCGGCATCAACGCCCTGACCTGAAAAGACATTTCCGAATTAGCGTCAGGGTGTCAACACCTTCAAATTCCGACTTGCCTTCCCTTTCCGCTGACCAATCTCAGTGTCAGCCGGGCATGGCCATCTATTCCTTTGAGAGAGATAAGGCAATCTCAAAGATTGTGGATGGCGGCTTGACAGGTGTCATTCAATCGTATGACATCTCTCTCAAATTGGCCTGTGTATGACCCCTCCCCGACTCCTATTTCAGGAGAGAAGGCAGGATCGAGACTTGCCACGCGTTCGGTCACCTTTGCTCAAATTGACCAGCTTCGACAGAAAAGATTTGGTCCAGGATATCCGACTCGTGGAACCCATATGCACGGAAAGACGAGATGGGAGGAGCAAAAGGACTGGGCCACTTGCCCGTCGAAATTCTGGTTGACATTGTCAAGTTGGCTGTCGTGGAGAGATATGCAATTGTTGATCCAGCACGGATGGCCATCACTGGTTGCGGATCACAGCATGTTCATGTCCGCGTCCCGCACCTCAGCCCAGGGTTCAGTGAGCAAAACGCTCACCGGCCGGATTCAAGGCATGACTCAGCGGAAGCTATGGCTCTAAATGCGGCAGCGGCCATCAAAGCGGCTCAACGGCAGATGACTGAGGATGCCGTCGGCATCGTGCATCAAAGTGGCACCATCACCTTCTCGATCTTGCTGCTGAACAGGCACTTTTACGAAATCGGTATCAACGTCCTGTACAAACACAACCGCTTTCTGTTCACGAACGTGGATGCACTCCAATGCTTCGTTCGCCATTATCCGCAGAGTGCTCGGCGTCTGCAGCACGTCATCCTGCCTTTGGTTCCCCAGGTGCAGACTGGTTTCGTTCAAGCGCTTGAAGAGCAGCAGCTGGTGAAGCAGGGTCAGATCAATCAGCTGTCCGGCATATGGGAAAATAAGCTGCTGCAACCCCCTGATTTCGTCCCATCTGCACGGGGGGTTGGACTGGCACATGACGAAAACAGTTGTGATGGCGGTGCTGCTGCTGATGCTCAACTATTCAATGCCCATGTCTTGACGGGTTTAAAGACTCTGTTGATCCATTTCATCAACTGGCAACAGCTGATATTCCTCGATGTGAGCTTGCTGCTCTCCGCTCAGCTCCCAAACGCGCCCACCGAAGTCCAGGGCAGCATCAGAAGTCATCACAAGCCGGCATATGTGGAATTGGGATTGCTGCCGATTAAGGAGGTGAGAGGAGCTGATCTCCTAGATTGGGCCAGACGCATGGCCGCAAGTGGCTGGCGGGCTGCCGACGTCGACATCACAGGACTAGAACTTTTGTCAGATCAAGAAAAGGTGAAGGCGATTCAGCGAGCATTTCTAGTCTCACCAGATTGCATTGAGAAGGACGCAGGAGTCGGTTGAGTTGGCTGAGCCGGCTGGGCGTTCGGCAAGGATGACTGCCGGCACTTCTATTTTCGAGCCTCGCTTGGAAGAAACAGTGATGTGAGCCATGCTATATCAGGCGTCATTAACCAGACTTTAATGTGATGGGAATCTGGGCAATAGTCCCTATGACGAACACGTGACCAAAAATATATCCAAACTCTATCCCACGACAGGGAGCGACTCTCTGCGCCACCCTGTTTGGTGTATTTTAGGTTTAGGAGGGTATTTCTGAGCAGCAGATGAACTGAAATACTCTCGTCGCCAGCGCTGAAGAGTCCCTACATCAAAGAAGCCAGGGATTAAGTATTTCTCAAGTCCTCCGTAGAATAGATATATTTCAATGAAACAACGCCATTGATTCACTGTGCAAAGGTTGCAGGTCTGCTTATATGAGAGGTGCCAGGGGTCCGCAATTTAGCCCCCCCACGGCACGACTCAACTTGACCTGATATTCATCGCACCCAGCATCTAGTAAATAGTGCGGCTCGGGCACAGACACCGAAGTGCATGATTACAACCAGCCCTTGACTCGGATCGGCCTAGATCTCCAGAAACGCAGCCGGCGATTGGCCAAGAGCGATAGTCTATGGAATTGTTGTTATGAGTTGCACCCATTGGGTCCCCAACTTGTCGCCTTCTCTTTTGACAACAGACCCAAACTCTCTGCGTTTGCACTGAGCAGACAGACCGTATGTCTCTGCACGCTGGGGACTGCGTTGCAAGGCCCAGTGCCCAAGTCGGCCTCCCGCTCGCCGCCGTGTTCCGGAATTGCCCGTGGAGACAAAGTCGCACCACCTCTGTGTCAGCCAGATCCACTCGTTCAAGACACAAGGACATTCTCCGTCCGCTACCGGGGGTTGTGCGTTCCAGAAACAGGCCAAAGGTTGCTATATCCTGCTGGGGCGGACTGTTTTGGCGTCCATGTCCATGACCCCACCTTCACCTTCCCTTGGGCTCCCCGCATTTTCTCATGTGAGCGCACGCGGCAGATACTATGAATCCTCTGCTGGCCCGGCTCCGGCCCAGGCGAGGTCCAATGTTGAAGCCTGGCTCCTCGTCTCATCCTCTTTTTCTCGATTGTGCGGTATATACGTTCCGCTTGAGGTCCCCGTGGCTGGTGTCGCCATTGCCTTGCTATAGCCAGGCTCCTGGTGGTCAAAATGCAGACGAAGCACTTTATCAACGATCCGACCCATCTGTGAGTTTGTTGGCTGTTTGTTGTTTTTCTTTTCGACTGGCGTGTCCTGTTCGATGATGGCTGACTCGTGGACGTCGAAATGGTAGGGTCCACACCGCACTACACTCCCTCACCATCACCAATCCGTCTTTAGCCTTCGATCAGGAGAACAAGATCATATACCGTCGGCCGACCAAAGAGCTGACGGAGAAGCCAAAAGTGTCCATCATCTCCGGCGGTGGTTCCGGCCATGAACCCGGAATTGCCGGCTTTGTGGGCAAGGGCTTGCTCACAGCGTCGGTGGCGGGGACCATCTTTGCCTCTCCGTCCGCTGAGCAAGTTCGCCGTGCGCTCCTCACGCGCATTCCCACGGAGAAGGGCGTCCTGGTCATCACAATGAACTATACCGGAGATGTGTTGAACTTTGGTGTGGCGGCGGAGAAAGCCAAAGCGGGCGGAGTGCCCACCGAGTTCTTCGCCGTCGGCGACGACGTCGGCGTGGGCCGGGCCAAAGGAGGCAAGGTCGGTCGGCGAGGGATTGGTGGTGTCATCATGGTGCTGAAGTGCTGTGGTGCGCTGGCGGAGCTGGGCGGAAGTTTGTCAGAAGTGTACCAGCTCGCAAAGCAGGTGGCCGGCAACATGGTCTCTGTCGGTGCGTCTATGGAACATGTCCACGTGCCCGGCCGTGCCATCCCAGCGCCAGATTCAGATGAGATGCTTCCGACAGGAGAAATTGAAGTCGGCATGGGGATCCACAACGAGCCGGGGAGTCACCGTGTCTCAGCCTCGCTTCCCGAGCTCATCAAGATCATGCTGGCGCAAATGCTGGATCCGAATGACCAGGACAGACATTTCATCGACATCACCGCAACCGACCCGGTGGTGCTCTTCATCAACAATTTGGGCGGTGTCAGTTGCCTCGAGCTCGGAGGCATCTTGGACGAAATCGTCAAGCAACTGAAGGATGACTGGGGCCTGATACCGGTCCGGGTCTACTCCGGCGCCTACCTGACCTCGCTCAACGGAATGGGCTTCTCGGCGTCCCTCCTCAAGGTGGAGGACACCGGTCTCGGCGAGGGCAAGTCCATACTCGAACTTTTGGACCTCCCGTCGGAAGCCGTGGGATGGACGGCACAGATTTCACCCTCGACATGGGAGGCCGACAACAGCGCCACCCTGGAGGGCACATCCGCGGCCGGCACAGCCGAAGCCAAAGCCAGCCATCTGACCGTCGACCCGCAACGGGCACACACGGTCCTCAAAGCCGGTCTGGACAAGATGATCGCGGCCGAGCCCGAAGTCACCCAGTATGACACCATCGTGGGCGACGGCGACTGCGGCATTGGGCTCAAGCGAGGCGCGGAAGCCGTTCTGAAGGAGCTGTCTTCCGGCCCTCTCCCCTCCGATGCCGTCGCGTTCGTCAACAAGATCGTCCCGGTCGTGGAGAACACGATGGACGGCACGTCGGGCGCTCTCTACGCCATCTTCCTCAACGCGCTGGCGCACGGCCTGCGAGAGCAGGACACCGGGTCATCCACGCCCGCGGACGCACAGACATGGGCGGCTGCCTTGAAGTCGAGCTTGCAAGCACTGGCAAAATACACCCCAGCCGCCCCCGGTGATAGGACGTTAATAGACGCGCTGGCCCCATTCGTCGAGGAGCTCGGCAGGAGCGGGGACGTCAAGAAGGCCGCCGAGAAGGCCAAAGAAGGCGCGGAGAAGACCAAGATAATGAAGGCCAGCTTGGGTCGGGCGGTGTATGTGGGGGGAGAGGACGAGTGGATGGGTAAGGTGCCCGATCCGGGGGCCTGGGGCCTGCAAGAGTTCCTGGTCGGTCTGGCAGGAGCGTCTTAGTCGGAGATGAAAGAAGTAACGGGGGCTAGGCTGTAAAATTCTGGCCTCTGGATGAAGATAAATTGCTCACTGGAGTCCTTTTACCATGTGCCATGTCCTTGTCCCTTTGTCCTCCTGTTCTTGTCCCCTTTGTCCAGTCCTTGCCCCTTCTGTCCAGTCCTTGCCCCTCTGTCCAGTCCTTGGCCCTCTGTCCAGTCCTTGGCCCTCTGTCCAGTCCTTGCCCTCCCCCCTGTCCTCTCGTTCTCCAATCAACCCTGCTTTTGCTGGTCCCTTTTCGGTAATGTCATTGAGTCAGGCAGATAGCCTTGTTGACAAGACTACCGCAGGATGCTGGTCACTCATCGTAGCAGTAGGCAGTAAAGTAGTCTCTCGCGACCAATCTCTCAACTCAACAGAACCAGGATGACACTGTCACCTCGCAAGAACATCTTGCTGATGAATCTGTCCTTATTGACGCCTTTTGCATTCCCTTTGCCCTTCTCCGTCCACATCTCCTTGACGTTTTCGAGGACCATGTTGCAGTGCCGATCAAAGGCTTTGACGCGCGCAAGCAATTTGCGGTTGTTTCGGCACGAGATGAGGACTTGGGTGTGTGTGCGAGTCGCGGTCATCAGGATCGAGAGTGGTCCGGTTGACAATTCGTGCGCTTCGAGAAGGGAGACTTCATATTCACTGCCATGTCCATGTTAGCTCGAACGTGCTTGACGAGGCAATGCGCATTGAGAGTGTCATGTGTGGGATGACAGAACAGGTATGTCGACGCACAAGTGTGCGCATCAGACAGAAGATGTGGGTGTTGGCAGCGACGACGAGGGTGGAGCGGGATCGGCTGGCGGAGCGGAATCCGCCTCCAGAAGGGGTCAGAGGAAGAATGGCGCACCACTCGGGGCCATGGGAGCATGCAGGGGCACGCAGGAACACCAAATAGAATGAGCGGGGTATAACACGTACGTCAACTCGTTCCTCGGTTTACTGAGCAAGTCCCTGTGAAAATAGGCCGTTAGCAGACGCCGATTCCAGGCGCAAAGAAACCGGAGATAAGCAGACAGGGGTGTGAGTCATAACACCGAAGAGGAAGGACATACTGAATCTTGGAGGCGTCAGCCATGTTGATGAAAGTTACTTAAAGAACCTCGATTCCCTTCCCCAGAACCGAGACTGTGAGAATCTCTTTGGCATTGCAACTGCTGCCAAGAAATCCGTCCGGCTAACCTTCTGTCTGGAGTCGACCAACCGGATCTGTGAGCGCCAAGTGTCTGCATTTTGGCGCTTGCCATCATCAACCCAGCTTAGCAGCACCGCGCCATAGCCGACCCGCCGACACGCTCAATTGGCTACGCGTTTGCTGTGTCCTTTACTTGGGCCAGAGCATTCGCCCTGCACCAGGTTGCTAAACCTAATTGCACGTATTTAATGTGTTTCCCAGCAGTAATCTTCCTCACATTATCGTGTTGACCTCGCCTGAACAACCGGCAGTCTTACCAGCAGAAACACGCTCGCGTGTGTGTTTCGGCCACCACCACCACCAGCAATTGCGCAATACCTTACTTCTACAATCTCCGTTGAACGCCAGAATCTGCAAAATGATCCTTCAAGGATAAGAACGCCGGCCCTGCTGTCTCAAGGGTCGCGTTGAGCATTGCACGATGGCGTCTCCATGTGATGGCGTCTCCCTGCGGACCGTTAAACTGAAAGTCTTGTACACATTTGACGCGGAACAAAAGGACAACCACCTGGCGAGATGGCCTCACTCATTGGAGGTCCAAACGGCTTTTGTCGACGAAGCGACCCAGATCGGCGTTATTGACCTGAGAACCTGCCTGGAAGCAGTCACCACGGCGAGCCCAGAGCTGACCAACCAGCTTGATGGTGATTTTACCGTGTATGCCTACGATTACTCCGAGCCGGAGACGCCATTGGTGGGACAAGGGATGCTGTCAAAGGCACTCGCCGTGCAAGAGTCGGGAGTTGGGACCGACACTGAGGCGATGGTGACTGGCCGGATCACCAAAAATGTCATGGGATTGTTTTCAAAAAATGCGCAAGAGACACTCGAAGTCAAGCTCCGACTGACGCCGCTGAATGCCTTCCCGCATCCTCGCTACCGCTCCGGAAGTGTCAGTTCTCAAAACGGTGTCCTCGGCCAGTGGTCGGCCGTGTCGCAGAGCAGCAACTCGTCGATCACGCCGCAGTGTCCGGGTTCAGCGTCACCCATGGACACGTCCGGTCTTGAAGCCATGCAGAGAATGCTCAACGAAGGCGGTACGGCACGAGACCGATCGGGAAGCTTTGCGGCCGCAGACAACCCGCCGTACCCACCCATTCCGTCACGCGTGGGGAGCAGATCAGGCACGCCCACTCTGGCCCCAGCCTACAATCCGCCGGCCAAGCTGGCTCCCAATCCCATGTCCCGACCGAGCTCGAGGGCGGGAGAGCGACAAGGATCCGTTCATGCCAGACGAGATTCGTTCAATGCCGGGTATTTCAGCGGAGATGAAAATATGGAAGAGGGACCGGTGCGGAAGCGCGCAAAGATCACCAAGGTGGACTGGCCCAGCAAGTCCAACCTCAACATTGAACGGCAACCGGAGTCCTTGAGAGTGGTGGCGAGCACAGCCTCCAGCGTCCGGATCTATCGTCCGATGGCCATCAATCCGGCCATCACCACGGCCCAGCCCAGTGGCCAGGCGGAGGAGGTCCGGCCTCCGACGCCCATCCCCAACTTGAAATCTGGAAAGCCTCGAGGCCGGCCACGGAAGATGGCGTCGAGTCATCTCATTCGAGACTCGCGAGCGCGGGACTCCTCTCCGGCCGTGGATTCGATTCCACCGCCCGAGCTGGCCCATGTCTCCCTCTCGTCCCCCGATGAGAGCAGAGCCCGGAGCGTGTCGAGTACACCGGCGAACTTGCCATCATCTCCTCCGATGATACCCGATCACCCTCCCATCACCAGTCCAGCCCTTCCCCCCATGATGGGCCCGCATGACTCGGGTTTCATGAGTGGGAGCCTGGATGACCTCTTTGGTGATGATCAGATGCTTCAGTTCGAAGACTTTATTGTTGATAAGCCGGGTGACGACCTCGGTGATCAGGAGTTTCCCCCGCCAGCGTCCGTACCCCCGCCGGTATTTGAGGAAGGCAAGGAGGTGGAAGAAGCGATCTTTGTCCCCCCGGCACCCCCCCTCGCACCCGCCCCGATGCGACCACTGTCTCGCACGCGATCGTTCACCCCGGCTCCTCCGATCAGCATGTCCTCACCCCGGCTGGCCCCGGCGCCGATACCGCGAGCACGTCAAATTCTCGAAGAACAGAAAGCGAGAACGCTGGCCCAGGCGGCATCAGCTCCGACCACGGCGAGGAGCCTGCCGCGGTCGAATACGTGGGCACCAGAGAGCGATGCGCTGACGTCAGATGCTGCGGCTGGGGATGAGGCCAGGCCGAAACCAAAGAAACGTGTGGGCAAGGAACAGACCAGAGCGCGGCTGGAGAATGCCATCGCCAATGGAGAGATGCCGCCCTACTGTGATAATTGCGGCGCCATTGAAACTCCGGCGTGGCGACGTGCCTACACCAAGGTGTTTGATTGTCCGTGGGACGAGGTCGAGACGTCGTTGGACCACGGCGCCTGTTGTTACAAGGAGGTCATGGAACGGAACGCTGACGGCAGCATCAAGACGTTCAAGGGGTACAAGGTCGAGAAGCGGCCAGACGACAAGCCTGATGAATGGGTTCAGGTTTCTCTGTGCAATCGTAAGTGTGAACACGGTGGTCGAATGATCGACGGACTGACCTCCCTTCAGCGTGCGGCTTATGGTTCCATAAGCAGAAATGCCCACGGCCGCGTGAGAAGTGGCAGAAGAAAGACCCCAAAGAGAAGCGAAAGAGAAAGCGGGCCCCGAAAGGATCGAAATCTTTCCAGAGACATGGGGCCACAGCAAAGAGCGACGCGGCCACTCCGGGCAGTGACGAATCGTCTCCGACCGACAGTGCCACGGAAGCTCCTGATGGGGACGATATTGATCCTGAGGGGATCAATAACGACGATGAGATCGGAGAGGAGGGTGAACCACAATTACCCCCTATGCCGCTGAGCTTGCGAGCCAGCGGGACTGATCCAGGCCCCCGGGGCCTGCACTCTTCACACCATCCCCCATCGACGAGACAGGTCCAGTCAAGCCCTGGCCAAGCGCATGGTCAAGATCGAGACGCGCCGATTGAAATCGGTCTGACACCCAAGCCTGTTCGACGACAACTCTTTCCATCCCCGGACAAGGTCCAGATCCAGTCATCTCCGGTTCAAGTGGCGGCCGCCAACATCGAAACTCCGTTGCCCAGATTTCTCCGCCGCAGCCCAAGATTGAACAAGACCAAAGACGTATTCGCCGCTCCTCTGGAGGCCGCCGGCGTGGTGGAGCTGTCCGCTGATGGCAAAGAAAACACGGCCCTCAATGTGGGTGGGAGCGGTGGTGGAGATGATCTGGACGAGTTTTTGGACGAAGCGTCAGCGAATGTCGAAGTGCCACCGTCGACCCCGACTCCCAAGCGACGGTCAGAACGGCTCCTGTTGAAGACGCCGTCATCGAAAAATGTCCCACGGGAATTTGGTCTCGACATTTCCCCGAACATTCGGCAATCCCCAGGCTTTCGCACGCCCCAGTCCAAGCAGCACATCCAACATCCCGTCGCCGCCGCGCTCCTGGGCACCGCGAGGAAAGATCGATCGGAGATGACCCCCTTCACCCGATCCATCCACGAGGCACTCTCTGATGCGCCCGAGTTTGGAATCATTTCTCCGTCTCAGAGTGCCCAGGCCCATCGTGCATCTCGGAGTTCCAAAAAGAGCACGCCCAACAAAGACGACGCATTTCACTTTCCCGATTTACCCTCTCTGAAAGGTTCTTCGCCTGTGTCCAACAGTCAATTGTTCAATTTCAACTTCTCGGAAATCTCAACCGAGCACTTGCACACCGACTTCAACGACGTTTTTAGCACTGACGTGCCGATGCCGAGTTCACCACCTCCCGGGTTTTTCAACTTCATCAATGCGGATGTGGCCGAGGGCGGTGAAATTTGGGGCGACCTCGAAATTACGAATCACGCCCCAACGACTGTGGCCATTTCCACATATCCCGATCCTGAAGCGGCGTCACTGGTCCCAGCCCCCAGTTACCTTTTGCGGAGGAGCCCAAGGAAGCGGAATTAGAATCTCAGGTGCGACCGCAATCCGCTGCTCTTCAGAGGACATGTCGGGAACGTTATCAATCTGAAAGACAAGGATCAGATCCCCTGAGCTGGAAGGACTCGGATTTTATGCCTCCGGGCGGTGAGCTGTTTTCACCATGATTTTCTGTGTCTGCAGCATTGCTCTTTAAAGACTTGACCTGTTGAGCTTACTCAACCGACTAGAGAAGCAAGTGCAATGTGCTCTACTCAACCTATTCCTAGCCTGTCAGAATTTTGTTTCGTAACGTGAGACACACTCTCCCTCCCACACGTTATCCATCCAACCCACAATCGAACCATTGACACCAACACAGAAATTGACCAGAGCCATAGCGCATGCCTAGTATCCCGAACTCTCTCCATTCCCGTCACCATCATCATAGAAAATGCTCTTGTATCTGTGTGTCGCATCCACGACAGCCTCGAACAGCTTGATGTCCGGCGTCTGCCCGTGCTCATTCTTCGGCCACTCCGTACTGCTTAATACCCTGATACCCAGGCCATGCCCGCCCTCGATGTTGACCACCTTTCCGACGATTTCGTAAAGCGAGCCCACGGAGACGTGCGAATCTCTGTGACGGTCAGCGCCAGAACGGATACCACGACTCGACTTTGAAAGCCTCACCTGTTCAGTAATATCGTGACGGCATCTGTACCGCATGTGAGCGTCGCCTGGTCACCGCTGACCGTAGTTATCGTGCCGAGCATGCGGACTGTGTTGTGAGCACTGCTGCCAGGTGCAAAAGCCTGGAGGTGGGCAGGGAGGATTCTGGGAGTGGCTAGAGAAGTCATTATGAGATCCGCAGAAACTGAGTCGTTGATTTCTGTCTGTAAGCGATAGGAAGAGAGGAGGAGCCCGCTGTTACTCTTCTAGATCGTGAAAACAGACTTTCATTTCCAGGTGGACGCGCCCCGCGTTGGAGAACCAGACGCGTTAAGTGGCTACCCATGTCACCATGACCAAGGCCAAGACGAGCGCTGCCCAGTGTGGTGTCCTACAATTTTCTAGGACTGGAGAAATTGGCGATATTGTCGTGTGACGCGTTGACAGCTGCTATACTGTCAGAGTATCCATGAGAGATTCTGATGAGATATTGGGAGCTTCCTCGAATTTCTGACTCTACTTTCAATGCTGCAGCGTGGTATACATTCAACATCGTGGATATTACGCCTAGCCATCAACAGTGATCAGGCCAAGTCAAATTGTTTGGTCCTACCACCGACTGCTTGCTGCCCCCTGCAGCTTAACTTGAGAAGCTTCTTGTCTGAAAGGCCGGGAGTGAGAAGAGTTTGGAAGGCTGATTCTCTCAATCGCCTCAATTAAATATATTCCATTTACTTGGAATCCGGGAGGATCCTTGATTATGAAGAATGGAAACCCATGCCATGTTGTCTCCTCAAAGTTCTGGACCTCTGTTGTTGAGACTATGCCATCCCCAACGCGGCCACCGCAATGGCCGCGGCGACGAAGCCGTCGATCTTGCCACCATTCATGCTTGCGGCGGCTCCCGTGTACGTAGCGGCCGCCGCGGCACTGGATGAGGCGACACTGGCAATTGCCTACCCAAGTCAGCCATGGCCAAGGCATGTCACTTTGATTCGTTGAAGGGCAAGGAGGTCGGACTTACAGAACTGGCCGTGGTAGAGGACATTGCCGAGACGGCTGAAGCACTGCTGGTGGCAGCGGGAGCAGATGTTGTCTCGATTGTGCTTGTAGTGGCAGCGACTGAGCTTGTCGCTGCTGTACCAGAGGTTGAAGCAGCAGTAGCGACAGCACTGGACGGGCTCGGTGTGTCCGCGTCGCCACAGGCTTCGGCGGCTGCGGCGACGTCGGTCCCATAGTACTGCCAGATGTCATAGGTCAAGGCACACTCCAAACAGTCCGCGAGGTCGGTTGTATAGGTGGAATTGTCGCAGTAACCGGCAGTGCCAGCGTCGACAATCACACCACCTGGATGAACAATGTCAAAATGGACGCCGCCCAGCCTCTGTGGCCTTGGCTTGATCACTTACCACAGTGAGCATGGCACTCGTACAAGGGGGAGCCTGGCGTCAGATCCTGGCGCTTCTGGATGGGAAACGACTCTGGAAAGCTCAGAGCAGCAGCGGCGCTGGCAAAGGCCAGACAGATGGTAGTAAGAGAGAGCATTTGGACCAAATGATCGTGTCTGCTGGCTTTCAACCAGTGTCGGTGAAGAAGCGATTCGACCGGCAGAAGCACCAGCGGTATATATGAGTGGCAAGTGAGCCCCGATCAATTCAGGGACAAGTCCCATAAATCCCGCCAGGATCAGGTATCCGACAGTAGACGGTGGGCCTTTAGCCGCACACGTAGAGTTTCTTTTCTAGTCTTCCATCCAATTCTGCCTACCTCAAGAACATCGTCTGTAGGACGGATGGCATGGCCGCCCCAACCCAGGCTGGCCACACTGAGTGGGCTCTCGGCCACGCGAGGAGGTCGGCGATGTTGGCAAAGGCGCGGTCCAATAAACGGTGGTCGTCAAAGGCACCAGACGTCATCTGATATTTTTCTTAGTCCAGACAATCCAAAGTGGATCAAAGACCAGTGCGCCGTGTGTAAAAGGTCGGGATCGAAGCATGGTGTGGAAAGATGCATTGCATGGCCGCGTAATCTAATCTTATCTGCTTATATAGCTCTGGGAAAGTCGAATGTCCAAGGCACCAACTTTTGTCTACGCTCAGAGAGACCTAGTTCGACCAGTCCAACCTGGAAAAGCCGACTGCTAGGCAGCATGATTGCGGATCGGTGCAGCTGCAGGAATAACTTTTTGCCAAAATTCACCCAGAGAGTGGATGGTGCTGGCCAATAGCTTGCCCCTCACCCCACACTTGGTATATCTAGTCTAATCTTATCTGATCATCTGACAGCCATCAGTTCTTGACTCCATGTCTCACTGTGGTCTGTCCCGCAGGTGCAGAAACTATTGTCTCTCTAGCACATGGGCTAAGCATTCCCGGCTGGTCTTCAAAACGAAGCAAAGATTCACCCACTCTCTTTTTTGTTGCGGGCTCATGTATGTCCAATTACCATGCGAATGGGACCCAAAGTCGGTTTTAGCATTTCCCTGACCAGGTCAGTTGGTCGCCCGCCGAAGCGAAAGGTCAAGTAGATGTCACCGCTAATAAGGGGCTAACGGGAGAGTGTGCTATGGGTGTATGAGCACCAACGTAGCGTCGCCCTTCCAGTCCAGAACAGCGAGGGACACTACCCCGGCTAGTATTGGTAGGTGCCAAAAAATAGACCGACTTTATGGCTCGCCATTCCCAGCTTCGAGCGTCAATGGCTGGATACGATGACGCCACTAAGCGGCAGACGACATGGAGGGGAGAATTGCATGAGGCCATGCTATATACATTTAGCCTGCTACTCTTGAAAATCCTGGTCAAAGCCGTTACTTGCCGTGTCATTCTGCTTGGGAGCTTTCTTGCTCCAAACCTCACACCCCCTCGACATGTATCTGTCGTCTCTCATAACGGCCCTTGGCCTGTTAATACTGCCATGGACCGGTGCACAAGAGGTCAGCACCATGGGGCCCGCGGGATTCCTCTGGCCGCCGGACAGGGAGTGGTCCGCGGCATGGGATAATACCGCTCCATGCGGCTCTTCCGCTGCGATAGGCAATCGAACCAAATTTCCCTTGAGTAAGAAGACTTCAGCAACCTGAGATTAGTCACTGACAACGAGATAGCTAATGGAGCGGTGGCCATCGTACTTCAAGACGAGTCTTATTCGGTCAATCTCGCCGTTTCCTACAGCAACGGTAAGCAAATGTTTCACACTCCCTTCTGTCTTGACATACCCGTGTCTGACGCCCCTTTTCAGACCCGACAAGCAACTCTGACTTCAGTACACTGGTCGCGGGAAGCAGGGTTCCCGACATTGAGCCCGGACACGAGTGCTACTCGGTCCCCAACCCCCCCTCGACCGTCGGTGCCGGCACCAATGCCACTTTGCAACTGTCTTACACCTCAACATTCGACACCAGTACCAACGAGACCTACTATGCTTGTGCGGACATTACTTATGTCGCGCTGTCAGATTTCACCACCAGCATCCCCTGCTTCAACGTCACCGAAGACACTTCATACACCACCTCCGCCGCTGGCGTCGCCGCGACGGCCACTTCAACCAGTCTGGCGGCGACAGCCACTGGGGTGTCATCATCTTCGTCCTCGTCGGGAGATTCTCACAGTGGTCTCTCTGGCGGCGCCATTGCCGGCATCGTGGTTGGAACTGTTGTCGGCGCCGCTCTTCTCGCCGTTATTTTGTTCATCCTCTGGCGCAGATACGTGCGCAAACTCAAAACCGAAATTGCGGTCCAATTGAGGATGGATGAAATGAGAAAGGGCCACAAGAGCGCAGAATCGGAAACGTCTGATGGCCAGCACTGAGAGACTCGAGAACAGAACCTTCAGAGAGGTAGCAGGCACCGGTCGGTATTTAGCAAGTTTAGGGTCGTCGTCTTCCTTTGCTGACATTGGTACAAAATGGAGACAAGTCGAGCCAGTTGATGTTCACCATGTCCACGGTCTAATCAATGAAATATTCACAATTATGTTATTGTGTCTGTCATATCGTTATGGACAACGGCTGTTAGCAGAGCCAGATGATCATCATGGCGAAATATGGGTATTTCGAGGACAGCCACAGCATTCCATTGAACGAGATAGATGCATTTGCTGTCTTTTCCTAATCAGTTCGGGACGTATAATGGGGGTGTGGCAGGTCACATACCATTTGCAGTTCATTGCCCTCTCAAAATTCCTGATTACGTGGGTGATTGTGCCCATGGAGTCGGTATCGGTGGTCAAGATAGGACCGTGACTGTAGATAAATAACGTCCGGTCCCCGAAGGAGGTTCTTCATATGGCATTCGAATGACAATTTGAGTCGCAAATGTGGGTATGTCCAACTCTGACAACATAAATACCGTTCGTTTGCATGTTTGCACCACTCTTTGCAGGTGATTTGGATGTGAGGTGACGTGCTGGAGGCTCCCTGATGTAGCTTCTCGCGCTGGTGGCAGACTGCCTTCCCAACCTGTGGTGAGACGTACAATGTAATATTTGAAATCACGGAAATCAGGTGCACTCTACAATCACATTGGGTTGCAGTTTTTGCTGTCCAAAACCGCACATCTTTTGCAGTTGCTGGTCTTGTGACAGGAAGCAGCCATCTCAGTGGCCAGCCCGGCCGAATGAGGAAGGTTACCCCAGCAAGTGCTGGTCCGCTGCAATCAACTTGCAATACAACACCTGTCGATCTCTACCAATAGACAATGAAGATGACGGTTGCTAAGAGACATCATTCCATGTAATTAACGGAAAATATAAGACAATTTGTAGAATAAGAGCAGAACCTGACTTGGAAAAGATGAAGCGGTTGTCCAACAGCCAGCGGTTGAGTGGCAACCATGTTAGCAGGCGTCGTTTGCCAGTTAGATCATTACGTGCTATGGCCTCGTTGTTCCGTAACATTGATCACTCACATGGTGAAAGCAACGTTGCCAGAAAGTGCTTGACGTTGAGAATCGCCAAGCGCTGTCCATCCGTATCATTCCTCGGCCAAAGATATCCGACCTTCATTCACGTCTGCTGTTGCACGCGTCATTGTCCAAACCTTTAGATGACTGCGCCACGGAAAGGCAAGTCAGCAGAACGAGGAAGGACGTCCAAAGCAGCTGGCAAGCGCAAGCTGGAAAACGAAGAGACTGGATCTTCCAGGTCTGCGAAGCAGCCTCGTTCCATCGTCGACTTATTCTCGTCCCAGCACAGCAACGAGTCGGATGACCATCACCCTCGCGACGGTAGGGACGCCGCGACGAAACAAGCCGGACGAAGCGGATCGATGCACGACTCTCGACTGGCGGGTCTCACCACGAATTCGGTTGCTGACATGTACTCTTTCACCTCCGCCCGAAGCACGGCCAATGGGGTGGTGGATTTGACGGGCGGGACCCCATCGACCGAGTCACAGAAGCGAAAGACGGTGTTCGCAGCTCCGAGGACATTGACCTTCAACCCACACCAAGGGCCGAAGAAGCTGGTGGTCAAGAATTTGCGGACGACGCCGCACATCGACCCGCAACAATATCTCGACAAGGTGTGGACGCAGGAAGAGAGCGCTCTCGAGGCCATTTTCCACAATGACAAAGAGCCGTATTCATTAGAAGAGCTGTACAAGGGCGCAGAGAATGTGTGTCGGCAAGGGAAGGCCGCTGACTTGTACAAGAGGCTCCAGCAAAACTGCAAGGAACATCTGGCCCGCACGGTGCGCGGCGACATCAGGGCGAAAGCCGCGGAAGTGTCGGACGTCGAGGTTCTGAAGACCTTTGTGGACGCGTGGTCGCGATGGCAACGACAGTTACTGACGATCCGGCAAATCTTCTACTACATGGATCAGTCGTATCTGCTGCGTTCCCCGGAGAATGCCAGCGTCCACGAGACCGGCTTGACCCTCTTCCGCTCGGAGGTCTTCCAGGACGCGATCATCAAGCGGAAAACGTTGCAAGGGGTGGTGACGCTGATCGACTCGGATCGTCAAGGGCAGATGCGAGAGGACGAATTCAGTTTGCTGCGGCAGGCGGTCGATACTCTACACGAATTGAGCATATACACCAGTGACTTCGAGCCTGTATTCATCTCATCGTCCGAACACTATTTCAGAGTGTGGCGTGAGGCTGAAGGGCGTACATCTGATCTGGCACGCTACGCGACCGCATGCAGCGATCTCCTCGAACGAGAAATGACTCGATGCGACCTCCTGACCCTGGATCGAAGCACCCGAGTGCAGTTGTCCGAGCTGTTCGACACCATCTTTGTGGAAGAAGAGGTTGACCTACTCACGGCCGAGGACTCGGTCCTGGACTTGTTAGAAGAGGACATGCCCCAAGAGCTGGAGCGGGTCTACTCACTGCTGGAACGAAGAGGCCACGTCGACAAGCTTCGCCCGACCTTTGAGAAATATGTCGACACCGAGGGCACGCTGATTGTGTTTGATGAGAAGCGGGAGGCAGAGATGGTGGTCAACCTGTTGGACTTCAAACGTCGGCTGGACCATTTCCTCAATTTCTCCTTTCACAAGAACGATAACCTGGGCGAAAGCCTGCACCGTTCTTTCAGCCTGTTCATCAACAAGACCAAGAAGTCGCAGTCGACCTGGGACACGGACAATGCGAAACCGGGTGAGATGATCGCGAAGCACGTGGACTTGCTGCTCAAAGGAGGAGTCAAGGCCGTGCCCCGTCTCGCGGCCGCCCAAAAGTCCGACTCTTCGAAGCCCGAGGAAGAGCACGATTTCGATGGGGCGCCGGCCGATGAAGACGCCGAAATCAATCAACATCTCTCCAACGCCTTGGACCTCTTCCGCTTCGTCCAGGGCAAAGCTGTCTTTGAAGCATTCTACAAGAAAGATCTGGCCCGTCGACTCCTGATGGGTCGAAGTGCGTCTTTCGACGCCGAGCGGAACATGCTGACCCGGTTGAAGAAGGAGTGCGGCGCGAGCTTCACGCACAACCTCGAGTCGATGTTCAAGGACATGGATTTGGCGCGCGAGGAGATGATGTCGTACAACCAGCTGTTAGACGATCGAGGGGCGCGCTCCGGTGGCCCCGACCTCCACGTCAATGTCCTCTCAGCGTCTGCCTGGCCCACTTACCCCGACGTTCCCGTCAACATTCCGACGTCCATCGCGAAAATCATGTCGGATTTCGAGACCCACTACAAGAGCAAGCATAGTGGCCGCAAATTGACCTGGAAACATGCTCTGGCGCACTGCCAGCTTCGCGCCAAGTTTCCACGGGGCAACAAAGAGCTGGTGGTCTCCGGCTTCCAAGCAATCGTTCTGCTCCTTTTCAACGACGTGGCCGCCGACGCACAGCTCTCCTACTCCGACCTCAAATCCGGAACCGGCCTCCCTGACGCGGAACTCCGGCGCACCCTTCAATCGCTCGCGTGTGCCAAATACCGTGTGCTGACCAAGCACCCCAAAGGCCGAGATGTCAATGACACTGACACGTTCAGCTTCAACGCCGCCTTCAGCGACCCGAAGATGCGCATCAAGATCAATCAGATCCAGCTGAAGGAGACCAAGGAGGAAAACAAAGAGACACACCAGCGCGTGGCTGCCGACCGGCATTATGAGACTCAAGCAGCCATCGTGCGCATCATGAAGTCGCACAAGAAGATCGGACACAACGAGTTGATTGTCGAGGTCATCAAAGCCACCAGGAGCAGAGGCGTGCTGGATCAAGCGGATATCAAGCGGAATATCGAAAAGTATGTTTCTTATCCTCCCCCTCCTTCACGCGCTTTTCGACCTCCATATTACGTCATGTATTGACCTAGTCACGTTGCAGGCTGATCGAGAAAGACTACATGGAGAGAGTGGAGGGCAATACGTACGCTTATGTCGCCTGAGCTGCGTGACAGGACGATCTCTAGATCTCATAATGTGGGAGGTTCTGGCTCGTGGCGTCGGTTGGGTTGGTGGTGTCCAGAAGCATCCATTGACTCTTCTCGTTGATGACTGATGAATGTCTTAAATTTACAGAAACGGCATGCCGGGGATGGCGGCCTTCTCGAGACCTAGCACAAGGATGAAGAGATCTTTCCGAGAACTTGAACAGAGATTAGTGGAACAAGTTTGCCTCCGTACATCATTGAAGATCCGGCGTTGAAGAGCAGTTCCATTACAGGTTAGGAAATCCTCCCACTGATTCTGCCACCATCCCCGAATATCTCGTGATGGACAACCCGGGCAACGAACAACAGCAGCCAGTATCATCCAACAAGCTGACCGTCACTTTATCAATATCTCTCACTCGTCTTCACGAGCTTCGGCCATCGCCGTACTGCTGAACGTTAGCGTTCATCTTTACTTCCACGGAATAGACGTGCCTTATTCCTCCGGGCGGCCTGCTGCAAGGCGGCCTGCCTCTTCTTCTTGGTGTGGGTGTTGATGTACGTGCCAATGCAGAAGGCGACGACGTTGAAGAAGGGCACCCAGGTCTGTTCGGGCAAAAATTTCTGGGCAAATGCCAGTGCCAGCGGCGAGGTGATCCAGCTGACTTTCATCACGGGCATGAAACCAGCGCGCACCGTGGCGCGGATTTGATGCCAGGTGCGGGCGCCAGCAATCACGGCCATGGATGCGAGATAGATGAAGTTTTGGATCGGCGCAATCTGGTCGCATGTTAGATCTCGTCACGCCCCGTCCAAACGAGGAGACATACGATCAGATTGCTGGTCAGAATCTGAAGGATCTTGGCCCGGAGGCTGGTCCGGCCTGCGAACACCCTCTGGAGCAGACCGATCAGGACGTGGCCCATTGGCGCACTGATGAACGCGCCGTAGGCCGCCATCTTGGGGATTCTTGAGCTGAGGTAGTGGCCGTGCTTGCCGCGTTCATGGGCGAGCCATGATGCCAGAAGCTCTTGCAGAGCTGCCAGCGTACCGGATGTGAGCATTTTGGTGCGCAGCGGGTAATCATGAAGCTGTTTGAGATATGCCTACAAGATCCGGGATGAGCACGCGATCGTAGGGGAAGCGGGATCGTTGTTCATACGGCAAGATAACCAGTCTGCTGCTTCCCGCCCGTCAATGCCTCGCCAACCTTGTGCGCCGTGCTCTCATGGCGTCCTCCAGGGATAAAAGGTGCTGTCGTGCTGACCTGCTCCTGTTGGAACTTGACAGACATGGTGGCCTAGCGCGTCGAGGACTATAGGGGGAATCGGAAGGCAAGAGTGCAGCCGTGAGGGAGAGGATAAGGGCCAACGCCAATCTAAATTCCTATTAGCAAGGGAATCTGTACACGCGCGAAAGAGGTCGTCAAGGCAGCAGTCCGTGCTGACAGAGAGTGTTGACAAAACCGTCGGGCCGAGGTTGGCAAGGGTGCTTCGCGAACAGACGCGGCATCTGACAACGGTACAACTGGTGATGAAAATCTTGAACTCACCCGAGATGATGGCGCTGCGGACGGGATGGACTGAAAGCGCGTGTTTGACAATGTATACCGGCTGAGGGACGCGTAGGCGATGCGCCGTCCTAAAGTGGACGCCAGACGGGCTGAGGAGAGATGAGTTGGCAACCAATGCACCAGCGCAACCGGAGAGGCGCAACTTAAATCCAGTAGCGCGCCAAGCCAGTGATCCTCTTCTTTTCGATGTTCAAGGACGTATGTACGTCTTGAGCAGTGCTGTTGGACTCTACCAAAGCGATTGTTGTCGTACCGTTACCTGGTTGCACAGCCGTCGACTCCGAGAACAGATCATTGCCAGCAGAAGATGGCCCTGGTTCAGCAGCTGGAATACCTCACAACGAGATGGCATTGCGGGTGCTCTACTGCGTTCTGTCCTTTTGTCTCTTGCAAATCTTCCTAAAGTCTGTCAGTGAAGCGGTTCCTATCCTCAATCTTCACTCGTGTGTTCAGAACACATCTACAGAATTCATCTCTGCCTGCATTCGCTTCAAGAGGCGTAGATTGTTCTCTGCCTCCCGGACAATGATATCTGACAGTCATGGCCAGTCTCATGCTGCAGCACCTTCGCTTGTGCCTCCACACAGAGCCTCGACTTCAAAACAAGGTCATTTATGTGCCCACATGACAGTGACCCGTTTCTTTGATCCAGATCGCCTACAACATGGGCCTCGGGTCACGCACATCCAAATATCGGCTGGGTCCTCCGTACTGCTGCACTGAGGACACCCATAGATTCTTGTCCCTGCTACAACATGAATGTACCGGGCAATCACCACGACAGACCAGGGAGACATCAGTCATCAAGAGACAAGCCTGTCCAAACTCAGTGGGTCAGCTATAAAGCAAACATTGAAGGCCGGTATACAGATCAGCAGACGGAACGAGTTTGAGACACCATTTGGATAACAAGACAGGACACCAGCGACCGGTTCAGCTACGGCTTTAGGCTGGTCTGGCGAATCTCGCACCTTTTCGACTCTTCTCCCAGGCACAGCCTTCTCAAATACATCGTCCACCGGCCTCGACGAGGAAGTCGGGCCACCTATGACTGGCCGGAGCCGCAAAATATCTGGCAACCCCCCCCGTGGGCGTTAGACCATGGAAGCCTGTCTGAGCGTATCCGGGACTGTCAGTCCGATCATGTGTCCGTTCAAGGTCTGTCCAACCTGCGACCCGGTACGGCGAGAGAGCCTACCAATCTCTCGACGACTTCTGAACGATGCCTTCCACCTCAATGGGAACTAGACAAAATGGAAGAAGCACATTGATCTGAGCTTGACTCAACTTTGACAAATGAGAACTCGAATCATCACATGGCCTACTGAGCTCCCAAAGAGCGAGCGGTGAAGCATACTTCCTACTTAGCTCGTCTACCCCTGGTGTGATGGACGTGATAATAAACCACACATCACATGCTCAACATCCATGCCGAGGTCTCGCACTTCCTGGCTATTACTTGCACATGCTAGCAGTAGTGTCGGGGATGAGTGGAGAGGGAGGGAAGAAACCCTGGTCAAAGGTAAAGGAGCGAGCAGATCAGATCACACCCCTGGCACCCCTCTTCTTGAATAACCAAAAACGGCAGCGACTTCTCTTCATTTTTCACTCGGCCATCAGTTATTGGCAATGCAGCCTTGACCCAGGTCAATTAATTCGAGCGAGTCAGGAGCGGGGCCAATAGTATGTAGATAGCCTAAAGTTTGACCACCCCGCGCCCAGAACGCTTTGGCTAACAGCTTCCCTGCTCACTAGCTTTTCCTCAAATCAGACGCTGGAGGCGCTGGCACAAGAAGAGCGATCGAACTATACATGGGTGGTGTCAGACAGAAAGACAAAGCAGTTAAGCCAGGCCCTTCAGGGAATGATGTTCGCCCTGCTGCTGTTGAGTGGCTGCGAGCCGGAACTCCGATCCGCCATCAGCACGATCATCTCATGAAAACTGTGTCCCCAGGAGGTCCGATTCCGATACCCATACAATTTTCTCCCCTGCGAATCCATGACTCTCGACACTTATGTGGTCGGGTATTGGCCCTGTTCTGCTGCCACTGGCCACACACGGCGTGAACGCCAGAATGCAAGACCTTGTGGGATGTGGCGGCGAGCTGAGCCAATGCCTCGAGGGGGTCGGAAGCGCGGATACTTGGTCCCTGCTTGAACCCCCTCATCAGCGGCAGTGGCGGAAACGCAGCCGTACGTTTCAGCACGGCCACTCAGCTGCGGGGCGATCCCAGCTGAAGGCCAGCCCCGCTTCAAAGTTCAGTTTGGAGCACCGCAGGAGCAGGGGCACGGGCGGTGTCTGGCGACAGGTATGGCAATCGGTTATCGATATTGGCCCATGCAGCACTGAACAGTCCATGTCGATATTGAGACAACAAGCCCATCATCGCGTGAAGCCGTAAGAGGGGCGACGAACTAACGGTGGCCCAACCACCTGTCCAGAACTCGTAGACGGTCTCATGTGCCTTCAACGCCGCCGTAAGAACCGACCCGCTCTCGATGTTGTGGTCGCAATTAGTTCAGCAAAAAGGTGGGTCGGTTCAATCGGTGGGCCTGGGCGTGTGCACCTCAAACTCAGCCGATCGGTCAAATTCTGGCAGTGGAGGGGCCAACAGAGATGGATCCTCGCCCACGGTTGGGGGTGCAGGGTAATAGCTGTCCGCCATCACTTGAGTTGGGCCGAGCTGAGGCAGGTCGGGAATGGGCAGGAGCTGTGGATAGTCGGCAAAGTTGGACCCGGCGAGTGACATGTGGTGGACGTAGAAGTCGTTGCCCAGGTTGGTGAGGTGTTTCTGGATCTCTTTGGGCGACTTGCAGCCTTCCGAGTTGGCGTGCGCCAGCAGGATCGCGTTCATCTGCTGGATTTCCTCCTTCATCCGCATGACTTGGTCTTTGAGAAAGGCGTTGTGGACGGCCTTTTCGTGCGAGTCTCGCTGGAGCTGTTCTGTTTTTTCCTTTTTGTTGATGCGACATTTGGCCGCCGCGAGACGATTCTTTTCCAGCGACTGTTTGCGTTTGATGTCTTCCGGCGAGTTGGCCTGGTCGGGGGGACCAGCGGCTTTGCGGGTCGTGTTATTCTTGCGCTTGCGCCCGGGTGTGGTCGGGGTCGGCGCCCCTCGCCCTGCGTCTCTGACGGGGACCTTGGTGCGTTTCCGGCGGCCAGCACCGCCCGTTTGAGGTGACATATCGTCTTCATTCCTGGTGTTGTTGTCAACGGAGCTAGCCGTGGAGCTGGACCTCGGCGGGGTCATCTGTCCATAGCGCGAGATGGCCGTGGTCGCATTCGGGAGGGACTGGGAGATAAACTTGTCGATTTCGTACGAGTCCAGATCGTCGGTCGGGGCCATGGCCAGCTTGGCCTCGGCCTCACGGTCGAAATCGGGCCACCCAGAGAGCGAGAGAGGGTCATTCTGCCTCGGCGGGCTGTAAGTGTGATCTATCTTGAAAATTGTGGGCTTCTGCTCCGCGGCGGGCGGGTCGAACCCAAATTCATCTTCGTCGGCGGGCGCGTACGAAGTGGGGAGGGAGAAGGTGTAGTCGCGAAGAGTATAGCCGTCGAGATCGTTGATGCCAGGGCCGGCAGAGGACGACCCCGAATGTGAGACGTAAAGTTCCATCTGTCTTGACGGCAGAGGATGAGAGGGACCACCACAGAGGGCGCGGGTGGCAAGGAAGAGAAGGTCGACAATCGTAAAGGAAGTCAAGATCCAGGCGCAAAGGCTCGGTCGAACAGAGTCCTCCCTCGTCTGTTATAACAGAGGGTCCAGGCGCGCGAGCCCGGCCAAAAAGGTATGCTGTGTCAGACACGGGCGGTGAAGACCGGCAAATATGGCCAGAACAGAATGATATATGCGGGGTGATAAGGCGGCTGGCGAGTTAGTCGACCTGCCCGCCTGTCGACACACTCTGTTGGGATTCGTGTAGGGTAATGGGTAGCAGAAGAGAAAACAAGAGGAAGAAGAGAACAGGAGCGGAGGGCACGGCAAGGTACTTGGTACTTGGGACTCGAGGACGCCTAAACTTAGTTCCAGGATTAATCCGCGCACATGGGCCGATGGAAGAAGCTGGTGGGAAAGGCTGGTTGATATTGGGCCGCTGCGCCCAAAATCACCATCGGCTGGAATGTAATTCCGCTGCACCAGTAGTGATCCTGTTGGAGGAATCTGCGGTCGATCGAGATCGCAATCCCGGTGTAGTAATGCGAAACTCTCTCGACCTTGACATGCTCCACGCTGCTGCACGCTGCTCTCCTAACTTTGCCGCGGTCTTCTGATTCCAGGTCAATCTGGCCAGTTCATTCGCCACTTGATCTACCCATCCTGGCCCAACCGATAAGAGCAAGTCACGCCAGCACGGCCACAGCTGGGACCTCCTTGCATGTGGCTGCTAGAGCCGCGTTTACCCTGTCCCTCCCGCTTCCCCCGCGCGTCTCGCCACTCGCCTTCTCTGGGCTTCTTCACGGTCACCTCCGACCTATTGTCAGCCCTCTTCAGTCCTTCCTCTACAGTGTCGAGAGACGAGCGCAAGTCACCTGTTTGCTTGGACCATCCGCGACCTCCGTGGGCCTTGGGTTCCGGGGACTCCTGGTGGTGGGTCTGTTGTCTACGATCGCAAACCATCGACGATCGCCAGCACCACGCTTTACCAAATTTGCAGCATGGGAATTGAAGACTCCCATTGGGATCGGCGGTGGGAACGCCACAGTCGGATCGTCGCCCCGTTCAAATCAGTATTGCGTGAACGCAGCGCAATTGCAGATCAACTGTCGTCATACTCGTCATTTGTGCCAGACCTCCCTATCACGACATCCTAGCACCACCACCCACACCCCTCTCCGTATCCACTCCTCCAAACCAGCGCCCGAGAGCATATGTCGTGCTGATCTTGCACGGCGGCTTGACAGCCTGCATGGGTCTGTGGCGATGACCTGCATCACCAACGCCGCGTGTGCTGTCTATGACATAACGGAAACCCTACATGCTGCCGCCCTGTTCACGAAGCCTCCGACAATCAACATCCTCAGGAGGATCAACCGGATGAACTTGTCACCGGACGTATTCTGCTACCTTTCTGCAGCTGAATCCCATACTTGTCATGTGAAGCTGATCTGTGAAGCTGCCCAGTCCAATGAGAATGTTGGTGAACGGCCCCGCTGATGGCATAGACGGTGATTTTCTGGGAAAGCGATGTCATCTTGCGTCTCCTCTCACTTTGCATGAGCCACACGGATCTCCTTTCCGGTCTCCAATGCCGATCCTCAGGTACTTGCCCGATGGCAGCAACCGCAACAGGCTCAGGGACACCTCCCGTTGACCACACTGAGGTGGGTCTTTCCAGGAACAATTCTCTACGTCCTGCTCGCCATCCATCCACAACCACCACCACCTCAATAGTCCTCGTCGAGGCCATCTCCCTTCCACGGTAATGAGAGTCGGCTGGGACTGCGCATTTCCAACCATGGATCAATCCAACAGAGTTAATGCTCCTGACGAATTGCACTGGCAGCCAGCAGGGTTCCGTCATAGTCCACACGACCCCTCCACTCTTGAGTTTGTTTTTGGTCGTTCTGTTTCACAAATGGCACGCCCAGTTCAAGTCAGATCCTTTTTGCGAGGTACAAATTTGGTACGTCTCAAGTCAAGGGCTGACTTGCAGTCAGGCCGCTATTACGGAAGGGGGAGATTATTCCCATTATCTGATCTATGACCTCACCTGCTGTCTGATGACCCCTTGGTACTTTCGACTTCCAAAGTCCATGCTCTCCTGAATCCAAGATTGACGTCAGCGTCATCGCCGGCTTTGGCGACTCTGCATTGTGCCAGAATCTGTTCGACCTTTTTGCGCACCTCTGTGCACCCCAGCCGGCGTCGTGGATCGTGCTCAATCATGCCTTTGATGCACTCTTCGACCTTGGACCCGACCCCTGGCTCGTGGCCTTCGCTGTCAATGTTGGCAGTTAAGCCGTGAGGTAAGTGGCCCTTCTGCAGATCTCTCAACACATGTAGTCGCTCCGTGCTGGTGGTACAGAGCCACAGCATTTCGACAAGAATGACGCCGAGAGCGTACACGTCTGTCTTCTCGTCGACGATATTCACTTGGTTCTTCCCTTTGGGATCCCTCCACGCGGGTGGCCGGTAGTATTCGGTCCCGACTGCTCGGAAGTCGCCAAAGGGATCATTATTTGTTTCAGCCCCGGTCGATCTCGCCACCTCGGCAACCAGACCAAAGTCGCCAATTCTCGGGTTGACAAATCGCCTCCTCGGATCAACGCAACCAGGACACGACCCTACGTCCTGATATCCTTCGCCCAACGGGCTAAGAGTATCCGTGGCCAGATTCGAAATGAAGATATTGCTCGGTTTGATGTCTCGATGGATCAGCCCTTTGGCGTGGATGTATTGCAAGCCACACAGAATGCCGAGGAGGATGCGTAGTGCTGGAACGAGATGAAAACAGTGTCGTAAACTCGGACTTGCCAATCCACTCGTAGAATCAGGTGAGCGAGGGGATAGATATTCGGTGAGGGTCATGGGGTACAGAGACATTTGCACATAGAGCACATAAACCGAGTCGTCCCTTGCCGAGTCATCACACCGAGCCGACCTTGCCAGTCCATCGGTGAAAATGTCCGATTCATGGACAGAGGATGTCTGCCACAGATTGCGGTTTGAAGACCATGTCATGAGATTGTTTTCAGCCTTGTGCGCGCGCCCGTCGGATACGCTATCTGATCCAAACACGATACCTGGACTGGATTCGAGGTCCGTTGTGGCGGTGACGACATCGTGCTGGTCCTGGGTCAGCGAGTTGGCTGACCGATCAGCAAGGAGCTTTGGGCTGGGAAGACCCAATCGGACTTCAGAACCGAGGTAAGGATTGAGCGATATTCGGGGCTCTTCAATCCATGTAGCGTGATATCGGACGACATTTTGATGCTCCAGTCGTGCCAGAGCTTGAACTTCCCGGAGAACGGTTTCCAACTCCTGATGGCCCAGCTCTCTGTACCGCTGCGAGAGTTTGGGGCTCAAAGGTATCTTCTTGACCGCATACTCTTTTTGATCGAACAGGTTGTAGGCATGATACACTCTGCCGAAACCTCCTTTGCCCAGCAATTTCAGCTGCTGGAAGCTTGACTCATAGTGACTGCGGCGAGGTGGATTCGATAGCTGCAAACCAGGTCGCAGAGTGGAGATCGCAGAGCGGTTCACATTCAAAGAGAGATTCGAAAATTGATTTGGGTCCCAATTTGCGACTCGAGAAATGGCCAGACTGTTTTCTGCTGTGGAAAGGTGTTGCTGGCGATAGTTTGGCACCCGCTCGTGGTTTTGAAGATTGTGCACACCGAGACCGTCCAATGCCGTCAAGAATCGCCTTCGAGCGTGGCCAAGGTCATCGGCGACCGCTGAAGCGGGCAAGATTCCGTTCAGCGCCAGAGTCTGGCTGGTCTCAGCGAACAACCTCTTTGCTAGAGGCTGTGTCTCCGCGGATGTCCTGTGGTAGTTGGAGCCCGGGTTGGATGCATTGAGCGCTTCTGCCGCGCGAGTTCTCGAGTAGTCTTCCAGCAGAGATGCCAGCAGGAGATTTCGATATTGTTCAATACTAGCCAGTCCAGCGTCATCTTGGCTGTCAGCCGCAGAGAAATGGCCCTTGCTTGAGACTGACTCCGTCGCGGTCAGTTCAGCATTGGCTTGGACGACTTCCTCGGTCCCTTCCTGCGAGTGCTCGCCATACTCAAGATCATCGCTCTGGCAACTGGACTCTGAGCTGTCGTCACCGGGTCTGCGGAAGAATGCGGAGCTCATGATATCCTCAGGACATCAAATGCTTGCTCCCCGTGTTTGGCAACCGACGACGGTCTGGGAATCATTGCGCCAGGTCTTCTATTAGCGGGCGGCCCGGCGTTGATGTTTGCAGCCCCTGGTGAGAAGTCAGGCTCCAGCTGTCATCAAACCCGAGCCTGGAGAACAGGCACCTACAACATATTTGTCTGGGTGAGCCTGTTTAGGATTGGGATTGAACGCGCCTGGGCAAGTCAACGTGCTTGGCGCCATTGCCACGCCATTCGATGTCCTTCGACATATCCCTGAACGTGTCGTAGGGCGCACATTGAGACCAGACACTCTCAAGCCAAGGGATGTTTGAGTCAGATCCTTCATCGACATTTGGCCGGACATTGGGGTACATCTACAGGGGAGCGAGGCTTCTCGGCCGACCCCAACTCATAGACAGCAGGTGATTGAACTATCCAACGATTATGTTTGGATGACTGACAGGGTAAGATCCGCCAACGCCAGCGCACCTAATCCGACATATGCCCTTTCTCTGGTATCATTGAATGACTTCCACGGCTGGCCAGCACCATCCTCAGAACATTCCATGCCAGGAAATATGCCACAAGTGATCGTAATCCTCCCCATGCCTGATATCTGATAACGCCGTGTGTCCAAACAGAGGGATCCTTTCATGTCACACGTCGTCGTTAACATTCAGATCTTCAAAATCATCCAGCAATTCGTCCACGTTGATGTTGGGTACCTCGTCCTCACTTCCGTCGGCGTCAGTGATGCTCATCGCATCGACATGCAGCTCCTTCCGCCGTTTGGCCTTGTACAGGGCCAACGTGTTCCTGAGATCAGCATCTTCCTCGACGTCCCGGAGGAACATCTCGTAGTCTGCATCCATCCGATCCTGATCCGCCTTTTTCGGCAGCAGGTCACCCTCATCCTTCGCCATGCGCTTGAGCTTCCAGTTTCGCGACTTGGGCTTCTTCTTTCGGGCGTAGAACTTCTTGACCAGCATGACGTCGGGAATCGTCGACGCATATGCGTCGTTCGACTCAAGTTCTTCAAATTGAGGGTTGTTAAAATTGGACCCCGTCAGATGATATCCCAGAACAGAGTCGCCAGCGTGGAGAACTCCACCGAGGTGTGTTCGACAAAAGTAGGTCTGATCATTGACGCCCAAGTCGGAAGCGCGGGCAACCGTGGCCTCGGCTAAAAGGAAGCGTCCGTTCTGTGAAGATAAGGGTTCAATATCCAGAACGACAAACTCGACAAGCTCTTGAACATCTGCCAGGTTCCGGAAAGGGGCTCTCCAATACGTTGAAGTCGGCAAGTCTGCCGTCTGCAAAGTGTTGGGGTCGACCAAGTTGATCGATGTGCCCACCCGATAGCACAGCGCGAGGGGCGCAATGTTGCCGATGGATCGTGCGAGCTTGGTGGGAAGCGCCACCAGGTCGTCTTTGCATATCGGAACGAGTTCACAAGAATAGGTAAACTTGTAGGATTTTGTCGACGTGTGCACGTCGATGGAAATGAGTTCTTGCGATTTCTTGACTCTGACCGGCGTGACGGACGTGAGGAAGTCGACAAATTTCTCCGCGTGATTGCGCTGGGCAAAGAAAAAGTCGAGACCGTCTTTGGCTTCCTTGATGTTGATGGTGTCCGTGTGCGCAGAGTGCTTCAAGATGAGCTGTTCGAGGAACAGAAAGGTGCGTTTGTGTGGCACCTTTTGCCGCACCTGGACCGAAGCGCGCCAGACGTTGGCCGTGTATGATTTGGCACATTCTGGGCACTGCTGATGAGCAACGACATATTCCACTTCGAAACTCTGCTGCACGATCGCGCCCTCGAATGCTTCCTGTTGCACCGTGATTTTGACTTTGATTCGTCTCGAATGAGGCTCGGTCCACAGGAAGTGGGCGTCAATAATCCGGACCTTATTCAGCCCTCTCAGTTTCCGGAGGCATAGCGCCAGTAATTCTCTGCTTTCTGGAGTGGCCGTGACCCACTGTGAAGGGGGATTCAACCATCTGTCACAGTCCCGGCAAGTATGGAGGACGCCTTCCCGTGGGATCCCTTCGGACACATCCACAGTCAACTTGATGCAATCGTAACAAAGGGCACCCGCAGAGGCCGTGCCGTCTATCGGTGCACCGCAGTTGCAGCAAAGAATGGTCGCCGTCTGGGGCCGGTGAATCGACGGCAACGCCACAGAGTCCAGATCCATGGACATCTTCGGGTACACGAGTTCTGACCTTGTCGCAAACTCCAGAGGCCGCCCTGAGTATATGAATGCCTTCAGTGGGTTCCTTTCATCAGAAAGATGGAAAGGCTCAGAAGGCCGTTAGTAATGCAAAATTCGCCTCACAGACTGGTTCAGGCAGTGAGTGCCTGCCAAGACATTCTAAAACTCGGATCCTATGGTCACGTGACAATCCTCTACCTCGGTCACGACAATGTGGCACCCGATGCTCTCTCCGCAGACACATTGATAACCCCCTGGAGGAGCTGCGAGGCTTACGTCGAGTTGAGTATTGACACTCATCTCATCGCAGTCCTCGTTTGCTCGCAATGACGACTTGCTGTTCACGATTCGCAGTCTCGCTGTGCAGGCCCGTTTCCAAGGGCCAACCGGCAGCGAGGTTGTCGGCCCAGTTTGTTCCCAGACTTGGCCGAAGAGCGGTATGGAGAATGAGAGCCCAGCGGGTTTGTCGAGAAGTCTAGCTCATCCCCTCACAGATGTCGTCTACTGGAGCTCGATTCGCTGAAATTCCCAAGGAACAGCCTGGCGATGAGGCCGACGATGTCCTCTTCAACTCCCTGTACGGTGTCCGGACGATTGAGTTGAACCGGCCAAAGAAATTGAATTCTCTCAATGGTTCCATGGCCAGGAAAATATTGCCACGGCTGCGTGAATGGGAAAAATCACAATTGGCCAATACGGTCCTGATCAGTGGCGCCGGACCCAAGGCTTTCTGCGCCGGAGGAGATGTCGCAGAGCTCGCGGGACAGAATAAAATGGGCCCTGAAGGCCAAAGAAAATCATCAGATTATTTTGCCCTTGAATATCGACTAGATCACCTGATTGCGACCTACAGCAAGCCATACATTGCCATTCTGGACGGCATCACCATGGGTGGCGGCGTTGGCCTGTCAGTTCACGCCCCGTTCAGAATTGCTACAGAGAAGACGGTGTTCGCGATGCCCGAGACCACCATAGGCTTCTTCCCCGACGTTGGTGGCAGTTTCTTTCTTCCCCGGCTGGACGGCGAAATCGGCACCTACCTCGCTTTGACGTCGGAACGATTGCATGGAGTTCAAGCCTTTTACGCGGGCGTCGCCACACACTACCTGGACAGCTCTGTGCTGGCGCCGCTGACCACTCGATTGTCGGAGCTCGTGTTCAAAGATTTCGCCAGTCTCCCAGAGCGGCTTGAGCTCATCAACACGACCATATCCGAGTTCACCAGCAGCTTGCCATCGCCTGATTCATATGAAACGTCAAAGTATGGCAACTTGACCGGTGCGCTGCGCGAAGCGGTCGATCGGTCTTTCAAATACGACAGCATCGAGGAAATCCTGAATGCCGTGACAAAGGAGGCCGAGTCACCGGACCCGAGAATTGCTGAGTGGGCGCAAGCGACTCTGAAGACGATTGCGATGCGATCTCCCACCAGCCTCAAAGTCACGCTGAAGCAGCTGAGGTTGGGCAAGCACTGGAACATCAGTGAGACTTTTATCCGCGAGCATCAGATGGCGACCAGGTTCATGGCACACCCTGACTTCACCGAAGGAGTTTCCGCCCGGCTGATCAGCAAACCTCCCACCAAGCCCAATTGGAAGCCGGCCACGCTTGATGAAGTGTCAGCATCCGATGTGTCTGAATTCTTCACGCTTCCCGAAGGCTACGAGCAGCTGGCTTTGATCCAGTCCCAAGAGGGCGCGTTGAATCCGAACTACACCGAGTATCCTCACGTTGCCTTTGCGCTTCCCCGGGAGTCCGACATCGAGGCTGTGGTCAGGCAGCACGGCGAGAAAGGGTCTAAAGCGGTGCTTGACGAGATGTTGCGCAAGTGGAATAACAAACTCGGGCTGAGGGAAAAGGTCCAGGATGTATTGGCACGGAAAACGGTCTCTGCAGGTAATGGGATTGTATGGCAGCCACAGAGTGCCAACCTATAGAATTGAACTTGTATATATTGTGACAAGATGTGAAGAGTCTTCAAAGAGTGATCATCGACATCATGAACGCGGCTGTGCCAGGTTAGTTGATTTAACCATCTGTCCAAGTCTGTAGGCTCGCGGATCATCCCCACCCTGTTCTCCAACCCCACACGACCAAACCCGCGCCAAATTTTACTGTTCACTGCAGCCCTGCACTTTGCATAGAATTTGTATCCGCGCCTGCTTTCTTTGCAGAGGCCGACGAGCCCAAGCCGTTATTTCCAGAGAGCGACATGGCGGCGGCAACGAAAAACCGATTCTTGGACGACGGGTTTTCCGACGAATCTGATGGCGCCGATGCAGGATACGATTCCGAGGCCGCCGAAGTCTCAAAGGGCGGTCGCGCCGCTGCACCGTCAGGCCGGGCTCTGAAGAGGCGGAAATTGTCCGAGTCGGAGGATGACAGCGGGGAGGAGGTGATGAATGGTGTCAATGACACAAATGGGAATGGAGAGGCATCAGGCTCAGAGATGGAGGTCCCCATCGATCGTGACCGCCCGGTGCAGAGTAAAGCGACGACTTCACCGATTCCCTCTCCCTCTACAATTGCAAAGCCTGCAACATCAACAACAGCAGCAGTCAATAAAAAGAGGCGAAAAGGCAAGGAACAAACGCCAGGTGTCGTGTACCTCTCCTCGCTGCCTCCATACCTGAAACCGTCGGCGCTCCGCAACATGCTCACTCAACGCGGCTTTGGACCCATCACGCGACTGTTCCTGGCGCCAGCGTCCAAAGCCAAGGCGGGTTCCAAAAAGAACTCACGCCAGCTGTACGCGGAAGGCTGGATCGAGTTCGAGTCCAAGAAGACAGCACGCCGGTGTGCAGACGCGCTGAACGCGGCGCCGGTGGGCGGCAAGAAGGGCGGATTCTACCACGATGATGTGTGGAATATGAAGTATCTGAAGAGCATGGCCTGGTCCGAGCTGATGGCCGGGATCAGGGAGGAGAGAAGAGAGGAAGAAGGCAGGAGGGATGACGAGCGCAGAGCCATAGCGAGAGAGGCCAAGAGGTTTATCGAAGGCGTCGAAGAGGGAAAGAGGTTGCAGGGGATCCAGAAGAAGCGCAGATTAAAGGCCGTCCACGATGACGACCTGAGCGGTGTGGTTGAGGACGGTAAAAGGACGTGGAGACAGTTTGAGGTCAAAGGAGGGAATGGCAAGGAGAAGAACGGTGGAGCCGACGATGGCATGATCAGCGAGGATGTGAGGCAGGTGCTGACAAAGATATTCTGACTCGATGACTCCACGAGGAAAGCCATATCACACAACATCGAGAGCTGAAAGTTCAATAACATCTGGGCGCAACTGGGGGCCACCTGGCGCAGAAAGAGCATCAACATATCGCAGGCATATCGCAATTCCCACGGACATCTGGGTCATCTGAGTCCGGATATTAAGAGGGTGAAGATCAGCGAGTGCGTGTGACGACAGAGTCCGTACAGACACGAAGTATTGACGCCTTCACGCGACCGATAGCAAATGCTCTCATCAACAACCGATAATGCGGCTGGGTTTGAAACAGATCCCAATCTTGATTTCCTATGGTCCCGGTGAGGCGGTGTTGAGATGACGATTCGATCCTTGCTGTTGTCTTCGTTCTTGGGCGATGTTGCATCATCTGTGAGACTGCACTTTTGCGGTAGCATCTGATGCTCATAGCCAGACGGATGTGAACTTCATGACCCAGGAGCCGGCTTCCGGCGTAGTGTTTCACCGGCAGCGACCTAGACACTGAGGTTAGACCAGGGCGTGACTAGCATATAAATCAGATGTTGATTAGGAGGGTGCTAGGATGTTGAATCAATACCTCCAACTGCTTTGACCAGCTGTTCAAATTCATCCCCGATGCCATCAGCCAGAGGTGTCCAGGGAGTCAACGAGAGTGGTGGATGCCACCTTACAAGAGTGTTTCAGCGGCCTGCTGTCACTGGTGCCAACTCGTCCTTTAGCCAACTGTACCTTTATTGATGACTTCATGGCGCCCCTTTTTTGTAGATCCTTTGCGGCCTTGGTTCCGACTCGATGTCATGATGATCTGAATCGCAGCTGTCACCGCGGTGGGACGCGGCCGGAAAGCCTGGACAGGACACAGGATATACTGCGCTACCCCGTTGTACTGCCCTGTCAGCTGGTGACATGACTCCCCAGATCACTTCTTATAGGATGTTCGGACCGCTTCTGAAGTCGAGCATTTGCACCGGCCAGCTGGCTAACTGCCCAAGAAGGAAAAACCCAGAGCCGTCAAAGAGCAAGAGCCGACTTCTTCGCCCGATCGCCATGACCAAGCGCTGGCCAAAAGTGAAGCGCTAGCCTGAAACACGATGCCATTTTCTCGCTCAGCCTGAGGGCTGATCGGTGCGGTGCTGTTGGAGGAAATAGAACTCATCGGCGTAAAATAGAGGCCGAATGTCATGCAGAGTCGCTTTCTCAGAGCATGACCTCATGGCGCCTCAGGACTGGGACTTGGGTTTTGGACCTAGATTTGGCGCTCAGGATTCCTAAACAGGATACAACCGCGCTTGGTCTGGGAGGGAGAAAAGGCTTGAAATTTCTTGGCTCCATGTTTGGTCCTATTACTCTTCTTGTTTACCACAGCCTCGCAGAGACAGTCTACGTGATGCTGGTGCCATGACCCCCCCCCACTTCCCCGCTTCATTTGGATTTTACGTTGCCAATGCGTCAATCTGCGACCCTGCACAATCTCAGGGTGCAATGGTGCAGGCACCGAGTGCCTCTCCCTTCTCCACAAGCTAGGTGCCAACGCTCAGCCACCTTCGTCATCTTTCTAACCGCCCCAGATGGCGAGACCAGGCCGGGGCATGGTCTTCTCACATTATTTTTGGATCTGTGAATATCTATGTCTCAATTCTTTATTCCGGTTTCTCCGACCGACAATCTTTGCTCTAAGATCAAGCTGTCTATTCGCATCAATCACTCTTTTCAATAGCTGAAAGCAACGTCAATATTTTTTATATAATTCTATTTCAAGATGAGGACCGGTCCACTTCTTGCTCTTGTTGCTGCTGCCGCGATTTCCGGTGCCGATGCCTTCTACAAGGGCTTCAACATTGGAGCTAATCTGGCCTCTGGAGCGTGTCGGAACCAGTCAGACTGGGAATTTGCTTTCAACAAAATCGCCAGCTTCCCTGGAAACTTCAAGAGCGCCCGACTTTACGCTTCCTCCGACTGCAACACGTTGGCCAACGCTGTCCCCGCAGCGCTCCAAACCGGCACCACCTTACTGGTCGGGATATGGACCGAAGATAATTCACACTACGAGGCCGAGAAACAGGCTTTGCTGGAAGCCATCCAACAGTACGGCAGTGACTGGATCCTGGCCGTGTCCGTTGGCTCAGAAGACCTGTATCGAGGGGACACTGACGCGAACACGTTGGCATCACAGATCAATGACGTCCGAGGCATGCTCTCGGGCCTTGGGGCAAGCGACAAGACCGTCGGGCACGTTGACACTTGGACTGCTTGGGTGAACAACACCAACACTCCAGTCATTGAGGCCGTCGATTGGCTAGGCAACGACGTGTATCCATATTGGCAAGGCATCGGAATTGACAACGGAACTGCGAACGATGCCTACTGGCAAGCAGTCAACAACGTTCGAGCCGTGGCCCAAGGAAAGGACGTGTGGACGACAGAAACCGGTCAACCGATCTCTGGCGACGCAGTAGGCGCAGCCACTCCGTCCGTGGAGAGCCTGCAGATCTATTGGTTGCAAGTGTCTTGCTCCAGCTTCGACAGTCTCAACTACTTCTTCTACGACCTGGACGACTTCAACGCGTCGCCTAGCTTCGCCGTCGTTGACAACAGTTACAACCCTCTCATTAATATGACCTGCACTTCTTGAGACGATCAGCGAGGCCAACCAAGTGGTCCTACATTGACAGACGAATCAGTCCATTATCGACTCTTTCGAGAGTCGTCCACTCTTTGATCAGCACAGCGGCTTGGGAAACGCAGGGAGGAACCCGCGGGACACTTTCGTTCTTATCTTTGATGCATCGGTAATTGCAGCCTGGACGTGCACGCGATTTGCGGAAATACAGTCATTCAAATTATGCAATTCTTCTTTTCTATCTTTATTTAGGTACGACCACCTGCCGCTCTTCTACATGCCTTGCAGTGTGGAGTAATACCCGTCGCCGTCTATACAACTAGGCAGCCGAAGATGAGAACTATAAGAACCGCATTGCACTGATGGTCCTCTAAACCCTCCGTAGTATTGAAGCACGGTTCGAGTGAGACCATCGTCCTACACAGTGAAATGTGTCGGTAGAGCAGGGTGCGATGGACCTATCAGCTGTGCGGACATGTAGGGTTGTGGAATTTGTCAAATCAAGCGTTATATCCATTTAGGACTGGCCCAGGACGGAATGGCGGTTAGATGCCGGAAAAGGTAATTGAAAATATACATACAGACTTACTGATAGTGACATCTACGGTAAAGCGCTGGGACATACCACAGGCTTCTGCCGTAACCACACTGCTAGTGCCAGGAAATGTAGTTTTGGGAGTGGCTGGAGCTTGGGAAGAATTTCCATATTCTGGAGACGATTACTTCTAGCAAAACGGTTTAGTCTAGAACAAAGCCAGGCTCACCGGTCCAGACTTACTGGGGAACCGTCGTCTACTGGCTCCGTCACGACGATGCCCAATAGCGCCATCTTCGGCCCACTTGATTCCAACGACGCGCCTATCATACGGTTGTGGTGTCCATGATGGAGCCAGGGGATGATAGGTGCTGGAACTAGGATGGTATATCTCGTTTCTCAGCAGATGCCAGCGGGGAGAGAGTCTGCCGTAAACTAGACGCTGGCTGAGCTTGAATAATATTCTTGTGGCGATGGTTGTGGATGTCGTGCATTCCACGAGCGGCCAAAACAATATGGTGGAGTTGTTCAGGCTGGCTTCCTTCCGTACACAAAGTGTCTAGTCTGTGAGCTTGCGCTTTTGTGATTGGGGGACACTCACAATTGAGTATACAAATGGTAGTTCAGATTCTGCAAGTCCTTCCTCACTCCAGCCAGAAGGACTTCGATCTCGGCCTGCTTCCAGCCCAGGACTCGGGTGAATAGAGCTAGACTGTATGCTTCCAAAGCATCCAACATTGCGACGTTCAAGTAAATGGATAGCTGTTTCAGTTTTCGATCTTTTGGCCAGGGCGACAGTGGTACCTTGGACGCAAGTCAGCTACTTCATTCATTGCGTCGTTCGCAGCCCTTCTCTCACTTTGTAGATGTCCTCTTTCACGTCTTGGAAGCCGGCGTCAATCATCATATCTTTGACCAGTGGGATCACGTTCATGATCCGGCCAAACTTGGTAGCGGCAGTGCTGAGTTCTGTTTGCCACCGGTGGTATGAACTGTCAGGTGGGAGACTGTTGTCGTCGGTGGATCCCCAGGCTTCAAAGTCGACCACTTCCAACCAGCCGCCTGGTTCTAAATGGTCGAGGCATCGTCGGAAGAGACGGGGCCAATCTTCAATAGAACCTCCCATATTTCGGATGTGGATCCAGTCAAATTTGGGTTCAAACGTCCAGTCGGACTCGCAGTCGTCGACCAAGAACTGCAAATTCGGCGGGATCCAGGACGGCTGTATGGGACTGAGATCGGTGGCGATGACCTGGGCCATGGGAAATTTGTCGGCAATGTCTATGGCCCAGATGCCGGTGCCGGTACCAACGTCGAGGATTCGCTGAGGCGCTTGGACAGGCACCTTGTGCAGTTCGCCGTCGAGGACCATGGACTGGACGTGGTGGATAAAATCCAGTCTCTCCTGCTCCTGTTCGTCGTTGGGGGCAAAGTATTTTCCGGCTTTGTAGGAGTGATAACGCCGGCCATTCTCGTATTCGTAGTTGAGCACACTGGACGCCAGTGAGGTGGTGTTGCTGAAGACGCTGTCGCCGTACGCTGAGTCAGCGTCCGACTCGGTCGCCATCAATGCGGTGGTTGTGGTGGATGATGAAGAAGGTGATGATGCAAACTGTGCACCTCTTTACCGGATGATCGCAATGTAGAGTGACGGTCAGGCCGCCGGTGAACCAACAATATAACAGAAGGAACCAGTGGGGGAAACCTCTGCCCACGGATGGTCAAAGAATCTCAATACAAGTAGGAACAAGGAGGGGTTCCACAAGCCCAGCTAGTGGCAACATGCCATGGACCTACTGTGGCAAGAAACATGGTAGAGCATGGTGTAGGTCGGTCTCCAGTGATGCGCTGGCAGCAGTTATCAATGGCTATTGACCAGCCCATCCGCGGGCAAAAAGGGCTCTGATTTTGGCGTCGGCACTAGGATCAAGACCTGGAAATAGTGACCGACTGGGGCCCCGCGGGACAGGAAATGAGAACGGCACTGGAAGCGAGAAAACAGACCGATTGGAAGAGTCTTTTAGCCCACATTTCGGCTGGATCGGCTGACGAGACTAGTTAACAAGACTGCAAGGACCATGTGGTAAACTTGTGGCCTGCCGAGCACTGCTGCACGCTACTTTAGTATATCCCACGAACAATTCAACCCTCCAGCTTGTGCGTGCTCTCTTAAACCCTGCAGGAAGTCGCTATCTACTACCTCAGGTTGCACGCTCCCCACCTCGGCCCTGTGAATGGACTCGCTTATTCGCAGCATGTTCTTCCAACCGGTCCGCCGAACCAACTCCACGACTATAAGGGGGGTTCCGGTATTCGGCGGCGGCAACAGCAGAGTTCGTACTCCTTCTTCCGCCCGCGAAGATACAATCACAGATCTCCGGCCACTGTATACGGCCACCCGAGAGAGGTATTGGTCGTGAGGATGGCACCTATTATTTCCGGGACGAGCTTGGCCATCTTTTTGGCCATCTCCGCCCTGCTTGTGCTGTGCCTGCGGGCCGTTTTCCGCTTGTTCTTTCATCCCTTGTCCTCGATCCCTGGCCCAAAGCTGGCAGCTGTCACGGGGCTGTACGACTTTTACTACGACTGCATCCTCGGCGGCAAATTTGTCTTCAAGATCGAAGAATTGCATAAGCAGTATGGTAGGCCGTGATCCCCCCATGGGCCATGATCCCTACTCCTCAACCAGTGCCGCCTAGGACCGATTGTACGCATCAGCCCCCGCGAAGTCCACATCCACGACCCGGATTATTTCGACGAGCTTTACAATGTGACCGGTCGCCTCGACAAAGACCCATGGTACTACCGCTTCGTCGGCTCTCAGGATGCTGGCTTCGGCACCGCGAATGCAGACCTCCATCGCGCGAGGAGGAAGGCCATGAGCCGTTTCTTTGCACCATCGGCCATTTCAAATCTTGAATCATCTTCGCGAGAGAAAGTGCTGAAGCTGTGTGGACGTCTCCAGGCGATGCGCGCTGAGGGGAAGCCCGTCAATCTATCCAATGCTTTTCGCTGCCTAGCGGCCGACTCGGTCACCAACTACTGCATGCCGGAAGGATTCAACTTGCTCGATTCAGTCGACTTTGCCGATGACTACAATCGCCAGGCTCGCACCATCTCCTACATTGCCGTATGGCATCGCCACATTCCCATCATCATTCCCTTGTTCATGCGCACGCCCAGATGGTTTGTGAAGGCGACATCGACTGAAGGCGCTTTGATGGCCTTTGACTTCCAGACTGTGAGTGGGCCCCGGCTGGCGGGCCATCTCCTCGACTGATGACCAGCAGGATCTCGCTCGTCAGGCCGCCGTCGCCGTTCACGCCACAAAACGGAGTGATAAGTCGGTGCTTGATGGAATTATAAACTCTGATGCTATACCAGAAAGCGACAAATCAGTCGACAGGATTGTGCAAGAAGCCCGGACCCTGGTGGGAGCCGGGAGCGAGACCACAGGTTCATCCCTCGAAGCCATCACGTACCACGTCCTCGCGAATCGACAAGTTCTTGAACGGTTAAAAAAGGAGTTGGCCGATGCTGCAGCAGCGACGAAGGACGGGGCTGATGGACTCACGACGTATGACACTGTCCAGCAACTTCCATATCTCACCGCCGTGATCAACGAGGGCCTTCGCCTGGCCAATAGCGTCTCTGGACGTCTAGCTCGAGTCAACCCACGCAGCACCTATACGTACAAATCTTACACTCTCCCTCCCGGAACCGTCATCAGCATGACCTTGCGGTCTAGCCTTACCGCCGAATCGGTCTATCCAGATCCACTTTCCTTCAACCCTGATCGGTGGCTGGTAACGGGAGAAGAGCTCAAGAGGCTGGAGAAGTATTTTATCCCTTTTAGCCGTGGCGCTAGAAGTTGCATCGGCAAAGATCTCGCGATGATGAATCTGTACTTGATGATTGCAAACTTCTTCCACCGCTTCGATGCCGAACTCTTCGAGACGACCAGGAAAGACATTGAGATTGAGCACGATCTATTTGCTCCATTCCCAGCGAACGATTCCAAGGGATTGCGAGTTATGCTCAAATAGGTATGCCTGAGTTTGAATACGGTTAGCCAGATTTGGAAGCGAGTTAGATACAACATGCATGGCTGAGCTTGTGTACGGCCAATCCATGACGACTTGAGCAGGATATTTTTGTTCGTTCTCGATTGCAGTCTCTGCCAGTGTACAAAAGTGATTCCTGATCATGGTCATCCCCAGGGTGATTTGCCTGAACTCCAGCCGCGATATTAAGCGGCCTCACAGCTCCAGTGGGTGAACTGGAGGGCGCATAATGCCAAGACCAGCCCATCCATGCAAGGCTGAACCTTGTTTGACCAACAAATATGAGCGTTGTAGATTTAAACTCTTGTCCTCACATCACTATTGCAGTGTCGAATATTTCACCATGGAAACAGCGTCCATCTGTGACAAATTGACAAGGACCAGTGTGGAAGAATCTGGGCACCAAAGCAACCTTCGCAAACGGGCGCGCCAAATAATTGCCCACCGCGGCAAGGACAATTCAAATCTGCCTGAAGTTTTGCTCGACTTGCTCACAACGGTCATCAAGCCGCTTTTCGCAGCGTCTAGGAATGCCGCTCTGACGTCGAGTGGCCGGAAAAATCTCGTCCCACAGGCCCCTGCGACAGGTCGGTTCGACAGCAGTTTTCTCGACGACGACGCGAAGCCCTGGAAGAACGGGTGGACGGTTGACTTGCTGACCTATATTTTGACCTCCTACTCGGGCGTGTGTGATACACAACAGAGAAATACGATCGAAGCTCACTTCCATCTACTGGTCCCGCCAATCCTCAACTTGATCGACGATGGTGAAACTGTGTACAAAGCCGATGGCTGTCGTCTCCTGAGACTGCTATGTGATGTGGTCAAAGGGTGCCGATCCGACATCTTTAAACGCACTGGCCTGACCGATGTCTTTGTCGACGCGCTCAGGACCAATTTCATGGTCCTACCAACGCTCACGCCGGAGCAGGAGTCTTTAGCACTCATGCAAGAATTGTACCCGGCATATCGAGCGTTAGTGGCGGCTCGCTTTCCCATGCATGTCGTTGATAACAACGATAAAGTCACACCACTTCCGCCATCGTCAGGGACAGCAGCATCGTCTAAAACCACGACCTCACCGTTTAGCATTAGCAGCCAACGATCTGGACCCCCTGCTGTGCAGGACGCGGCCGAGTCCCAAGTCCGCCAGTCGCTCCTCGACATCCTCCTCCTTCAGGGCCTGCTCGCCGCCCTGTCCCACCTCGGTGCCGGCACGTCGTCCTCGTCGACCATATCCCTTACCCTCACGACGTACTTGATCTCGCAGCTGACACCCACCGTCTCCGACATGGGCATCTCCACCGTCAAACACCTGCAGACGCTGTTACCCCTGCTACGCAACATCCTCAGCGACCCATTTGGCGCCGTGGCGCCACGCTTGCTGCTGGAGGCGCTGGCCACCCTCGATGTCATCATCGCGGGCCCGTGTCGGCCAAGGATCCAAGACCGGTGGTGGCCCGAATGTCTCCGAGCCCTGGTCGCGTGCTGGTGTGTCGTGATCGACGAGCTCGAAGACGAAAACGAGAACTCTTCAAGGGGCCAGAACGAGGACAAGGTGCGTGAGTTGCACGCTGTCAAGACGAAACTTCAGGACGTGACCGCACGGCTGGGCGGGGTCGTGGGCCGGGACTTCATGGACGCAAAGAACAGACTCATCGAAGAAGAAACCGACCTCGAGGGTCTGTTTCGAGATTGAATTATTCAATCTCCTCCATGTAATATTACACACTAGCGGACCAGCCAGCATTTCTCGTTCAACAGGTCGTCTACAGCCATCGTCAGAATCGCCACCGCCGGCGCCGGTCCCTCTCGGCGGCTGCAAATGAGTCCTTGATCACCATCTATCGTTTCCCCTCAACTAAAATCATCACCCACAACGGCAGTCTGCTTGAACAGACTCTTCCCTTTCAGCCACTTCCGGTACGCCTTGTACCGCTTCTTGCCACCATCCTCCTCCAGCACCGTCAGCGGATTCTCGATCGCACCACTCTCCAGGTACTCGACGTAATCCTCCAGACTGGCCTCTGCTCGTTCATCCAGGGTCAGACTCAACGCGCCGCGCTCGTCGTCGACGTAATGCAGCTGGGAGTCGTCCTGGACTTTGGCTAGATACTCGAGAAATTCGGTCGGCGCCTTGGCGTAGTCAATGTCGGACGACGCGGCGAGGGGGATATTGGACGGGTGGGCCACGTAACGTCGGTACTCATCGGCTTCGGAGACCTGCGGGTTGAGACTGTTGGCGATCATCGAAGTGAACGTCTGCAACGCCAGCTCAGCCTTGGTCGGAGGAAGCAACGAGCTCGAGTCGGTCGTGTTGGTGGTCGACAGCTTGGGCACCTGGGGCAGGACCGGTGACGGCTCGAAGGACGACTCTTTGATAATCCCGGTATATCGTCGATGGTTCACATGCAACTGCTGTTGAGCATCCAGCCAGGGTCCCAGAGTGCTCGGCTTTGGCGGCGGTTCCCCGGACGCGGTGGTCATGGTCCCGATTGACGAGGCCGTGTCTCGCGTTGATTCGCCATCGTCCGACGGAGCGACGATCTTGACGCCCTTTCGTCTCGGGGGGTGATTTTTGTCGCGAGTGGTCTCGGTATCACTCTCGGTGCCTGTTCGCACTTTGAAAGGGCTGAGGTCGTATTTGCCAGCTTGGGTCGAGCTGATGGGGATGTATCGGATGTTTGAATGCATTTTGAAAGAGAACAGTTTCTTGAAAGAAGAGATGGACAACGGACGGTAATATTCAACCCAGTAGTCGTCAAAAAAGGCCAACGGCCGGTCACGGAACTCGCTGGGCCAGATGGACGGTGGTATACTCGGGGGCTGCAGATAGGCTCGCGTGTACCATTCTCGATAATTCGGTCGTCTCTGTCCGAACATGGACCTCGGGTCAGAATGGTGGAGGTAGTAATCCGTGGTCAAGTCCCACAGCATGGGCTGTCCTTGGGCAAAGACGTAGTTTCCCAGGAACAGGTTGTAAGCTTCTTGACGCTGCGCGTCGATGAAAGAGTTGTTGTAGTATCGTTTGAAACTTTCGACCATGTCTCGAGAATGGCTGGTCCACTGGTTGATCTTCCGGTAGGTTTCCATCGTGTTGACCAGATGCGAGCCGCCATATTGCACCGCGATCGTGTCGCCATGGTCATGCCACATGTGAGTGAAGAGGTTCACCGCGTCCGAGTCATACTCGACAGAGGGTTCCTCGATGACGCCCAGGGCCTGAAGCTGATACCCCAGCGCTTTCTTGGCAATCACAAACTGCGCGGCGTTTGTGCGATCGAGGCAGTCGATACAGTTGGTTCTCGCGACGCCACTCTGCAGCTTCAAGCCGGAATCAGCGTCATTGCCGTTCTGAAAGAAGCCCGTCTTTGGCAAGATATCTGCGGCAATGGCCTCGAGGCTGCCGATGACGTCTTGATCCCGACTCTTCGATGCCCTGCTCATGTCCCATGCATGATAAATGATCTGCTTATCTTCGGGAAGGAATTGGTTGAGGTAATTGACCGCCACCGTGTACTCTTTCAAGAGTTTGGACTCTCGCGGAATTCGCTCTCTGGATTTGATCAGGTTCAGGATGTAAATGGGCGTGCCGTATCGCTGGAACAAATTGTCAAAATGCAAGGCCGCCGCGCTGTAAAAGGGGTCTACCACGCTGAGGTGGATGTCAGGCTTTGGCGACACTCCTGTACTGTCTTGGGTCCAGTGCAAAGGGATACTGCCCCGATGCTGCACGTAGGACGTGTATTTTGGATTTGCGAACAGCGTTGGGCCTGGCGCGTGAAACGAGGTGGTCAACATTTCAGACACGATCTGCTCCGTCTCGACATCATTGGCGACATAGCCGAGGTCGTTGGCGCCACGCTTGAGAAAGCGCGCACCGGCAAAGAAACGCGACCTCCTGGCGATGATCGTGACATAGACCACGCGGCCCCAATACACCGAGATGGCACTTTGGTCGACGTATCCATGCACGATGGAGAGGCACCAATCGAAGGGATTCCGCAACGCCGCTTTGGCAGGCCCCAGCAAGTGGTGGTTCCAGACGAACATGTCGTTGTGGTCATGATGGAGCGGCTCCGCAAGACCCTCTTGCAAGGCTTCTCGCTCGCGCATAATGTTATGTTGGAGAGTTCTGGTGACGTCGTAAGAGCAGCTGAAATAGAATGAACGAGTGAGGTCGAGATTGTTCAGGATACCAATGAATCGTGCCTCTTCCAGATGCTTGTCAGACTTGGAGCGTGTCGACGACGCGGCCACGATCGGGATCAGCTCTGTTTTGTCGACTTGATAGATGTAGTGTCCGCCTATCATGGCTACCTGACTTCGCTTGGTCACGTAAAGCATGTAATAATGGGCAGTAAACCGGATGAAGCCGAGAATGCCCCAAAAGCTCGTTTTGATCTTGAGGCCTCCAGTTGCTCTGTTTCCTTTGTCGATGGCATTGAGGATCTGGTACGTCTCCTTCTTCGTGTACACGACGTCATCTTCGGTGATATTCAGCTCGCCCGGTTCTGATGTGCGATCGATTTTCAGAATGCGAAACGATGAATCTAGCAGATCAGTGCCGACAATGTAGAAGTAATTGGCCGTCTCGTAGAGCATGAATCTGTGCATCTTCATCACGCCATCGTCTCCCACTTTGCCGACCAAAGCGCCTCGATTGCGCTGCATCATTGTCGGAGAGGGGCTAGAACTTCGCTGCTGGAATGACTTGGACAAATCCATCTCCTCGTCCTCGTCATCCGTTTCTCGGGTACCGGGCACTAAGGTCGGTGACTCCGGCGGGTTATTTGATAGCTGCGGGAACATTTGCGGATCATGGTCCAGTGGGTGCTCGTTATCAGCCGTTCGGATCTTGGGTGATGCTGAGCCATCTCGTGAAGTCGTGGCTTTCTGCCCATGGCCATCGCTGGACTGACTTGCTGCCGGCCCATTTCCACCATTGGCCGCATCTGGTGCTGAAGGGCGACCCGAGGCTGTGACGTCTCCATTAGGAGTGAATTCTTTAAACGATTCCATATTGGCATCTACGCCACCGATTCGCCGACCGGGCTTTGTTTGTTGGGAGATCAAAACCAGACAGCGTTGAGACCATCATGAGGCGGCATCCTCAGCCCTGCTTGCAACCATCCAGTACTCCGCCTTTTGCAAGCATGTTGTAAGCGTTAAGACGAGCCCAGTATAAGTTCACCTTGTGCTTGAGAGGTCAGTGAGGCAATCAGCGGGGCTAGCCTTGGCAAGGTGTTCATTCTCTTGGCACAACCCTCCTTTATTAGTCTTTCCCTCTGGTCGATAGCTACTGAATAACTACTTCATACACAACCAGAATCTGCGGAGAATCTGGAGCTGGACCGCTAAGGGTTCGCCTTGTATTCACCCGCAGGCGCCGTGCCTTGGCTCTTACAAGTACCCGTTCCAGCAGGGTGGTGAGTTACCTGACTTTCTGGCCCGGCGAATGGTCGCCACGACGGGCTGGCTAGGCCATCATCAGGCCACCCCGCTGACACTCGTCGTCTCCAAATTTTAACAGAATACAAGCTCATGGCCAAACCTTTGACAAAATACAAGCTTGTGGCCTTGAACCTTTGACAGAATACAAGCTCGTGACCTCAAACCTTGACAGACTCCTAGCCCGGTACGATCCTGGTCGTTACAATCAGTTTTCATCTTGCAACATCCTGTTCGCTGTTCGCGACATTACTCGGTGGTGATATGCCTCAGGCATCCTACGAAGCTCGCAAGTGAAGTGGTCAGGCGCAGGAATCTCCTAGGCCAGCTTGCCATCGATTTATTGTGATTCACTCATGTCACCAGTCGGATCGCCCGGTGCGAGAGTGAGCAGACAGTGAGTAATTGGGCCCAGATAAGCCATGCAGGGCTTGTCGGCCTCACCCCGCCAGCCTGTTCGCAGCTTAGTGGGCAGATCTGTCAGCCTACTCAATCTTCACACGAGTTTCCACCCATTCGCAGGTTGACAAGATCACAAGGCGGTGTAGCAGGGCAGCAGGGAAAGGGGGTTTGGCTATCTACTGGCCGCTAGCAGCGTGGATAGGCATCAAATGCTATGGTCACGTGATGTCACGCATGGCTACTTCATATGCATGTTGCTCAACATGAAACGAACTGCGCCACGCCATTGCCGGCTTTCAAGCAGGCAACCACTGCTGACCTGAAGCAGTCCTCGTCTTTTCCCGGCATCAGAGTCCCTCCCGCATTCAACCATTACTCCTTCAGACATCGAGATGTTGCAACACCTACCGCCAGATATTCTTCTGCTGGTCATCGGACTGGTTGGAGCGAACTCGAGACCTGCGACACAGCTAACATCAGTGTTTCGTTGACGAATGTGACGGACTTCAAAAATTTGTGCGCCGTGTCGAAAAGTCTCTACACCCTCGGCCTACCCTTCCTGTATCGTTCCATCACGCTTGAGGCGTCTGAGGAGGGAGATCTGGAGGATATCGAGATGATACCACTCCTGCGAGCCAAGGAAAAAGGCCTTCTTCGTCATACCCGCGCTATCACTGTCCAGTCGAGATACCCGGCAACCTGGAAGCGGTGCTTCCATTCCTATGATCTTTCCTGGGTGGACGAAGTTGAGGTTGGAGACAATGACGATTTGCTCTTTCTTCTCGAAGGGCTACAGGATGGAAGCCTTCAAAGCTTCACGTGAGTCTGTTGCCAGTGTCGTCTCTTCTCACTGACTCCTCCAGCTGGAATTTGGGGACCTGTGTGCCCCAATCAATCTTGGGACCTTCTGGCTATCTCCCGCTTCGACAACCGCGAATCGAGTCTCTTCGCCTGGTGGCGGATGGCGGCTGCAGTTGGAGCGAGGATCATGATTATCGACTGGTGCTGTCCGCATTCCGACATCTTCGGTGCCTTTCGTGGGCGGGACTGTGGCGAGATGAAGATCGTGACGCTCTCGCGGATGTCTTGCAGCAGGTCTCTGGTCAACTCGTGGAATTTGAGCTCGACCTGATCCACTGTCGCAACCTCGATGCTCAGTTCGGTGATCCACATGCCCTCGATGACCCAGGTGAGTTCACATTCGCACGAGACACTCTCCGGCTTCCGCGGGCGGGGACCCGCATCTTCCCTAGTCTCCGGGTCCTTTCGCTGTCCGGAGTTTCTTTCGCCCCGGACCTGAGCGACATTATGCATCAATTCGACTGGGGTGTTCTTCGATCGCTCACTTTGCGATTCTGTCCCGGCTGGACGGAGTTGTTGGAGAACATGACCCGCTCTGGCCAACCGATCCGACTAAGATTCCTCGAAATACAATCTTCCGGCGAAGATGATTGGGAAGGTGACGTCATCATTCAAGCGTTCCTTGACAGTTTTGATGGCCTCGAGTCATTCTTCCTTGCGTCCTTTTCACCCGTCAACACGCTGGGCATTTGGCAGGCCGCAGCTCATCATAGGGCTACCCTCAGGAGATTTGTCCATCACCAAAGGAGCATCCATACGGACCAAGGTTCCCATCTGTTTGGAGAGCCGCAAGACTTGCCCGACCTCTCATTCTGCGACATCGCCGACTTGGGCGAGGATCCGTCTCAGAACCCTTTGGGTGACCTCGATTTGGAATGTGTCGGTCTCTGCTGCGTGTGTGAGTTCTTGGTAAGAGTCATTGCAGAGGTAGACTCCAGTGCTCTATCTGACTGGCGATAGAAGTCCATTATCTCACCTTTTGTGAATAAGCACACTCTCCAAATCTTGCACCTGCGGCGATCGGGACCGGACTTTGCCCACTATGCCGATTGGTCCCAATACTTCAAAGACAACTCTCCACACGAAAGAGAATCCCGACGCAAAGACGACGGGACCAGTTCTGACCACGGCCTCTCCGAATTCGGCGACGACTTTGAAGACTTTGCACAGTGGGTCTTTGGTCCCAATGGCATCCCCTCACTGCGCTTGCTTGCCTTTGGGGACTTTTCATACCGGGGTCGCTTTGTAGAATATAATCATCTGCTTTGCAGAAAATCTCACTCTCAAGCCGGACACCACCGACCTCGCCGGTATTTCCGCACCATCACCGATGACGACAACGAGCTGTGGGACCTGTTTGACAAGCATCACGATGCCCTCGAAGCCTGCCCGACTGATTCCCTTTTCACCACTTGAGGCTGCACTTCCATCGATACAACAGAGCCTGTAGGCTATTCGTGATGGCAGTGACGACGGCTGGTGAAGTCAATGCCGGATGGCGGGCTGAGAATGAGGCTGTGTCTTGCTCGCTTAGGTACCAACAAACCTCTGAGAACAGGACTTGATAAAAATGCGACTCCGTCCTCTGCCATTTGGACCCCAGGTTTATCCAGTGACACCGCAGTGGTGTACAGGGGGCAACTGTCACCATGGCGTCGGTGAACAGCGTTGCAGCCTGTCGTATCTCGCTCATCAACAGTATATATTACAGACCTAGAACACGTCAACGAGATCAGCAGTTGACTCTCCAAGATCGGACCGCAACCCAGAGCACGAAGCGGGCATACGCCTTGCATCGATCTTCATACGTTTGCATTCCTGTCTGCTACCAGAGTAATACATGAATCCTTTGTGAATCACTGCCATGCTGATCCAGTCTCTGTCACTTTCTCCCATTTCTTTATGGGCAGGCAGCCGGCTATAGACATTTCGTCACGTGACATTTGGCGGGTGCCTTACCGAATTTGTAACTTGATCACATTGACCATACTTTATTTGGAAGTTTATCACTCTGACTAACCGAATTTGGAACAAGATCACACTCTCGCCTTTCCAGACCCATGGCCCTCCCAGCTCCAGAACGGGCTGAAGGCAGAGGATCGAAGGTGAGAGAGCTTGTCCTGATCCTCAACCTCCTCAATCCCGCTCCGAGCATGTTCTGGCGAGTTTGGTGGCGGATATTCAGGGCCGTTGGTGAGCTCATCCCTCGGAACTGTCACCCTCACAGCGGCCCTGGACCACCCTCTTTTTTCCCATTGCCCCGTGATCGCGATTCGGCTGCCGGACCGACGCGCCCCCGTTGCTCGATTGGCACCCAGAATGCCACTCAAAGGTCGATTTACCGCCGAGGAGAGAAAGCGGCGTCACGCGGACGCCCAGGCACGGTATCGACAGCGGCAGCAGGCCCAGACGGGTCAGGCCTCGGTCGACGCAATTGTAATCTTGCTACACTCGCGCTCCGTTCGATCTCAGCTCTCTAAGCACGGCCTCCTCCCCGGACGCTACAGCCGTATGAACAATGGTTCATTCCCCTGCCCCCCCATCGACCGGCCAGACTCTGGTGGGAGTAACGTGATCTGAAGATCATGCTGCAGATCATCCTTGATTTCCTTTCCTGTTTGACTATTGTTGACTGGAGATTGCCTGTACTTGGCTCGTTCATCTAGCTCTATATAAAGCAGGTAACCTCCTGGAAGGAGGGCCGGGAATTCTAGGTTGCTGATTTCACTGACTGTTCACAGAAGAGTATTCTACTGGGTAGCCCCACCATCCTTTGAACAATGCCCGGAGTTCAAATGAGGACGGGATTACGTGCCCATACTTCACCATTGAGTTCAAAAAGCATGGCCAGACGAAGCAGCCACATGGCAGGCCTGCGCAGCGGCATCCATGATGCTCTATAATCACTACCTTCTGAAACGCATGTGAAAATGACGTTGATGAGCAGAGTGTTGCCACTTGACATGAGATGTTGGGGAGCCAGGGACTAGTTCACGACTCCTAAAAAGCCACCGTCAGCAGCTTACAATCAATCAGCCATTTTGATATTGCTTGGTTCATCAGGAAACATGTTAATTAAGTCCTGCGGGCTGGCGAACCCAGAACGGTGGTCTTCCTTCTTTCAGTTGATCATTCTCTAAAGCGGAGCTCACTTTAATTACAAGATCCCCGGTTCGTGCGGAGAGTCCATCCTAGGACTTGTCAGATTCTCTATTGTAAGGGTCACGAGGCTGAAGGCAAGGTGCGGCGCCAGTGCGGCATATAGAGGACGCCTGCCTTGGTATCCTCTTCTGGCTCTCTACAGATTCGTTTGGAACTAAAATCACATCTATGCTCTCCTCCCCTGTGATCCCGTCGCCGTGCCTATAAACACAGCTGTCGTCTTAGCGGACAGGAAGCCTCACATATATCCATTAATTTAACCTCTGCTAAATTCCTGGGCTTGTGATTGACTTGACAGATCCCTCCTGATCTCCCTCGGACTTGAAACCCAGCCAAGGGTCATTATACAACTCTTTTGCTGTCGATCGCTGCTCCGGAAGCCATCGAAGCATCTTACATGCGAATTCGATAAAAAGTCGCTTGTCTTCTCCTTGAAGGAAAGGTGTGAGATTTGAAAAGGTGAAATCCTCGGAGGGGATGAGTTCTGGATATCTGAATTCACCTAGAAAAAGGCCTTATGGTTAGGCAAGAGGTGAAAATATCCCTTGCACTTGCAGAATCGTGCATACCTGGTGCAGTGTACAAATCAGAGTGTACTGCTTTGTTTGCCCTATCCAACAGTTCTTGTGGCGGTGGCCCGAGTAAGCCAATCATCTGAGCGAAATGGGCCTCGCGAGAGTACTTGTTACTTCCAGGGCCTAGGCCATCAAGGAGAGAAGTATCTTCAAGAAGCTCCCACAGCTTTGAAGTGATGATAAAGATTAGTGGCATTGTACGATCAGTTTTGACGTCAAGAATCCTTACCACCATGCCAAGATTCCAGATATCAGCGCTGTAAGACCAGCCTGCCTTTAGTAAAACCTCTGGCGCACAGAATTGCTCGGGCTGGATATCGTGATAATGAAGACTCGAGACATTGCCGAGGGCGGCAGCACCAAAATCACTTATCTTGAGGAGTCTGATGCCCTTCCTCAGCTGACCGAAGTCGGGCCGTGATTGGTAAGTGGGGTGTCCATCCACTTCTTTGTATGGAGCCGGGTTATTTTTCTGTTGGCCAACATAGTCATCAATGACTGACTTGTCCTCGAAACCCAACAAAAGATTATCGGATTTGAGATCTTTAATTACCCATCAGCAGATCTCCCGGTTGAGAATATTGGCAATCAAATACTGACCAGTGTGAATTACGTGACATTCCGAGTGGAGAAAATCAAGACCTTGTAAAACCAGCTTCAAAAAGGCCTTGAGAATAGTCGGCGACAAACCCACGGTTCCGAGATGTCGGCCTAGACGCCAGAGAGGTTCTCTCAATGGTTCAAAAACCATGGCAAGATGTTCTCCAAAAGGCCCCGAGATCGTAAAAGAGTCCTCAACCAACCTGACATAAGAGCGGCCTTCGTGTGTCGATTGTATTGTAGAGATATGCCGAGATATTTCAAGCTCATCGGTGGCCGATCTCCGATCTCCTTCAGAGCAGTTGGTAATCTTCAGCGCCACGTATCGGTTTGATCGCCAGGGCCATCTAAAGATGGTTATTACCAGTGGGCTGTAGAGGATGCTGCACAAACCTGCCGGTTTCCTTGGCCAGCCAAACTGTTGAGTCAGTGCCCCAACCAAGCTTCGAGACGATTTGATATTTGTTAATGGTTTGCCCAACCCGGGCTGGATAGAAACGCTTCGGGTCATAATCGGGATTTTCTTCTTCTTCCAGAAGGCTGTTTGTAGACAGCAAGTGAGAGGCCGTATTCATCGCTGGGATGAGTTGAGGTGAGAAGTGCCTCAGCAGAGACGAGACAGAGGTACGAGAGCGTAGCATGAGGGTAACTCAAAAAACACTTCACAATTTAGTCTTTCGCCTTTGATGGGTCCTTACGTGTGTTGTTCTGTTCTTCATGCGGCTGTGGTCGGAAATCTGCAGTAAAGATGAAGGGAAATGCGCCTAACTCACCTTGACACTTTACCTGACCGACTCCGCGCTTAACCACCCCTCTCACAGACGCACGACGAGCCACGCCGGCGCTGATCAGCGTTGCAGAATATCCTATTCCATTTTGACTCTAAGGCAAAATGCGATGGATTGGTTCGTTCTAGCTCGTACAGAGTGAAAGTGAAAAGTACAGTGGCTATGCGTCTACCAAACCCAGTGTGGCTTCCGTGTTGGTCCTGGCAACAGCCGCCAACAGCCCTCTGATTACGGTGCTGGCACAGCACTTGCCTCCTCGGGTACCTCTATATCCATCAACAAATATCCACGTCGTTCCCGAGAATCCTCTTCACATCGGCGTGGCAGCCAGCTGCATGTGCGGACAAACCTCAACGGTAAATCTCGTTGATCCAACCCCCCAGCCTCCGTACCCCGATCTGTACCCCGATCTTCGACGTGCATGTCGACTTACGAATATGTATATGGAGCATCCATCCCAGGTGCTGGAATCCTCGGGAAAGCGCGCACGGAGCACCCAAATGTCATACACGTAACCGACAAAGGTCAAGATGTAATGCTTCATTTGTGCCCTGTCGGGACCTCTCCATTCTTCTGCCTCAACTGCGTAATCACTGAAGTGGTCCGGAATGAAACTCCTCGAGGTGTCGAGAGACAGGTAGAATAAAGGTTAGCGACCTGATTCCCCAATGCGGCTAGCAGTGTCAAGTTTATACTTACCGAGGCAACTCTCTCCCCCCGCTGAGGATACGGCTTACCCGACGCTTCAAGTGAAGATATAATAAAGAGCGGGCGGGAAGCGCTGGATCCTACTAAATGTCTGGCAACTGTCTGCCTTTACACTATGGCGCCAAACCCACCGGCACCATTCTCTGAACCGTTACTTCCGCAACTTGATATACTCACGAACCCTTACTACACTGAGAAGCACCATCGGCTACGTGCCTTCGTCCGGAATTACATTAACACAGAAATCGCACCTTATGCCCAGGAATGGGAGATCGCAGGTCAGGTCCCTGAACCAGTCCGGCTGCGCCACTGCCAACTCGGCTTTGCCATAACGCATCCTGTGATTGACCTGGCTGATGCCGGGGGAGTCCAGCAGCCTGGTGGCATCCCTTTCGACGAATGGGACACGTGGTGCAGTGTTATTGTGAGTGATGAATTCAATCGGCTGGGCTGGTGCGGTCCCATGTGGGGATTAGGTGGAGGGAATGGGATTGGCTGTCCACCCATCAGTCGGTTTGGGACCAAGGAACAAAGACAGCGCTGGCTGCCGAAAGTGGCGAGAGGCGAGATCCGTTTTTGCCTCGGAATCACCGAACCAGATGGTGGGAGTGATGTCGCCAACATACAAACGACTGCCGAGAAGAAAGGAAATGTGTACGTGGTCAATGGCGCGAAGAAGTGGATCACGAATGGTATCTGGTGTGACTACTGCACAACAGCGGTCCGGACTGGAGGGCCAGGGCACGGCGGTATCAGCTTGCTGGTGGTGCCTCTCAAAGCGAAAGGGGTCCGGACGCGGCGGATGGAGAATCAGGGCGTGCATGCGAGTGGTAGGGAGATCTTGCAGGCTGGCCTTTGGCGTTTCTGACACGTCCAGGCTCGACATTTATCACCTTTGAGGATGTCGAGGTGCCTCTCGACAATCTCATCGGCCGTGAGAATGGTGGATTTGCCCTGATCATGTCCAACTTCAACCCTGAACGGCTTGCACTGGCAACTGCGGCATTGCGTCTCGCTCGCGTGTGTGCCCAAGATGCGTATGGGTACGCTTGCAAGCGCGAGACATTCGGCAAGAAACTGATTGAGCACGCGGCCATCAAATCCAAAATCGCAACGTTTGGTCTTTTGATTGAGCCTGCTCAGGCATTTCTGGAACAGCTGTGCTATATCATTGAAACGTCCCGCGTGACAGGACAGGAGGTCAATGTTGGCGGCATGACCGCGTTGCTGAAGGTGATGAGCACGAGGTGTCTCGAGAAGGTATGCCGTGAGGCCCAACAGATCATGGGTGGTGCGGGATATTCAAAGACTGGTCCGGGCGCTCGAATTGAGCAGATCAGCCGCGACGTGCGTGTTCACGTCGTCGGTGGTGGCAGTGAGGAGATCATGCTGGACCTCGCGGTTCGGCAAGAAATCCGCGACGTCAAGCGGAGGTCGGGTCAGTTTGCGGCGTCCAAGTTATGAATAGGTCATCCAAGACCAAGGTCGGTCTTCCGGGCGGTGATCATCTCGATGGCCTGGTCCCTGGTCGGATTCTCTTGGTTGAATTGCCACTCGGCGACCATGTCGACCGCCACGCTCAACCATTTCCCCGCTTTGGACACGTCCAAAGCGTCTCTGATCTCATTTCCCTTCAAGACCGGAACCATCTTGTGGGCATCTTCGAGATTGTGGTCGTGAATATAGACAACAAGCTTTTCGTAGCGGCTGGTAGCGTGGTGGAAGTTGCTGTCTGCAATGTCGCAAAGCAGGGAGTAGAGTATGTGCGACCTCCACGACTCCTTGCATTTCCGAAGAGTCATTCCCACATCGGCTCGACTCGCCTTTTCTGTGTGCACTAGCTCGACCGCTTTCGTGATTCCTGCTCGACGATCAATCGCCTCTTTCAGGACCCTGCTCATGGTATTGGTCGCCTTGATGCCCTCGCGACACGCCACTTCGGCCGCCTTGCTCTCCGCCTGTGCCCACGGGACGTACGCGGCCAGGAACCAGCTCAGCGCCTGGTTCTCTTTTGGTCGGAGGCCGAGACAAATCGTCGATCTTTCCTCGAGGATCCGTCTCAGGCCATCATATGCAGCCAGGGCTTTGTCGCTGTCCGGACACGATGACTTTGGCGAAGAGCCGTCAAATACAGTGTGATAGAGGTCAAACTCATTGACGTATTTCAGACCGGTGTATGGGTCAGGACCGGCCATGATCTTGCCCATTTCCACCCCCACCCGTTCCCTGCTGATCTTGTCCTGTAAGGCCTTGTGGATGGTCTTGTCTTTCATCGCTTCCTGTGCGGATGCTTCTATCTGGTATCCAAGCCGACAGGCAAAACGGATGAGACGCAGCACCCGCAGAGGGTCGTCCTTGAACGTCTGATACGGCACGAGCGGGGTCCGGATGATTTTCTGTTCCATGTCCTCCAACCCGCGCTTCGTAAAGTCTTCGACCTCCTGCGAGTCCAAGTTGTAGAAGAGAGCGTTGACGGTGGCGTCGCGTCGCAGGGCATCCTCCTCCGGCGTCCCAAACTCCATCTGGGGGTTGCGACTGTTGTCATCGTAGATCTCTTTTCGAAGGTTGACAAAATCCACGTCTATGCCGAACATTCGCGTCGTCATCGTTTCAAGATGCTTACTCTTGTCTGGGTTGGCTTCGATCTTGTGAAGATTCTTGAGCTCGGCATTGAGTCCTTGATGGCTGGCTTCTTTTTCGTACTTGGCCCCATGCTCTTGCATAAAGACCTGCAGAGCCTGGCCGAATCCCCATCCCGTCATGGTACTCAGCGCGACGTCAATGTCATGGCTCTGAACACTCAAGAGCTTATCACGGACCCAGCCTCCCGTGAACCGGAGGACGAGATCCGGCATGCCAGGCGTGCTGTGCATGACACTGCGACAATCCAGAAGGCACTGCCGCAGAAGTTTCTCAGCCGGGGTCAGTGACAACACAGGCGCCATGGTGCTATAGGAGGCCTTGCTCTTTGTTGGGAAAAGGGCTGGTGGGAAAATGGCTCGCCGTATAAATTTCCAACTCGGCATACTCTGCAGAAGTTGCCGGTTAGAAGCGTCAAAGGTGGATTGCTAGGGCTCCATCAAGAATCTCGGCCCGAGTTCAGAATCCAAATCCCGAGTCATTAAGATGACACTATTTTACATTTTGATTCACATATTACTGACGAGAAAGCGCAAGTATGAACAAGGCTGTCCAAAGACTTGGCGTGTTTTGCGGCTTTGCAGTGGTTGCGAAAAGTCCAGTCAACTGTCTTGGACATACACCTTCATTGTTGGGATGAGCCATTGATATATCGACGGGCATTACTGCCAGCAGATATGCGCCTCTCTCTTACACGATGTCAGGCTTGCCGCCACACAATTCTCGACGCCTTCGCCGCATTAGCGGGAGTTTCCATCCCGGCTCGACCTCTTATTGTGCCTGTTCAAGGATTGATCAAAAACTATAGCACTTCCAGGTCTCTCAAGCAACCACAACACAATCAAAGCGAACAGGGTACGAGTCCTTTACCGCCAGACAGTCTCCAATCAAACTCTTCCATACCGTGGTACCTTCAGATTGACACCCCTCCTCTTCCCGCTCCCATGTCGCCGCTCGCGGCCCTTCAGGAGATCCCCCCTCTACCGGCAAATCCTCCTGCGATCCTGCATCCCATTCTCACCCATCTCTCGACCCACATTGGTCTCGACAACCTCAGCCTTCTCGATCTTCGCCACCTGGACCCACCACCGGCACTCGGCGCGAACCTGTTGATGATCATTGGCACTGCACGCAGCGTCAAGCACCTCAATGTCGCGGCCGACCGCTTTTGCCGATGGTGCCGGTCGACATACAAACTACGGCCTTACGCAGATGGACTCTTGGGACGAAACGAGCTCAAGTTGAAATTGAGGCGCAAGGCAAGACGGATGAAACTGGCACAAAGCGTCGGGAACACGATTGCCATGGAGAACAGCGATGATGGCATCACCACGGGCTGGATCTGTGTGAATCTGGGAACCATGGATGCAGCGGTGGCCGACGGCGCCGACGAAGACCAGAATCCAGACGACACATATGTGGGATTTGGCAGTCGGACCAACGCGCCGAGAATTGTCGTACAAATGTTCACAGAAGAGAAGAGAGTGGAGATGGATTTAGAGGGCCTTTGGGATGTTAGGAACATGAGAAGAGCAAGGAAAGCAGAGAAGGCATTTGAAGAAGCAGAGATGGATGTCACCAGTCATCGTCAATGGCAGAGCTTGGGCGAGGAGATGGCGCAGTCCGACACCAAGTCGGTGGCAGATCCGCATTAGCTATCAAGACGAACGGTTGCGCGTTGTAATCCGCACCGTTGGCATTCATCAATTCTCATAATGTTCGTCGGTGGTCGCCGCTGAGCGTTCACGGTTTCATGGCTCATGATACATCTGACACATCTGCTCAGTCGAGGCTCGGGCCTAGCATGATCACACTAAAACGCAGCTCACCACCACCAGCCTCCTCTTCTCTCTTCAGAAATGCTCGCACTCCCAGCTCTTGCCCTCTTTCACTCAACACATCCTCATCCGGCTCCAGTCTCCCCCTCTTCAACGGGCCTTTTCTCCTGCCGTCCAGCTCCCAGAGGTCACCATTCTGAGACTTGACGAACGCCACGAAATGGAGCTCCACGTTGGCGTCTGCCTCCGGGGCTGAGGTGTCGCCCTTGGCCGCCGCGCTTGCGTGTGCTGCTTCCAGTGCTTGACTGTTGTAGAGAAGGTCTGCCCGCTCAACCGGCTTCAGTGGTATCGCCTGCGTCAGCAGGCCATCTAGGTCGCTCCCAGGCACGATCTGATCGCGAGCCGCGCCGTTGGTGATGGAGTGGAGCAGGCCGATGAGACCGCAGGCATTTCTGATGGTCTGTTTGAACCACACGACTTCTTCACCGGGGCCGCTGCCGCTGTACTCCGGTTTTGATGCATCTTCGGACCGGCGAAATGTCTCATATGTCTCGGTGACGGGGAAGACGAGGAGCAGGGCCAGAGCAGGTCGCGGCAAGAACTCGAGGAGGGACGGTTCCGTGAGGGAATAGACGTCGTGGAATTGTAGACTTGGTGACAAACCCAGTTCACGGACCAGGCTGGTCATGACATCGGGGTTGTTCTCTGAATGGCACGATCAGTAAACATGTACTCTGCAGAGACGCTGGCCAGCTTGCCTAATGGCACAAATGCCTTGCGGTCCGAGGCTACATCTGGGTTGTCTGCCATCGTGTCTGAATGGAGGACGTGCTTCTCAAGGGGGGTTCTGTGAAAGACAGCAGTGGGATGCGGAAAATACTGGTGGCGCTTCCGCGTATTGCGTCAGACTGGGTGATTCATGCAGGAACCGGATGCCAGCCAGCCAGTAGATTTGCTTCCCCGCACAGGCAGAGGTCTAGGCTGTCTGGAGGTTTGACGTTCCTCGGGCCTCTCCCAATTCACATCTGACTTGTCCGTTGGTCAGCACGCGTAGGACGTACCCGAGATATGACGACCATTTGAGGACGAATCTTGCTGCCCGTGCCAACAGCTCACATGTTGAAACTTGAGCACATCATCTCCCCAGGACCACCAGCCAGCCGTCAGACTTCTGGCAAATAATTCCAAAGCGGCGTAGTCGGCCGGGAGCAGTTCTTCCAGGAGTCTTTTCAGAGACGGTTTCCTGGAGTGTACGTCTGGCACCGCGGCAATGATGCGCCGGTGCGGACGCTGACTCGGCCCCTGGCGGAACAAGAGAACGGTCTCGTAGGGTTTTCGCCAGATTCCATTGAGAGGCGTGGTAGGCTCCCCGTGCACCGTGGTCTTGATCCAAATCCACTCCTCCTGCAGGAACAGGCCCAGGCTTTCAAAGGATTGCACCACATGACCACGAATCGCCGCTTTATTGGTGATCCAGACGGCTACCAGTCCACCGGGAACCACATGAGCTTCCACGATCTTTAGTGCTTGCTGGAACGGATCACCTCTCTGGTTCTCACTGGTGGAATAGCTCTTTGCATGGCGCGCGCTTCGATTGGCCCATGGTGGATCCATCAGAATCAGATCGAACCGGTCTGGCCAGGTGTGACGGCCACAGGCCGCCGGGAGAGTTCTGACGGCGGATGTAAAGCACGACAGGCCCTGTTGCAGCGTTGAACAGAGAAATGTCGAGCGGGGAGGAATAAGGAATTCATTGCCATCACTGGTGATTGCCGTCGATGTCCGATCGCCTGGATTAGAGACGACCACATTGTGTAGATGTCCGAGGGTAGGAAAGACACTGAGTGAATCTGTTGACGAGAGGATCAGGGGGACAGAACATGCCAACGGGCTTTCGTTGTTCCTGGTCGATGTAGAATCGAATGTGCTGTGCCGTTCTACGGTCTCCAAAGCGGTCGGTCTGGCCACTGGCAGGAGTGGGCAACGCTCACAGCACCACGGCGTCCCAGGCTGTTGTACAAAATAAAGTTTGATCTCCTCCAAGGTGTCGAGTATTTGGTTTTGTAAATCACGGTGATACTCACGCTCATCAACCGGCAGCGACGCCACAATCGCATCCCATCTCGCACCTTTGGGCTCGGTGCTGGGATATGGCTGCTGCGGCGCCGGAGAAGATCTTAACTTGTAAGGGCTGTGTTGAGCATCCTCAATGGAAGCGGGTAAGTCGAGCAATGTGACAGTTTTGCTCCCATTCTGATAGAGGATGGCTGTGGACATTGTGGCTGACCAGGAGACGTGAGTCGGCTGTTGCGACAGGATCCCATTGTGACGGGGGGGCAAAGGATATCAGATATTTGTTCATTTCATTTGGCACAATCGTAGACGTATTTTGCCACTCTCTCCAGTAATGGCGTCGATCCAAGGACCAGCTTTAAAGGAGATGGGTAGCAAAGCCAGCCACAGCGAGCATCCACCGCCAAGCTCATGCCCTGAAGTTGGCAGCTTGCCAAATGCAACGTCGAAAGCCGATATTTATAGCCTATCGTGGATTGACGAGACCCGCGTAGACTGATTAGCATTCTTGACGTGCAGTCTGGCCTCTTCCTTTTGGATATAGGCGTTCCTTGAAGAGACTCGTTCTGTCACGTCCGGACGGGCGGATATAATGGATATGACCACACCTCTTTTCACCACCGACCAGCTCTGATGGTACTGGGTCTCTGAGATGACATATAATACATACAATACAAGCCAATGGGCGAGGATTCCTCAGGTTTGCCAGGCCGCATGCTTCTCCGCCACCAATCCATCACCACTTGCTCCCTTATCCCGTCTCGTCTGGACCTGCTTCCACTCGCTCGGCCTAAGCACAGCTTATTCAGCGCCTACTAACTCGTCGCCATTATCGCTTGCCATGCGATGTCTCGTTCATTCTCCTCAGGAGCGGTTGTCGAGTGAGAGCGACGGACGTCGCTTTCAATCACGAACTGCGGAAATCGGAACAGGCGGTAGAGGAAGGTCCAGTCGAGATTCCTGGGGCACCACCCCGCCCCTGCGTGATCTCATCGGGTAGTGGTATCTGACCCAGCCAGGTGCGGCCTTCACGGAAAGGGAATCGCTCTCGGCGGATGCCATGGTCATTTGAATGTTCTTGGTGTGGCGTGGAAGCCGGAGTGTCGGAGGTGGCATTACCAGCGGCCGAGGAGGGTCATTGGTGTCGCTATAGCCGTGCTTTGTCGACCGGCCAGACATGTCCGACGGTCCAGGAGATGGTAGAGCGACAGTCAGAGGGGAGAGGGATGGGAGGGTTAATTGTAGGTCGATCTTGCTTCTGGGTTGCTCCTGCGAAGAAGACGGATGAGAAGCAAGGCGGGGGGTCGAGGCGGTGAAGGGCCGGTGGAAGAACGAGGACGCGAACGATTTTCGGCTTGGAGTGCTTGTCTCTGTGGTGCGAGGTGTAACTGGGTTCAGGCTCAGGGGATTAATCCGGGCGGGCCTGAGAGATTTGGGGAGCGACCGCCGCATTCTCTCCATCATCGGTCGCGCAAACGTTGCTCGGTAATCCCAGGCTGCGCCATCATTTGAGCCAGGTTCCACTGACAACAGGGAGTCGGACATGGTGTCCGGTGTTTGGCCACGAGACGGCCAATAGGACATTCCTGCTTCTGGACGTTTGCCCCTGCGCCACTTGAAGAGGAGAAATATCAGCGTCAGGACGCCAACAAAACCCGCTTCTCGATTATTAGCCTGAGATATTGGACGGTCATAATGACATGGAGATTGGAACATACCGATGCTTCCAATGGCAACCCCAGCCTTTTGGCCTGGTAATAAAGCATTGTTTTCGGACGGAGCGCTGCTATTCGGGGCCTGCGAGACCATTCCGCCCTGTGTCGGAGTCGCGGCATTCGTATAAGTAAAGCTCGTCCGCATCGTCATCTTCGCTGGGAATGACACATCAGGGGCCGGCGAAGATGGCGATCCTGAAATTGAAGATTGGGCGCTGGTGGAGAACCCAACGCTACTGGCATTGACATCAGGTTCTACAGAGGATGTTGCAGAGAGAGAAGTTCCGGAAGCTGCAGAGGCCAAGGGCGTGCTTGATGGACTGGGAGAAACAGTCGTGATGACAACGGAAGGTGCAGAGGCCAAGGCGGCGCTTGATGGACTGGGAGAAACAGTCGTGATGACAACGGAAGGTGGCGAAGTATCAGGAGAACGGGTTGAACTTGCAGAAGGAGAAAGAGAAGCAGGATTGTCCGACGATGAAACTGCCGTCTCTAACGCAAAGGCGAGGCTGGTCAGGGATTCTAGCTCCTGAGTGCTGGTGGCAGCGCTAGGTGGTCCTTTTTTGTTTCCTTCGGGTCCCGGTGGTCCATTCTTGTTTCCTTCTAGGCCTGGTGCATCTGGGTTTGCTGGATCTCGCACCGCAAGAGGTTTTCGAAAAGATGGCGGGATCGGAAGCCTGTGACGCCGTGGTAGAAGCATCGTTCTACCGTCATTCCTTGAGATGTTTAATGAACCTTTCCTCATCCGGCTGATGATAAGTAATACTCACGGGCAATGCTCAACAAGCGGACTCAAGTTCTTCTACATCCATGACAATGGATGATCAAGACTTGGCCTGTCCAAGTCCCCAAGGGGAAAGGAATACAAAAAGGAATACAACAATGTCCACGGTAGCTTCCGACAGGGTAAAATCTACCAAAAGAAGGCACGCCAGCGACGAAGGAAATGAATAGGAAAGTCCGCAGAAAGATGATCGCCGGCCTGGACGCAAACTCGCCGATATATACCGAGGAACAGCTCACGCGAATTATGGATCTTGACGTGCGAAGAGATGGCCAAGACTCACTCCATCAATGTCAAATAGTCGGCATGCAGCCGGTGGGGGCATGTTTTCAAGGGAGGACCCAAAGTTAGTGTCTGAACATGTCTCTCTCTGGCACCAGACCAGTGTATTGTCATGAGGACGTGTGGATGTGCCTCAAAATCCTACCTTAATCTTGGAGATTGTTGAATACGGCCCCAATAGATGGTGAGAGGTGACATCCTATTATGAGCTGAGGGGATGGGCGTTTGGAGAGTGTTTCGAGTCCGTCACAACCCTTGTCCCAGACACAAGGGCTCGGTTGCAATGGCCCAGGGCTGTCTTCGAGCATAAATCGTGAGGCTGCCGACACGAGCTACGAAGAGCAGGCCTGAGGCATCTCTAATAGCTGGCATATATATCCTTGACATGTTTTGGAAGTAGGACCACATCCATGGTTCGATGGCGCCAAATGTGACAGTCAGAGGATGTCCGGAGATGAGCGTGTTAGGCGATAGAAGTGGTCTTGGCCAGACATCAGCACCACTGCCTCCACTTCAACCACAACGCCCCGACCACGGCTTCCAGGGATCTGCCTGAGAATATATCAGTGCGTCTTGCTATGAGGAGAACGACTTCAAACATGTTAGTGAGTTCGGTATTTCGTTTTCCCGTCAATGTCTCATCTTCATCTTCATGTCAGGCCTGCAAATGACTGTTCGCCGCGTGATTCTGATACTACGGTTCTCATCACCCAATCAACAAAGCTGGAGGGGCGGTCACTATCCTCACAGACCCCGGATATATCTTTTGGCGTGGTCAGCAATTGCAGCATCATTGGCTTCGTCAATGACGAGGAAAGAACGTCTGACACGTCTGCTCCTTGGGTATTGATTCACCTGTCTGGGTCAAAGAGATGATCATCTCTCTCATTCCAATCAAGTCCATTACCACGTCAAGCTTGAGTTGGTAATCTTGCGGACGACGACTCTTCCTGTTCACACTCCGAGTTTCAAAGCTCGGTCCTCTTACCTGGTATCAGACACGCGCAGACCCTGGATCGGAACAGATACAGCGACCGTCGAAATAAGCTTGGAAGGAGGGCCAACTCCAATTCCAAACCTCACTCGCCACCCAGCCTTGAATACAGTCTCGATCATGCATTGCGCTCTTCAGGATGTGCTCCACGCATTATTCTAGTATAGATGCCGACCTGCTGCAAGGGATTTGGTCCTGCAGCTCAGAGCAACTCAGATACGACCTCTGTTATTAGGGCTTGGTCCATATCCTGTCACACATGGAAGTGGTCAGGTAGAAGTGGTCAAGTAGAAGCGGACAAATGTCACAAGCGACAACGAAGAGAAGTGGTTCTATGAGCGGGCAGAACTCTCGGCCACAATGAATAGGACGCCTTAAAGGGAATGGCTGATGGACCAAGCAATATGAATTGGTTGATTATTCCAAGGTGCTGGTGTTGTAGGAGTGCCGAGGCCAAGCGCTGACAGCGAACACACTTCCTGTGTTCCCAACAATGACCATGTCAAGAGACTTCTTGGCCGACTTGTCCAGGCTAGCAGTATGCGATATCCGAGATAGAATGGCATTCTTTTTCAACCCTGCCAGAACATAGCTCGGCTTTGGCATCGGAATCTGCAGGAGGGGCGCCAAGAATGAAGCCGACCTCGGCAATGGGTGGGCTTCCAACCCGGGGATCGGTCCGGGGTCTCCCAACCAGTCAGCCTGGCCGAGATTCTTGCGCCCGCCACCAAGGCCGGCGGAGATCAGATTTCCAGCGGTGGCCGCAGTATTATTTTTGATTCCTCTCGAAAGATTCCTAGGGCCGCAATGCGCTAACGTCAGTGGATGTCTGATCTTGGTGCTGGCTATGCTGCTATATCACTACAAGCCACAGAACCATCGGAGATGGACGCTGGCCGAGGTTCTGCGAGGCTCCTGGAAGAGCCCGTGCCGCGAGGGCCTCAAGCAAGACTCTTCAATACAGACGACGCCGCGGTAGCAGTCCAGCGTCCAGTGCGGAAAGAGCCGCAGCAGCTTGACAAGAGGAGTCTGGACTACATTCTCCGAAGCGGGCTTGCTGGCGGATTGGCAGGATGCGCCGTGGGTGACCCCGATGTGTATCCTCCCGTCGACGCTGGCTAACTTGGAGGCAGGCCAAAACAGTTGTCGGGCCTCTGGATCGGGTCAAGATTCTCTTTCAAGCGTCGAATCCTCAATTTGCCAAATATGCGGGAAGTTGGTTTGGCGTTCTCGCCGCGATGCGAGATATCAATCGGCAGGAGGGTGTGCGAGGATTATTCCGGGGGCATTCCGCTACGCTCCTCCGCGTGTTTCCATACGCTGGGATCAAGTTTCTGGCCTATGAACAAATCCGGGCCTTTGTCATACCGAACCGGTCAAAGGAAACGCCAGCTCGTCGTTTTCTCTCCGGGTCGTTGGCTGGGATTACATCAGTCTTCTTCACCTATCCGCTCGAGGTTATCCGGGTGAGACTCGCGTTCGAAACAAAAAGGGATTCACGGTCTTCTCTCAGGAGGATCTGCCAACAAATCTACCATGAACGACCTCCTCAACCGGTGACTCTACCGGGACACCACAAACCCGTTGCTACGGCGGCCAATGTTGTTCACCGAGTCGCCCCACGCTCGGGATTGTCCAATTTCTATCGCGGATTTTCCCCGACTCTGCTGGGGATGCTGCCCTACGCGGGCATGTCCTTTTTGACACATGATACCATCGGCGATTTGTTCAGACATGAAGCCCTGGCGCGGTACACCGTCATCTCTAGTGGGCGACAGGATAGACGGACAACGGGTAATACCCATCGGAGGGCCCAATTGGCCGCCCCGGCAGAGTTGATATCGGGTGCGATTGCCGGCCTGGTCTCTCAAACCGCGTCATATCCCCTCGAGGTCATCCGCCGTCGTATGCAAGTGGGTGGAGCGATTGGCGACGGCCACCGACTCAGTATATCCGAAACAGCAAGACGAATATGGCTGGAACGAGGGTGGAGAGGCTTTTTCGTCGGCCTCACCATTGGATACATTAAGGTCGTTCCCATGGCCGCCACGAGCTTTTACGTCTACGAACGTGGCAAGTGGCTCCTGGGAATTTAAATCCGGAGAGGAAACACGCTCCACCGGCCCGTCTTCCACCCTTACTAGATTCTGCTCTCATTCAATCTGGAAAGGCGGATACGTGCCTTGTCTACGACAATGCGCCAGCAAGGTACAATTGGGGATGACCGTATTAGTGTCCTGGTTGCCGACGAAGAACTTTACCACACCTTTCATCTTTGCCGGCGCTCCCTGGCCATGACTTACAGCAAGTTCCACCATTTTCGATTCGGAGACTCACGCACCTACATGTCGCCAGGATTCGAAATGTTGTCTTATATTCTGGCGCAACCAACAGAACGCCATCGAGATCCTCGTCGTAGCATGTCCTTCCGGAGAGCTGGTCTGTCAATGTTAGAAGTCCGACGGTCGTCGTCAACATTGTTCGCACTCGATCTTGGTGCAGTGCTGCGGATTGTGATCAGATAGAGACGAGAGATGATCGCCCATAGGACAGGAGTGGGTGTATCCGGAGGACAGAAGTTGATGTTGTGCTTCTCGGAGCCTTCTCACCCCATTGAAGTCGGTTCAAATTTGAACAAGACTCTGGAGAGGAGAAAAGATGACTGTCACCTGGATTGATGGTACCATTGAACAAAGATCCCAAGTCACTCCTGACAGGCCTGCAGATTTCGACGGTGGGGTCATCGTCGGGAAATGTATGTTCAAGTATATTTTCCCTTTAGATAAGCATTCGCCGTGATGTCCGGCAAATACCGAGTCCACTACCTAATCCACATTTCGAGACCAACAACCACATCTTTTGTGGTGCGGGATTCATACAGATGGGACATTTCATCACCTGATGCTCTTGCTGAAGTGGGAGACACAATTCTCCTCATTCCTGTTTGTCGGGGGTGGAGATGCGGGGTGAGGGTTCAAGTGGCGACGAATGAATTGCTCTCTAATCGATACCCAAAATTTACCTATGCTATGCAAATGATCATTCAAAGGTCCACATGTGATGGATGATGAATGATAGATGTCTATGTGACATGAACCCTTGGCTCAGCCCAGCCAGCCCAGCCAGCCCAGCTCAGCTTGAACCTCTTCCGCTTGAGCCTCTTCAACCCAAATCTATCGTCTCTTTCTAACCCCTTTACTGTACAGTGTCTCAACACCTACTCCCTGCCCAGCCTCTCCACGTCATCCTCGGTCATCTCATATGCAGGTCTATATCGTTCATTGCCTTGTTTGTCATAATATCTCAGTTTGGGGTTCCGCAGAGTGTCGTTGACCCCACCCAGACTCGTGTACCCCTCGTCGTACATGGAGCAGTATTCCAGCGGCTTTCCGGTCTTGGGGTCGGCCAAGTGCGGCGAGCGCAAAAAACACCAAATCTCGGACAGATGCCAATCTATGACGGGGTGGATACGCATGAACGCCGGCCAGTTGTGATCCGTCGGGTCGAAGTGGGTGAGGCGAGAGCCGTGAGGGTCGGTGCGCCGGGTGCCCACAAAGATCGCTTTTATGGACGGGTGAGAGGCGAGGTAGAGGGCGAATGCGTCGCGGAAGGAAATGGTCGGTTTCGGGGTCAGAGGTGATCCGTCAGAGGATTTGAGTTGAGAGATGGTTGGGAGCGGCCCGCTCAGCGGAGGGTTGGAGTGTGACTTTCCTCGGGGTTTGCGATCAGGATTGGTGGATATGTGTGTGAGATCGAGGTGATACGCTTTCGCCGA
>Ga0255336_100397_pt1 | contig 75663 bp, 74 predicted proteins | sample MeOH1_35cm_T3_17_FD_189102 | JGI IMG/M metagenome (GOLD analysis project Ga0255336, IMG submission 189102) | Sandy soil microbial communities from University of British Columbia, Vancouver, Canada - MeOH1_35cm_T3_179 | ecosystem: Engineered > Artificial ecosystem > Sand microcosm > Unclassified ... | reverse complement strand
TGGCAGTTCAGGCAGCGGCCCGCGGGCCGCTGCCTGAGACGCTGCTGTCCGTTTCTTTTTCATCGGCATATCCATGACCTTGATCCCTCATGATATGCCCCGCCCACGAAATCGCGGATAGGTCCCTTTGAACCGCTAGCTCATAAACGGGTCCCTCGCGCAGCCACTTTAGTGGTCCATCTGGAATCGGGGTTCTCGCACATTCGGCGGCAGTGACAAGGGCGTCATACTTCCCGCCTCGCGCTCCGCGCTCGCCGGAAGGGCTGTTCAAAACTAGTGGTTTTAGTTTTGCAGGGTGGGGGCCGTTGGCTTCGCCTCGGCGTTGGCGCTCGGCCTGTGATTTCAATGCGATCCACGCGCCAAATGCCTCTTGCATTCCAGCAGGACCGCGGCGGCGCATAATCAATTTGTGCGCGGTGGGAGCCGTCGGCTTTGCCTCGGCGTTGGCGCTCGGCCTGTGAGTTCAATGCGCCCCGCGCGCCAAACGCCTCTTGCATTCCAGCAGCACCGCGGCGGCCCATCATCAATTTGTGCGCGGCCGGGCCGTCGGCTTCGTCTCGGCCGTGGCGCTCGGCCCATAAGTTTCAAAGCGCCCCGCGCGCCAAACGCGCCTCTCATTCCAACACAACGGGGTTGGCCCATGTCAATTTGTGTGCGCCGCAGGCCGTCGGCTTCGACCCGCGGAGATCGCGCGGACGGTAAGGCTCAATGTGCTCCGCGCACCAAACGTGGCTCGCTCTTCAGCAGGGCACGTCGGTCCATGAATGGTCGCTGATTTTTGAAGGCAACTGGACGCATCTCGCCGCCCAGAAATGTCGTCAGGCATGAATTGATCATGCATCTCGCTAATGGGATTGGGCACGCGCCTCGCGAATCATTCGCTGCGGTATTTGCGGAAGTTTCTTCTGCGTCGTAGTCCTTTACTCTGGCAGATTATTGGGCAATTTCGGAATTGGTTGCCGCGTACGCGTTTTAGCTCGTTCGGGTGATCGCTCGTAACGCGATATGTTTAAACTCGTTTTGTCGTGTACTTCACGACAACAGGTTTCGCAGCCTGCCTCACACAGAATTCGCATGCTTGCACTAGCAAGTGCGCGGCTGCCTTTGCACGCCTGATCACAATGGGCGGGCCTTGGCGGGGGAGCCCCACGGCTCGCCGGTTCTTGGTTCTGTGTGCCGGTCTGCGAATCCCGTCAATGTGCCCGCTCACCACCGTACAAGCGCGAGGTGAGCGATCCAGACAAGTTTAGGGAGATCGCGCCATGAGTAAATCCGTCAAACGTACACGAACCATATCGCGGCCGCCCGTTGACGCGCTTCAATACGAGAAACTGGCGCTGTCCGCATTCGGATTGATCGAACGGCAATTAAGCCAATTAGACAAATTGGCGACGCTTGTGGCCTCGATAGTTAGGAGTCCGGCTGTGACAAGGGAGGAGAGACATCGCCAGCGACGGTTGCTTGAACTGTTGCTCGACACCGTTGAGGACTACCAATACGAAGTCGAGACTGACCGTGAGCTATATCAGGTCATTGCGCTGGACGCGAGGGGAGTGGTGCAAAGCCGGATCACAGCGCGCCATGCAGCGAAAGTTCTTGCCAAAGCGACGCGGAGGGCATCCGAAACCCGAGAAGACCGTAACGAAACGCAAGCCAAGCACCGCGAACCAGCACGATTCAAAACGATCGCTCGAACGAGAGCGACTGCGCATTGAGAGTCACGGAACACTGCTGCGCCGGACCGGACCGGACCGGACCGGACCGGACCGGAGCCAGGGCCAAGGGCCAAGGGCCAGGCGCCGGAAGCCGACCGTTCCGACGAGCGCGGAGCGCGAGGCGGGAGGTATGACGGCCTTGTCACTGAGGCGGAATGCGCGAGAACCCCGATTCCAGATGGACCACTACCGCGGCTGTGCGAGGGACCCGCTTATGAGCTAGCGGTTCAAAGCGGCTTTCTTTGCCTACTTTCTTTGCCGCGGCAAAGAAAGTAGGTGCCGCCCCGCACAGGGGCAACGCCAATAGACCACTAACAAAGCAAGGAAAGGCCAACCCCCGAAGATCACAAAAAGCCTAAACACCAAGCACCAAAAAAACCTCAAAGCGCCGCAGGCAAATTAGTGACCTTAGCATTCCGAAGATAAAGAAGAGTAGACAGCCCAACACCCGCAGCAGCGGCAACCGCCGCAAAAAGAAACACCGACCCATACCCAAACTCACCAGCGATATACCCGGCCAACGGCCCAGTAATCCCGAGCGAGAGATCGAGAAACACCGAATAAGCCGACAAAGCCGCCCCACGACTAGCCGGCGGCACAAGCCCAACCGCCTCGACCCCAAGAGCCGGAAACACCAAAGCAAACCCAAACCCAGTCAAAGCCGCGCCAGCAAGCGCAACATGAGGCTCAGGCGCAAGCCACAACATCAACAACCCGGCGCATTCAAACGAAAACGAAGCAATCGCGACCCGAAACCCGCCATAAGTCTTGATCGTATTGGCAAACAGCAACCGCGCCCCGATAAACAGCGTCCCGAACACCGTCAACGAGAGCGCCGCATTCGGCCAATGCTTCGCCGCATAAAACAGCGTAATGAAAGTCGCGATCGACCCAAACCCGACCGACCCGAGCGCCAACCCAATCCCATGCGGCAGCACGCGAGTAAACACACTGCGGTATGACATCCGCTCGCCATGCACGATCGGCACCGGCGCGATCGGACGGGCGAGATAAAACCCGAGCGCCGCCAGCAGAATCACCAGAATTCCCAACGCGGCAAATCCGACCGTGTGTTCGATCGCCACGCCCAGCGGCGCGCCGATCGCCAGCGCACCATACGTCGCGATACCGTTCCACGAGATCACCCGCGCATTGTTGCTCGTGCCCACCCGGCCGATGCCCCACAGAATCGCGCCCGTGCCACACAGGCTCTCGCCGAATCCCAACACGAGCCGGCTGCAGACCAGCAGCCCCAGGCTCAGCACGGGCCAGCGCCCGCACAGCACAGCCAGCAACAACAGAACTCCGCTCGCGCCACAACCCATCAAACCAATCGTCACCGTCCGCTTCGGCCCCAACGTGTCCGCGGAACGGCCAGCCAGCGGCCGCGACGCCAGCGTCGCCAGATACTGCACGCTGATGGCGGCACCAGCCAGCACGGCGCTGTAACCGAGGTCGTCGTGGACGTAGCCCGGCAACACCGCAAGCGGAATTCCGATCGTCAGATAGCAAAGAAACGTGAAAAAGACGACCGGAATGATCTGCATGGTCGTCGCAAATTCGCTGCGAGGTGTCGCTGAGTCGGTGGACATGGGGAAAACGAGACTTGAATTCGGCGGGAAGGCGTGATTTTCCCATGGAACCGGTTTTCTTGCAGGACATGCTTAATAATTCATCGGACAAGAACGCTTTCCGGGAATCTCATAGTGGTCCATTTCTGACCCGTTGGCGCCTACTTTTTCAGCATGGCTGCCCGAAACACGTGGACGCGAAATGGCTGTTCGTCAATATAAAATATAAAAATACGGCAAAAATTCAAAATCACCATAAGTCAACAGCCCCTCAAACCCATCTCGATATCGTTTTGCGGATATGTCCCGCATGCGATCGCCGCTATGGGTTGTATTTATTGACGGTGATAGTTTTCGAACCATCCCTGCTGCACGTCCCACGGACACAGAACATTCGAGAGTAACGAGACATGACTGAGCCGATTCGCTTCTATCACCGCAACGCGATCCGCGAGATCAAGGACGCGCCCGTCACCCGCACCGTGCTGCAGTATCTGCGCGAGGACGCGCATTGCACGGGCACGAAGGAAGGCTGCGCCGAAGGCGACTGCGGCGCGTGCACGGTCGTGATCGGCGAGCGCAACGAAGCGGGCGGCGTCGACTTCAAGGCGGTCAACGCCTGCATTCAGTTCGTGCCGACGCTCGACGGCAAGGCGCTCTTCACCGTCGAAGACCTGCGCCAGCCGGACGGGTCGCTCCATCCCGTGCAGGAAGCGATGGTCGAATGTCACGGCTCGCAGTGCGGCTTCTGCACGCCGGGCTTCGTCATGTCGATGTGGTCGCTCTATGAAAAGCACGGTCACGAGCACAGCTGCGCGAACAAGACGGTGCCGTCGCGCGAGGCGATCAGCAATGCGCTGACGGGCAACCTGTGCCGCTGCACGGGCTACCGCCCGATCGTCGACGCGGCGGTGCGCATGTTCGAAGCGCCCGCGCCGAAAGCGCCGGTCAATGTCGAGGCGCTCGCCACCACGCTCGCCACGCTCGAGCGCAAGGACACCTTCCACTACCAGCACGCCGGCCAGCAGTTCGACGCGCCGCGCACGGTCGAAGCACTCGCCAGGATCAAGGAAGCCGAACCGGCCGCGCGCATTCTCGCCGGCAGCACGGACATCGGCCTGTGGGTCACCAAGCAGATGCGCGAGCTCGGCAACATCGTCTACGTGGGACAGATCACCGAGTTGCAGAAGCTGGAGACCAACGACGAATGGATCGAGATCGGCGCGGGTGTCAGCGTCGAAAAAGCCTACGCGGAGATCGCGAAGCAATATCCCGAACTGATTGAAATGTGGCAACGCTTCGCGTCGCTGCCGATTCGCAATGCCGGCACGCTGGGCGGCAATATCGCCAACGGCTCGCCGATCGGCGATTCGATGCCAGGCCTGATCGCGCTCGGCGCGCGCGTGATCGTGCGCGGCGGCGAGATCGAGCGCGAGATGCCGCTCGAAGACCTGTACCTCGCGTATCAGAAGAAGGACATGGCGGAGCATGAGTTCGTCGTCGGCCTGAAAGTGCCGACGCGCACCGGCGTGCGTCGGAACCTGCAATTCCGTACCTACAAACTGTCGAAGCGTTTCGATTCGGATATCTCGGCGGTGTGTGCCGCGTTCGCGTTCATCGCCGACGGCAACCTGATCCGCGAGCCGCGCATCGCGTTCGGCGGCATGGCCGCCACGTCCAAGCGCGCGACCCACGCGGAAGCCGTGCTGCGCGACGCCGAATGGCACGAAGCCACCGCGCAGGCCGCGATGCTCGCGCTCGGCAACGACTACGCGCCGCTGTCGGACATGCGCGCGACCAGCCACTATCGCCTCGAATCGGCGAAGAACACGTTGTACCGCTTCTGGCTCGAAACGCGTCCGAACAACCCGCTGCCGAAGAGCGCGCTGGATGTGCGCGCGGTCGCTGCGGCCTGCGCACCGGTCGGCGCCTGAGACGACGAAAGGATACGGAGAACACAACAATGAATCAGCACGCCGAACCGTTCCTGAAAGACCTTCAGGATCTCGAGGACTTCACCCAGGTCCACATCTCGCGTCCGCACGAGTCCGCGCATCTGCACGTAAGCGGCCGAGCTACCTATACAGACGACATTCCGACGCTCGCCGGCACGCTGCACGCGGCGCTCGGCCTGTCGTCGAAAGCCCACGCGAAAATCGTCTCGATGTCGCTCGACAAGGTGCGCGCCACGCCGGGCGTGGTCGCGATCTTCACCGCGGACGACATCCCGGGCGTCAACGACGTCGGCCCGATCATCCACGGCGACGATCCGATTCTCGCCGACGGCCTCGTGCAATACGTCGGCCAGCCGATCTTCATCGTGGTCGCGACATCGCATGAAACGGCGCGCCTCGCGGCGCGCCGCGCGGAAATCGTCTACGAAGAATTGCCGGCGATTCTCACCGCACAGCAGGCCCGCGCCGCGAACCAGCACGTCCTGCCGCCGATAAAACTCGCGCGCGGCGAAGCCGGCACGAAGATCGCCCGCGCCGCGCATCGCGAAGCCGGCGAGATGCTGCTCGGCGGTCAGGAGCAGTTCTATCTGGAAGGCCAGATTTCGTACGCGGTGCCGAAGGACGACGACGGCATGCACGTTTACTGTTCGACGCAGCATCCGACCGAAATGCAACACATGGTCGCGCACGCGTTGGGCGTGGCGTCGCACAACGTGCTGATCGAATGCCGCCGGATGGGCGGCGGTTTCGGCGGCAAGGAATCGCAATCGGGTCTGTTCGCGTGCTGCGCGGCGCTCGCCGCATGGAAACTGCTGTGCCCGGTAAAACTGCGACCGGACCGCGACGACGACATGATGGTCACGGGCAAGCGCCACGATTTCCACTACACGTACGAAGTCGGCTACGACGACAAGGGCGTGATCGACGGCGTCACGGTCGACATGACCTCGCGCTGCGGTTTTTCCGCCGACCTGTCCGGTCCGGTGATGACGCGCGCGCTGTGCCACTTCGACAACGCTTACTGGCTCTCGGATGTCACGATCGACGGCTTCTGCGGCAAGACCAACACGCAGTCGAACACGGCGTTCCGCGGCTTCGGCGGCCCGCAAGGCGCGTTCGCGATCGAATACATCATGGACAACGTGGCGCGCTCGGTGGGCGAGGATTCGCTCGACGTGCGCCGCCGCAATCTGTACGGCAAGACCGAGCGTAACCAGACGCCGTATGGCCAGATCGTCGAAGACAATGTGATTCACGAACTGATCGACGAACTCGAAGCAACGAGTGAATACCGCGCGCGGCGCGCCGCGATCAACGAGTTCAACGCGAACAACGAAATACTGAAGAAGGGCATGGCGCTCACGCCGGTCAAGTTCGGTATCGCGTTCAACGTGACCCACTTCAACCAGGCCGGCGCGCTCGTGCACATCTACACCGACGGCTCGGTGCTGGTGAATCACGGCGGCACCGAAATGGGCCAGGGCTTGAACACGAAGGTCGCGCAGGTCGTCGCGCATGAACTGGGCATCGGCTTCAACCGCATTCGCGTCACCGCGACCGACACCAGCAAGATCGCCAACACGTCGGCGACGGCGGCCTCGACGGGCTCCGATTTGAACGGCAAGGCCGCGCAGGACGCCGCGCGCCAGTTGCGCGAACGTCTGTCGGCGTTTGCCGCCGAGCGCTTCGGCGCGGGGCAGGTGAGCGCGTCGGAAGTGCGCTTCGTGCACGACCGCGTGGTGGTCGGCGAGTCGATCGTGCCGTTCGAAGAACTGATCGCGAAGGCTTACGTGGCGCGTATCCAGCTCTGGTCGGACGGTTTCTATGCGACGCCCAAGCTCTACTGGGATCAATCGAAGCTGCAAGGCCGGCCGTTCTACTACTACTCGTACGGCGCGGCGGTGTCGGAAGTGGTGATCGACACGTTGACCGGCGAAATGCGCGTGCTGCGCGCGGACGCATTGCACGACGTGGGCGCCTCGTTGAATCCGGCGCTCGACGTCGGTCAGGTGGAGGGCGCCTTCATTCAGGGCATGGGCTGGCTCACGACCGAAGAGCTGTGGTGGAACGCGGGCGGCAAGCTGATGACGCACGCGCCGTCCACCTACAAGATTCCGACCGTCAACGATACGCCGCCCGACTTCCGCGTGCGGCTCTTCAAGAACCGCAATGCGGAGGACAGCATCCATCGTTCGAAGGCGACCGGCGAGCCGCCGCTGCTGCTGCCGTTCTCGGTGTTCTTCGCGGTGCGCGATGCTGTGTCTGCAGTGGGCGATCATAAGGTCAATCCGCCGCTGAACGCGCCCGCGACCAGCGAGGAAATCCTCAAGGCGGTCAGCGCGGTGCGTGCCGCGACCGCGGCGGCACGCCAAAAAGCGGATCAATAAGCGGATCAATAAGCGGATCAATAAGCGGCTCGCAATCGCAGTGGCAATGAGCCGGGAAAGCAACGCGTGGACAACACACTCACTGGAATTGGAATGATCGCCATGAACGAATTTTCATCCGTTCAGATCGGCCAGCGCAGCGGCTTGCAAACGCCGCGTCCGGCGCCGATGCATATCGTGCTGTTCGGCGCGGGGCACGTCGGGCATGCGCTCGTCAAGCTGCTCGGCAGCTTGCCGTGCGTGGTCCAGTGGGTCGACGAGCGCGACGAACTGTTCCCCGACGAAACGCCCGCCAACGTGCAGATCGAAGCGACCGACACGCCGGATGCGATCGTCGACACGGCGCCGCCCGGCGCCTATTTTCTGGTGATGACGCACAACCACGCGCTCGATTTCTCGCTGGCCGTGCGCATCATGCGGCGGCGTGATTTCACTTACTTCGGCATGATCGGTTCGAAGACGAAGCGCGTGAAATTCGAGCGCCGTTTGCTCGATCGCGGCGTGGATCTGGACCGCCTGGTGGAGATGACGTGTCCGATCGGTGTGGCCGGTATCGTCGACAAGGCGCCTGCGGCGATCGCCGTGGCGGTGTGCGCGGAGTTGCTGCAGATCCGTTCGCGGCAGGTCGTGGCGCAAGTGGCAACGCAGAAGCTCTGCGCGGCTGTCTGATCAGCGGAACCAAGCGCCGGCCAGGATGCGGCGCGCAAACAGCGCACAAGCAGCGCCCTTCGAGCCGCAAACCCCAAACGTCAGCCCGTCGCGGCTGACGTTTCCTTTTTCGGCGCCCGTTTTGGTGCCCGTTTCGCGCGCCGCACCTTCTGCGCGACCAGCCCGTCCGACACCTGGGACATCAGCGCACGCAGCCAGCCGACATCGCTCGGTCGATCCGGCTGCGGATGCCAGAGCTGATAGCACTTGATGCGCGGAAACGGAATCGGTACCTCGACCACCGCGAGCGGCAGCATGTCGGCGTAGTGCATCGCGAAACGGCGTGTCGTCGTGAAGATCAGATCGGATTGCAGCAGCGTCTGCGGCACCAGGCCGAAGTAGGGCAGCGTGGCGACGATGCGGCGCTCGGCGCGAGCCCGCGTGAAGCCCATGTCGATGGCGCCGCTGCTCGCCCCGCTATACGGCGTCGGCGCGAGATGCGGCGCGGCGAGATACGCTTCGCGCGTAAGCGGCATGCGCGTGAGCGGATGATCGGCGCGCATCATACATACGACCGTATCGGAGAACAGGTCGCTGCGCCCGAAGCGCGGGTCGGGCTTGGGCCAGTTGCCGATCACCAGATCGAGTTCGCCGGCGTCGAGCGCGGCGGAATGATCGAGCATCGGACTCAGCGAATCGATCTCGAGCCGCGCGTGCGGCGCCGCCTCGCGAAACTGCGCGATCACCGTCGGCATGAAGAAGTCGTTCAGATAATCCGGCGCGGCGACGCGAAAGGTGCGGCGCGAGCGGCCGGGATCGAAGTCGCCATGCGGCGTCGCGACAAAATCCACCTCGCGCAGCACGCGTTGCGCGGAGGCGAGCAGCGATTCGCCGTATTCGGTGGGCACCATGCCCGACTTGCCGCGCACGAGAATCGGGTCGTTCAGCGTCTCGCGCAGTTTGCGCAGCGCGGTGCTGATAGCCGGCTGGGTCTGATTCAGACGCAGCGCGGTCTGCGTGACGCTGCGCTCGACCAGCAGCGTGCGCAGCACGCGCACGAGCCAGATATCGAGGGAGGCGGCGGTGTCGTCCATGAGTTGAGCGAGGCGGGCAAGCGGATCGGATCCGATGAAGCGTCGTACGGAGCCGCCCGCGAGACGGCTCGCGACGGCTCGCGAGAGCGGGGCGCCAACGCGCACGAAGCAAAGGTCATAACCTTAGGCCCGAACGCGGTGTAGCGGCATAGCAGGCACGGTATGGCCGGCATCAGCAGCACGGTTTTGCCGCGCCCAAGCCGCCGGAGCGGCGTGGGACGCGCCCCGCGCTCGCTTCAGGCCGACGTTTTGCCTACGTCGGGTTATCCACGAGCCCCGACGGCAGCGTACTGATGCGTTTCACTTCTTTCGATTCGAGCCAGTTCGGCGTGCGCGCGCAGTACAGCACCATGGGCAGCGCATCTTCACCCCAGAACAACTGATCGTTCAGACGGAAGGTCGGCACGCCGTACACACCCAGGCCGATCGCGTCCGCGGTGTTGCGCTGCAATTGCGCTTTCACTTCCGGGCTCTTGATGAGTTCCGGGCCGTCAGGCAGGCCGACGCGCTCGCACAATTCCGCAAAGGCCACGTCGGTCGACGGATCGCGGCCTTCACGCCAGATGAAGCGGAAGATCTCGCGCACGAAATTGACGTCGCCGTTCGCCGCGGTGGCGAGCAATAGCGGCTTCGTGGAATCGAAGGGATGGGCGGGCGGCATCTTGTACGGAATGCCGAGCTGTTCCGCGCGAAACAGCGCGTGCCGGTACATGAAGGTGCGTTTAGAGGGCACGCCGTAAGCCGGCCGCTGACCCCAGTGACGGTAAAGGTCGTTCAGCACGACCGGCGTGAAGACGAAGTCGAAGCCCGGCCATTTGTCGTGTTGCTCGAGCAACAGGTACGTGAACGGCGAGACAAAGTCGTAAAACCACAGCGGCTGCCTGGCGTCGATGCCAACGGTCATAAATGTCTCCCGGATTGCTATTCCGAACGGCCCGTCTGCTGGACCGTCGAAATTGTAATGATCTTACGCGGTGCAGCCGCGGCTTGCATCCGTCAATAGGGTTTCGCGGCGTCGTCGTTGGGCGTTTCGCCGATTTCGGCCGCTTCGTTCGCGGCGGACGGCTCGGACGGCGTGGACGAAGCGCCTGCTTCGCCGGTCTCGCCGCGCCCGCTGTCCGCGCCTTGCGCCTCATCCCCGGCGCCGTCGCGCTGCGCCTCGCGGGGCTGCGTGAGCCGCTGGCGCACGAAGCCGATGTGCTCGCGCAGCACGTAGAACTGATCCGCATAGGCAAGCGGCATCTTCAGACCGTTGACGGATTCCTCGATGGCGTCGAGCCGTTCGAGCAACGAGGCGCGTTCGGCGGGCGAATGATCGCTGAGGGCGCTGCGTTCGATCGCGATCAGCGCGCCGTACCAGCGGTAAATGCGCGATTTCACCCGCCATGCATACAGCGACGGGACGAGCCGCAAGGCCGGCACCAGCAACACGATCAGCGGCACCACGACCACCAGCAGCCGGTCGGCGAGACTCGCGAGCCAGAACGGCAGGATCCGGTAGAGGAAGCTCTTGCCCGACTTGTAGTAGCGGGCGGCGTCGTCGCTGATCGGGAAATCGTGGGCGAGCGGCGCGGGGAATTCGCCGGCCCGCTGCAGGATGTTCGCCTTGCCGTGCACCTCGCGCGCGGCTTCGATCAACAGGTCGGAAAGCGCGGGGTGCAGCGAGTCGCGCGCCACCAGTTCGACTGTCGGCGCCACCATGTGAATCGGCGCGGACGGCAGGTTCTTGCCGAGGTCGAACGCGCCCATCGGCATCATCAGCTCTGTCAGATAGGGAAAGCGGCGTGTGTAGGCGTCGGCCTGCGAGAAATCGTAGAACTGCACGTTCGGCGTGCGGTAGAGCTTGCCCATCACCGCCGGTTGCGCCGAATCGCCGGCAAGGAACGCCGCGTCGACCTTGCCGGAGACGAGTGCGTCGGCGGCGTCGTCGCCCGAGAGCGGCAGCAGTTTGGTCGCGCCGCCCGGCACGATGCCGTTGGCCTTGAGCAGCGCGAGCGCCAGCTCGCGCGTGCCGCTGCCTTCGGCGCCGACCGCGAGCCGCTCACCCTTGAATTCGGAGAGCCGCGTGACGGTCGGCCCGTGATAGAAGATCGCGAGCGGCACATAGGCCACGCTGCCGAGCGACATCAGACCGTCGGACGCGGAGCCGGGCGCGACGCCGTCCTGCACGAAGCCGACATCCACGTTCGACTTCGGATCGGACAGGCGCTTGAGATTCTGCAGTGAGCCTTCCGAGGGCAGCACGTTCAGCGTGATGCGGTTGCGCGCCAGAATCTCCTTGTACTTCTGGGCGGCGTTCCAGAAGGTGCTGCCTTCCGGGCCGGCGCTGATCGTCAGCGTACTGGGCGGCGCGGGCTGGATCAGCCGCACGGCGACCCAGATCGCGACGGCGGCGATCAGCAGGATCGGCCCGAACGAGACGGCGAGATCGCGCCAGGAGATGGCGACGAAACGGGCGACGAGACGGGGAGGGCTTTTGCGGCCGGTGGCTGGCTTCATCGGATGACGTGACGGCGACGGTCGAAAGTGAACAGGAACGGCGCTCCACGGCGCGCGGACCAGGGCGAGGCGCTCGCGCCGCACCGCGCCGGCTGCCGCGAATGGCGCGCGAGCCACGCGGCAGCGCGCGTCGCGCCGATGGTACCTGAGATTCGCCGTACGGCGCCACGCCGGGCGTCTACGCGCGCCGACAAACCCGTAACAAATCGTGAACGCCGTGTGACAGCGGTGCGCGTGACGCAATTCGTGTCTCGTGTATGACTAAACCCTTTGCGCTTCTGGCCCGGCTAGATTAAATTGTGCATCGCTGCCGCGAACAGACGTTTGCGCAGCGCGACCCGGCAAGACACAAAAGAACTGGGCGCGCTCGCGGACCTCGCGGCTTGCCGGTCCGTCGTACCGCATGGCATGGCCGTCATCGCTTGCGGCAACGGCAACTGGCCTCTCCGCCTCTCGCACACCGTGTTGCAGCCATAGTCGGCCGTCGCTTGGCCGCGCCTTGTCGCGCGTCCAGCGTGGCTGCGGGAAGTCGTACGAAGCCGCTTGTGTATGCGGTCCAATGTGAAGCTAAGGAGAAGAAAAGTTATGAAATCGGTCGGTTTTCTGAAAACGCTGGGCTCGGTGGTGGCAATGGTGGTGGCGTGCAATGTGTACGCTCAGGCAAGCGACGCAACGGCAACGGGCACGACCGCCGCGCCGGCTGCAAGCGCCAAGGCCACCAAGAAGGCAAACAGCCAGCTGGGTCGCAAGGTGCGTAGCGCGTTGGCCAAGGCGCAAGGTATCGACGTGTCGAACATCGCCGTGCGCGCTCGTGGCGGCGCGGTGACGCTCACGGGCTCGGTGCCCGACCAAAGCCAGATCGACGCTGCCGGCGAAGCCGCCAAGGGCGTTGCAGGCGTGACGTCGGTGTCGAACAAGCTGACCGTTGTGCAGCAGTAAACAGGCTGGCGCATCAGGCGCGGGCGGCGAGACGCCGCCATGCGCCATCGTGATGCAGGTGTGCACCAGGGTTCCGGCAAAAAACCGGAGCCTTTTTTATTTTGTACTGGCGATTTTTGAAGCGGCGATGATAGGTCCAGGCGGTCGCAAGCCGCGCCGCGGCGCGACTGTGCGCTGTGACACATTACTGACGCGCTCTGAAGCGTACTGTGATGCGTAGGGAACCGGAGTCAACGCCATGGAAACCTCGCTTTTGCGCTATACCGATCTGCCCATCAGCGATCGGGCGGCTTTCGAACTGGTGTGCGCGCGGCACGGTTTCGCACCGGCGCATTTCGACATCAGCGCCTGCGCGGATCCCAGCGACGCCGCGCACGAGCGCCTTGTCACCATACGGCGCGGCGGCTGGGCGCAGTCTTATCACGATCGCCAGGGCCAATGGGTCCGGCAATTCGAGGCCGATCTGACCTGCCGGTTCTTCAAATAGCCGCCGGCCGCCTGCGCCGGCGGGCCGGCACCCCTTGCGGCCGGTCAGGCCAGCACGAGGCGCACGCCGACCAGCGTGAGCGTGGCGGCGAGCAGGTTGCGCAGCAGCGCGTCCGGCGCGCGTGAGGACAGATAGCTGCCGAGCGCGATGCCTGGCAGCGAGCCCACCAGCAGCGACAGCAGCATCGACCAGTCGACCGAACCCAGCAGCCAATGGCCGGCTCCCGCCAGCAGCGTAAGCGGCACCGCGTGCGCGATGTCGGAACCGACGATGCGCGTGGTCGGCAAAAGCGGATAGAGCAACAACAACACCGTCACGCCGATGGCGCCCGCCCCGACCGACGTCAGCGACACCAGTACGCCGAGCACCGCGCCGGTCAGCATGGTCAGCGCGAGCGTGCGTCCCTGACGCGGCGCGCGCTGCCGGCGCGCGCCGAGCGCCGCGAGTTGCGGACGAAACACCAGCGCCACCGCCGTCACCAGCAACGCCGCGCCGAGCACGATCTGGATCAGCCGGCTGGCGCCCGGCGTGTCCATGCCGTAACGATGCAGCAGAATCAGCGTGATCGTGGCCGCCGGCACGCTGCCGGCGGCGAGCCGCAGGGTCACCTGCCAGTCGACGGAGCCCTTCAGGCCGTGCACGAGCGTGCCGGTCGCCTTGGTGGCCGCCGCGTACAGCAGGTCGGTGCCGACGGCCGTGGCCGGATGCACGTTGAACAGCAGGACGAGGATCGGCGTCATCAGCGAGCCGCCGCCGACGCCCGTCAGCCCGACCAGAAAGCCCACGAACAGGCCGGAGACGGAGTACAGCAGATCGATGTGGGGAAGAGCCATTGAGCGGACCGCTGACGGTCGGGTGGGTTGGACGGATCAGGCGGCAAGGCCTGCGCGCCAGCCTTCGACAGTCGACGAAGGGCGGCGGGAAGGTCGCCGCGGCGCGGCGAAAGCCGCTATTGTCGCAAAACTGCCGCGTTCGCGTACGAAACGGTGTGCTGCGCCGCGAGCAAGCGGTCGATCAGTGCGAAGGCTTCGGGCCGCGTCTCGCCTGGCTTGCTGACCGGCGCCCGCCTTCTGCCGGGCGGGTTGCTGGCGATTGCCGGCGTGGCGGTGGTGGTGCGCGGGTGCTCGTGAGACTGACCTCCGCAACTGCGGCGGACTATCTGGCGATACCTGCTCAAAGCGCCCGGCGAATCTCCACGACGCCGAAGGCCGCCAGCATGAGTCCCACTATCCGGTCGATGGCGACGCGCAGTTTGCTGCCGATCGCATGGCGCGCGAGCGACACCACGGTCACGAGGAAGCACCACCATGCAATCGAGCCGCAGAACACGCCGCCCACCGTAGTCAGCGCAATGCTCGATGAAAACGCGCCGCGCGGGGCGAGCGTGGTGAACAGTGCGGCGAACATGATGACGGTTTGCGGATTGGTCAGCGTCAGCAGCAACGAACTCGCGTACGCGCGCAGCGCGCCGGCGCGGCCCACTTGCGTGAGCTTGCCGTTGCCGTTTGCCGCATCGTTTGCGGCGCCATTTGCCGCGTCAGCAGGGGCTTTCTGCAGCAGCGTGCGCACGCCCAGATACAACAGGAACAACCCGGCGAGCAGATGCAACGGGCGGTCGTACGCGAGCATGAACTGCGAGATGCTGACAAGGCCGAGCGCCGCGATCAGACCATAGGCCGCGTCGCCGGTCGCGATGCCGAAGCCGATTGCAAGTCCGGCGCGCGGACCGCCGGTCAGCGTGCGGCGGATGCACAGCATGCCCATCGGGCCGACCGGCGCGGCAATGGCGAGCCCGACGCCCGCGGCGGTAAAGAAGAGACTGGTGGTGGACATGGCTATCCCGGATCGATTGTTCTGGTTCGTGCTGCGATTCGTGTGTGCCCGGCAAGCGTGCGGCCGGCTAGCCCTTCAGCATAGCCAGACCGAAAACGCCGGGCAAGTCCGCGCCCGGGGATCGTGCCCGATCGCTTCGCGCAGGTTCGCATTCCCGCAGTGTTGCTGATGAGCCGAGGAGTATGTCGCTCGCTAGCGGGAAAACTTATTTCGTATCTCTATCGCGCGTTTCAGGCGGACCAGTGTCCTAACGCGGCCGATGGAATTCGTTTATTCGCAGAGCCGGATTTCCGCGATGTACCCGGCGTTCGCGAGCGCGCGATTTTGACCCGCTTCGACGTGGACGGAGTATGCGTGCTTATACCCGCCGCAAATGGCGATGGCGATGGCTGGGATATTCATGACGCTGCCTAAGGCAACGCTCAGGCCGACAATGCGGGGTGGGGTGCTGCAGGCTATTTCGCTTCAGATAAATACCCGCCGTGATTCGGCGGGCATGCTCAATGGGCTATCTTCAATGTTTCTTGGCGGTGGCCGAAGTGCTGGGCGCCATGCGGATCGGCGGTGCGCCCGAGGGCGAAGTGGCGGGTTGCGGTTTCTTCGCCTGTTTCGGTTTCTTCACCTCGCGGTTACTGCGCATTTGACCTTTTGCCATGATGGACTCCCAATTGGCGGTTATTGCTCCGCAAAGGAGCAGTTAGCTAGTGTGCGCCTCTTTTGTCCGCGTGGGCAAACAATCTAAACGGTTCGGCTCCTTTTCCAGGTCTGCGACGGCAACTCGCCGAACTGCCCGCGATACTCGTTGGAGAAATTCCCAAAATGCCAGAATCCCCAGCGCGTGGCGACTTCCGTTACGGAAGCCGAGCCGCGCAATTCACGGCGCACGTGATCGAGCCGAACAGCGCGCATATAAGCGGAAGGGTTGACGCCGAGGGTCTCTTCGAACGCATATTGCAAAGTGCGGCGGCTCGCGCGGAACCGGGCGCATAACTCCGCGACCGAAAGCGGACAATGCGGCGAGCCTTCGATCAATTCACGAACGCCACGCACCAGCTGCCAGTTCCGCGCAGTGCGCGCCTCGCTATTGCCGTGCGGATCGGTGTCGCGTAAGTCCTGCAAGACATCGGCGAGACCGAATATGACTGACTTCTCGAACGCCGCGGCCACACCGGCGTCGTCGAGCAAAGTGGGCGTGGCCGCGACGGCGTCGAGCAACTGCTTCAGCACTTCGCGAAAGCCCTGCAGTCTTGCGGGGTCGACATTCAGCACGCCGGGCTTCGCACCCAGTCGGCGTGTGATTTCGTCGAGTTGCGATCGCACCAGGGGATCGTCGATCGCACCCGGCTCGATTTCGAGGTTCACCACCACATGCTTGTCGGGCGACAGAAACTCGAAGCCGCCGTCGCCGGAAAACACATGCAGGCCGTCGCGATGACTCGTCTGCCCGCACAACAATGCGTGTCCTTCGAGCTGAAACGGAATGCCCACCGCGACCCTGGAGGCCGCCACCTGGCCGCGCTGATAGACCGTGCGGTTCAGGCGCTCGACCAGCACCCGCACGCCGCCCGCGTGGCACGAACTCACCGAGCCGTCGAAGGCGCCGCGCGAGATCTGGCAATAGCTCTGGTTCCATGCGTCGAGCAGCATCGCCTGCTCATCGATGTTGCGGCAACAACGAATTTCGACTGCGCCGCTCGTCTGATTGACCGCCTGCATAGCTTCTCCCGATTCTGATGGCGCTCCCCGAAAGCCTCGTGCCGACCAGTGTATGCGAAAAAAAAGCGCTGCCGTAGAGCGGATGCGGACCGTGTTTGCGCCGCTGGCAACGCGGCCGGACGCTGTCGTAATGCATTTGTCAGGCAGCCGGATTTTTACGGGATTTTTATCTTTTTGCCAATTTTGGATAGTCGCCGCTTTTTGCCGCCCCTACTTTGTGCCTCACGCAATGCACCGGAAAGGGAGTGAGGTATGAGCAGATCGGCAGGCAGGCTCGAAGGCAAGATCGCAATCGTGTCGGGCGGCGCAACGGGCGCGGGCGGCGCGGCCTCGTTGCTGTTCGCCGAGGAAGGCGCGCAGGTCGCCGTCGTCGATATCAATACGGATGCCGGCGAGGAAGTGGTGACGCGGATTCGCGCGGCGGGCGGCAGCGCCGAGCTGTTCGCCGCCGACGTGTCGAAGCGCGCGGCCGTCGATGCCGCCGTGGCCGGCATCATGGCGCGCTTCGGACGTATCGACGTGCTGTTCAATCACGCCGGCAGCATTGTCGTGAAGCCGTTCGTCGACACCACCGACGAAGACTACGACTGGCTCATGAACGTCAACGTGAAGAGCATGTTCATGATGACGCGGTCCGTGCTGCCGCACATGCTCGCTGCGGGCGGCGGCTCGATCGTCTGCACGGCGTCGATCTCGTCGGTGGCGGCGACGCCGCTCGAAGTGCTTTACTGCACCACCAAAGGCGCATGCGCGATGTTCGCGCGCGCCATCGCCGTCGAGTATCGCGACCGGGGGATTCGCTGCAATGCCGTGTGCCCCGGCTTTATCGACACGCCGCATGGACGCCGCGAAATCAGCGCGCTCGCGAAGTACGGCTTCGACGCGAGCGAAGCCGCCTTGTCGGTGCAGCAGGGCCGCCTGTGCGCGCCGGAAGAAGTGGCGCGCGCCGCGCTCTTTCTCGCGAGCGACGACGCGAGTTTCGTCAACGGCGCACACCTGTACGTCGATAACTGCTTCACGGCCGCGTGAGCCGCTTTGCTTGACGCGGCCACGCCGTTGGACCGGCTTGCCGGTTTGCCGCTTCGTCATAACCCTGTTCAAAGGATCGCGTCATGGACATCAACACGGCCTTGCCGTCGGCGGAGTCCGCCGACAACGACGTCAGGCTGTTGCACAAGATGGGTTACGCACAGGAACTGTCCCGGCGCATGGGGGCGTTCTCGAACTTCGCGGTGTCGTTCTCGCTGATCTGCATTCTCTCGGGCGGCATCACGTCGTTCCAGATGGGCTTGTCGGCGGCGGGCGGGGCGTCGATCGGACTCGGCTGGCCGCTCGGCTCGCTGTTCGCGCTGGTGGTGGCCGCGGCGATGGCGCAGATCGCTTCGTCGTATCCCACGGCGGGCGGCCTGTATCACTGGAGTTCGATCCTCGGCGGCAAAACGTGGGGCTGGCTGACCGCGTGGCTGAATCTGCTCGGCCTCGTGTTCGTGGTCGCCGCGATCAACTACGGCACCTACGATCCGTTCTTCCGCACGCTGATCGCGCCGATGTTCGGCGTGAAACCCGAAGCGCTCGGCTGGTGGCAGCAGACGCTGTTTCTGACCGTGATCACCGCGTCGCAGGCGTTCCTCAATCATCGCGGCATTCGCATCACGAGCAAGATCACCGACCTGTCGGGCTATCTGATCTTCGTGGTGACGATCCTTCTGGTCGGGTCGCTGCTGGTGTATTCGCCGGTCAAGATCGATCTGTCGCGGCTCTATACGTTCACCAATTTCACGGGTGTGGACGGCGGCGCGTGGCCGAAGCAGACCATGGCGATGGCGTTCCTCTCAGGCCTGCTGCTGACCGCCTATACGATTACCGGCTTCGACGCGTCGGCGCATACGTCGGAGGAGACCCATCAGGCGGCGCGCAATGTGCCGCGCGGTATCGTCGGTTCGGTGTTCTGGTCGACGACCTTCGGCTACGTGATGGTGTGCGCGTTCGTGCTGGTCATGCCGGATATCGGCGCGGCCGTGAAGCAGGGCACGGGTTTCTTCGAAGCGATTCTTGCGCCGATTCCGGGGCCGCTGCGCATCGTGATCGAATTGCTGATGTTCTTCATCAACTACGTCTGCGGTCTGGCGGCGGTCACGTCCACCTCGCGCATGATGTTCGCGTTTGCCCGCGACGGCGGCCTGCCCGCGTCGAAGTGGCTGCGTAAAGTGAATGCCGCGCATCGCACGCCGGGCGCCGCGATCTGGACCTCGGCGGTGCTGGCGATCGTCGTCACGTTGTACGGCGATGCGTTTACCGTGCTGAGCGCCGGGAGCGCCGTGTTCCTGTTCATCTCGTACGCCATGCCGATCGCGGCCGGCATTCTCGCCGAAGGCCGCACGTGGAACGAGAAAGGCCCGTTCCAGTTGGGCATGCTGTCGAAGCCTTTCGCGGTGGCGGCGGTGATCGGCGCACTGGTGCTTGCCTATGTCGGTATGCAGCCGCCGAATCAGAAAGTCGTCTACGTGATCGTCGGCTTGCTCGCGGTGCTGCTGGCGATCTGGTACGGCGCGGGTGTGCGCAACAGCTTCGCCGGGCCGCCGATCGGCAAGGTGTCCAAAGAACGCGAAAGCGAATTGCGCGGCATGGAGGGGCAGTTGGGAGAAAGTTGAATCCCTCGCTCGCCTGGCAGGTTCTGAACGCACAAAAAATAACGTCAGCCGGCCCGTGAGCCGGCTGACGTTTTTATGTCGGCCGCCGTACCCGAGTCCGGGTACGGCAAACGCATGCTTACATGCCGACGTATCCCACCGGCGTCGTCGCGTTGGCTCTGGCGACCGACGCGTTGTTCGACACCACGTACACCGGCGATTCGGTCAGGTTGAGGGTGAGCACACCGTTGCTGTAGTTCGCGGTGGTGGCATTGCCCATCATGTCGATCACCTTGACGGTGCCGCTCGTGCCCGGTTGATCGACGTTGAGGCTGTAGGCGACGCTATAAGTCGAGCTGAAGCCCGCGCTCGCGCTCCACACGCTATTGTTGTGCGCCCACAGGGCGGTGATCACCGCGCCGTTGCCCACTTGCTGGAACGCGTAGGCGTAGACGCCGGTCGGCGTGCCGTTCACCGGACCGAGCGTGGTGGTGCCGTCCAGCGTGTGGGTCATCGCGCTGATCGCCATCGCCACCGGCTTCGGGCTGATGTTGGTCGCGCCGAATGCGCCTTGCGCATCGCTCAGATCGAAGAAGGTGCCGTAGCCCACTTCATCCGGATAGTCCGCGCCGTAGAACACGTAGGTCTGATCCGCGCCCTCGCCGAGCGTGATGATGTGCATGCGCGCCGCGACCGCCGCTTGCGCGTACAGCACGTTGGCGGTCGGATAATTCGGACCGTACGACGTGCCCAGGTCGTAGCTGATGCCCGCTTCCGTCGAGAACAGATGCATGCCCGTGCGGTAGTCGGTGGCCATTTCCGCGCGCAGGTTGCGCATCTGGCCGCGCAGCGAACCGTCGGCGGTGGACGGGTCGCTGTCGTAGCGCTCCGGCGGATGCGACGGCGACGTGCCCGCGTCGTAGTAACCGTGCGTGGCGACCGCGTCGATGTACTGGCCGAAGCCGAGCGGCGCGAGGCGCTTCAGGTGCGAGGTGGTCAGGCTCGGGAAGGCGTCGGCCGGGCCCGTCACCATGGCGTGCGGATCGGTCGAATGAATGCCCTGGTAGACGGCCTTGTACAACGCGACGAAGTTGGCGTCGGTGTCGGTCCACATCTGGTTCGGTTCCCACGTCACCTGATAGTAGTTCGCCGACTGGGTCGGGAAGTACGCGGCGCGAATCGCGTTCGATTCCGTGCCGACGCGGCTCATGTAGCTCTGATAGTACGAAATATCGGTCGGCAGCGTGGTGTCGTCCTGGAAGGCGCCGGTGCTGCTCGCCCAGGCCGGAATGCCGTCGAGGCGGATCAGCCGCATCACGTTACCGCTCTTGTAGAACGCATCGAGATTGTTGGCCGACGGGTTGAACGTGTTCGGGCCGTTCGGTTCCATGGTCGAGAGCTGGCGGTCGTCGATGGTCGACGAAATGCCGAGTGCGGCAAGCAGCGGGCCGTTGTCGTTCGCGCCCTGCATGCCGAAGCGATGCTGCTCCTGGCGCGCATACGTGACGGCCGGCACGACGCCGGACAGGTTCGGCGTCACGCCGAACGTCGCGATGCCGACCGGACGCGTGCCGGCCTGCGGCAACTGGCCGCCGTTCCTGGCGAGCGTTCCCGTCGCCGCGAAATAACCGGCGAGCGTCGACGTGCAATTGAACGTGATGGTCTTCGCGCCACTCGCCACGGCGGTGCTGCCGCTCGCTGCGACCCGGCCGAACGTATCGGTGACGGACCAGTTGAGCGTGTCCGCGCCCGGTGCGTTGGTGTTGAAGGCGATCTGGAACGTGGTGCCGGAGGCGAAGATGCGCGTGCCGTCGGCGCTGGGCGTATCCGCGGAGATCGTCGCGCTGCCCGAGCCCGCCGACGTGGTGGGCGAGGCGCAGGTCATGCTCGCGGTGCCGCCGGTGGCGTTCAGCGCCGCGGTGCCGGTGCTGGCGTTCCCAGCGGCAGACGTGCTGGGCGAACTGGCGGCGTTGCTCGCGCTACCGCTCCCGTTGGACTGGGCTGCCGCGTTGCTGGTGGCGCTGTTACTGCCGCCGCCACCGCCGCAAGCGGCGAGGGCGAGGGACAGTGTCGAAAGAAGGAGTAGTCGAGATTTCATCAATCTGTAAGCAATGTGTTGGCTGATCATTGGTCCACGTCCTCGCGCGGAGCGCGTCAGGAGGCGGGGGAACAGCGGGGTTCATTTGCAAGCCAGCCGATGACCGAGGCTTCGACACTGGCGTCCTGGTGCGCAGCATTCCGGCTGCGCGAAGGTGATGCCTTCCCGGGTTGTCGGCCCCGAACGCATTTCTCTGCAGAGAAGCGCGCGTCGCGCGAAACCGGGCCGCCCACGCGAGCGGCTTTGGCGGAATCGGACGACCGGAGCAGGTACGACCAAACGGCCAGCGTGGTGAGGAACAGCGCGATTCAAAACGAACGGCTTGCGTACATGGCGCCAGCCGATGAACTTTTTACTGTTCCGTAAGCTGAAAATGCTTAATTTGGGAAGAATCGACCGCAACCATACGCATTAGTGTGCTTAAAAGAAGTAACGAGTCGTTACGTATGAACATTGAGGCAGTACTAATTGCTTTGATCGCATGAAACCGTCTGTCAGGCAAGACCAGTCTTTTTCCGCCACGTCGAATCGGGGTCGAAAGGATTTGAAATGGATGCCTAACTATCACGCACGGCCAATCCACTGAGAAATGGGCGCTAGCGCTCGTTGGTCAGCCGAAAAAGTCTTGGGCTTGGCGTAAAAGTGCTGGGTCTTGGGTGTAAGGTTTCTTCGCGACATGGAGTTCGCGGCGGAACTGTCGCTGATTGATAGAGACCGTGACGCGTTCCGCAAAAAAGGAGCGCGCCATATAGGGAGATGGATGTCGACGTTATTCGGGTCTGCAATAACGGGGGCGGCATCCCGTCCGCTGCGCAAAAAAGACGGTTATGCTGAGAGATCAATCGTGAGGATTCTTCAACTGGTTCATGCACCGCGATTGTCGGGGGCAGAAGTACTCGTAAAGGGGCTGGCCATTCACCATCAGCGCGGTGGTCATGAAGTCTGCATGACGTCGCTGCTCCCAGAGCAGGACGACTTCGCCGACATTCACGCCGAGCTTCAGGCCGCGGGCGTCACCTGCCTGTTTCCCGAGGTCCGCTACGGCAGGATAGGCAAACTGCTCCACCTGTATCGCGTGGTGCGGCGGTTCCGCCCGGATTTCATCGTGGCGCATGCAACGCTTGCGGCGCTGTATGTCCGTCTTCTGCCGGTCCATACGCCGATTGCGTGGGTCATGCATTCCGGCGTCAACGACTTCGAGAACGGCGCGCTCAAGCGCGCCGAGCGCCTGCTCTCGCGGCGGGCCAGAGCGATCATCGGTGTGTCGCAGCAGAATATCGACGACTACCTGCGGGAAATCGGCCGGCATCCGTCCATGGTGGTGATTCCGAACGGCGTGGATGCGCAATTGTTCGCCGAAGCCAACGACGCCGGCACGCCGGATATCGACCTACACCCGAAGCAGATCGTTCAGCTTGGCCGGTATATCGAAGGCAAGAGCCAGCTCGACACGATTCGCGCGTTCGAACGCGTGTTGCAATCGGAGCCGGACGCGCGTCTCTTATTGTGCGGTGTGGTCGAAGATCTGGACTATCACAGGGCGGTGCTGGAGCTCGTCCGGCAGCTCGGGCTGGAAAGCAAGGTGAGCGTGGGCGGCCCGCGCTCCGACGTGGCCGCGATCCTGCGCACCTCGCGCGTGTTCGCCATGCCGTCGCGTTTCGAAGCGCAGAGCATCGGTTTTCTGGAGGCGCTGGCCTCCGGTATTCCTGTCGTGGCGAGCCGGATTCCTTCTTTCGGCTTTGCGAGCTCCTTTGCCGGCGTCAACCTCGTCGACACCACCGACCCCGAAGCCTACGGCAACGCCTTGCTGAGCGCGCTCAATACACCGCGCGCCACCCGGCAACTGGCGGGCTACACGTTGCACGACACGGCGGATCGTTACATGTCGATCGCGCGCAAGTTCGCTCAACCCCTCCAGGTCTCGGCCTGACGTGAAACGGAACCGGCCGGCCCGCGCGCTACTGCGCGAGCCGGTCGATTCGCACTGTCTCCGAGAAAAGCCCCGGCAGTTTGCCCAGATCCTGAGCTTCGCCCAAGGCGAGTCCGTTTCCCGACGGATAGCGCGACAACGCGGGCGCGCCGCCGGTGAAGTAGAAATCGCCGAGGGTGGCGTCGGTCCGTCGAAACAGCATGAGTGCGGCGCCGTGCCGGTCGCGCACGAATTGCGGAAAGACATCCGACCACGACAGGTCATGTAATGTCGCGGCCGGGACCGGCGCGCTCGTCGCGCCGCTCAAGTCGAGCGTGGCGACGTCGATCGTGCCTTCTTCGCCCGATTCGTCGAGATGCGGCGTGAGCAGAATCAGCGTGTTACTGTCGCGCCCGTGCACGGCGCCCATGGTCACTTTCACGAAGTCCGGGACGAAACTCGCCGGCAAGACGGTGCGCTCGCCGACGGTCATGCGTGCGCCCTCGTTGGCGATGGAGGTGAACGCGAGGCGTCCGTTCGCACCGTCCACCGCGATCAACGAGGCGCGCGAGCCCGCCGTCTCACGTACCAATAGATTGACGTTGCGCGGCAGGTTTCGGGCCTGTGCCCACAGCGCCGGCGCCGACCCCACCGAAGCTGCCGATTTTTGCGGCGACGCCACCCACAGATCGAGCCCGCTGTCGGCCCGTTTCTGCGCGATCAGCACGCTGGCCCGGCCCGCCGCGGTGAAGTCCGCGGCCACATATTGCTGCGTCAAGTCCGGCTTGAATGCAGTGCTGGTTTGCAGCCAGAGGCGCGGCGCCTCGAAATGGTCGCCGGCACTGCGAAGCAACCAGAACGCGGTCCCGCCCTCGCGCGCCGCGACGATCATCAGATCCGCCTTGCCGTCGCCGTCGAAATCGCCAAGCAGGAAGCGTACGCTGTCGAAGCACAATTTGTCGCCGGCGCAGCTTGCCGCGGTGGCGAGCGGATCGAATGGGACGACGCTCGCGTACCACAGCGCGGGCGGCGACACCTTGGCGAGCGACGCGGCGTAGACGTTGAACCCCGGGCCGTCGTGCTGCCGCTGGACATACACCGCCGACTGTTCACTCGAGCCGGCCACGTCGCCCACCATCGCGGTGGCGAGCCGCAGATCGTTTGCCTGGGTGTGTTGCGTGGTGGCCCACCGGTAGCGCGTGGTGAGGGCGGTACAGCCACGCATGGTCAGCTTGCCGTCGTTTTCGCCGAGGCAATGCCGCATCGGCGTATAGACGAGGCCGAAGTCCCATGGCGTCCAGCGCTGCGCCACGTCCCATTGATCGCAGGTCTCGGCGACCAGATAGCCGTCGCGTTCGGCAATGCATTGCGAAGTCTCGACGCTCACGAGCGCGGCGTTGCGGGTATTGCCGGGGTAGACCGTCAGCGGATCCCATCGCCATTGCTGGGCCGGCGAGCCGGTGCACGCCGCGAGCGTCGGCGCGCGGCCAGGTCCCGGCGCGTTCAGGCAGCGGCTCGCCGCCGCGTTGAAGAGCTGAATTGGGTGAGACACGAAATCCGGCACGCGGCGATCAGTGCGATCGGCAAAAGCATAGCGGCGCGAAATCCAGTTGCCGTCCCATTGAAACTCACCGAATACATGCGACGACTCGCTGCCGTCGATCGAAAAATAGCTGGCGACAATGTCGCGCTTGCGCTGCACTTCGGCGGCCGGGAGATTGCCCGGCCAGCTGCCGGTCGGATAGGTGACGTGGTAGATGATCGGCGCGCTCTTGCCGAGCGTCTGGGCCACGTGGCGTGTAACGCGCGCGGTAAGGATGTGATCGGGATGCTCGATGAACGGCACGGTATCCGGGTTGAGCGTATAGATCAGCGTCGCCGGCGCGAGTATCGCTTTCAATGTGGCGGACAAGCCATCGCGATCGTATTTCACGCGCGCGGAGCCGTCCGCGTTCAACGGATAAGTTAAGAGCGTGGCGCGTTGTTCCCACAACAGGCCGAGCGGCACGCGGCCGCCGCGTACCGCGCCGCCGGGCAGCCGCAGTTCGAGCAGGCGCACGCGTGGGCTCGCCTTCAGCACCATCTGATGCACGAGCTTGCCGGCAATCGTCACGTTCGACTCGAGCCACTCGTCAGGCACGCCCGCCATGCGCGCGTAGGCGAGCCGCGAAGCCCGCTCGCGCGTTTGAACATAAGCGAAGTCCGCGCCGTTGGCGCCGCCGATCAGATGCACGGTGGTGATGCACCATCCCGCGTCGAGACGCTCGCTGATGGCGGGGTCCACGAACAGCAGATCGTCGTCGAGGTGAGCCACCACGGTGACCAGCGTACCGGCGCCGCAGTCGGCCGCGCGAGCGGAGCCCGGAAGGAAGGCGAAGAAGAGCAGCGCGAGACACGCAACGAATGAATCGCGAACGAGCCGGATTGCCGATGATCGCATAGTGATTCGAGCCCTGACGGTGAGCCCGAATCATACTGTAGCGGCCAGGGGCGGCACGTTGCCGAACTCACAGTCGGCGCCAGAATGCGGTCCGGCACGGATTCATGCGCGTGCGGCCGCCCGCGCGCACGTTTCGCACGCCGCTTAGCGGAAGTAGGCTTTGGTGTTGTCGTGAACGTCCGCGCGCGCCAGCAGTTCCGCCGGTGCGAGCCAGACATATTCGCTGTGCTGCTCGGGCCGTCCGAGCGGGGCGGTGCCCGCGAGCGTCAGCGCATAGGCGAGCACGATGTAGTGAGTCGATACGTCCGGCTCGCCCGCGAAGTTGTCACTGTAGTGATGCTCGAACACGCCTTCAAAGCGCGCCGCCGAGCGCGCCAGATTCGCGATGCCCAGCTCGGCGTCGGCGATGCGCGCGAATGCGGCGTCGAGTGTTTCGTCTTTGTGAATGCGGCCGCCGGGAACGAACCAGGTGCCGCGGGCGGGCCGGTTGCGGCGGCGGCCGATCAGCACGCGCCCTTGAGCATCGCTGACGATCAGATCGAACGCGACCAGCGGCGTGAGACGGACCACGTCCAAAAAATCGATCTCGGTCAGCATGTCATTTCCCCCGGTTTCCCCAGCGTCCGAGCGCGCCTGATCAGCGCGATCCCGAAGCGGCATTCATTGTTCGTCACGATTCGCTAGTAGTCGCGATGGTGATCGTCGTTCCGTGTGAGCCGGCTCGACACGCTCGCCAGAAAAAGCGCGAGCAGGACCGCGCCGAGCGTCGCGAAGAGAACCGCGCCGATCATTGCGGCCAGTACCAGCATCGTCCATGCAAGGCCGCTCATGTTTCGGCTCCAGCGTTCGGCTCCAGCGTGTTGACAGCCATGCTAACGCGCCCCCGTCTGCATGCTATGTGCGCCAGTCACCGCAGAGCCTGTCACATCCCGCCGAAGTATCGTCACATCGCGCCGCTAGCGCGCCACGTAACCCTCGGGTGTCGTGACTGCGTCCTTGAAGACGTCGGGGTTGCCCGAGACGACGTAGACAGGTGCGGGCGAGAGTTTCAGGCTCGCCACGCCGTCGCGGTACGGCAAGACCGTCGGGTTGCCCATCATGTCGAACAGCGTGACTTCGCCGCTGGTGCCGGGCGCGTCGACCCGCAGCCGATAGTCCACGCTCCGGCTCGCGTCGAAACCGGTTTTGGCGCTCCATGCGTCGTTGTCATGCGTCCAAAGCGCGGTCACGATCTTGCCGCCCCCCAGCCGACGGAACGCATACGCGTAGACGCCTTTGGGCACGCCCTTGAGCGGGCCGAGCGTGTCCGTGCCGTCGATGATGCGCGTCATCGCCGCCACCGCCAGCGCGGCGGGCTTCGGGCTGATGCGGGTCGGGCCATAAGCGCCGGTCGGATGATCGAGTTCGAAGAAAATGCCGTATCCGGGCGCGGCGTCCGGCATATCCGCCAGATAGAACACGTAGGTCATGTCGGCACCTTCGCCGAGCAGGATCAGATGCGTGCGCGCCGTTACCGCCGCCTGTGCGTACAACACGTTCGCGCCGGGATAGTTCTTGCCATACGATTGGCCAATGTCGTAGCTGATGCCGGTCTCGGTCACGAACAATGGCGCGCCAGGCTTCAGGTACTGACGCAACTCGTGGCGTAGCGCCCGCATGGCAGCCGGCAGCGCGCCCGGTACGGTGCCCTGATTGCCGGTATCCGCGACGCGCTCGGGTGGATGCGAGGGCGTCGTGCCGATGTCGTAGTAACCGTGAATCGTCATGCCGTCCATATAGCGGCCGATTCCAAGCGGACCGAGCTTGCGCATCCAGGTGACATTACCTTGCACCGACGAATAGGTCAGCCCCATGACCACCGCATGCGGATCCGTCTGATGGATGCCCTCCCACACCGCCTTGTACATGGCGACGAAATTCGCTTCGGTGTCGCGCCACGGCAGACCGCCGTCGGCGTCCGGCTCCCAGGTCACTTGATAATAGTTGTCGCGCTGCTTGGGAAAGTAGCTCATGCGCACGCGATTCGACTCGGCGCCGACCTTGGCCATGTAGTCTTTCATTTGCGCGAGCGACTTGGGCGCATAGCTGTGCGTTTGCTTGCCTGCCGAACTCGCCCACTGGGGAATGCCGTCGAGTTGAATCAGCCGCATGAGGTCGCCGCGCCGGAAGAACGGCGTGAGCTGTTTGGCGGCGGGGTCGAACGTGCCTGGCTTGTTGGGCTCCTCCATATACCAGTTGCGATTGTCGTTGACCCACGAGAGGCCGAGCGCGGTGTAGACCGGCCGGTAACCGTCGCCGTCGCAGCAGTGCTGGCCAGGCGCAAGATAGGCGGCGCCCTGTCCGCCGAAGCGGTGCAGATCTTCATAGGGAAAACGTACGGCGGGTAACGCCGCGGAGGGATCGGGCAGCACGCCGAATGTGGCGATGCCCATGGGACGCGTGCCGCGCGATTCGAGCTGGCCATGTGCGCGCTCCAGCGATGCGGACACCGCGAAGTAGCCCGCCACGCTCGAGGCACAACTCAGCGTGGACAGCGTTGCGCCGGCCGCAACGGGGAAGCGTCCGCTGGCACGCACGACATTCCACGCGTCGCGTATCTGCCAGTTGAGCGTGTCGTTTTGCGTGGGGCGTGTGGTAAAGACCAGCGCGAACGGTTTGGCCGCGGCGAACAGGCGCGTGCCGTCGCTGGGCGTGTCGGCTTCGAGCAGATCGCCGCTCGCGACCGTGGGCACTTGCATCGAGGGCGCCGAGCAGCGCAGGCCCTGGCCGGGCGGCGCCTTCAGAGCGGACGGCGCAACTGACTGCGCTGCGGCATTCGATGCCATATCGCCATTGGCGGCAGGCTTCGCGGCAGGCGCCGCCGCCTTGCGGGCTGCCGTTTGCGCCATCGCGCAGCGCTTTTCCACGCCGGGCGCCGGATCGCCGAACACGCCGTTGTTGCACTCCGCACTGTCGGAGAACGTTTTGACGACATGTTGCTGCGCCGTGCCATACAACACATCGCGCGTGCCGTTGAAACGGCAGGTACCGTATTCCGCCGCGCACGGTGTCCACTTTCTGCCGTCCGCGGTGAACTCGCCATTGCTCACACCATTCGCTTGAGGCGTAGCGTCCGCAGCCACGCACCGAACGGCGGAAAAGCCGAACAACATCATGGCCGCCGCCGAGACAACCTTGCTGATCCGTAGTCCTTGAATCCCGGCGGAAGAACCGCCGTCGCGCTTTCGCGGCGCGCGCTGTTCGCGTACATTCGACATGTGTTCCCCGTGCCGTTCGCTGTACCACCCCCAGACGACAGACGCGTCGTCCATGAACTAGTTCACCAGGTCAGACCCGCCTCGCCATTCCTTTTGAGGCAATGTGTTGCGGAAACCGCATAGTGTATTTCCGCAAGGCACTGGCGGAAATAACCCGTCTCGTACTCGACAGATTCCGCCACTGGCCCGCCTATTGCCGCGCGGTCTAAAGTTGTCTTATTCCCGTGTTTCACGTTTGAAACATTAATCGCCGCGTTTATATTCGTGCGATCCAATAACAACAAATTAAATAATTTTGTCGCGGCTTCAAGTGCTTATATTGGATGTTCGTTTTACTTATTGCCACTCCGAAGATTTATCGTCAGAAGATAGGCCGTCTGGCGTCCCCCGCAGAGCAGACGCCGGTATAGCGAAGCCGGCTGCGCTCATTCTGACGTCGTGGCGGGAAAAAGTCACTTCAAATCGGTTCGGCAACGGATGGTTCAAATTGTAACTCGGCCTTTTTCGAGTAGTCGCCGTGTGTGCGGTGCCGAACGAAATCGCGGTTTTATTTGCATTAACATTCGCAGAATGCCAATTCATTCATATGTGGAATCGGCAATTAACTCGTTGAAAAAGATAGCGGCAGCGGGGGAGTTCCGAAAATCCCTGGCCGGTCACCCCGTCCAAACGCCAACATGTACGCGCTTTCCGTCATGGCGGCTAAATGCTTGATTGGCGGTGACCATGATGCGCTGCACAGAGAAAGCCTCTCTGCAGCCGTCCGAAGGTGAAAAAGTTAGATCCGTTTTCTGGTGAGAGGATGACTATGACCTGCGCGAGTCTCGAGTCTGCAATGCTGCGCTGGGTGCACGCTCCGAACAAGGGTATGCGTCGCATCGCGATACTGATGTTCAACGACTGCTCGCTGCAGGGAGCCGGGGTCGTTGCCGAAGTGTTTCAGGCTGCGAACGAAATGGCTTCGTCCGGCTCGGGCGGCTGGTTATACGACGTTTCCTTCCTGTCGGCCGATGGCGGCATGGTGACTTCATCGTCCGCGCTGCGTGTCTGGACGGATGGACTCGATGCGCGGCATTACGGTGGTTTCGATGCGTTGTACGTGGCGGGCGGCAAGGGCGCATTCGCCGCCGCGAGCGACGAGCGGCTGATAGCCTGGCTGCGCCGTGTGCGCCGCAACACCGGCATGATCCGGCCGATCGCGGAGGGCCGCGCGCTGCTCGATGCAGCCTACGTGCCGGACAGCAAGGACAGCAAGGACGGCGCGGACCTGAACGGGCAACCCATGCAGGCGCGCCAGCCGGAACAGGGCGCCGACGCGGGCGATCGCCTCGAATCGATGCGCAGCGCGCTCGCCATGATCAAGCGCGATCTCGGCAGCGCCACGGCGCGTACGGTGGCCGAGCGCCTGCTGGCCGATTCGTGCTCGAATCTCGCGCCCCTGCTCGGTGAGGACGGTGGTCTGAGCCCCGGCGACAAGGTCCGCGCGGCCGCGCGCTGGCTGCAGGAGAACTGCCAGCAGGCTATTTCGATTGCCGATGCGGCGCAGTTTGCCGCGATGAGCGAGCGCAACTTTCTGCGCCGCTTCAAGATGGAAATGGGCATTACGCCCTCGAGTTTCCTGTTGCATGAGCGCCTTGCGGTGACCTGCAGCCTGTTGACCGAATCCGAGTTGCCGGTCGACAAGATCGCGCGGCGTACCGGCATGGGCAATGGCGATCGTCTCGCGAAGGTGTTTCGCAAGCGAATGAGAATTTCGCCCACCGAATTTCGGATTCAAAGCCGCCGACTGGTCGGCGAATAGCGCGACGGAGCCAGCCCGGAGGGCCGTGTGGCAACGCGGCATCCGGTCCGAATTTCCGCCGATCTTTGAAGATTATAAGGAATGCGAATATGTTGACTCAGGGAGCTGTGAGCGCCGTGTCGATCAATCCCGACAGTGCGGGAGCCGCGGCGGCGCACGGGCGCTGCGCGCGCATCGTCCCGGTCATTCTCGCGGGCGGTTCAGGCACGCGGCTGTGGCCGGTGTCGCGCGAAAACTTTCCGAAGCAACTGATCGACGTAGTCGGCTCCGACTCGCTTCTGCAGGCCACCGCGCGCCGCATGGACGCGTTTCCCGCCGGCTGGAAAGTGGATGCGGCGCCGATCATCGTGTGCGGCGAGGAACACCGCTTCGTGATCGCCGAACAACTTCATGAAAATGGCGTCGACGCTCGTCTTATTGTCGAGCCGGCGCGACGCGATACGGCGCCCGCGTTGACGCTGGCGGCTTCGCTGGCGTGCGCGGACGGTGGCGACGCGATCCTCGTCGTCATGCCGGCGGATCATTCCATTGCCGATGTGCCCGCCTTGCAGGCCGCGCTCGAACTGGCGGCGCGGTACGCGGAGCAGGGCGCGATCGCGACGCTGGGCGTGCCGCCCACGCGCCCCGATACTGGCTTCGGTTATATCCGCATCGGCGCGGAATTGGCGGGCGGCGGCCACGCGATCGACGGTTTCGTCGAAAAGCCCGCGGAAGAACTCGCGGCGAAGTACGTCGCCGCGGGCGTGTATTGGTGGAACAGCGGCATCTTCATCGTCCGCGCCAGCGTGTGGCTCGACACGTTGAAACGTCTGCAGCCGGACATGCATTCGGCTTGCGAACGCGCTTTCACCGGGGGGCGCCAGGACGGCGCGTATTTCCGGCCATTGGTCGACGCGTTCCTCAGTTCGCCCGCGAATTCGATCGATTACGCGGTGATGGAGCGCCTGACCGAGACGGCCGAACCGGACGCGCCGGATGGCGAGTCCGCCAGCGCGCCGGCGACGCCGGCGGGCGTCGTGGTCGGGTTGGATGCCGGCTGGTCGGACCTCGGTTCCTGGGACGCTGTCTGGGCCGCGATGGAGAAGGACGTCAACGGTAACGCGGGGCGCGGCCGGGTGACGTTCGAAGGCGCGGTATCGAGCTACGCGCATTCGGAAGGGCGGCTGGTCGCCTGTGTCGGCACCACCAACGTGGTGGTGGTCGAAACCGCCGACGCGGTGCTGGTAGTCGACCGCTCGCATGTGCAGGACGTGAAGGGTCTCGTGTCGCGCATCAAGGCGCAGCACGCGCCTGAAGCCGACGCGCATCGCAAGGTGCGCCGCCCTTGGGGTTTCTACGATTCGATCGATCATGGCGAGCGCTTCCAGGTCAAGCGCATCGTCGTGACGCCCGGCGCGCAACTGTCGTTGCAATTGCATCACCACCGCGCTGAACACTGGGTCGTCGTGCGCGGCACCGCACTCGTCACGCGCGGCGAGGAGCAGTTCCTGTTGAGCGAAAACGAATCGACCTACATTCCGCTCGGCACCCGCCACCGGCTCGAAAACCCCGGCAAGGTGCCGCTCGAAATCATCGAAATCCAGTCAGGTACCTATCTTGGTGAAGACGACATTGTGAGGTTCAACGACAACTACGGCCGCTGCTCCTAAACAGCACGCCGGACTCAAACTGCAGACAAGAACGGCAAGAACGAGGTGACCAAAATGCGCAAGTTTCAGGATTTGCTCGCGCGAGTTTTCGATGTTGCATTGGTGTTGGTGGGGGCGGCGGTGGCGTCGCAGATCCGCTTTGATTACCTCGCTCAATCCGGGTTCTATTGGGCGCTCGTGATGTTTTCCGCAGCGTTCGCGCTGGCCATCTTTCCGGCGTTCGGCGTCTACGAATCATGGCGCGGCCGCTCCAAGCTGGCGCTGGCCGGCCAGGTTTCGCTCGCCTGGCTGATGGTGCAAGGCAGCGCCCTCGTGCTGATGTATTCGCTGCATCGTATCGACTTCGTGTCGCGCCTGTGGTTCTCATACTGGACGGCGGTGACCGGCGGCCTGCTGATCGCCTACCGGCTGATGACCCACGCGGTGCTGGCGCGCGCGCGCAGCGCCGGCCTGAATCTGCATCAGGTGGCGATCGTCGGCAGCGGCTCGCAGTGCGACGCCATCATTCGCCGGATCGGCGCCGCGCCGGCCACCGGCTTTCGCGCCACGGCCGTGTACAACGCCCGGCCGGACGTGTCGCCCGTCACCAGTCCGGGTGTGCCGGTGTTCGACACGGTCGACGCGCTGGCGGGCTATATGCGCACCAATGACGTACACGAACTATGGCTGATGCTCTCGCTCACCGAGGAGCCGCTGATCTGCTCGCTGGTCAGCGAGTTCCGCGACGACCTGGTGAATATCCGCTTCATGCCCGACGTGCGCAGCCTCGCGCTCTTCGAGGGCAGCGGCGTGATCGATCTGCTCGGTGTGCCGGCAATCAATCTGGTGGCTTCGCCGCTGTCGGCCAATTCGATGCTGAAGAAGGAAATTTTCGACCGTCTGTTCGCCTTGACGGCGCTGATCGCTCTGGCACCCGTCATGTTCGCGATCGCGATCGCGGTGAAGCTGTCCTCGCGTGGTCCGGTTCTGTTCAAACAGAAACGCAAAGGCGCGGACGGCCGGGTATTCACGATCTACAAATTCCGCTCGATGCGTCTGCATACCGAGCAGAAAGGCGTCGTCAGGCAGGCCACGCGCAACGATCCGCGCGTCACCAGGGTGGGCGCGTTCCTGCGCCGCACGAGCCTCGACGAATTGCCGCAATTCTTCAACGTGTTGCGTGGCGACATGTCGGTCGTTGGACCGCGTCCCCATGCACTCGAGCACGACGACCTCTATCAGAAAGTGGTCGCGGGCTATATCAATCGCTACCGGATCAAACCGGGGATCACGGGGTGGGCACAGATCAACGGCTTTCGTGGCGAGACCGACCGCATCGAGAAGATGGAGCGTCGGGTGGAACATGACTTGTATTACCTGGGACATTGGTCGTTCGCACTCGACATGCGGATTATCGGCGCGACGATAGTCGCCGGACTGGTGCATCGAAACGCTTACTAAGTGGTTAACAAAACGCCAGACGCTACCTCCCTTGAGGAAAACGCCGTGGCGCAAGGAGGAAACATCATGAGCTCGCTTGGTTTACGCACGGGAAGTCTCCTGGTTTTCGCTACTGCAGCACTGCTTTCCGGGTGCGGTATCGCACCGGGCCAGCGGATGATTACGCCTGCCGCAATTCAGGACACGGGCGGTGATTACAGTACCGAAGCGAACACGCAACAACAGATTCCGATCACCGACATCAACCTGACGTTGCTGCGCAAGATGAATCAGGCGCAGAGCACCGCGCCGCTCTCGCCGCAGATGGTCGCGCTGTTCGGCAAGCCCACCGCTTATAAGGTCGGCCCCGGCGACGTGTTGCAGATCGTCGTGTGGGATCACCCCGAACTCGCAGCCGCGCTCGGTCAGCCGGCCCAGAACTCGAAGACGACGGATGCCGCACCTGGCTTCCTGATCGATGAAAACGGCGATGTGCAGTTCCCGTACGCGGGCACCGTGCATGTGGCCGGCAAGGATGTCGCCTCGATCCAGAAGGAACTGTCGCGGCGTCTGAGCAAGGTGTATCAGAAGCCGGAAGTGACGGTGCGGGTCGCCTCGTTCCGCGCGGCGCAGGTGTATGTCGACGGCGAAGTGCGCACGCCCGGTGCCCAGTCGGTCAACGACATTCCGATGTCGCTGACCACCGCGATCAGCCTGAGCGGCGGTCTCAGCGCGAATGCCGATCGCAGCCGCGTGGTGTTGCTCCGCAACGGCGTGCCTTATCAGCTCAACATCGACGATCTGATCAAGCGCGGCCGCAATCCGTCGGATATCTACCTGCAACCGGGCGACGTGCTGCGCGTCGCCTCGCGTGAAGACAGCGGTGTCTACGTGATGGGCGAGGTCAACAAGCCGGCGACCATCCTGCCGATGCGCAACGGTTCGCTGACGCTTTCGCAAGCGATTTCCGACAGCGGCAGCTTCGACTCGAACACGGCCGCGGCACGCCAACTGTTCGTGATCCGTAACTCGACAAGCGAAAAACCCGAGGTCTATCACCTCGATGCGACTTCGCCGGTGTCGATGGTGCTCGCCAACCAGTTCGAGCTTCAGCCGAAGGACGTGGTGTACGTCGGTCAAGGCGGGCTGGTCCGCTTCAACCGTGTGCTGAACCTGCTGCTGCCGGCGATCAATGCGGCTGTAACGGGCGTCGTGCTCACGAAATAACCACCGTGCAACGTGATCTTGAACCGCCGGGCTTTGTTGGGTGAAGAAAATGGCAATCAACTTCGAAAACCGCTACACCGACGTGTCCGGACCGGACGAGCTTCATCTGTCGGACTATCTGCGTACGATCGTGCGAGGCTGGCGCACCATCGTGATGGTGACGCTGATCGCGCTCGCGCTGGGGTGCGCGTACGCTTTCCTCGCGCCGCCGACTTACCGCGCGGACGTTCTGTTCCACGTCGAAGACAAGACGGCCAATGCCAATGCGAACGGCAAGGATTCCTTGCCGCCGCTCACCGGCATGTTCGACACCAAGCCTTCGACGGCGGCCGAGATCGAGTTGCTCAAGTCGCGTCTCGTCACGGAAGAAACCGTCAAGAAACTGCACCTCGATATCACGGCCGGACCGCGCTATTTTCCGATCATCGGCGGAATGATCGCGGGGTTGGTGAACGGGCAATGGGGCTTCAAGTTGCCGCAGTTCATCAACCTGTCCGGCTATGCCTGGGGTGACGAGAGCATTTCGGTGTCGCAGTTCGACACGTCGAAGGAAATGTACGACACGACCTTCACGCTGGTGTCCGGCAATGACGGCTCGTACGTGTTGCGCGACAAGAACGGTATCGCGATTCTGTCGGGCAAAGTGGGCGAAACCGTGGCAACGGATACCGCGGACGGCCCGATCACGCTGCGCGTCGACAAGCTGGTCGGCCCCGCCGGCTCGCGTTTCGAATTGTCGCGCGCCTCGACCTTGAGCACGGTGGACCGCCTGCAGAAAGCGCTGGTGGTGCAGGAAACCACGCTGCAATCCGGCGTGATCCGTGCGAGCCTGGAAGGCGGCGACAGCGCGCTGACCGCGGCGATCGTCAACAGCATGGCGCGCGAATTCGTGCGTCAGGATGTGGAAAGCCGTTCGACCGAAGCCGAGCACATGCTGGCCTTCCTCGATCAGCAACTGCCGGGCTTGCGCAAGGAACTCGACGACGCCGAGCAACGCTACAACAAGTTCCGCAATACGCACGGCACGGTCGATCTGGGTGAGGAAAGCCGCCTGTTGCTGCAACAGATCGTCGATAACAAGACCAAGCTGATGGATCTGCAGCAGCAACGCGCGGAGATGTCGCAACGCTTCACGGCGAATCACCCGGCAGTGGCCGCGCTCGACGCGCAGATCGCCGCCTTGCAAGGCGCGGCGGCGAACATGAACCGCAGCGTGGCGGTCATGCCGGATACGGAGCAGACGGCATTGCGTCTGCTGCGCGACGTGCACGTCGACACGGAGCTGTACACCAATCTGCTGAACAGCGCGCAGCAGCTGCGCGTGGCCAAGGCGGGGCAGGTGGGCAGCGTGCGCGTGGTCGACTTCGCCGAAGCGCCTGACGAACCCGTGCGGCCGAAGCGCGTGATCGCGATCCTGATCGCGCTCGGCGGCGGCCTCGTGCTCGGCATCCTGCTGACCTTCTTCAAGCGCGCCATGTACGGCGGCGTGGAGCGGCCTGACGAACTCGAAGGCATGCTCGGCGTGCCGGTGTTCGCGGTGGTCCCGCGCAGCCAGACCCAGCTGAAGCTGCAGGAGAACGTCATGCTGCGCCGTCGCGGGCTGCATGTGCTGGCGCAGCAGGCGCCGGAAGACATCGCCGTGGAAGGCGTGCGCAATCTGCGCACGTCGCTGCAGCTCTCGCTCGATCACGCCGAGAACAACGTGGTGATGATCACCGGCTCGCGGCCCGATTCCGGCAAGTCGTTCCTCTCGGTGAATCTGGCGGCGCTGGTCGCGTCGGCGAACAAGCGCGTGCTGATCATCGACGGCGATATGCGGCGCGGCGACGTGCACTCGCATTTCGGTGTCGCGCATCAGCCGGGTCTCTCGGACGTGCTGAGCGGCGGCGATCTGAGCGCGATGATCCAGCGCGACGTGCTGCCGGGCCTCGACGTGCTCGCAAAGGGCACGCTGCCCTCGCATCCGGCCGAACTGCTGATGAGCAAGCGCTTCGAAACGATGCTCGAAGAGCTGAAGTCGCATTACGACCTCGTGATCGTCGATACGCCGCCGGTTCTGGCGGTGACCGACTCGACGCTGATCGGCAAGCACGCGGGCACGACGCTGCTGGTGGTGCGCCACGGCCGCCATCCGCTCAACGAGGTCGTCGAGACGGCCAAGCGGCTGCGCAACGGCGGCGTGCCGCTCAGAGGCGTGCTGCTGACCGACGTGCCGCAGGAAGGCGCGTTCCTCGGCTCGGGCTATCAGGGTGGTTACTACGGCTACGACAGTATTGCCGGTTGAGACGACGGCTGGCAGCTGGCGGTTCAACAGGATTCAACTGGGTTGCGGCATTGGGATTGCAAAGGTTAACGAGGAGAATGCTCCATGAAACGTAAGGTCGCGCTGATCACCGGCATCACAGGACAGGACGGATCGTATCTGGCGGAGTTGTTGCTCGCCAAGGATTACGACGTACACGGCATCAAACGCAGGTCATCCCTGTTCAATACGGACCGGATCGATCACCTGTACCGCGATCCTCACGATCCGGACCAGCGACTCTTCCTGCATCACGCGGACCTGACCGACTCGACCAGCCTTCTGCGCGTGATCCAGCGTGTCGAGCCCGACGAGATCTACAACCTCGCCGCGCAGAGCCACGTCGCGGTGTCGTTCGAGGAGCCCGAATACACCGCCAACGCGGACGGCCTCGGCGCGTTGCGGATTCTCGAAGCGATCCGGATTCTCGGGCTGCAGGAAAAGACCCGCTTCTATCAGGCCTCGACCTCGGAGCTGTACGGCCTCGTGCAACAGGTGCCGCAGTCGGAGACCACGCCGTTCTATCCGCGCAGCCCGTACGCGGTCGCCAAGCTGTTCGCGTACTGGACCACGGTCAATTATCGCGAGGCTTACGGTCTCTATGCGTGCAACGGGATTCTGTTCAACCACGAATCGCCGGTGCGCGGCGAGACGTTCGTGACGCGCAAGATCACGCGCGCCGTCGCGCGGATCGCGGTGGGCATGCAGAAGACCTTGTATCTCGGCAATCTGTCGGCGCTGCGCGATTGGGGCCATGCGCGCGATTACGTCGAGATGCAATGGCGCATGCTCCAGCAGGAGCAGCCGGAGGATTACGTGATCGCCACCGGCGTGCAGTACAGCGTGCGGCAGTTCGTGCAGCACGCGGCCGCCGAGCTCGGCGTCACCGTGCGCTTCGAAGGCAGCGGCGTGGAGGAAATCGGCATTGTCGAGAAGGTGGAAGGGCGCGAGATCAAGATGTCGCCGGGCGACGTGATCGTGCGCGTCGATCCGCGCTACTTCCGGCCCGCCGAGGTCGAGACGCTGCTCGGCGATCCGTCGAAGGCGCATGCGAAGCTCGGCTGGCAGCCGACCACCTCGTTCGCCTCGCTGGTCAAGGAAATGGTGCGCTCGGACTATCAGATTGCACGACGTGACGCGCTCGTCACGCTGGCCGGATTCACGGCGCTGGAACATCACGAGTAACTTGCGATGAACAAACAAGCACGTATTTTCGTCGCGGGACACCGTGGCATGGTCGGCTCCGCGCTGGTCAGGCGTCTTGCCGCCGAGGGGTATCCGAACGTGATCACCCGCTCGCGCCGGGAGCTCGACCTCACGGATCAGGCGGCCGTGAACCGTTTCTTCGAAAGCGAACAGATCGACGTGGTGCTACTCGCGGCGGCGCGCGTGGGCGGCATTCTCGCGAACGCGACGCGGCCGGGTGAGTTCATTTATGAAAATCTGGTGATCGAAACCAACGTGATTCACGCGGCGTATCGCGCCAAGGTCGAGCGGCTGGTGTTCTTCGGTTCGTCGTGCATTTATCCGAAGCAATGCCCGCAGCCCATCCGCGAGGAGTATCTGCTGAGCTCGCCGCTGGAACCGACCAACGACGCCTATGCGATCGCGAAGATTGCCGGCGTCAAGCTGTGCGAAGCCTATAACCGCGAGTACAACACGCAGTACGTCGCGTTGATGCCGACCAATCTGTACGGCCCGAACGACAACTACGACCTGAATAGCAGCCACGTGTTGCCGGCGCTTCTGCGCAAGGCGCACGAAGCGAAGCTGAACGGCGACGCCACGCTGTCCGTGTGGGGTTCGGGCACGCCGCGCCGCGAGTTTTTGCATGTCGACGACCTGGCCGCGGCCACGCTGTTCGTGCTCGAACACGACGTGACGGTAGGCCTGTTCAATGTCGGCGTGGGCGAGGACCTGTCGATTCGCGAGCTGGCCGAATGCATCTGCAAGGTGGTCGGCTTCGATGGTGAACTCGTGTTCGACGCCTCGAAACCCGATGGCACGCCGCGCAAGCTGCTCGACGTCTCCCGCCTCGCGCAAATGGGGTGGCGCGCAACGATCGGGCTGGAGGAGGGGATCGCTTCCACCTATCGGAACTTTGTCGAATCCCATGCCGGTTCGACACCCGCTGCCGCCGTCGAGGCATAGGCGCGCGGGGTGCCGCGTCGGCGCGGCTTTGGAGTGAACAGCTGGGGACGCTGTGCGTGCGCAGAACGCGCCATGCACGCAGGACGATTTTTCGAGGAGTGGCATAAAAATGACAGCGTCAGTCACGATCTTTCACAACGTCGTGTGGTCGCGCCACAAGGGTGTCGTGTTTTCCGCCTTGCATAACATTTCGGCTTCCGGAGCGATTCGCTATTCGATGGTGCAGATCGCCGATACGGAGCACGACCGCGTCGGGTTTTCCGACGTCGACTATTCGTTTCACCGCTATCCGATGCAAAAGCTGTTCGACGGCTGCTACGAAGACGTGCCGACCATGAAGCTGATCGTGCGGCTCACGTGGGAGGTCTTGCGCACCAAGTCGGACCTGATCGTGCTGCCGGGCTATCACCGCCCGGAATACTGGGCGATGCTCGCGGCTTGCATCGTGACCGGCAAGCGGCGCGCGGTGTTCTGCGATTCGACCGCGCGCGACCGGCCCAAGAAGCTGCTCACGTCGATTCCGAAGCGGGTATTTTTCTCGCTGTGCGACGGCTATTTCGGCTTCGGCGAGCGCAGCCGCGAGTATCTGCTGTCGCTCGGCGCAAAGCGCGACAAGATTTTCGTGCCGTGTCAGGCGGCAGCGTTGCCGGGCTCGTTCTCTCCGGAACGGGCGCTGGTCGAACGGGTCGCCGCGCGCGCCGGTAATCCGCCCGTGTTTCTGTTCGTGGGACGTCTGTCCGAAGAAAAAGGCATCGGCACGCTGATCGAGGCGCTGGCCGGATTGCGGCGCCGGGTTCCGGCCGCGAAGCTGCGCATAGTCGGCACCGGCCCGATGCGCGAAGCACTGCATGCGAAGGTGGCAGAGCTCGAACTCGGCGACGCGGTGACGTTCGTCGGCAGTCTGCAGGACGAGCCGCTTACGCGGGAGTATTACGGCGCCACCTGCATGGTGTTGCCGAGCTACAGCGAACCATGGGGACTGGTGGTGAACGAAGCGCTCGCGCACGGTTGCCCGGCGGTGGTCAGCGAGAGTTGCGGCTGCGTACCGGAACTGGTGGTCGACGGGGTGAGCGGCTACGCGTTTACCGCGGGCGATGTCGCCGGGCTGCAGCGCACCATGCTCAAGGCAATGGAAGCGTTCGCCGATGCGGGCGGCACCGCGCGCCGGTGCATGGATGTGATTCGCCGGTTCGATCCGCCTTCCGCGGCTGCCAATATCGCCCGCGGCTGCGCGTTGATGTTGAGCGACTAGGCCGGCCCCCGCCCAGTCACTTCGCGCGTACGACGCCCTAACTCGTTCTGGCAGTCACAATGAAGATACTGATCTACGGCATCAACTATGCGCCTGAACTGACGGGGGTGGGCAAGTACACGGCGGAAATGGCCGTGCTGCTGGCCAACCGCGGCCATGACGTGCGGGTGGTGTGCGCGCCGCCGTACTACCCGGAGTGGCGTGTTGCAGAGGGCTATGCGTCGTGGCGATACCAGCACGAGACGCGCGACGGGGTGGCGATCTGGCGTGCTCCACTGTGGGTGCCGGCGCGTCCGAGCGGCCTGAAGCGCATGCTGCATCTGGCGACCTTCGCGGCGACTTCGCTGCCGCTGCTTGCATGGCAGGCGCTGTGGCGTCCTCACGCGGTCATGTTGATTGCACCGACCTTGATGTGCGCACCGGCCGCGCTGATGCTCGCACGCATCACGCGCGCGAGTGCATGGCTGCATATTCAGGACTACGAGGTCGATGCGGCGTTCGATCTGGGTCTGCTGAAAAGCCCACGAGCGGCCCGCGCGGCACGCTGGATCGAAAGCGCGTTGCTGCGGCGCTTCGATGCGGTGTCGTCGATCACGCGGCAGATGAGCGCGCGCGCGACGACCAAGGGCGTCGCTTCGTCGCGAGTGGTCTGCCTGCCGAATTGGGTCGACGTGTCGGCCATTTTTCCGCTTGCCCGGCCGAGCGAATTCCGGCAGCTACTCGGTATTCCGGACGAACAGAAAGTGATTCTGTATTCCGGCAACATGGGCGCGAAGCAGGGCATCGAAACGCTCGCCGATGCGGCGGTCGCGCTGGCCGCCCGCCAGGATCTCACTTTCGTGTTCTGCGGCAGCGGCGCCGCCAAAGATAATCTGCTCGAACGCTGCGCCGGCTTGACCAATTGCGTGTTCATGCCGCTGCAGCCGGTGGAGCGCCTGAACGAACTGCTCAATCTCGCCGATATTCACGTGCTGCCTCAACGCGGCGACGCGGCGGATCTCGTCATGCCGTCCAAGCTCACCGGGATGTTCGCGAGCGGCCGCGCGACCATCGCGATGGCGCGCCGTGGCACGGCGCTCTACGAAGCCGTGGCGCCCCGCGGCGTGGTCGTGCCGCCGGACAACGTCAAAGCGCTGGCGGCGGCGATCACGGTGCTCGCCGGCGACGCGGACCGGCGCGCGGCGCTCGGCAAAGCCGCGCGCAATTATGCGGAGCGCGCGCTCTCGCCGGAGTCGACGATTCGCACCTTCGAGGAACGGCTCGCGGTGCTGTTGCGTAAGTTGGGAGGCAAACCTTCGAAAGGCGCGGCAGGCGCTGCCGGTTCGCGGCCTTCAGGCGCCGCGAACCGGCGGCGACCCAAACCGGCCACGGCGGAGGAAGCCGCGCCGGATTGATCCGGCACGCGGCCTCATCATGAAGCTGATGTCACCACGGAGAGCGGTACACGCCGTGCTTGCCCGCGGAGTAGGGATCGGCGTAGGTGGTTTTCGCGGTGCCGTCGGCGGCCAGCGCCGCGTTAGCCTGATTCGGGCGGCCGGGCTGACCCGCTGCCTGCACCTGGCCATTGGCCGCGGCCGGCGCCTTGCGCTGGCCCTTGCCGAGCGCTGGTTTCGCGCCCTGGCCGCCGCCCAGCACGGTCATGCGCTGCGTGTCGAGCAGCGCGGCGCGTTGGGCGTCGTCGGTATTGCCTTGCACATTGTCCTTGCCGTATGGGTTCGGGGAGCCGAGCAATGCCTTCTCGCTGTCGCGATGCGCGGCGCGCCGGTTGGCGGGAAGCTGGGCGTTGACACCGTAGCCGTTGACCGCGGTTGCGGCGGGCGCGGGCGCGGCGCGATCGGGTGCGGCGTTTTGCGCGAACGCCGGCACCGCGCACGATGCGATCGCAAGAAACATCCAGGTAGCCGTGTGTCGAAGCGAGGTGGTCATCTTGTTCCCCAGAGAGATGCGGTCGGGATGCAGCTATCGTGCGCCAACCCGTACGCGTGTAGCCGCCAAAACGCTTGCCGGCACGGCCACAACGCAAAGTCGCGCAAGGTGCCGCAACATAATGTAAAGAATTTGCCTGGCATGCCTGCGTATGTTTACCACTATTCGTGGTTCGGAGAAAGCTGATGGGTAACGTTGCGGACGATCCACATATCGGGCGCATGCCGCAGGCCGCCGGGTCGCGCGAAGACGGTCGCGTCATCGAGCTGGCTCAGGCCGGCAAAGGAAACTATCAGGCGGGGCGCGGCGCGTTGATCGAACTCATCTGGTTCGTGCTGGAAGCCTGTGTGATCAACAACAAACTGCTGCCGTTCTCGGGTGTGCGCGTTGCGTTGCTGCGTCTGTTCGGCGCGAAAATCGGCACAGGTTGCCGGTTCGTGCATCCGGTGCGGGTCAAGGCGCCCTGGAATCTCGAGGTGGGCGACAACTGCTGGTTCGGTGTCGATGTCTGGATCTACAACCAGACGCTGATTCGCATCGGCTCGAACGTGTGCATTTCTCAAGGCACATTCCTCACCGCCGGCTCTCACGACATGAGCACCACGATGGATCTGCACGTTGCGCCGATCATCATCGAGGACGGCGTGTGGATCACTTCCAAATGCGTGGTGCAAATGGGCGTGACGATCGGCCGTTCGGCGGTCGTGACGCCATTGTCCGTCGTGCATCGTTCGCTCGAACCCGAAGGCGTGTATGGCGGCAATCCGTGCCGTTTTATCAGGAAACGGTTCGACTCCGTGACCTGAACCACAGACTTAGAACCACAGCGTTCGTACGCTGAGGAGGCCGAGGTCGCAATACCGGGATGTGCATTGCCGCAATGAGGTTGTCGCGCGATCTGACGCGCGGCGGCACTCATGCAGCACCCCGGTTGCGACGTTTGCGTGGCACGGCTGCCAGCGTTGGCCGGCGACCCGTGACGCGCTCAAAAAATGCGTGACGAAGATGGGGAGTAACGGATGTTCATCGATACGCGTACTGTTGAACAAAACACGGTTGTTGAAACGACGGTCTGCATCATCGGCGCAGGCGTCGCGGGGATCACGCTCGCGCTCGAAATGTCGAGGGCCGGTATCGATGCCTGCGTGCTCGAAAGCGGTGGCTTCGGACCGGACGACGCGACCCGCGATCTGTATCGCGGCGAGAACATCGGGCTTCCCTATACGTTCGCGGACGGCTCGCGCAGCCGCTATTTCGGCGGCAGCAGCAACTGCTGGGGCGGCTGGTGCCGCCCGCTCGATCCCTGGGACTTCGAAAAGCGCGACTGGATCGCGCACAGCGGCTGGCCGTTCGGCCTCGACGAGCTGGCGCCCTACTATGCGCGCACGCATGAACTGCTGAAACTCGGCCCGCAGAACTTCGACCCCGCTTACTGGGAGCGCGAGATCGGACGCCAGGATGTGCGCCGTCTGCCGCTCGCGACCGGCGATATGCGCGATACCGTCGCGCAGTTCAGCCCGCCGGTGCGTTTCGGCAAGACGTATCGCGAGGAGCTGTCGCGCTCGGCGAAAGTGCGCGTGTTCCTCCATGCGAACGTGCTCAATATCGACGCGGATGCCCAGGGCACGTCCATTTCCAGGGTGAAGGTGGGCACGATCAGCGGCCGCCGGATCTCGGTGACCGCGAGGATTTTCGTGCTCGCCACCGGCGGCATCGAAAACGCGCGCCTGCTGCTCGCGTCGAATAATGTGCAGGCCGCCGGTCTTGGCAATGCCAACGATCTGGTCGGCCGCTACTTCATGGATCATCCGCGGATGATGTCGGGCAAGGTGCGCTTCCGTCCGGGTATCGCGCGCAACAAGCTGTACGACATCAAGTATCACTACCAGAACGCGGCGGTGTCGGCGCACGGCACGAAGATCTCGTCCCAGTTCGCGCCGAAGCAGGAGTGGATGGAGCGCGAGAAGCTGCTCAATTCGCGCGTCTGGCTCTACTCGAAATGGTACGGCGAAGGCAGTGCCGGTTCCGAGGCGTTGATCCGCTTCAAGGAAGCGCTGATGGGCAAGGACCAGCCGGGCCGCAGCCTGAAGCGCGACATTGAGACCATGATCGCGCACCCGTTGCACACCGTCGGCTTCGGCCTGACGCGGCTGTTGCAATGGCCCGCGCTGATCACGGACGTGACGTTGCAGGCGATCGTCGAAGCGGTGCCCGATCCGGATAGCCGTGTGACCTTGTCGGCCGACAAGCGCGACCACTTCGGCATGCCGCGCGTGCGGGTGGAGTGGCGCCTGGGCGAACAGGTGCAGCGCACTTTCGACAAGACGTTCCAGTTGCTCGCGCAGGAATTGCAGTTGGCCAACGTCGCCGACGTCACGCTCGATGAGCCGCTCGAAGGCCGTACGTGGCCGGCGAAACTGGAAGGCACGTGGCATCACATGGGTACGACGCGCATGCACGATTCGCCGCGCGAGGGCGTGGTCGATCGCGATTGCAAGGTGCACGGGATGAGCAATCTGTACATTGGCGGCAGCTCGGTGTTTCCGACCGTCGGCGCCAACTTTCCGACCATCACGATTGCGGCGCTGTCGCTGCGCCTTGCCGGTCATCTGAAGCGGCAACTCGATCTGCCGGATCTCGTCGGCAATACCCGGGCCGACGCCGCGAACAGCGCCAGCATGCCGCTGCAGTCACCGTCTCAGGTCGACACGCTGCCGATCGCGGCTTCGACCCTGACGCCGTTGATGAAGGAGCAGTGAGCGCGTAACGAAGACGGGCGAAGCTGGCGCGCTTGGGGCGCGCCAGCTTCGGGCCGGGTAGAGAGGTTGTCAGGTCGTGACGCGTGACGGCGTGAGCTTGTGCGCGCGTGTGGCGCGCGCCGCGCGCCATGGGTGAGCCGTGCCGCGCGTCAGCGGGTTTGCTGGGTTGCTTCGCGCAGCGTGGTAAGCGTGGTGCTGTCTCGCGCGTTTTCGTGGCGGCCCTTGGACTCGAGCAGCGCGGTCAGCGCGCTGACCATGGTCTCGACCCGGAAGCGCGCTTCGAATGTGCGGCGTGCCTGCGCGCGCATCGCCTCGCGTGACGCGTTGTCCAGTTCGAGCCAGCGCACCAGATTCTGTTCCGTGCCGTCGACGGTATCCGCGGCCACCAGTCCCGCGCCGTCCGCTTCGATCTCGCGCCACACGTTGACCTTGTCGGAGATCAGCGCCGGCAGCCCGCAGCCGAGCGCCTCGGCGACCGCCACGCCGAAGTTCTCCTGATGCGACGGCAGGATAAACACGTCGCTCGCATGAAAAGCGCCCCACTTCAGGTCGCCTTGCAGCATGCCCGGCAGGCTCACGCGATGGGCGACACCGGCCGCTTGCGCCTGGGTGCGCAGCGTCGTGGCCCAACCGGTTTCGTCCGGACCGGCGATCACGAGGTGCAACGTCTGGTCGCGGCTGGCAATACGCGCGAACGCGTCGATCAGCAGATCGCAGCCTTTTTTCGCATGCACGCGGCCGAGAAACAGCACGATGCGCTTGCCGCGCAAGCTGGGTATGGCCTGCAGGAACGCTTCGCGCAGCGGCGCCGCTTCGAGTTGCGGCACCGTCGTGCCGAACGGCACGATGCGTTCATGTGCCCGGTACAGCCAGAACGACTGGCGCGCCCGCGTGCGTTCTTCTTCCGTCGTGAAGATGACGGCGCGCGCATCGCGCAACACGCGGTACTCAGCCCATGGCCAGTACAGCCACTTCTTCAGATGCTTGAGCGGGTAGGCCTCCTTGAACCACGGGTCCAGCATGCCGTGCACATACACGTAGTACGGCACCTCGCTCCTGTGCAGCACTTTCCATGCGGCGAAGCCGTGGTATTGCCACAAACCATGAACGATTACCGCGTCGAAGCGCTTCGCGTTGGCGGCGAGCCACGGTACGAGGCGCTCGCTGAAGCTATAGCGGCCCCTCGTCGGCCCGAACGCATGGACCGGGAACGGGAAAGCCGCGAGGTAAGCCTCGCTGGGCGCATCGCAGGTCGCCACTTCGATCTCGTGTCCGGCTTCCTGCATGGCCACGCCGCTGCGGCGAACGCCTTCAACCGGACCGCCGGCGCGTGGGTCGACGCTTGCAAGGAGGTGGAGAATTTTCATCGGATGATATCGGGTTGGTTGGGACGGTGCCCGGGCGGCGTGTGCGGGACGAGGGCGCCTAACTGGCTGGCGTCGCGACTCGTGTTGGCCGTGCTCGACACGCCGAGCGTGGACGGGAGATCAGCGCGGCCCATGCCGGGCTGAATCCGGCCGGGCAACGGGGGCATCGCTTCCGGGCGCACGGACGGCGGCCGGCGCAAGCGCCGCGCGCGCGCCGGCAGCGCGCGCTGCAAACGCGCGTGCGTGGCGATCATCAAGCCGAGCGCGACGCCGAATATCAGCCCCGAAAAACGCGGCCCGAGCGGATTGCCGCCAATCGAGGTGGCCGGTAACGCGGCAAACAGCATGATGGCGCGCCCCAGCACCGGCAACATGGGTGCATCGGGCACGACGGCGCGCCAGTATCGATACGAGAAGAAGCAGATTGCCAGCGCCGCGAGCGTGACCAGCGGCATGGCGAGGCCGAACAGCAGGCCGCCCGCGAAGAACTGATAGACCCAGAAGTTGTGCCCCGCAGCCCATTCATTGATCGCGTAAAAGTCTTTCTCGCTGATCTGGCCCGCGAGATCCGGCAGATAGACCGGCGAGTAGCGATAGTAATGGCCGTAGCCTTCGCCGAACCACAATGACGCCGGATCCGCCGTCACCTGATCGTACTGGTCGCGCATTTCAGCAAGGCGCGTAACGGTGGTCGGATCCTTGCCGGAGCGGGTTTCCTCGGAAACGAAAATGCGCTGCGCCCAGTGCTCGGCGACGGTCGGGAAACTGATAGCCGCGACGCCGGCCACCCCGGCGAGCACGGCGCCGATGATGAGCGTGCGGCTCATGGCGCGCCAGATATGCCGGATCGACGGCGCGCTCAGCCCCATCGCAATGAAGAACAGCAGTACCGTGCCGACCATCGCGCTGCGGGTCACGCTCAACAGTTCGATGACGACGCTCAGCGCGAACACCGAGACGGTGAACCACGAAAAACGCTTTGCCACGACGAATTCGTGCAGCAACACGCCTTGCAAACCCAGCAATGTCACGGAGAGGATGCGAAAGCGCACGTCGTCGAGACCACCACCGGTCGCCATCCCGTAGACCATGGTGAACACGAGGCTGATGACGTTGGCGACGAACAGGGCTTTCTCGAACTGGGCGATGCGAAATTCGCTCCACGGGCGGCACGCCACCAGATAGCCCAGCATGAAGAGGACGAACGGCAGCAGCACTCGCAGATAGTTGCCGGTATCGTTATCCTGAACCAGTTGCGCGACGATGCTGCCGAACACGCACAGCATCATGCTCCACGTGACGGCCGAGCGCAGCCGCGAGCGCTCGTGAAAGCGCGGCGCGATGAGAAGCAGGGCAATTCCCGCGGCGATCGCCGGAAGGACGAAGATGAACTGCGCGAAGTGGCCCGTATTCGCGTCGGTCGCCTTATAGTCGAACGCTAGCGGCAGCAGAAAAAACCATATCCAGGGCGTTGCATACTGATGGCGCATTACCGATTTCCTCCCCGTCGCCTCGTTCCGCCGTCGTCTATAGCGGACGGTCTCGCATCGGGTTATTTTGAAGGAATCCCTACGCCTGTTAGTTGGCTGGGCCGCATTCGTCGAACATTGCCTGGGTTCTGGCGTCGGTGGAAAGCGCACGCTCTGCAAGACGCGCGCAACCTTGCGCATGTTGTCGGCCAATGCCTTGAAGTTGGCGCGCACGCACGCTTGCCGACACCGAAGATGCAAAAAGGGCCGTGCGCCCGTGAAAGACGACAGCAACCATCTTGCATGGGACCAGAGTACGGCTAAGGCGCTAAAGCACCAACTCTGGCCGACAGGGGAGAACAACATGAAATTATTCGGCGGGGCGGGACCCACAACGGCCGGGCGGGCGGTCGAACTGGACTTCGTGCGCGGCATCGCCATCATCATGGTGATGGGTTTTCACTTTCATGCTGTTCACACCGGTAATTACCTCATCCAGATTATTGAGTACCCGCTGAAGAGTTTCGGCCGCGAAGGCGTGAACCTGTTCTTCACGCTCAGCGGCTTTCTGGTGGGCGGCCTGCTGCTCAGACAGTACGCCGAGACCGGCCATGTGGACGCACGGCGATTTATCGTCCGGCGGATTTTCCGCATCTGGCCCGCGTATTACGTGCTGATCATCTTTCATGTGCTGGCCGGACGCCACCCGTGGAATACCTTCCTGATCCAGAACCTGACCCATTTGCAGAACTATCTGGGCACGTCGATTACGCAGACGTGGAGTCTTGCCGTCGAAGAACACTTTTATCTGGTGCTGCCCGCGCTTCTGCTTCTGTTCGCGCGCTGGCGCCTCGGTGCGTGGACGATCGTCGGCGTGCTCACAGGCATCTGCGCGGTGGTGCTCACCGCCCGATGCTTCGCCGTGGCGGGCGGCAACCTCGAAGGGGCGTTCGCGTACACGCAGTACCGTATCGACAGTTTGCTGGTCGGCGTGATTCTTTCCGCTATCTACTGGATGAAGCCCGGCGTCTACCATCAACTCGCGAAGCGCAAATGGCTGCTGATCTTCAGCGTCGTCCTGCTGTGCGCGTGGCTCGCCCTCGCAACCAGGCATCTCGCACTGGATGAAAGCATCGGCTACACGATCCAGGCGATCGGATTCGCCGCATTGATCGTGCTGGTGCTGGAGTATTCCGGGTCGCTGCGCAAGTCGTGGCTCTATCGCGGCGTGGCCTGGATCGGCCTGTATTCGTACGGTATTTACCTGTGGCATTCGCTGGCGCTCGCGCCCGGCGACATGCTGATTCGCAAAGCGACCGCGATGGGCCTCGCGCCGAGCCTCATCTGGTTTGTCGCCCTCGCGGCACAGTTTGCGATCGCGATTACGATCGGCTACGTCACCACGCGTGCGATCGAGTATCCGTTCCTGCTGATGCGCAACGCGCTGTTCCCGGAAAAGCGCAGTAGTTCGGTGCGGGAGCAGGTGCCCGCCGCCGCGGCGGGTGGGCAGTTGTCCTGATGAGGGAGACATGCGGCCGGTTACGCGCGTAGCCGGCCGCTTAACCGACCAAACCGACGCCAAACCGACGCCACATGCGCCGAGGCGTCCATCTGATGATGGACGCCTCGCGTCGTTTCTGGGAAGTGTGCCGCGCAGTCAGGCCATCTGTTGCAGCAGGGTCTGCTTGAACTGCCCGAGCGTATGCCGGGACAACAGATCTTCCCGCGCGGCTGGCACGGCTTCGGGCGCGTGCGGCCACGAGGTCATCGTCTCGGTGATCGCGCGGCCGATCGATGCGGAACTCAGGTCGCTCAGGATCGGCCCCAATTCGCAACGCCGGCTGAACCAGCCGATCAAACCGTCTTCGGTCGCAATCACGGGTTTGCCGAAGCGGTACGCCTGCACCAGCACGCCGCTCATGCCGTAGTGCCCCTTGTAGCCGAGCCAGACCGCGTCGCATGCGGAGAACAGGTCGCGCTCCATATCGTTGGAGATGAAAGCGTCGAGCACCACCGGCGCGGGCTTCAGGCTGCGCACATGATTGCGCATGAAGTGACGTGTGCCGGCGTCCTGCTCGCCGGCGACGATCAGCGTGGGCGCATGCTCGAGACGCGTCAACGCATGCACCAGTTCGTAGATGCCCTTGCGCTCCGTGATCGCGCCGTACACCAGCAGATAGCGCTGCTCGGAATCCAGCCCCAGACGCTGGCGGGCCAGCGCGGGGTTTTCCGCCTGTTCATCGGGAAACGGGTCGGCCACATAGGCAATGGCTGCGCTGTGTTTCGGTGCACTGCGCGCCGCCCATTCCGGCAGCGTGGGGTCGATCGTCAGCAGCGTGCGCAGGCCGGTGGTGCGGATCGCGCGCTTGAAGAGCTGCGCCTTGATCGCATTGACGACCGGACGATCGGGAGCCTTGATGCCAACCTTGTGGTGATGGAACGTCGCGCGCATCGTGATGCCGATCCACGGCGTGTCGCCGAACGGCGAGCCGAGAAACGGCAGCGAATAAAAGAAGTAATCGACATAGGGCACGACCACCAGACGAATAGCCTGCATGCGGCTGATGATCGCGTGCACGCGCTTGAAATAGCGGTGAAAGCGCCAGTATTCGTTCGGATCGCGCAGGCGGCCGCGCGGCCGCTCTTCGGGATCGACAAAGGCGATCTGCTGATCCGGGCGGTTGGCGGCGGTGATCTGCCGCGCGAGCCGGTGATCTTCGTTGGCGCATTCGGTGACGAGCATGCACGGATAGCCGGCCTCCGCGCAGGCCTGCATGGTCCACTCGACGTATCGCCAGCGGTGCCCCGTGAGATTCGGTTCCACAATCAGGACATAGTCTTGTTCCATCGCGTCGGTAACCATTACGTTGGGTGAAAAATTGCTCGCGCGCCTGTTCCCGCATGGCGCCGGCTGACCAACGTTAGCACCGCCGGAATGCGCGGAACCACTAATTTGACCCGCTTTGTGGGTAAACGTACTAGGGGGCGTTGGTAGCGGCGGAACTGGCCTAGCTGATGGCGGTTGTCGGCGATTCTCTCGCGGTAAGGTCGTGCATGGAATTCGTTTAAAAACTTCGCCAGCTTGCTGGTGCTACTAACTAATTATGCGCCGGCGGCGTTCGCAGCGATGCGTGAAATCGCTGTGCGTGGCCGATTCACCGGCGCTGTGATTCGACGGAGAAATAGCTTGCGGGCGATCAGGCTTCCGGCGTTCTCGATGGCGGGCAGCTTCGGCGCGAGTGCGGCGACGTGGGTCCTGCTGCAACAGTTCGCCGTGCGTGGACTTGTAGCGGTCAAATTTCTTGCGATTGGGCGGATGCTCGGACCGGCGGCGATCGGTAGCGTGAGCGTGGCTCTGCTCGCGGTGGCGATTGCCGAGGCGCTGTCCGATACCGGACTCGCACAGGCGGTCATTCAAGGCGAACATCCGCCGTCGCGCTCGCAACTCGGCGCGCTATGGACGACATTGACGGCGCGAGGCGTGCTCATCTCGCTGTTGCTGGTCGCGCTCGCCCCGTTGTTGAGCAACCAGTTCCATCTGAACGGCTCACTCGTGCTGATCCAGCTCGCGGCACTGCTGCCGTTGCTGCGCGGTCTGGCGTCGCCCGCCTATTACGTGGTGCAGCGCGAGCGGCGCTTCCAGCACATCGCCGGGGTGGAAGTGGCGGCGGCGTTCGTCGATTGCTCGGTCGGGCTCCTGCTCGCGTATTTCGGCGCCGGCGCGGCCTCCGTGCTGCTCGGCCTCGTGGCGGGCGAAAGTCTGAAAAGCACGCTGACCTGGGCGACCATGAAGCCGCGCCCGCCGATCCGCGCCGTGTGGTCGGGCATCGGCCACTATGTCGGGTTCAGCCGCTGGATCTGGGCGAGCAGTGTGATCAATCTGCTGCTCAACCAGTTCGACAAGGTCGTGGTCGGCAAGCTGCTCGGACCGGCCCAACTGGGCAGCTATCAGATGTCGTCGCGGCTCGCGCAGATGCTGCTCGCGGACGCCGCGATCGCCATGTCGCAATACCTTTTTCCCACTTTCGCGGCGCACTACCGGCGCAATCCGCAGTCGGCGTCGCGCGTCATCAAGATCTACCTGCTGGTGATCGCGATCGGGCTCGCGGCCTTCGTCGCGTTGCTGAGGCTGATCGCCGAGCCGCTCTTCTCACTGGTTCTCGGCGCGGCGTGGTTGCCGGCGGTGCCGCTTTTCAGGATCCTCGTGATCAATATGGCGATCGGTGCGTTGATCGCGGTCCTCGTGGCTTATCTGCGCGCGGTGGGCGATGCGAAAGCGACCGTGCACGCATCGGCGATCCAGGTGGTGGTGTTGCTGTTGAGCGCGCCTCCCGCCGTTCACTGGTGGGGCGTAACCGGCATTGCGTGGTCCATGACGCTCGGCCTCGGCTGCGCCGCGGCGTGGATGCTGTTCCGGACTTTGACGGCCAGGACCTCATGATGCGCGTCTTTCATCTGGTTCTTGCGCCGCGGTTATCGGGAGCCGAAGTGCTGGCCAAGGACCTCGCGCTCGACCAGTGCGCCGAGGGCATGGCAGTGTGTGTGGCGTCGCTGTTGCCGGCGCACGCCGAGTTCGCGCCCTTGCAGGACGACTTGCAGCGGCACGGCGTGCAGTGCGTGTTTCCGCGGCGGCGGCACCGTGCGCTCGTCAAGCTGTGCCATCTGTTCGCCGCCGTGCGGCGCTTTCGTCCGGATGTGATTTTTGCGCATGCGACCATTCCGTCGTTTTATGCGCGCGCGTTGCCGCTGCGTGTCCCGGTGGTCTACGTCATGCATTCGGCAACCAACGATTTCGAGCGCCCGCTGTTCAGACGCGTCGAGCATGTTCTCTCGGGACGCGCCCGGGTGGTGATCGGCGTGTCCGAGCAAGGCGTGACGGACTACGTGCAGGCCATCGGGCCGCATCCGTCGATGACCGTGGTGCCGAACGGTGTGGACCTGGAGCGCTTTTCGTTTACCGACGGCGTGGAGCGCACCGGCCGCGCGCCGCAAGTGGTGCAGATAGGCCGATACGCGGCGGTGAAGGATCAACTGGCGACGGTGCGGGCTTTCAGCGAAGTGCTCCGGCAGGGGAAAGACGCACGTCTGGTGTTGTACGGTGTGGTTGAAGATCCCGACTATCAGCGTGCGGTCATCGCGCTGGCGCAGACCCTGGGAATTGCCGAGCGCGTCGTGGTGGCGGGCCCGCGCTCCGATGTCGCCGCGGTGCTGTCGGAGTCGAACGTCTTCGTCATGCCGTCGCAATCCGAGGCGCACAGTGTGGCTTTTCTCGAGGCGCTGGCCTCCGGCGTGCCGATCGTGGCGAGCAGGATTCCGGCCTTCGCGTTCGCGAACGGCTTTCCGGGGGTTCAACTGATCGATACCAGCAATGTGCAGGGCTATGCCGAGGCCGTGATCGCCGCGCTAGGGCAGGAGCGGGCGCAACGCTCGCTGACTGGCTTGACGCTTAGGGATACCGCGGACCGCTACCGCGCGATTGCGCGTCAGGTGAGTCTTGCCGTGTCGACACGCTAGAGGGCGCCGCCCTCGAGTGCTCGTCGACGTGGGTTCATGTGCTGCACGGAGCGGAGCGCGCCCATCAGTGATGGCTGGTCAGGTCGCGCGTGTCGGGTACGGACTCGGGGACGGGCTCGGCGGCCGGCGGAATCTGGAGCTCGGTTTCGCGTTGCGCGAGCGTCACGAGACGCTGGGCTTCCTTGCTGCTCGAATCGATCTGCAGCGCCGTACCCGCATTGTGCGAGACGCACGTCCATCGCGCGATATATCCGCAGCCTCGCGCGAGGCTCAGCAGCGCATCGCGCTGCTGTTCCCGCGCGCTCAGTGTCGAGCGCATATTCAACGCGTCGCGATTATCGGGTTGCGCGGCGATCGCTGCCGCAAGGCGCGCTCTGGTCGCCGATAGATTGTTCTCCTGCAGATTGGCACGCGCGGCTCTGAGGTGCCGGGACACATCGGGGCGCACCTTATCCGGAGGCTTGCCTGACTGGCCGCCTGGATCGCGTGTCGCGCCGGGCTGGACGGAGGCGACGCGGCCAGCAAGCGGCGGCGCGGCGGCCGGCGGCGGCGCTGGCGGCGCACGCACGGGCGCGGGCCGCAGGGCGGCGACGGTCGTGGGCTTCTGTGCGGCCACGGTCACCGCGGGCGGCTGCGGGGCAGCGGCAGCGGCCTTCTGCGCAGGCATCGCCGTGGGTTTCTGAGGGGCGGCGGGCACCGACCGCTGAGCGAACACGGCCGCGGGCTTCTGAGGCATGACGGCAAGCGGCGCGGCATGTTGTGTCTGCACCTTGCCGGAAACCGCGATTGGCGTGCCGCCATCCGAGTCGTTGCTATGAATGAAGCCGAGGTACACCGCCGATGTCACCACCAGCGCCGACGCGCTCAGCACGAGGGGCTGGCGCAGTCGTTGATAGATGGGCACCGCGACGACGGGTTCCTCGACGAACTCATAGCGGTTGACCAGCGCGCGTGAAGACGGACTCCAGATCCTGCGCGCCGGCAGCCGGCTGTCGACCAGCGGCAGCGGATCGTCCAGTGGCTCGTTCAACGGGACTTGCAGGGGAGAACGCGGCGCGGCGCGCGCGGGGAGCGACTCGACCGCCCGCTGATGACACGAAGGACAGGGCGCGAAGCGACCGCTTAGCGGGACACCACAGTGCCCGCATCGGGAAGGATCGTCATGATCGGAAGTGAAGTCGCTAAGCATCGCCGTGTCGCAAAGGGGCGTCGAATGCTGGCGCCACAATCAGAAAAACAAGGCACCGTAACGAGGCTTGCAAGCAAGGTTACTGTGCGACGACGTAACCCTTGGCTTGCATGCACGCGCCATACGCGGCCCAATATTGTGTCATTGGCGGCTCCGGTGCCGGCAGGGGCGGCAGCTTCACGCCGGATGCCGCCGCCACTTGCGCCGCGCTCGCAGCCGCCGTTTCCGAGGCGCCGCTCTCCGCGCTTGTCATGGACGCCATCGACGTCGCCGATCCCGCCGTGGTCGTGGTGCCTGCCGGCGGGGCGCTCGCCGCACCGGGCGCTGAGCCTTTGGCCGTCGCCGCCGTGGTCGCGGCGGCCACGCTCGCGCCCGTGGCGGTTGCCGCAGCCGGCATGCTCGCGCCAATCGGCGCGCTCGAGAAGCTGCTGCCGGGCAATGGCGGCCGTGACGGCACGCCGGTCGACGAGGTCTTGGTGGCAGGCGGCTTACGCGGCGGGATCTGCGGTTCCCGGGTGATGTTGACCTTGGTCTGCTTGTTGGCCGCCGCGTAGCACAGCGCAGTATCGACACTGCGCTGGTAAGGGCCTTGACTTCGAATCGGATAGGTGAGTGGCTGCCATGCGAAGGCAGCACTGCTAAACAGGACTAGCGTCAGTACGGTATATGTTTTGATTTGCATCGCAGTCGCTCCCGCAGCGATGTTTAGCCTCTCGTAGGCAATCGCGCTTCGCGGTATGTTCTGATAGCTGCTGGTTCTGCCGCTGAACGGCGGCTCACTGCCGCGAAGGCTGCTTTCCTGAGCGTAACACCGTGTATTGTCGACGTAATACACTGTCATAGCGCGCGAAACCGCCATCCTGCAGTCGAATCAAGCCACATTAAACGGGAAGAAGGAAAAGTCAGGGGAATCCCTGGGCGTGGCGGATGCAACCGTGAGAGGGCGTTGCTTGACGGCGCAGGCATCTGACGCCGCAGTTGATCATCGCGGGAACAGGGGAAGGGACATCTGAAGGAAGGCCGAATGCATCAGCGCTACAAACTCCTCAGCCTCGCGCTCGAGCCAGAATTCACCGGCATGGTCAAAGCGAATCTGAGTGAGAAGACATGTCGACTGATCTTCGAGCAAGTCGGCGGAGATATGTCCACGCTCACCGCGTGAGAACTGGTGAGCCGGCCGCGGCAGGTTTGATCCCGCTTGCCCGGTGCTCCGTTGCCATACTCAATCACCCGGCCGGGGACGATGCCCGTGCCTGCCGGATCTATGTACCGGGTTTGGCGCCGCGCGATTCCTCGACGTCGCGGAACCAGTGTTCCGCGCGGGAGCGCTCAGCAACGTCGGAATGAGGCGGCTGCGCATTCAACTCATGATCGACGAAGCGTGATCCCCATTCGACCCCGTCCCTGATGGCTTCCTCTTCGGTTAACCACTCGGGTTGGATCGTCATCGGGCGGTCATAGACTGGCGTTCCCGTGCCGCGACTTACGCTGACACTTGCCACCCAGGCGCCGCGTTCGTTAGTTTCAGGCCGCACGACGATCTCAAACTCGCCGTAAGAAACTGTGCATGCTGGCATCATTTTCCCCTTTGCAGCGTTCGTGATCGGCATTCGCCCTCATTCAGCGCGCGCTTCTCTCAAGAGGTCATCATGCCGCAATTCCCTGACCTGGACAGCAGGATATTCAACGCGAGCAGTCAATCTGCGCGCGTAGGGGGGCGATCGCCATCATTGGAGAAGCCGCGCTTCACTTGGCCATGACTTGCTCGTAGACTTTCAGACGAGAAGACGAACGGCCTCGCATTTCAAGAGTTAAATGGGTAACGCTTCACGCTACCGCGTGTAACGCGAATCAACGCAAGGGAGAGCATCATGGCGGCGCAACAGGGTGAGTTGGATGAGGCGTTCATCGCGCAGCAGCGTGAGCGCCTCGAGGCGCTTCGCCGGGAATTGCTGGGCGGCGAGGAAACTACGCTCGCCGACGAGCAGGCAGCGCAGGAGCAGCATGGCGACGAGGCGGAGGAGTTCGAGGATGAAGCGCAGTCAATGGCCCAGAGGGAAGTCAATCAGGCGTTGCGTGACGTGAACGACCAGCGCATCGCCGACATTGAACGCGCGTTGCAGAAGATCAAGGATGGCACCTACGGTATTTCCGACGAGAGTGGCCTGCCGATACCGAGAGCAAGGCTCGAAGTCACGCCCGAGGCTATTTTCACAGTTGAGGAGCAGAGCCGCCGCGAGTCCGGCAAGTGACGGCTCCCCTTCGATACTTGTCGGGCCGATCCGCCGATGCCCATGATCGGAAAATCCAGCATGTCCTGCTTCGCCCGCATGGACGCGGGCGGCTGGTCGATCACGTATGTGGCGACAGCTCGCGAGGCGTGCGAGATTCTGGGCCCGCAACGATGATCGGTGTCGAAGCACCTGTCTGGGTCCGCTTGCAGCATGATTGAATGCCGGAACAGTCGAGCATGCAGTCGAGCGAGACCGTTAGCGAAGCATCGATCCGTTCACTCCGCTTGCGTGACTGAAACCGATGCTTCGCTCGTCAACATTAAAAACGTCAGCGTTTCGCGCAGATAGAGACGCACCACGGTGTCCGTATGACTCGTGTAGCCGATCGACAGGTCTTCGCCGAGGTGTAACTCGAAGTCGCCGCCACGAGCGGACAGCACGCTGCCACCGGCGAGCGCGGGCGCCCAGATGATGTCGCCGTTCACAATCCGCTTGATGTGCTCGATAACCGGATAACCCTGGTCGCGTGCCTCGCCCAATGCCGTGTACGCATCGGCGCCGAGCAGCACGGAATAGGGACCGTCCACACCGGCAAGCCGCAACTGTTCGAGCGCGTTACTGATGGCGTTCGGATAGTCACTCACCGCGGCCGGCAACGCAAGCGGCGGGTTCGACGAACCTTCGCGAATCCCGCCGATGCCCGCCGCCTGATAGCCGTCGAAGATCGCTCGATCTTCGGCGTAGGCGAGTTGCTTTGCCGCTTCTTTCGCGGGCTGCCAGTCGGCATCTTTCGCGCCGCGCACGACGCTGTCGATCGCCTCGCGCTGCAGTTCGAACGGCACGGTCAGCTCGACGAGGCTTTTGATCTCGGACAACTTGGCCACGACGCCCTGCTGCGGCGCGGTGATCGCGATCTGATGCCCCGTGCCGACACCCGACAGTTCCGTTCCGCCCGGGCCTTTGACGTCGACTACGCGACGGCCGGCAACACTGCGCCTGAAAGTGCGCGCCACTTCGTCTTCGATCTGCGACCAGGCGGCACGGGAGATTGGGGCGAGCTCGCGATGCAGGTTATTCATATTGAGAAATTCCCTTGAGAGAGCCGATGTTCAACGAACCGCCTTGATGCGGTTCTGCGGAAGAAGCCGTGTCGGGTTGCTGCTCGACACCGGCAGCGGCCGCTTGTGGATCACGGTCTGCCAGTTCCTCGAGCAAGGTCGCCGATGGGACGAAGAAGAGGCCGCCCGTCACCGCGCGGCTATAGTCGAGCAAGCGGTCGTAATTGCCCGGCGGCCGGCCGACGAACATGTTTTCCAGCATCTGCTCGATCGGCGCAGGCGAGCGTGCATAACCGATGAAGTAGGTGCCGAACTCGCCCGAACCGGGCCTGCCGAACGGCATGTTGTCGCGCAGTATCTTCACTTCCTTGCCGTTCTCGGTGAGGGTGGTGAGCGAGCTATGCGAGCACGACGGTTTCACCGCTTCATCGAGTTCAATATCGGACAACTTCGTGCGGCCGATAATGCGTTCCTGAGTCTCCACCGAAAGCGCATTCCAGCCCGTCATGTCGTGCAGGTACTTCTGCACGACAACATAGCTGCCGCCGGCGAACTCCGGATCCTCGTCACCGATCAGGGTGAATTCATCAGCGGCGCGACCCGTCGGATTTTCCGTGCCGTCGACGAAGCCCACCATGGCGCGCATATCGAAGTAGCGAAAGCCGTGAACTTCGTCGACCACGGTCACCGCGTCGCCGAGTGCCCCCAGCAGCTACGTGGCGAGTTCGAAGCACAGATCCATGTGGTCGGCGCGAATATGCAGCAGGATGTGCCCCGGCGTGCCTGGCGCCTGGCGTTCGCCTGAGCCGACTTCCCGAAACGGGTGCAGGGAGGCGGGGCGGGGAGCGCCGAACAGTGTGTCCCACGCGTCGGAGGCGAAGGCGCACACGCACGATAGATTGCCGGCGGGGACCCGCTTGCCGACCGAGCGCACGAGGGCGGCGATGTCGCCACACCATGCACGCACCTTTTCTGCCGGATCGGGGCCGGCTTCGAGCGTCGCGACGATAAAGATCGCGCTACGGGTGACGTCGTTATGAATGGCTTGCGGCTCTGGGGTGTCTTTGGGCATCGGATTGGGTGTGAATAGATCGTTGCGAATTCCGACAGCAGTACAGCGAATGCGTATGCGATTGCGCGATCACCTGCTTGAGGCAAGCGGGAATATTTCATTTGAGTGGCTGAAACAGCTTGGCGGCTGTGTTGATTCGCCTCGCCGCCGCGAAAAGCCCACTGCGCAACGTCGTTGGCCTTCACGATTTTCACGGATCTTATACCGCCCACTCACTTTGTGACACCCCATAAAAGGCTATGGCGTTCAATTTCTATATGCGTGTTGTTGGTAAAGCATCGTGACATGACTACTGCTTTTCGATACTTCATATCGGATTCGACAGCTTCTTACTTTCTGTCACGCCGTTATCATGCGTTAATCTCCGGCTCAATGCGGCATGCGGATCAGGAAGAATACCTTCTTTCATGTCCGCGTGTTTGCCGGATGCCAATTCGCATCGCTGAACTCGACAGGGAAAAGCGTGTAGCATCGGCGAGTCCACGGCTCGCCGTGTGCATTCGTCAGGAGTATTGGAACATGACCCGGCCCGCCGACGAACATCTCGCTCGCCAAGCGATTGAAGACTTCTACCGCGCTTTCGAGCAAAAGAACGTCGCGTTGCTGCGACGGGTCGTCACCCCTGACTGGGAATAGATTCCCGAGCCTGCCGGAGTTGTGGCGGGACCCGACCAGATGGTGCAATTGTTCGACAATCTTGCTCAAGCACTTCCCGACCTGAGAGTGACGATTCTCGACGTGCTCGTTCATGACGACCGGGTAGGCGTTCGCGCGGAGATCGGCGGAACTCAGACCGGGACACTGCTTGGTATTGCCGCGAGTTCCAAACACATCAGATTCGCGATTCACTCTTTCCACCAGATGCGCGGAAATCTGATTGCGAAGACGTGGCACCTCGAGGACTGGCTGTCCGTGTTCCGGCAACTTGGCGCGTTACCCCAATCTCTTGAACGGCCTTGAGTGCGTGCGCAGGACCGATGTCATGTCACGAATAATTGTCGATAGCCGGGAAGCACCTCATCGGCGTCTTTTTCGATTCGTTGTATTGCGATATTCGAAGTCGCGAGTGAGCGCCGCGCTATTCGTGTGCTGGGCGGCCGTAATCCGGTTGAACCGTGTCCGCAGCCTTAAAGGAAGGCCAAACGTCACGCGTTATCGACGACGCCACTATGACGCTGGCGCTACGACGAATGCGTACGCTACCGCTACGATGGGTGAGTTGCGTCGTCTATCTGGTCGATTATCGACAGTAGACGCGTTACGCGGCGTGCGCCATCGGGAAGCAATGACTGCGCTGGTTCGAGCGCCGTGATACGCCGACGCCAATAGACTAGCCCAAGGGCGCTACTGGCCGCGAGCTGTGGAAATATGTGTTCGAGGTGAACGATATCCTGTTCGAGTTGATGATGCGACACATCGGTCCTTTGTCTGGAGGGAAGCTCCGGAATGCTGATGTTTCGCCCGATGCCGGGACCGGTCTTTCCGCCGCTGCGCGCACAGAGCCTGGCTGCATGAAGATGGTCCGGTTCCGCCGACCACTGCATACTGATTCAGTCTGTCAACCTTCTACTTGCCCACCAAACCTTGCCGATATCGGTAATGGGATACGATAATTATTATCGCCATCCCGACTAGAACGCCCCACCACGCTGTGGTCATGTTGTACTCCTTCATTCCTCCTGCCTGCCCGACATCAACTGCCTGTCAACGCCACGGAATAGCGCCACTTGCTTGCGTTGGAATCAATGCGGGCATCATTGACGCGCCGTTGTTCCGTCCGCGCCTGGTCCGCCCGTTCGAGCAGAAGTGCTTGTGCCTGACGCGACAGAGCGTATTCGCTCATAGTGCCGCTCGTACGTGGTGCAACTTTGATTTGTGATCGCATGGTCATTCCAGAATAAGGGGCGTCAAACGCGACCCGTACACCGACTGTATACCCTTCGGGCGGTGCAAGCACGCTTTCCTTTGAAAAAGGTTGAGGCCGCAACGGTCATGTCGCGCTCTCGTCGAGCGTGAGACGCAAGCTCCGTCGACGTTGCCGACGATTCGTAGCCCGAAGTGAGATGCGGCCTCGCTCGCGCGGCGTTGTGTAGTGACGCGCGCGCCGTCGCCAGAATTCTCGTGTTTGTACGTCTGACGATTCAGTTCGATGGGAGCCAGATCAGTCAGGCGCGTCGTGGATGGAGCCGGCAGCCCTCGCATGCGACCCGCGCGGCCTTAATGCAGGTGAATCTCCCGGCGAGCCAGCCAGACGCCGGGCAGCATAGGGAGCCAGACGGTCAGGGTGCACAGCAGAAGCGTGGGCGCGTCGGCCAATTGCCGAAGCAGCGTGGTGAAGCCATGCACTCGCTGAGCGATGCGATCGGCGCACGTTGGCCCCATTGTTTGGGTCCCAGCACGCCAGCCGGTGCCGCCGATGTGGCCACGACGAAGATCGCTACGCCGGCCACTAGCGGCGTGTTCAACCGCTGCCGCAGCCACGGCATGCCTGCGCTGGCGATGCCTGGGCCTGCGTTAGCGCGGCAGTTCGTACATCGCCGCGGCGATGTCGGCATGTCCCGGCTTGGCGGCCTGTGCGACGGTGGCGTGCGCTTGCCGGCTCGGCACCAGTAACACCGGCAGGTGCGCACTGCGCACGACGCGCTCTGCCACACTGCCCAGAAACAGGCGCTTGAAACCGCGCCGCCCGTGCGTGCCGAGCACCAGCAGGTCCGCATTGAATTCGTTGGCCGAAATGCGGATGCGTTCCGCAATGTCTTCGCCGATCGGCTCGACGTCGACGATCCGCGGCACGCCGGCAACGTTCTCATGCTCCATGCGCGCCAATGCATCCGCCAGTACCTGCTGGCCTTCCTGCATGCAGGCGTTGCGCAGGACGGTCGGATCGTAGCCGGAGGCGTCGTATGCCATCACTGGGTTGTCGATCACATAGAGCGGCTGCAATTGCGCGCCATTATCACGAGCGAGTTGCAGTGCGCTTTCGAATGCATGTCCGGACGTCTCGCTGCCGTCGATCGCTACCAGAATGCGTTGATACATGTCGGGCCTCCAGTGAATTCGTGCGGACGGCGAGCACCGCCGTGGGGTGGGAATATCTGAGTTCGCCGCGACACAGCCTGAACCTTGCTGTCGGCAATGACGGACTCCCTTTAACAGTTTACTCCGCCGGGCCGGCCCATCGCTAGATTGCAGTCGCCCGGAAGCAGAGCCAGGAACGGCGCTACCTTCGGCCAACAATCATGCAATGCAATGAAGGGATGCCCGGGATGCCGTACTGAAAGACGAGCAATGTGGGAGCTATTGCGGCCTGCACACAGCGATTCGATAGTGTGGTGGCGCGCTATTTCAGATTGTTGAGTTCGGCGCGGGCAAGCGTCTCGACCGATTCCCATGCGGCCTCTTCACGTTCGAAGACCGTGTCGAGCTGGATGTGTTCGTTGCCCTTCGACGCGCCCTTCGGCACGATGCACACACTGGCTACCCAGCCATCGGAAATGTGATCCTTGACGTTCATGTGGGCGTCGTGTGTCGTGCTTGAAATGATCTTGTCTGCCATAGCGCCGTCCGTCTGATCGAACGACAGCCACACTGGCCGTCGTCACTGTTGGTTAAGGCTTGCGATTCGTCGATAACGGTGAGCGCTGCTATATCCCGAACTTATGCTCCGCAATGTATTTATCGCCATACGCGAGTGCCGCCTCATGGCCTTCCTGGCTCGTCGAAAAGATGCCGATGTCGTAGAGTTTGTCAGCCGAAGGAAGCGTGCCTTCCACCGCATGCCGAAGATGAAAATGAAATGTGCCGTCCTGCAGTTCGACGCATTCGGGAGTGAACGTGTGGATACGCGCCTGATACAACTTCTGGATGTTTTCCCTCATGACTTGCCCCTGCCGTTAATGCCTTTGAAGTTTTCTGCTCCGATCGGTCCGGCGCTGTGCGGACTTCGACGAGAGCGGTGATCCGCCCGGCGCCTACGTCCTATCCGACGCACTCGGGTGCCGGCATCGAGCCATTCTTCGCGCTTGACGTGAAGTTGATCGCCCGATCAGGGGCCACTGTTGTTCAGCACGAAGGTGCCGATCAGTCCAGCTTCGTTCCCGCTCGTCGACGATAAGAGAGACGCTACGCGCACGCGCCGGAGAATGCAATACGACAACGTACAGACGGATGCCTATGTTCGAACGCGCAATCCGCTGCGATCGCAGTGCGCGTTTGAGCGTCAGACCGACCCGAATCCGCGGGCCGTTCGGGAACGCACCAATTTCCCCGGCTTTTGGGGCTCGACCGACGCTCGGATCAGTCGGTCGCTCTTGCCGATTTGAACGCTACCGTACGGACTTACCGACCCGCATTTGCGAAGCTGTTCTTTCAACCTGCCGACCGCTCGTGGATTCCTGATCGCGTGAGGCGAGGCAGGCATGGGCGAATCACGCGGTGCCGGTGCTCTCTGAGAAGCAGCCTTGCTGCTCTCCTTGAACATGTGCCGACACGCGCCTCGCTTTGCTCTTCGTGGTCCAATGGGCCGCGAAATGGGGATCAAAATGTCAGCCTATCTGGCGTCCACCGAGCCGTCTTCGGGTGGTTCTGCGTTGAACGGTCTAATCGTGACGGACGCAATAATGAACCGTGGTTGCCGCGCGGCCGAAAGTGGCTTCGTGGCGGATGCGTGTGCGGCGGGCCAACGCATCGACGCACCAGCACTGAGCAATGAGGTCCTGGCCATGGTGGCGCACGAGTTGCGCGCGCCGTTGATGCCGTTGCGGATGGCCAGCCAATTGATCCGCAGCGCATCGGCCGAGCGCCCGGAGATACTCCGGCTGATATGATCGATCGGCAAGTCAGTGGAATCGCACGGCTCGCGCAGGACTTGATGGATGCAACCCGAGTCGATCAGGGCGCGCTTCGGCTCAACAAGTTCGAGTTCGAAATCGCGCCCCTGCTTGCTGACAGTTGCGAGATCACGGCAGCGGCCGCCGCGGCAAAAAATCAGGCTTTTACCGTGTCGATTCCAGACAGGACATTGCGCGTTGAAGGCGATCCAGAACGCTTGACGCAGGCTATCGGTAACCTGTTGCATAACGCGGTGAAATACACGCCGGTGCACGGCAATATACGCATGACCGTGCTTGCCGAGGGAAGCAACGTCGTCATCAGAATCAAAGACGATGGAGCCGGAATTTCGCCTGTGCTGCTGCCGCATATTTTCGAGTTGTTCGCGCAGTGCAGCAGAACGATCGCCTCCAGCGCTGGCGGCCTTGGCATTGGCCTTGCCGTCGTAACGCGATTGCTCAAGCTCACGGGGGTACGGTGTCGGCAGCAAGTGCCGGCCCGGGGGAGGGCAGTGAGTTCACGCTCAAGCTGCCGATCGCCACGTAATCACGTCCGGCTGTGCTTCTTTATGGCCGCGTATCAGTGGAGCGGCGGTTGCCTTTTAGCAGGTGAACCACGCCGGACAGGCAGACGGCGCGACAATCTCGAAGTTCGTGCGATACGCATCCCCAGCGTGCGCCGCCACGCGGTGTCATGCGAGGGCGCGGACCTGTGCCCTGATGTCGACGCGACTTATAATCCTCCTTATATCGGTCAGACTTCGGGTCGCGTAAAGGATGCCGGCCCTTGTCGTGCGTCGGCACAACCCTTAAGGCGTTGGAGCATTCCTCCTTCTATCCATATTTACCGTCAGGAAATCGTCGGCGAAAGCGGCGCGGTTCCGGGCGAGCTGCGGAGCGTGCGAAATGGCCCGAGGTCATCAAGAAAACGAAAATCATCTGCTCGCGGTGCTGCCTGACCTGGAGTGGGAGCGGCTGGCGCCACATCTCGTGCTCGTGGATATGCCGCTAGGCAACGTCGTCTACGAATCGGGCGACCGGCTCAATTAGGTTTATTTCCCGACCACCTGTATCGTGTCGCTGCTGTATGTGATGGAGGACGGTGCGTCCGCCGAGATCGCGATTGTCGGTAACGAAGGGCTGATCGGCATCGCGCTTTTCATGGGGGGCGAGACCACGCCCAGCCGGGCGGTGGTGCAAAGCGCAGGCAAGGCGTATCGGCTGGACGCTCAAATTCTGAAAGATGAATTTCATCGTGCCGGCCCGGTGCAGCGCCTTCTGCTGCGCTATACGCAGGCGCTGATTACCCAGATGGCGCAGACCGCCGTGTGTAATCGACACCACTCGATCGACCAACAGTTGTGCCGGTGGCTCCTGCTTAGCATCGACCGCCTTTCTTCAAACGAACTGAAGATGACGCAGGAGCTGATCGCCAATATGCTGGGCGTTCGCCGGTCCGGTGTGACAGAGGCCGCGCTGAAGTTACAGGACGCAGGCTTGATTCGCTATAGCCATGGCCACATCGAGGTGCTGGACAGGCCGGGGCTCGAAGCACGCGTGTGCGAATGTTACGGCGTGGTGAAGCGTGAATTCGACCGGTTGTTGCCTGCTTTGAAAGCGGTGTGAGGATCGCGTCAGTTTCTCTTCGGGTTTCGGGCGCCTCTGAATATATGGTGTGTGAGAGATACCCGGCGGGCCGCGGTCGTCGGTAAGTAGTTCACGAGCTTTTTATCTTATAGCGGCCTTTTGCTCCGCTCGTTGGAAGCGTAGGCGCCGAACGATTCTTTCCCCGAGCACCAGGGGAATTCCCTGGCGCGGCGCGTGTACCGGTCGAGGAATGTTCGGTCCGTGTCCGAAACGCACCTTGTGCGAATCACAGACTCATTTCAGGGCGACGCCACCCGAATACGCGGGCGTTGACATGCGTCAAACAGCTGGCTGGCGAGTGAAATAGCCTGAAATCAGCCGTTCGTTGCTGCGGAGTTGCGCGATCGAAGAAATGGCTATCGAATACTCGGGAGGTGGAAGATGACCACGCTGGTTCCATGGCGCTCGGGTGTCCTGGGCGCACTGCTGATATTCTCGTGTTCCACCCTCATGGCCAAAGAGCTGGCGACGATCGAAACGCATACGCAGCGGTATGGCTCTCACATTGCCATTTCGGCTTACGACGATCCGCTCGTGAATGGCGTAACGTGCTACGTGTCAGAGTCGCAGTCGGATGGCGCGCTGGGAGGTGGACGCGTCCCCCAGGCTGTAGACATGACGGCATCCTGCCATCAAACGGGCAACATCCGCATAGCCGAAACTGTTGCCCAGCGAGCGCAGGTATTCACGGCCGAGTTGAACCCGGCTTTCGACGCGCTCCATGTCTTCCGGATACTGGACACGGAACGGCACTCACTTGTCTACTTCATCTATTCGGAAAGCGGAGTCGCCGGGGATTTGCCGGGGCGCATCTATGTGATCCGGTTGCCACCAGGTCTCAGGATGCCCGCCAGATAGCGACTACCATGAATGCCGGTTCGCTTCGCGGGTGGGGTACGCCCCTTGTGTGCGGCCGAGGCTTCACGCCCACCTGCATTGATCGGTGATGAGGTTCAACATGAAAATCAAGTCGCGAGATTTTCGGGTCCCGGAACGTGGGCGGGTCAAGCTCGAAAAGTGGCCGACGACGGTGGAGTCCGTATACGAGTCACGAGAACACTACCAACAATTGCTGGGTGAACACGTCGCGCGCCTGAGTTCTCTGCAGCAGTTGCTCTATGCCTCCAACCGCTATGCTGTCCTGCTTATTTTTCAGGCAATGGACGCAGCCGGTAAGGACGGTGCCATCAGGCATGTCATGTCCGGCGTGAACCCCCAAGGTTGTCAGGTTTTCAGCTTCAAGCATCCGAGCCCCATGGAGCTGCAGCACGACTTTCTTTGGCGCACCACACGCGATCTACCCGAGCGCGGACGCATCGGCATCTTCAACCGGTCTTACTACGAAGAGGTGCTGATTGCCCGTGTCCATCCCGAGATTCTGCGTAACGAGGGTCTGCCGGACGCATTGCTCGACGAGAGGACCGTGTGGCATGACCGCTATCGTTCGATCGTGGACCTGGAGTTGCACCTTTCGGGGAACGGCACCCGAATCGTCAAGTTCTACCTTCATATCTCGAAGGAAGAGCAGCGCAAACGCTTCCTGCAACGCATAGACGATCCTGAGAAGAACTGGAAATTAAGTGTTGCCGATGTCGAGGAACGGCGCTACTGGAACCAGTATATGAAAGCCTACGAGCAATGCTTCAACGCGACCAGCACCAGCCATGCTCCCTGGTATATCGTGCCTGCCGACGACAAGGAGAACGCCAGGCTAATCGTGTCCAGCATCGTCCTTGAAACCCTTGACGGTCTTGAGATGACCTACCCGAAGACAAGTGCCGAGCGTAAAAGGGAGTTGCAGGCCATTCGTGCCCGTCTTGAGAAATCAGAAATAGGATCAGGTGAAGTCACCGAATGATCGGTCGACTCATTGCTTATGCACGGCCGGTGGACCCCGGTGTCGAAGTCGGACGCGTTGAGGCGGCAAGACAACACCTGCCTGCGCGACGGCGGACACCACGAGCGCATGCTCACCCCCCCAACGAAGGCGTATTCCCCATTGCCGGTCGAGATCTCCGCGGACGCAAATTATTCTATTTGCAGATAATTTATAAAATAATATAATGTATGAATGTGAATCGTAGACTGCGCGATGAAAAAGAAATCCACTCCGTTCGACCTGTCGGCGATGCAATCGTCGGCGGAAAAGGCCTGTGCGCTTTTGAAGGTTCTGGCCAATCCCGACCGGTTGATACTGATGTGCCAGTTATCCCAAGGGGAGTGGTGCGTGAGCGATCTGGAAGAGCAGTTGGGGATACGTCAGCCCACACTGTCACAGCAACTCGGGGTGCTTCGAGACAACGAACTCGTCGAGACGCGGCGAGAGGGAAAGAGCATCTTTTATTCGATCGCGAGCAAGGAAGCGATTGCGGTCATGGCCGTGCTGTACGAACAGTTTTGCGTCCAATGAAAGTAGGGAGGGGCATGTCGATTGATATCGCGCATTTCACGCCGGGCTTGTCACTGGCCGGCGGCCTGGTGATTGGCGGGGCGGCGGCCGTGCTGGTCCTGTTCAACGGACGTATCGCCGGCATCAGCGGCATTCTGGGCGGGTTGCTGGGTCCGCTGCGCAACGATGCGGGATGGCGTGTCGCTTTTCTGGCGGGACTTGTGGGGGCGCCCGTGCTGGCAAGCTTGCTGGGCCGACCAGTCGTGCCCGACATCCAGGCAGGATGGGGCGAAATACTGGCAGCTGGCTTTCTGGTCGGTATCGGCACGCGCTATGCGGGCGGGTGTACGAGCGGGCATGGTGTCTGTGGCATCTCGCGCGGCTCCGTTCGTTCTCTTGTCGCGACGGCAACCTTCATGGCGAGCGGTTTTCTGACCGTTTTCATCTGCAGGCATCTGCTGGGAGGCTGAGATGGGTGGGCTAACCGCATTACTTTCCGGGCTTCTTTTTGGCACCGGCCTGATGGTGTCCGGCATGGCGAATCCGGCGAAAGTGCTTGGATTTCTCGACCTTGCGGGACGATGGGACCCGTCGCTGGCTTTTGTGATGGCCGGCGCGATCGCCGTTGGCAGTCTCGCTTTTGTGTTTGCAAAGCGCCTCGATAAATCGTTGCTGGGTTTTCCCATGCAGATTCCGGCCAGATCATCCGTTACCTTGCGGCTGGTTTTGGGCAGTGCGGTGTTCGGCGTAGGCTGGGGGCTGGCGGGATTCTGCCCGGGCCCGGCGCTGGTAGCATTGGGTGGGGGTTTTCCGAAGGCATGGGGTTTCGTGGCTGCGATGCTGGCCGGCATGGCTGTGTTCGAATTGTTTCAGCGCGCGAAGCTGAGCCGTCAGCATGCCTGACTAGTCGTGTATGGATTGAGGTAGTGTATTCAATGAAAGCGTTCACATTGCTGACTACTGCTATGGTGATAGCAGGGCTGAACACACCGCTGCAGGCGCTCGCGGCAGACGCTGGGCGCAAAGCTGAGGTGGCGCAGCGCGGTGCGGAGGTGATGCCCTTCAGTCTCCAGTCCACCACACACCTCTTCACGAAATCAGCCAACGGCGGGAGCCAGAGAGTCATTGCGAAGAACCTGTCCGATGAAGTCCAGATCCGGTTGATTCGAACGCATCTGCGTGAAATTCAAGCCGAGTTTCAGCATGGCGATTTTTCCGCGCCTGACAGGATTCACGGCGCGGACATGCCGGGGTTATCGCAGCTTAGGGCGGCGAAGCCTGGTCAGATATCGATCGCATACCGGGACGTGGACGGTGGCGGCGAACTCGTCTTTCGCAGTGCTAGCGGCAAACTGGTGTCCGCGCTTCATGCGTGGTTCGATGCACAGATCTCCGACCACGGCGCCGATGCGATGGACGGCCATATGGCACACCACCCCGGCATGGCGCAGCCGGGATCTGAATAGCATCGCGTGCCGGCTGCCAATGAGTGGGCGCGAATCAGCTTGATTCCAGCCGCCCATCGGCGTCCGGGAGGGGGTTCGGCGGGAGTCGCTTTCGCATGCACGCAGCTGTCGCCGGGCACAGAGCCGCGAACTGCCGGCACAAACGCACTTCGCGAGGCGCCTCGTCGCGACTTACCCGCTCGTAGCCGACTCGTTCAAAAAAGCGTTCCGCGGTCGCCGTCAAAAGCCAGATTTCCTGTCGGCCCAGTGAGCGTGCGTGGCATTCGAGCTGTGCGACCAGTTCCCGCGCGATGCCTGTACCGCGCAATTCCGGCGTGACAGCGAGCGATCGCAAAAGCACGCTCGAGCCGAGTTGCTCAAGGCCGCCGCTACCGACGATCGTCCCGCGTGCATCTTCGGCAACCAGAAATCCTTCGATGAGCGCCCCCGAAACATCCTGTGCGGGTAAGCCATTGGCGAGCAACAGATTCTGGATCCCGGTCAGGTCAGCGGCGACGGCCTTTCTTATCGGCATGGCTCCATGCTCACTCGAAATCGGCTTGTTGCGCGCCAGACGCTTTGCCAGCAATCTGGCGCTTGCCGAAGATAAACGCAACAGCCGAAACCCGCGAGGTTATCAACACGGTCCCCGCGTTTGTCGCTGTCACTCCGTTTCGTTGTCTTCAGTGTCCGCATTGGCGGCCACTGCTTCCTGATTCATGGCCGCGGCCGCGAGGGTCGTTGCAAGCTCCGGGTGCGCTTCCTTTCGCTCGCTGTAGCGATCAGTCAGATAGTCCGACCGGTCGCGCACCAGCAGCGTGAACTTGTACAGTTCCTCCATCACGTCGACAACGCGGTCGTAATACGCCGAGGGCTTCATGCGGCCGTCCGCGTCGAACTCCCGCCACGCCTTCGCCACTGACGACTGGTTCGGGATAGTCACCATACGCATCCACCGGCCGAGAATACGCAGCGCGTTCACGGCGTTGAACGATTGCGATCCGCCACACACCTGCATGACCGCAAGCGTGCGACCTTGCGTTGGGCGGACGCCGCCGCTTTCAAGCGGCAGCCAGTCGATCTGGTTCTTGAATACGGCTGTCAGGGTGCCGTGACGCTCCGGGCTGCACCACACTTGCCCTTCCGACCACTCCGAAAGTTTGCGCAGCTCGACCACCTTCGGATGATCGGGCGGCACGCTGTCCACCAGCGGCAAGCCGTGCGGATCGAATACCCGTGTTTGCGCGCCGAAATGGCGCAGGATGCGTTCAGCTTCGAGCGTGAGAAGCCGGCTATATGAGGTCGGACGCAACGAGCCGAACAGCAGCAGAATTCGCGGAGCGTGTTGCGCGACCGCGCGCGGTTCGAGCTTCTGCAGATCAGGCGTGTCGAGGTGCGCGGCGCTGACGTTCGGCATGTCCTGCGTCATCAGAGCAGTCTCCTTCCTTCGCTATCGACGACCTGTTCCCCATCCTCTTTCGTGAATGGGCCCTTCTGCCGCGCAGGCAGGATGTCGAGCACCATCTCGGATGGCCGGCACAGGCGCACGCCAAGCGGCGTGACCACGAACGGGCGGTTAATCAGGATCGGATGGTCCATCATTGCGTCGAGCAACTGTTCGTCGCTCAGGGACGCATCGTCCAGACCCAGCTCGGCGTAGGGCGTACCCTTTTCACGCAGCGCTGCGCGTACCGTCAAGCCGGCGCGTGCAATCAGGTTCTTCAGTGTTTCCCGGTCAGGCGGGTTCTTCAGGTACTCGATTATTTCCGGCTCGGCCCCGGCATTGCGGATCATGGCCAGCGTGTTGCGCGACGTGCCGCAGTCGGGGTTGTGATAAATCGTGACGCTCATAGCGGTTGCTCCTCGATACTGTGTTTCGCTTCGTACCAGTGCTGCGAGCGGTTGACGATGCTAACGACGAACAGCATCACCGGCACCTCGATCAGCACGCCGACCACCGTGGCGAGAGCCGCGCCGGAATGGAAACCGAACAGGCTGATGGCCGTGGCCACTGCCAGCTCGAAGAAGTTGCTGGCGCCGATCAGGCTGGACGGTCCCGCAACACAGTGCGTGACGCCGAGCCGGCGGTTCAGCAGGTACGCAAGGCCAGAGTTGAAGAACACCTGAATGAGGATCGGCACCGCGAGCATGGCGATCACGAACGGCTCCTCCACGATCGCCTGCCCCTGAAACGCAAACAGCAGCACGAGCGTCGCGAGCAATGCGCTGATCGAATACGGGCCGAGACGGGCGACGGCTTGCCGGAAATACGCTTCACCCCTCGCGAGCAAATGCCGGCGCAACAACTGGGCGAGAACGACGGGGATGACGATGTACAGGACAACCGAAATGATCAGCGTATCCCATGGCACCGTGATAGCCGACAGGCCGAGCAACAGCGCAACGAGCGGCGCGAAGGCCACGATCATGATGGAGTCGTTCAGGGCGACTTGTGAGAGCGTGAAATACGGGTCGCCTTTGCAGAGCTGCGACCAGACGAACACCATCGCCGTGCAGGGCGCGGCAGCCAGCAGGATCAGGCCCGCGATATAGCTGTCGAGCTGGTCGGCGGGAAGCCATGGCGCAAACACGTGGCGGATGAAGATCCAGCCGAGCAAGGCCATCGAGAACGGTTTGACGAACCAGTTCACGAATAGCGTGACGCCGATGCCGCGCCATTGGTTCTTTACCTGGGTCATCGCGGCAAAATCGATCTTGACCAGCATCGGGATGATCATCACCCAGATCAGCACGCCAACCGGGAGATTCACCTGCGCCACCTCCATGCGGCCGATCGCCTGGGAAACTTGCGGAAGCAGTTGCCCAAACAGAATGCCGCCGACGATGCACAGCGCGACCCAGACCGTCAGGTAACGCTCGAAGAATCCGATTGCCGGCCGTGCATTGCCGATGGCCGTATCAGTGCTGCTCATCTGATTCCTCTATGTGGTTCTCACCGGTGGCGCGCATCTCGCGTTGGATTGCGCCAGGGGCCGCCATGTCGACCAGTGCGGCTGCCGCAATGCTGCGCATGCCGTTGCCGGTGCGGAGAATGAGAATTGAGTCAGGTCTGGTGCTCACGCGCGGCTCCGGAAGTTCACGACGGAATCGGCGGGTGCGCAGCATGCAGTTGACGATTCCGGCAGCACATGCGAGTGCCCATATAGCGGCGCAACGTCAAGAGTTCTGAACGTCTCCCATGCGACGCCCTGAGGATCAATCGTCCAGGCCTTGTCCGACCGGGCATAGCAACAGGTCGTTCCTGTCTGCGTGACTACCGGCAATTGTGCTGCGCTAAAACACGCATTCATCTCGGCCAGCTCTGCCTCGGTCTCGACCTGAATGCCGATGTGATCGACACCCGGTTTCGCACCGCGCTGCGAGATCGCGAAGTTCATCGCGGGGTCCGTCAGCTCCCATTTGCAGTAATCGCTCTTGCGAACGGTGGGCTCGGCGTTACCGAACATCGCGCTGTAAAAGCGGATGCTGTCGTTCAGATTCTCAACCGCAACATGGATGTGAATGCGTTTCATGCTTTGCCTGCGCAGCAGTTTGGGAGATCGCTCGCGGCACAGGTCGCGCCCGCGCAGCAGTTCTCCGTGAGGAAATCGATCAGACCTGTCATGGCGTCGAAGTTCGCCGTGTAGATAATGAAACGCCCCTCCTGCCGCGGCTTCACCAGCTCTGCATGTGACAGATCCTTCAGGTGGAAGGACAGGCTGGAAGGGGACAGCCCAAGCTGCTGGGCGATTTCACCCGCCGCCATACCCTCCGGTCCGGCCACCACCAACAGGCGGAAGATCGCGAGGCGCGATTCATGGGCGAGCGCGCTCAGCGCGCGTACGACGAGATCTGAGTCCATGCCCGGAACAATAAAGCATTGGCTTCGATATTTCAAGTATTGTTGAAATAACGTCGCGCGGCTGCCTCGTAGGGATGCGGGGAGGCGTTCGAGGATTGCGACGACTCGAGCAATGGGTGAGGCGGTCACGCAATTCGTCGACGCATGTGACGCATCATTGTCAGGAGTCGCACTTACGAAACGCCGTTCCGTGACTTCCGTGACATAAGCAGCCGAATCCGCCGTCGCGCAACAGTCCGGGCACGACGACGAGCCTTGTGTCGCTCGTCACCATCTGCGCAGCGAAAGGCGCAATGCCGGGAGCGGCGATGACCGCGACCAGCGCGACGGGATTTTGCAGTTTGCCCGTTGCTTCGCGCTCGCGTGCGATGTACGGCGCCGGCGGATTGATCGCGGTGACCCCGCACGCCGAGCTTCTGCCCGACCGCGACCAGGGTACCCCGAGCCGATCAGCATGCCATTCGCGACGAGATGGATGATGCTCTCAGCTAACTCTGAGTCTATGGTTCATTTCAGTATGAGCGATCTGGAGTCTGGTTCGCTTAACTTTGAACTTTCTATCGCGTATTCAAAACGATAACGGCCAACCGTCGATATCGGCGCACTAATCCTGAGTGGCCGCATCGGCAGTGTCGGCCTGTACCAGTGCGCGTACGAGCAAGTACACGGCTGGCAAGTCGTCGTCGTCACGTCGCCAATCGACGGGTTCGTCGAGATCCATTCCGGACAACCGACTGTCTTCAAACCGGACAAACGTCGAGCGTACCGTCTCGCTGTGCCTCGCCCGGAAGCCCCGATTTTCAAAGACTTGTACGTCGATTGTCTGCAGCGTGCGCCAGGTCGGCAGTCGCGCATCACTTGAGTAACGGCGGCGGCCACTGTCGAGGTGGCGACCTGCGACCGTGGCAATGATCTGCTGGAGATCGAGCGACGCGCTGCGCAGGGCGCGTTCGAAGGCGGCAGGATGGGTGCCGTGGACATCCATATCAAGAGCGGCGTCGTTCATGCGGTTATCTTCCTGAAGACTTGCGGCAACTGGCGGCATCAAATTCGATGCTTCGACAACGTCTGGTTTCGCTGTGCCAACAACTGGCGGATCTGGGCAAGATAGTTATCGCCGACCGTGCAGTCTTCAACAGGCCGGCAATGTTGATGAGGCGTTGGTGGACGTACGCCGAGATAGCGGCACACCGCGGACACGTACGGTTTGCCGTTGCCTCCCAGATGGCGTGCGGCAGCAGCCACGCGCACGTCTCCGACATGCTTGCGCAACCAGGCAAGCGTTTCGCGATCACCGTCGTTCAAGATGCGGATGAGTTGGTTCATGGCCGATCCTGTATATAAAAACAGTACTGTGAATTTATACAGTATTTGACCGGGATGCAAGTCAATTCGCAGGATGTTGGACTCGGCGGACAAAAAAGACGGCGATTAACGTCGATGCGCAGCGGTCGCCGCGCAGGCCGATGAGGCTATCGCGGCGAACGCCGCGCATCGGTTTCCAGTATTAAGGGATTCCCCTGGGCGGACGATCACAAGGAAAATCCACGCGATTCGGTCGTCGAGCACCCTGTTCGCGAGTGATCGGGGTTCATTTGCCGGCCATTGGGGCTGCTAGTAGATCGCTGTTTTGAAAGGGAATTATTGCAATCCGTCAGAGGCCTGCTGCGGTGCAAGGTTCGGACTCAAGCGAATCTGGACACTCGACGGTCATCCCTTCTTGAATTTGTCACCACCGGTCCATATAATTAGCACTCGCTGCACGAGAGTGCTAACAACATCGCCGGTTGGCTCAGTCAGCCGGGTTTTCTCAGCGTTCTTCAGTCTCAATCAAGAGAGGAGTATGTATGAACCTTCGTCCTTTGCATGATCGCGTGATCGTCAAACGTCTGGATCAAGAAACCAAGACTGCGTCGGGCATCGT
>Ga0255336_100396_pt1 | contig 75719 bp, 66 predicted proteins | sample MeOH1_35cm_T3_17_FD_189102 | JGI IMG/M metagenome (GOLD analysis project Ga0255336, IMG submission 189102) | Sandy soil microbial communities from University of British Columbia, Vancouver, Canada - MeOH1_35cm_T3_179 | ecosystem: Engineered > Artificial ecosystem > Sand microcosm > Unclassified ... | reverse complement strand
TTCAGGAGCACGCCGATCAGCGCGGCGAACACCACGGCAACCTGCTGGCTGCCCGACTGCCACGCGCAGTAGAAGCCCTTGTTGCCCTTGGTGGCGATCTCCGACAGATACACCGAGACGCCGCCCAATTCGACCCCGGCCGAGAAGCCCTGCAACAACCGGCCGAACAGCACGAGCATCGGCGCCAGTACGCCGATCGTCGCGTAACCTGGAATTGCCGCCACCGTGAGCGTGCCGAGCGCCATCAGGCCGAGGGTGAGGATCAGGCCTTTGCGCCGGCCGTGATGGTCGATGTAGGCGCCAAGGACGATCGCACCGAGCGGCCGCATCAGGAAGCCCGCGCCGAACACCGACAGCGACAGCATCAACGAGGCGAATTCGTTGCCGCTCGGGAAATAGGTCTTGGCGATCGCCGAAGCGTAATAGCCATAGACCATGAAGTCGTACATCTCAAGAAAGTTGCCGCTGACCACGCGGAATACCGTCTTGACCTTGGATTCTTCCGATGAGGAAGTAGCGTGTGACGCAGTAGACATGACATTCTCTGATGGACCTGTCGCCACGAAAGAAGCGGTAACGCGCAGGCAGTTGAAACGATCCACTGCGTTCGGCAAGCGGATGCCTCGGTCGGATGGAAGAACGCGCCGGGGGCGCTGCATTCTCATGCTGAACGCATTCCCGCGGTATCAGGGTAAACGTTGTGAATCATGCGGTGGCCGCTCCACGTAATGTTACCGTTGATGGCGCTGTCGCGTAATGCATACAGTTTCATTACAAAGGGTGTCACCTGTCGTCGCGGTAACATTTTGCAGTCAGGCATTTCCGTTGATCACTACCGATGCGAACCCTCCCCGCTCTTTCGCTGCGCCCCGCGACTCTCGCGGATGCCGCGCTCATTGCTTCGATCCACAGCAGCAGTTGGCAGGCCACCTACCGCGGTCTGTTGCCCGACGCCTTTCTCGACGGCGAAGTCGCGAGCGAACGCGCCGCTTACTGGGAAGCGCGTCTGAGCGCGCCCGGCGGCGAGCGCCGCATCGTGCTGATCGCCGAACTCGCGGGCGAGCCGGCCGGCTTTGTCTGCGTCGAACGTCAGCCGGAGTCCGCGTGGGGTGTACTGCTCGATAACCTGCACGCGCGGCCCGCCTATCAGGGTCTCGGCGTCGGCAAGCTGCTGATGCAGGCCGCCGAGGACTGGGCTCGCGCGCAAGGCGAGGTGCAGCTCTATCTGTACGTGATCGAAGGCAACACGCCGGCGATCGGCTTTTACGAGCGGCAAGGCTGGCAATTTGTCGGCGCCGAACCGGACCATATGGGCGGCGTGGATATTACGGCGTTGCGCTACGTATACAGATTCGACCGATAAAACCGGTTGGCCCGCCTGTTCGTCGTCAGGGTTTTACACCCTGCTGGACGGTTCGGCACCTCATTTCGGAACCGTCCGATCGCCAGGCCGGCTGCTTCCAGGCATCATCTTCCGCACTCCGTTGGCTTCATAGCGACCCGCCCACGTGCTCATGTGTTCATGTGCCATTTCGCTCACCGCGAGCATAACGCTGGTACGCGGCGTTGACGTGGGACGTGTATAGAAGGCGTTCACGCGCATCGCTCCGAGGCCTGAGTCCCCGCAGACCACGGGAACGCCGATCGGCATTCCCCTTACGAGGCGCTGGAAAAGACCGATGTCCACCATTCCTTTCACCCCGATCGAAGGCTATCTGGCGCTGCCCCGCCTGCGCCCGCTCGGTCATGTGCCCGCGCCCTTCGGCCGGGACTGGGCGCTGCTTCCACCGGGCTACAGTTTGCGGGCGGAACTCAAGGCGCTCTATGCAGCCATGCTGCGCACGTTCTGTCTGAGCGATCAGGCCATTCGCTCTCTTTGCCGGTGGTCGCCGCTGGAAGAACAACGCGCGATCGCGGTTGCCGCTCAGTCCGGGTCCACCGCGACAACAGCGCAGGCAACGGTCTTCGCCGCACCGCCCGAGGCCGCCGGACAAACGGCTGTTGAAACGGCTGTCGTCCCTCCCAATGTCGGGCCCGCGTATGTAACGGCGGCGCGTGGTTATGGCAACCATTGGGGCCCGTTAGCGGGCGGCGCGTGCGTACTCGGCGGCGCGGCAGTGCTGGCGTGGATTGGGTTCGACCATCTGGCGCATCGCCAAGTGGCCACTCCTGTCGCCGCCCGGGTATCGGCTCAACGGAGTTCGCAGGTATCGGACCTTCGGTCGCCGGTGACGGTAAGCGACCTCGCGGTTGGCAACGGTGCGGTGAGCGCGCCCACAACAGTTGCCGGCTCGACGCCCGCGCTCCCGGGCGTGGCGCCAACGTTCGCGCGTGCATCCAACCCGACGTCGGCAACGGTGTCTACAAGCGTTTCGGCCCACGCCTCTACTCAGGCATTGCCCTCTGCTCCGGCGCGCATCTCCGCCGATAAGACGGGCGCACGTCGCTATCACCGCGCTCGTGAGACAAGCGCTACGCAACAGCAACAAAACCGCCCGCACACCACGCGGTACGCCGCCGCAAACCAATCGTCGCACTCAGCGGGCAATACCGGTGACGTGCCGCAGATCGCAACCCGGAGCGTTGCGGAAGGTTCGACGACAAGGCCTTCGGCTGCGGGATCCTATTCGCCTCTCGCGCCGACTCGACTCGGCGTCGACGAATACGCGGGTGTGACACTGTCCGCGTCGACGCATCTGCGCGATACACCGCCATCGCACGCCGGCTCTTCGAACAATGCGTCCGACAGCGCGGGAACGGAGTGGATGAGCCGTCTTTCACAGCGGCGCGTGACCGAGATCCCCGATCAATTCGCGAAGTAGCCACGCCGCAATCCCAGCGGCGTGGCATAAAAAAGCCCGGCCATTCGTGAATGAATGACCGGGCTTTATCACGCTACCGCAATTACTTCTGGATCGGCAATCCCATTTCCGTTTGCCTCTGCAGTTGCATCACTTCGCCCTGCACCTGACGCAACTGTGCCTGCGCCCTTTCCTTCTCCGCATGCAGCGCGGCCGCTTCGCCTTGTGTTTGACGCTGATAGTCGTTGACCTTGGCCTGCTGCGTGCGAGCCACCTCGAGATCGGCTTGCAGGCGTTTGGCGCGATTTTCGGATAACACGATGATGTCTTCGATGTACGCCTTCTGCGCCTGCAACTGTGTGCGACGAATCTCGACGTCGGCAAGCTGCGCGGTCTGCTGGGCAAAGCCCGCATAGATTGCTTCCGCGCGTGCCACGTCTTCGGACTTGATCACCCGCCAGAAATGTTTGTCCTGAAATAGCGCGACGTAGTAGGTCATTTCCTGCGGATAGAAAAACAGACTGGCGCCGTAACTGCCGTTATACGTGGTGCGCAGTTCGCTCAGCTTCGCGTCGTGAATCATCTGCATCAGTTCGGCGACGTTGCCTTGCGCATCTCCAGCCGCAGACGGCGTGGCTGACGCGTTGCGCAGCGCGTCGGCCACGGGCTGCGGCGTCAGGGTGTTGATAGCCGGCCTTGTGCCGACCATGGGCGCGGCCTCGTCGCCTTGCGCCGCCAGCACGAGACCGCCCTGCTGCAACAGCGCACACGAAGTCGCGAGCAGCATGGCGCGCCGTACAATTAAGGGATACTTCATACGTGCTTGCTCCATGCGAATCCAAAACAGCCGCAGATTATCGCGCGGATTAGCCTTTAAGCGAAGCATTCAAATGTCGCGCAGACCGACTTTAAATCGAGATAAATGGCGAGCGACTGATCTGGTCGAATCGACCCGGTAATCGCACAAGAAACGAGTTCATATAAGGCGAAAATGCAAGCTTCCGCCTCGCTCAGATAATTCTCAAATCACGTTCGATTCGCGGGAATCCAACAACAAGCGGGCGAAGATATGGAGATAGAGTGCCGGCCGAAAGAGATGTGCACTGCGGTCATTAGATAACTCGCATTCCTGAATATCCATCTCGATAACGAGACGCCTACGATTTCAAAAGCGAGGAATTTCCGCCGATCTCGTTACACAGGCCTGCGCGTAACGCACAGCGAAGCGCGAAGGCAGCCCCGGGAAAGCGAGCCTGTTGCTCGATCAGTAAGGCAACAGGAACACTGCCCCAAAAACATGAAGCGCACCACCGCAAACAGCAGTGGTGCGCCTCGAACAAACCAGCCTGTGAAACTCAACTTCGACCCGCTCCGCCCAAAGCGTGGACTCGATACCGGGTGGCCGCCTTAAAGACGCCGCCTCAAAAACGCGTTTCCCGCGCCACGCGCAGGAATGTATCGAGCAACGGCGTGCAGTCGAGCAACTCCGCGCCACCCGCCCGATGAAACTCCGGATGCCATTGCACGCCCATCACGAACGGCGCGCGCCGGTAGCGCACGGCCTCGATGATGCCGTCCGACGCCGACACGGCTTCGATATTGAGATCCCGGCCGAGCGTCTTGACCGCCTGGTGGTGAATCGAGTTGACGATTGCATCGCGCTGGCCCGGGAACATATTGGCGAGCGTCGAACCGTCGGGGAAGTGAATCCCGTGCCGATGCTGATCGTAGTTCTCGTTGACGTGGGCGCCCGCGGTCGGCACATCGGTGGCGATGTCCTGATACAAGGTGCCGCCGAACGCCACATTAATCAGTTGACAGCCACGGCACACGCCGAGTACCGGCTTGCCCGACTCGATGAACTCGTGCAGCAGTTCGAGCTCGTACATGTCGCGCACGCGGTCGCCGGGCCACTCGTGGCTGGTCGCCTGTTCCGCGTAAGACTGCGGCGAAACGTCTGCACCGCCTTGCAGCAGCAGGCCGTCCAGATGCTTCGCATAATCGCGCAGGCGGATATTGCTAGGATGCAGCATGCCCTGGTGCCCGACCGTGGGAATCATGAACACGAGCACGTCGCGCGACATCACCCAATGCGCAATCGATTCCTCGAGATACTGCAAGGTCTTGCCGCGCAATCCCTTCGCGCCCGGCTCCGGATGAAAGATGCGCGCCGACACGCCGATGCGCAGCGTGCGCTGCGTGATCCGCTGGCCGGCGCGATCGAACAACTGGCGCGCGCGCGCCGCGATGATGCGGCCGAACACGGTCCACGCCGAATCGTTGTGCTTCAGATAGCGCGGTGGCGACGGCGGCAATGCGTTGGGCGGCGGCGGATTGGACGCGCTGAAGTCGGGCGCCGCGCCGAAACCGGGCGGCGGCGAGCCGGCCTGGCGCCCGGCGGAGGCCTGAACCTCATCGACTACGGCGGCGTCTTCCACTGAAGTAACCAGTTCGGCATCGACAGGTTCGCTGTTCGCGAAAGTCGGTGAGGATTTCGGAGCCGGTCTCGCCGCATACGTTCCGGTGCGGCGTGCCGCCTTTTCATGAACCTCGGCTTCCTGCTGCGCCGTGGACGCGGCAGCCGAATTGCGTGCTTCGGCCGCGTCGCGTTGCCGCGCCGTTTGCCGATCAGTCGGCGTGACGGCCGACGCGCTGTCGGGATCATCGGTCGACGATCGCACGGCCGCCTGCCCAGCAGCCGGCGTGGTTGCCGCGTCAGCGGGCGCATGGGCCGGCGGCGTCACCGCGTCCTTGACCGGCGACTGGATGGCATCTTCATGCGAGAGAGGTAGCGAGGCTGCCGGTTCATCCGGCGCAAAGCCGGGTAGCGACGCGCCGGGCGCTGCGCCGGAGGGCGCAGGCGACGCCGAAGGCGGCGTGGGATCGCCGGGCTTGCCGGCGTTTTCAGGTTTGTTTTCGCTCATGACAGTCAGACAGGCGCCTTCCACGCGAACGAATGAATATGCCCTGATTATCCGCTAGCGAGCCAAGCCCCGCAAACCCGCACACAATTGCTCACATTGTTGCGGCACCCCGAAACAAGACCCTTTGCGAGGCCGCGACGCGAGTCTGTCTGACGAGTGAGTAAGTCTGTCTGACTCAAGGATCCGGCTGTTCGTCGAAACTCTCGCGCAAGGCGATCTGCATTGCCGCATGGATTTTCACGCACCAGCGCCACACCAGCGCCAGCAGCAACGCCGCGCAGATGAGCACCGCGGCGAGCAGGCCGGTCGGCGGCAGAATGCCGCCGGATAGCGCCGCCACCAGCAGAAACACGCCGACCATCGAAACCACCGGCACCAGATCGGAAATCGCGTAACGGATCGCGCTCGTGAAACGCCCTGCCGTCGCCGGTTGCACGCTGACCTCGGCGAGCAGCAAGGCCAGCGACTTGGTCTTGCGATACACGGCCACCAGGAAAGGCATCGACACGACCAGTGCCACGCTCCACAGCACGACGCGCTGCATCGGCTCGGAACCGAGCCAGTGCGCGAGCAGCGAACTGGTATAAGGCGCGCTATACGACACGATCAGAAAGATCGCGGCCACCAGCGCCAGGTTGACGGCAATCTGCAGAATGATCCGCCGCGTCATGCTGAACAGCGTCGGTTCGCCGGTTTTCGTGCTCAGACTGTCCAGCCATTGCCCGTACATGCCAAACACGTTCGCGAGCGTGCGCGGCATGGCGTGACCGAGGCGCTGAGTCAGCGGATCGGCCGCGCGGATCAGATATGGCGTGAACAGCGTGGTCAGCGCGGACACCGCCACCGCGATCGGATAGAGAAACGCACTCGTCACTTTGAGCGTCAAACCGAGCGAGGCGATGATGAACGAGAACTCGCCGATCTGCGAGACCGTCATGCCGACACGCATCGCCGTGCGACCGTCCTTGCCGGCGAGAAAGGTGCCGAGTCCGCACGACACGATCTTGCCGACGATCACCGCCACGGTGATCACGGCGATCGGCCACGCGTAGTCGACCAGCACGGCCGGGTTCAGCATCAAGCCAATTGTCACGAAGAAGATCGCGGAAAAGGCGTCGCGCAGCGGCGCGATCAGATGCTCGATCCGGTGCAGATGGCGCGATTCGGCCATGATCGCGCCGATCAGGAACGCGCCGAGCGCGATGCTGTAGTCGAGCTTCACGACCAGCAGACAGAAGCCGAAGCAGAAGCCGAGCACGGAGACGAGCAGCATCTCGTCGCTCTTCGCGCGCGCCACGTAGTTCAACGCGCGCGGCACCACCAGAATGCCGACCACCAGCGACACCGTCATGAACAGCAGCAGCTTGCCGAGCGTGACCACGGCAACACCCGCGCTCAACTGCCCGGTCTGCGCGATGCCCGACAGCAGGACCAGCATCGCAATGGCGAGAATGTCTTCGACGATCAGAATGCCGAACACCAGTTGCGCAAAGCTCTCGCGCTTCAAACCCAGTTCGGAGAGCGCCTTGACGATGATCGTGGTCGACGAGATCGCGAGGATCGCGCCGAGGAACAGCGAATCCATCGGGCTCCAGCCGAACGCGCTGCCGATTTCGTAACCGAGCCACAGCATCAGCACGATTTCCGAGAGCGCGGCGACGATCGCCGTGGCGCCGACCTTGAAGAGCTTGCGCAGACTGAATTCGAGGCCGAGTGAAAACATCAGGAACACCACGCCGAGTTCGCCGAGCGTCTGAATGGTCTGCTCGTCGTGGATCAGCTGGAACGGCGGCGTGTACGGCCCGATGATCACGCCGGCGGCAATGTAGCCGAGCACCACCGGCTGTTTCAGGCGATGGAACAGCACGGTGACGACGCCGGCGAGCGCCATCACGACCGCCAGGTCCTGAATGAAGCCGATGCCGTGGTGCATGAATACGTCCCTTACAAAAAGTAATTTTCCAGAAGCGCAGTGTAACAAACGAATACGACTCGCCGAATGGCGCGAACCTCCGAACGGCGCTGGATTCCAGCCGGGGCTCGCCCCCTCGCCTGCGTCGCACCCGCAAAGCCACGACAGCGTGCCGCGGAATGTTTTTGACACGCTGGACTCATGTGAAATATCACAATAATATTTGCCGCATATTTTACGTGGAGTCGAATCAATGCAGCAGGTGTCCTTCAACGTCGTGGACCTTTCCGGCGGCGGCCGCGCCGATATCGCCGAGGTGAACCGTCTGACCATCGCCGGCTGGGCCGGACGCGATCAGGCCGCGATCGAGCATCACATTGCCGAGCTGGCCGAACTCGGCGTCAAGCGGCCGTCCACCACGCCGTGCTTTTATCGCCTCGGCGCCGAACTGCTGACGCAAGCGGAGCAGATCGACGTGGTCGGCGTGAAGTCCAGTGGCGAAGCCGAATGCGTGCTGGTGCATTCGAAGACGGGCTTGCTCGTCACCGTCGGCTCGGATCACACCGACCGCGAAGTCGAGGCCTACGGCGTCACCGTCTCCAAACAGGTGTGTCCGAAACCGGTCGCGCGGGACGCCTGGCGTTTCGACGAGGTGTACGGCCACTGGGATCAACTGGAATTGCGCGCCTACGCCGTGACGAACGGCGAGCGGCGCGTCTATCAGCAAGGCAGCGTCGCTGCGCTGCTGCCGGCCGCCGATCTGCTCGCGCGCGCACCGCTCGCGCCCGGCGCGGCGATGTTCTGCGGCACGCTGGCGGTGCAGGGCGGCATCGTCGGCATGGCCGATGGCGACGCGCTCGAACTCGAATTGCACGATCCCGTTCTGAACCGCACGCTGCGTCACGCCTATCGCGTGCGCGCGCTACCTATCGTCGAATGAGGCACCCATGAGCTCCCCTTCGCTATCCGCCGCCGACGCGTCTTCCGACGCATGGCTCGAAGCCGCTGCCCTGCGCAAGATCACCTGGCGCATCATGCCGTTCCTGTTTCTCGTCTACGTGCTGTCGTATCTGGACCGCGTCAACATCGGTTACGCGAAACTGCAGTTCACCGGCGACCTCGGCCTGTCGAACGCGGCGTACGGACTCGGCGCGGGGATCTTTTTCTTCGGCTACTTCGTGTTCGAGGTGCCGAGCAATCTGCTGCTGAAAAAGTTCGGCGCGCGTGCCACCATCGCCCGCATCACGATGCTGTGGGGTCTGCTGTCGTGTCTGATGATGTTCGTGCGCTCGGAAACGATGTTCTACGTGCTGCGCTTTTTCCTCGGCGTCGCCGAAGCCGGTCTGGTGCCGGGCGTGGTGCTCTATCTGACCTTCTGGTTTCCGTCCGACCGGCGCGCGCGCATGGTTGCCGTGTTCATGGCGGCGATTCCGGTAGCGGGCATCATCGGCGCGCCGCTGTCGGGCTTTCTGATGTCGGCGCTGCATGAAGCGCACGGTTTGCGCGGCTGGCAGTGGATGTTCCTGATCGAAGGCATTCCGTCGATTCTCGCGGGCTTCTGGGCGCTCGCCGTGCTGCGCAACACGCCCGCGGAAGCCGCGTGGTTGAGCGACGACGAAAAGCGCGTGATTCTCGGCCGTCTCGCGCGCGAAAACAGCACGGCCGCTGCGGCCGGCGCGGAGCATAGCCTGGCGGTGGCGTTGCGCTCGGGCCGTTTCTGGCTGCTCACGCTGATCTATTTCTGCCTCGTCACCGGCAACGCGGGCTTCTCGTTCTGGCTGCCGCAGATCGTCAAGGATCTGGGCGTGACGAACCTGGTGACCAATGGCTTCGTCACTGCGATTCCGTATCTGGCGGCGGGCATCGGCATGATCCTGATCGGGCGCTCGTCGGATATCACCGGCGAGCGGCGCTGGCACTATGCGATGTGCTGCTTCATCGGTGCGGCTGGCCTGCTCGGCAGTGCGTCGGTGAACAACTCAATTCCGCTCGCCGTCACCGGTTTGTCGATCGCGTATATCGGCATTCTCGCGGGCTTCGGCATCTTCTGGTCGATGTCCACGACTTTCCTGCAAGGCACGGCCGCCGTCGCCGGGATTGCGGTGATCAATTCGATCGCGAACCTCGCGGGCTATGTGAGTCCGTATGTGCTCGGCATCGTCAAGGACGCGACGCATAGCGTGACGTTCGGGCTCGTGCTGATCGCGGGTGCGCTGATCGTCGGCGGGCTGGTCACGCTGATGATGCCGCGCGTGAAGGTGCAGCACGCGGCGGCGGTTTCGCCGAGCCGCGCCTGACAGATGGTGATGGACGCGATCTGTCGACGCGCCCCGCAGAGAACGCGGGCGCCGTGCGAAACGAACGCGGGCGCGGGACCGCGATTCCGGCGCCTCCGGTCTGGAAAGCGCGGGCCGATCGCCCACAGGCCGTGTTGCCCGCCCAACCCGCGCCGCGCACGCAAAACCTTGCTCTACAATGCGGACGACATCACCCGCTTCCTCTTCACATGACGCTTTTGCAGACCGCCCGCCCTTCCAGACCCACCCGAGCGACCGCCGCCGCGAGTCTCGCCGAGCAGGCGTACGCGTTCGTCAAGCGCGAGATCATCACCATGCGCCTGCGGCCGAGCGAGGTGCTCAACGAAGCGGAACTCATGGCGCTGACCGGCATCGGCAGGACACCGGTTCATCAGGCGCTGCACCGGCTGGTGCACGAAGGCATGCTGACCATCATGCCGCGCAAGGGCATCATGGTTCGCCCGGTTTCGCTCGACGACGTGCTGGCGATCATCGACGTGCGCCTCGTCAACGAAAGCTACTGCGTCGAGCTGGCCGCACGCCACGCGCAACAGCAAGACTACGACGCCATGCAGGCGCTGCTGGACCGCTCGGCCGTGTGTGTGGCCGCGCACGATATCGAAGGCATGATGGATATCGACCGCGAGTTTCATCTGGCGATCTCGGCCGCCTCGCGCAACCCCGTGCTGGCCGACATCCTGCGCGGGCTGCACGAACGCTCGCTGCGCTTCTGGTTCATTTCGCTCTCCGAGCCGCATCATCTGGAAGACGTGCACGAGGAACATCTCGAACTGTTTCGCCTGCTGCGCGAACGCGACGCCGAAGGCGCGCGCCAATCCGTGCAAAAGCATATCGAGGCGTTCCGCGCGACACTCTTCAATCGCATCTGATTCGAACGTATTTAAGCCACCGCGTTTGTTAAGCCACATCGTTTGAGGCACTACGCGGCTTCACTCGGTCCAACCGGATTTCTACCGACATCATGGCCACTGAATTCACGCCCTTCCCGCCGTTAGCCCAACTTGCCGCCGACCTCGCCGCCGGCCGCACCACGAGCCGCGCGCTCGTTGAAACGGCGCTCGAACGGATTGCCGATCCGGCCGGCCAGGGCGCGGCCGTCTTCATGCACGTCGACGCCGACAGCGCCCGCGCCGCCGCCGACGCGCACGACCGCTTGCGCGCCGCCGGCACCGTGCTGTCGCCGCTCGCCGGCATTCCGGTGTCGGTGAAGGATCTGTTCGATATCGAAGGCCAGCCGACCCGCGCCGGCTCCATCGTGCTTGCCGACGCTCCCGCCGCCAAGGCGGACGCCGTCACGGTCGCGCGCCTGAAGCGAGCCGGCGCCGTGCTCGTCGGCCGGACCAATATGAGCGAGTTCGCGTTTTCCGGACTCGGCCTGAACCCGCACTACGGCAATCCACTGTCGCCGTATCGGCGCGGCGTGAAGGGCGACGAGCGGATTTCGGGCGGCTCGTCGTCGGGCGCGGCGGCCTCCGTCGCGGACGGCATGGCGGCGATTGCGCTCGGCACCGATACCGGCGGCTCGATCCGCATTCCGGCTGCGCTGTGCGGCCTGACCGGCTTCAAACCCACCGCCGACCGCATCCCGAAACAGGGCGGCGTGCCACTTTCGTCGACGCTCGATTCGTTTGGGCCAATCGGCGTTTCCGTGGCGTGCTGCGCGCTGGTCGACCGCATGCTGGCCGGTCTCGAGCCGCGCATTCCGGCCGCCCGCCCGCTCGAAGGCGTGCGCCTCGGCGTGCTGACCAATTTCGTCACGGACGGCGTGGAGCCGGCCGTCGCCGCGGCGGTCGACACCGCGCTCAAGCATCTGGAAGCGGCCGGCGCGATTGTCAGCGAAGTACGTTTCGCGCCGCTCGACCGTTTGCCGGCAATCAACCGCTTCGGGTTCTCGCCGATCGAGGCGTATGCGTGGCATCGTCCGTTGCTGGAAAAGCATCGCGACCAATACGATCCGCGCGTGCTGGTGCGCATTCTGAAAGGCCAGCCCGCCAGCGCCGCCGACTATCTGGATCTGCTCGCCGAACGCGAGGCGATGCTGGCCGAGGCCGCCCGCACGCTGTGGCAGCGCTTCGACGCCGTCGTGGCGCCGACGGTGCCGGTGGTGCCGCCGCGCGTCGCCGACCTGGTCGATGACGATGACGCTTTTGGCCGCACCAACGCGCTGATCCTGCGCAACCCGAGCGTGTTCAACTTCCTCGATACCTGCGCGCTGTCGCTGCCCTGCCATCTGCGCGGCGACGCACCGGTCGGCCTGATGCTGGCCGGCGCACCACACGCCGACGACGCGCTGCTGGCGATCGGCCGCGGCGCCGAAGCGGTGCTCAACGCGATCCGCTGATCGGGAAACACGTCCTAAAAGCAGGATAAGCGGCAGGGCGGGGGTTCGCGCTAGAATCGCGGGCACCCGCCCTTTCCGTTTCCAGAGACAGCCACACGATCCATGAACAACGACACTGCGATGCTGCGCCGCGAGCGCTCCCTGCTGGTTCTGCTTGCCCTGATCTGCCTCGCCCTGGTGGGCGGCGCGCTGTATCTGCAGTACTTCCTGCACGAAGACCCTTGCCCGCTGTGCATCATCCAGCGCTATTTCTTCCTGCTGATCGCGATCTTCGCGTTCCTCGGCGCGCGCTTCAATAGCTGGCGCGGCGTGCGTCTGCTGGAAGTGCTGGCGGCCCTGTCGGCGCTGGGCGGCATCGTGACGGCCGCGCGCCACGTCTATGTTCAGGCGAATCCGGGCTTTAGCTGCGGCTTCGACGCGCTGCAGCCGCTGGTGGACAGCTTGCCGCCCGCGCACTGGCTACCGGGCGTGTTCAAGGTCGCCGGCCTGTGCGAAACGGCCTATCCGCCGATTCTCGGCCTGACGTTGCCGCAATGGTCGCTGGTCGCATTCGTGATCGCTTTCATTCCGCTGGCGCTGAGCCTGGTGCGCAACCGCCGCCGGATCGCCTGATTGGGCGGCGGTTCTCCCGTTGTCCTCCTCCGCTTTGGCCGCTTTGGCCACACGGAATAGCGCCGGATGTTGCGCCGCCATATGCGGTGGCGAAAGTCCGGCGTTTTTTCGCCCGGAACTCCCGCATCCGGCGGCTGATTGATCGCCCATTTCCCCGGTTGCGCCCCGGCCCAGCTGGTTTCCCATTCTCCGCCGCGCCGCGCGCAACTTCCCGCCTTCCCGCGAATCGTACCTATCTCATGACCGCTTCCGAATAAGCTTCATGCGATATGGGAAATATTTTTGGGACAAGGTGATGCTATCTTCGGATCTGGATGGCGATCTACGTGCGCGAGGCCGGCTTTGGCGCGACCCCATGCGTAACGCGCGCCCGGTCCGCACTGTCTTTCGGATTCGCCATGACAACGCAAACCATCCGCTTTTATCACCAGGGGTCCATCCGTGAGGTCGCGGACGTCCCTGCGTCGCGCACCGTGCTGCAGCACCTGCGCGAGGATCTGCATTGCACCGGCACCAAGGAAGGCTGCGCGGAAGGCGACTGCGGCGCCTGCACGGTCGTCGTCGGCGAACTGGATGCGCACGGCGGCCTCGCGCTGAAAGCGGTCAATGCCTGCATCCAGTTCCTGCCCACGCTCGACGGCAAGGCGCTCTTCACCGTGGAAGACCTGCGCGCCGCCAATGGCGCGCTGCATCCCGTTCAGCAGGCTCTCGTCGACTGCCACGGGTCGCAATGCGGCTTCTGCACGCCTGGCTTCGTGATGTCGATGTGGGCGCTGTACGAAAACCAGCCGGCCGCCGCCGGCCTGCCCACGCGCGATGAAATCAACGCCGCGCTCTCCGGCAATCTGTGCCGCTGCACCGGCTACCGGCCGATCGTCGACGCCTCGCAGAAAATGTTCGACTATCCGCAATATCCGCGCGTGACGCTCGACCGCCAGGCCGTCGCGAATCAGCTGCGCGAACTGCAACGGCGCGACACCTTCGAATACCGCGCACCCGACACGCGCGGCGCCGCGTTCGGCTCGCCCATCTTTTATGCGCCGGTCTCGCTCGATGCATTCGCCAGACTGCGCGCCGGGCATCCGCAAGCACGCCTGCTCGCCGGCAGCACCGACGTCGGCCTGTGGGTCACCAAGCAATTCCGCGATCTCGGCGACATTCTGTATATCGGCAACGTCGCCGAATTGAAGACGGTCGAGCGCGATGCGCAGACGCTGACGATCGGCGCCGCCGTCACGCTCGAAGACGCTTACACCGCGCTCGCCGTCGACTACCCCGAACTCGCCGAACTGTGGACGCGTTTCGCGTCGCTGCCGATCCGCAACGCGGGCACGCTCGGCGGCAACGTGGCGAACGGCTCGCCGATCGGCGATTCGATGCCGGCGCTGCTCGCGCTCGGCGCCGAAGTCGTGTTGCGCCACGGCCCGAAAACGCGCACGCTGCCGCTCGACACGTTCTACCTCGGCTACCAGAAGACCGCGCTCGCCGCCGGCGAATTCGTCGCGGCGCTGCGCGTACCACGCCCGGCGGGCAATCTGCGCTTTCGCACCTACAAGGTGTCGAAGCGCTACGATCAGGACATCTCGGCGGTATGCGCGGCGTTCGCGCTGCACGTCGACGAAAACGGCGCGATCCGGCAAGCGCGCATCGCGTTCGGCGGCATGGCGGCCACGCCGAAGCGGGCCGCGCAAACCGAAGCGGCTTTGAATGGCGCAACATGGGACGAAAACACCGCGCGGCAAGCCATGAATGCGCTCGCCGCCGATTACCAGCCGCTCACCGACATGCGCGCTTCGAGTGCCTATCGACTGAAGGTGGCTCGCAATCTCTTGTGGCGCTTCCACCTCGAAACACGCAATGACGCGCCGCTCGCCCTCTTCGACGTGAATGCGTTCGCGTTCGAAGACGGCGCGCCGGACGCCGCCGTTGCGAAGGAGCCGTCGTGATGAACCGGACCGATGCTTTTGTCGAACATGCTGCGAGGCACGTCGCTCATGAAAGCGATGCGTCGATCGGCGTTTCCCTGCCGCATGAATCGGCTGCGCTGCATGTAAGCGGCGAAGCCACCTACACGGACGACGTACCGGAGTTGCAAGGCACGCTGCACGCGGCGCTCGGCCTGTCGCGCCATGCGCACGCGCGCATCGTGTCGATGGATCTGGACGCCGTCAGAAAAGCGCCGGGCGTGATCGCCGTGCTGACCGCCGAAGACATTCCCGGTGAGAACAATTGCGGCCCGGTGCTGCACGACGACCCGATTCTCGCCGTCGAAGAAGTGCTGTATCTCGGCCAGCCGGTGTTCGCCGTGATCGCCGAAAGCCACGAGCTCGCCCGCCGTGCCGCAGCGCTCGCAAAAAGCGACGACGTGATCCGCTACGAACCGCTCGAAGCCGTGCTCACGCCCGCCGAAGCAAAAGCCCGCCAGCAGTTCGTGCTGCCGCCGTTGCATCTGAAACGCGGCGAACCGGCTGCGAAGATCGCTGCGGCGCCGAACCGGATCAGCGGCACATTCGAAGTCGGCGGCCAGGAGCAGTTCTATCTGGAAGGCCAGATCGCGTACGCAGTGCCGAAAGAAATGGACGGCATGCTCGTCTACAGTTCGACCCAGCATCCGAGCGAAATGCAGCAGGTGGTCGCGCATATGCTCGACTGGCCGGCGCATAACGTGGTGTGCGAATGCCGGCGCATGGGCGGCGGCTTCGGCGGCAAGGAGTCGCAATCGGCGCTGTTCGCCTGCGTGGCTTCGCTGGCGGCAAAACGGCTGCGCCGGCCGGTCAAACTGCGCGCCGACCGCGACGACGATTTCATGATCACCGGCAAGCGCCACGACGCCATCTACGAGTACGAAGCGGGCTTCGACGACAACGGCCGCATTCTTGGCGCGCGCGTCGAAATCGGGTTGCGCGCGGGCTATTCCGCCGACCTCTCCGGCGCCGTCGCCACGCGCGCCGTTTGTCACTTCGACAACGCGTACTACCTTTCCGATGTCGATATCGTGGCGCTGTGCTGCAAGACCAACACGCAATCGAACACCGCGTTCCGCGGCTTCGGCGGTCCGCAAGGCGCGCTCGTGATGGAAGTGATGCTCGACAGCATCGCGCGCCAGTTGAACTGCGATCCGCTCGACGTGCGCCTCGCCAACTACTACGGCATCGGCGAGCGCGATACGACGCCGTACGGGCAACGCGTCGAGGACAACATCATCGCGCCGCTCACCGACGAACTGCTCGGCACCAGTGACTATCGCGCGCGCCGCACGGCAATCGCGGCCTTCAATGCAAACAGTCCGGTCCTCAAGCGCGGCCTCGCCTTTTCGCCGGTGAAGTTCGGCATCTCGTTCAACGTGCCGTTTCTGAATCAGGCCGGCGCACTGGTGCATGTGTACAAAGACAGCTCGGTGCTCGTCAATCACGGCGGCACCGAAATGGGCCAGGGGCTCAATACCAAGGTCGCGCAAGTGGTCGCCAACGAGTTCGGCTTGCCGCTCTCGCGCGTGCGGGTCACGGCAACCGATACATCCAAGATCGCGAATACGTCGGCGACTGCGGCTTCCACCGGCAGCGACCTGAACGGCAAGGCCGCCGAAGCCGCGGCGAAAACGATCCGCGAAAGGCTCGCCGGGCTCGCGGCCAAACAACTCGGCGGCAGCGCCACAGACGTGCAATTCGCCAACGGCCAGGTGTCGGTGAACGGCGGAGCGATGCCGTTCGAACAACTGGTCAGCGCGGCGTATCTGGCGCGCGTGCAGTTGTGGTCGGACGGTTTCTACACCACGCCGAAAGTACATTGGGACGCGAAAACGCTGACCGGTCATCCTTTTTATTACTTCGCCTACGGCGCGGCGGTGTCGGAAGTCGTGATCGACACGTTGACCGGCGAATGGAAACTGGTGCGCGCGGACGTGCTGCACGACGCAGGCCAGTCGATCAATCCGGCCATCGACATCGGCCAGGTGGAAGGCGGCTTCATTCAGGGCATGGGCTGGCTCACCACCGAGGAACTGTGGTGGAACCGCGATGGCCGTCTGATGACGCACGCGCCGTCCACGTACAAGATTCCCGCGGTGAGCGACACGCCCGCCGCGTTCCATGTGCGGCTCTACCAGAACCACAACGCCGAGCCGACCGTGTTCCGCTCGAAGGCCGTAGGCGAGCCGCCGTTGCTGTTGCCGTTCTCGGTGTTCCTCGCGATTCGCGACGCGATCGCGGCCGCGGTGCCGGGTGCGCGGGAGGCGCCGCCGCTGCGCGCACCGGCCACGCCCGAGGCGATTCTCGACGCACTGGATGCATTGCAGTCGCAGCCCGCGCGTCAACCGGCAACGGAAGCCGCGACGACCGACACGACCGCGTGAAAAAATAAGCCCACGGCCTGACGCGACACGAACGCGTCGGACCACAGTCAACCGGCCGCACGGACACCCCGCGCGGCCATGTATGGAGAATGCCGGATGCAGCCCTGGCTACCTGACCTGCAACAACTGCTCGCGCACGGCGACGCCGCCGTGCTGGTGACGGTCGCGCGCGTCGAAGGTTCGGCGCCCCGCGAAGCCGGCACCAAGATGATCGTCACGCGCGATTCGGCGAAACACACCATCGGCGGCGGACACCTCGAATGGAAAGCCATCGAGGCCGCGCGCCAGGTGCTGCGCGACGGCATGCGCTCGCCGCACATGCGCCGGCTGGAGCGCTTTGCGCTCGGCCCGAGCCTCGGCCAGTGCTGCGGCGGCGCGGTGATTCTCGCGTTCGAGCGGCTCGACGTGGGCGACCTCGGCTGGATCACGTCGCTCGCGAAACGCGTGGCGGCAGGGCTTTCGACCGTGCGTAGCGTATCATTCGGCCCCGCACCGGATGCGGTGATGCTGTCCGACCCCGAGCCGGGCGTCGACGCCGCCGACTGCCTGCTGTGGGACGGCGCCGGATTCGACGACAGCGGCGCGCTGCTCACCGAAACCATCGCGCCGGGCGACTTCGCGGTCGTGCTGTTCGGCGCCGGCCATGTGGGCGCCGCGCTGGTTCGCGTGCTCGCCACGCTGCCGTGCGCGGTCCGCTGGGTGGATGAGCGCGACGCGCAGTTTCCGCCCGCGGAAACGCTGCATGCGTCGAACGTAAAGATCGATCCGAACGACGCCCCCGACGAAGCCGTCGACCAGGCCGCGCCGCATACGTACTTCATCGTGATGACGCACAACCATGCGCTCGATCTCGACTTGGCCGAGCGCATTCTGCGACGCGGCGACTTCGCGTTCTTCGGCATGATCGGCTCGCACAGCAAGCGCAAGCAGTTCGAGCACCGGCTGGCCGCGCGCGGTCTCGATCCGTCGCTGATCGCGAGGATGAAGTGTCCGCTCGGCGTGGATGGCATCGTCGACAAGTCGCCGGAGATCATCGCGATCTCGGCGGCGGCGCAGGTGCTGCAGGCCGTCGAGGCGAACGCGGGCACGACGCATCGCACCACGCAGACGGCGTGAAGCACGGCGGCGCGGAGCATCGCCATCGACCCATTGTCTCCGGCGCGAAACCACTCCAATAAACTTCTGACCGACCATGACTACAACGACCGTTATCCCCACGCCGCTGGCCGAAAAAACCGTGCTGGCACCCAAGGCCGAACTGCATATTCATATTGAAGGCTCGCTCGAGCCCGAACTGATTTTCGCGCTCGCCGAGCGCAACGGCGTGAAGCTCGCCTACGACTCGATCGACGCGTTGCGCGCCGCATATGCATTCACCGATCTGCAATCGTTCCTCGACATCTACTACGCAGGCGCGAGCGTGCTGCTGCACGAGCAGGATTTCTACGACATGACGATGGCGTACGTTGAACGGTGCCTGGCGGACAACGTAATTCACAGCGAAATCTTCTTCGACCCGCAGACCCACACCGAACGCGGCGTGCCGATCGCAACCGTCGTGGCCGGCATCGAACGCGCACTCGCTGATGCGGAAAAGCGCGGTATGTCGAGCAAACTGATTCTGTGCTTCCTGCGCCATCTGTCCGAAGAAGACGCGCTCGCCACCTTCGAAGAAGCGCGGCCTTTGTTCGAGCAATACAAGCACCGTCTGATCGGCGTGGGTCTCGATTCGTCGGAACGCGGCCATCCGCCTTCGAAGTTCGAGCGAGTCTTCGCGAAGGCGCGCGCGCTCGGCCTGAAACTCGTTGCGCATGCGGGCGAAGAAGGCCCACCCTCGTATATCTACGAAGCGCTCGATCTGCTGAAAGTGGACCGCGTCGATCACGGCGTGCGCAGCATCGAGGATCCGGCGCTAGTCGCGCGTCTGGCCGATTCGCGTGTTGCATTGACCGTGTGCCCGCTGTCGAACCTGAAGCTCTGCGTATTCGACGACCTGACCAGGCACACGCTGAAGGATCTGCTCGATCGCGGCGTGGCCGTGACGGTGAATTCCGACGATCCGGCTTATTTCGGCGGCTACGTGAACGCCAACTATCTCGCCACCATCGACGCGTTGAAGCTCAACGATGCCGAGGTCTACACGATCATCCGCAACAGCTTCGAAGCGTCGTTCGTCACGCCCGAGCAACGCAGCGAACTGATCGCGAAGCTCGACGCGCACTGGCACCCGGGCGGCCCGCACTGACGGGCCGACGTATCGCAGCCGGCGGCGGCGCGGGTTCGCCTGAGAGCCCGGGATCGACCCGTCGTCCGCGCTGTTCTGCTTCTCACATTCGGAGACGGTTTTTCCATGACTCAATCGGCTAAGGCAGCCCAATCGGCATTCCGCGCGCAACTGCTGACCTTCAACGGCGATCCCGCGCAATCGCCCAACGCGGCGGTCTTCAACGAGGACGGCCTGCTGATCGTCGAAGACGGCCATGTCGTCGCGGCGGGCGCCTATGCCGCGCTCGCGACGCAACTCGCGTCCGGCACCCAGGTCGTGGAGATGCGCGACAAGCTGATCGTGCCTGGCTTCATCGATACGCACATTCATTATCCGCAGACGGACATGATCGCGTCGCCCGCGCCCGGTTTGTTGCCGTGGCTCGAGACGTACACGTTCCCGACCGAGCGCCGCTTCGCCGATCCGGCGTATGCGCGCGACACGGCGAGCTTTTTCGTCGAGGAACTGCTGGCGTGCGGCACCACCACCGCGCTCGTGTATTGCACGGTCCATAAGGAATCGGCCGACGCGCTCTTCACCGAGAGCGAAGCGCGCAATCTGCGCATGGTGGCGGGCAAGGTGCTGATGGACCGCAACTGCCCCGAGTTCCTGCGCGACACCGCGCAGTCGGGCTACGACGACAGCGCCGAGCTGATCGGCCGCTGGCACAATCGCGGCCGCCAGATGTACGCGCTCACGCCGCGTTTCGCGCCGACTTCGACCGAAGCGCAACTGGAAGCGTGCGGCGTGCTGGCGGGCAAGCATCCGGACATCTTCATCCAGAGCCACGTCGCGGAGAATCACGACGAGGTGAAATGGGTTGCGGATCTGTTCCCGGGCCACCGCAGCTATCTGGACATCTACGACCACTACGGGCTGCTGCGCCGCCGCGCCGTGTACGGGCACTGTATCCACCTCGACGAGGAAGACCGCAAGCGTATGGCGCAAACCGGCACCGTCGCCTCGCACTGCCCGACTTCGAACCTGTTCCTCGGCAGCGGCCTGTTCGACTTCGACAAGGCGGATAAAGCCGGCATGCCGATCGCACTGGCAACGGACGTCGGCGGCGGCACCTCGTTCTCGATGCTGCAAACCATGAACGAAGCGCATAAGGTCGCGCGTCTCACCGGCCATCATCTGACGGCTACGCGCATGTTCTATCTGGCGACCGCCGGCGCGGCCGAAGCGCTCGATCTCGCGGACAAGGTCGGCACGCTAAAGCCCAAGTCGGAAGCGGATTTCGTCGTGCTCGATCCGCGCGCGACGCCGCTGCTCGCGCGCCGCACCGGGCGCACCGAGTCGCTGGAGGAACTGCTGTTCGCGTTCGCGCTGCTCGGCGACGATCGCGCGATCTATGAAACGTATGCGGCCGGCAAGCGCGTGCATCGCCGCGACGACGTGCGGCAGCATGCGTCGGGCGCGGCGAGAATCGCGGCTTGAATCGCATGATTCACACGGCTGAATAGAAAGCGGCGCTTCAATTTCGAAGCGCCGTTTTCATTTGCCCAAACCTTGCAGCACTGTGCATCAACGATGCGTGCACACCTCGTGCAACGCATTCAGCCGCCGCACCGGATCGGCGACATACGGATTCGACTCGTCCCACGCATAACCTGCCAGCACCGCGCTGATCATGCGGCGGATCGACGGCGCCTGCTCCGGATAGAAAATGATGTCCTGCAACGCGCCCGTGTACCAGCGTTCGACGAAAGCGCGGAACGTATCGATGCCCTTGCGCAACGGCGCGTCGTAATCCGCCGACCAGTCCACCTGTTCGCCATCCAGTTGCCGGTTCAACGTCTGCACCGCGAGATGCGCGGAGCGCAGCGCGATCGTCACACCGGACGAAAACACCGGATCGAGAAATTCGCCCGCGTTGCCGAGCAGCGCGTAACCCGGCCCGTGCAAACGCTCCACGTTGGCCGCATAGCCGCCGATGTGGCGCACCGGCATCAGGAACGGCGCGTTGCCGATCAAACGGTTCAGCGTCGGCTCCTGCTGGATCAGCGCGCGCAGTTTCGCATCGCGCGCCGCTTCCGGCACGTCGAGAAAACTCGCCCCGGCGACGCAACCCACCGACGAGCGGCCGCCCGCCAACGGAATCATCCAGAACCACACGTCGCGGCGCTCAGGATGTGTGGCCACACAGATCTTGTTGCGATCGGTCATACCGGCCGGAATGCCGTCCTGCACGTGCGTGAAGATCGCGGCGCGCGTGGGCATGCGCGTCGGTGCTTCGAGCTTCAGCAAACGCGGCAACACACGGCCAAAGCCGCTCGCGTCGAACACGAAATGCGCTTCGATCTGATACGCGTGATCCGCTTCGTCGACCACGTCGACCAAAGGCATGGCACCGGTGTGAACCGCGCGCACCGCATGCCCGAAGCGCACGTCGGCGCCCTGCTGCGCGGCACAGCGGATCAGGATGTCGTCGAACACCGCGCGTTCGACCTGATACGTGGTGCCCCAACCCGGCGAATGCTTGTCACGAAAATCGAACGCCGACGACTTGTCGCGATAGATGAAATGCGCGCCGTTCTTATACTGGAAACCGGCTTCGACCACGGCCTGCAGCATGCCGGCTTCTTCGAGGTAGGCCATGCTTTGCGGCAGCAGGCTTTCGCCGATGGAAAAGCGCGGAAAATGCTGTCGCTCCAGCACCACCACGGAGCGCCCGGCCCTGCGCAGCAGCGCCGCCGCAACCGCGCCTGCGGGGCCAGCGCCGATGATCACGACATCGACTGTCGTGCGCGTTGACGAATGTGTACTCAAATTTGCCTCAATCGTTTGGGCTTGCCCGGAGCAGCGATTCGCTGCATCCTTACATCTCGTTGCAATTACACTCTGACAGCAACAACGCCAATTCGCCGGGGAGCCCAGCGTGTCGCCATCCGAAACATCCAGTGTCCCCTACGTGCCGGAAACGGCTTTCGGGATCTGGTTCCTGCGTACCTACACCTGGGAGCACCATGTGTTGCGGGTCGCGATCAACGACCTCAAACGCCTCATCGACACACCGTTGCCCGAGGCGCCGGTGATCGTCGACGCCGGCTGCGGCCAAGGCCTGTCGTTCCGTTTGCTCGCCGAAGCATTCAGGCCGCGGCGCATTGTCGGCATCGACTTTCACGAGCCGTCGTTGACGCTTGCCGCACGAGCGGCCGGCGCCTGCCGCGACAAGCTCGCCGATATCGAACTGCTGCACGGCGACTGCGCGACATTGCCGCTGCCCGACGCAAGCGCCGATATCGTGTTCTGCCACCAGACCTTCCACCATCTCGTCGAGCAGGATCGTGCGCTCGCCGAGTTCCGCCGCGTGCTCAAACCCGGCGGCGTGCTGCTGTTCGCCGAGTCCACGGACGCGTACATCAAATCGTGGGTGATCCGGCTGCTGTTCCGTCATCCGATGCAGGTGCAAAAGAGCGCCGACGGCTACCTCGACATGATCCGACGCGGCGGCTTCAGCTTCGGCGAGCGCAATGTTTCGCTGCCCTACCTGTGGTGGAGCCGCGCGAAAGACTTCGGTCTTCTCGAACGGCTCGGCCTGTATCACCCGCAACCTGGCAAGCGTCGTGAAACGCTGGTCAATGTCGCGGCGGTCAAAACCGGTTGATGTGCAACGAAGCACACAGCGTGACGTAGCAAGCCACGAGCCCGGTGCGGTAAAACAGCGCGAGGCGGCGGCAACTCGCCGCCTTCCTGCCTTGCTCGCGCCGATCCGCACGGGTCCGCGCTCCCTTGCACTCACTTGCCCCCTACTTGCGCAGCGTCACCACTTCGCCCGTCAAGGCCACGCCGGCGATCACCGCGCCCGCGCCACAGGTGTATTCGGTCGCGCTCTCACGCAATTCGTTCTTGTAGTTGCTCTTGATGTTGATCACCGCATTGCCGCCTTCCTTGCGCGCACGTTCCTGCAATTCGATCACCGCCGAGAGGAAAACGTGCTGACAGGCCTGCAAATCGCTCTTGCCGAACGCGTTGGTCTTCTTGTTGGTCGCGAATTCGCCCATCGTCTTGACGACAGCCGGATGGTGCTGACCTGCGAAATACAGCGCGACGTCGTCGCTCACTTTGCCGGGTTCGCTGTGCAAGGCCTGATCGAGCGGATAGTAGTTGACCGTATCGCGGGCAAAAGCCGGCGCGGCGCTCAATGTGGCGAACGAAGCAAACAATGCGGCAAACAGCACATAACGTTTCATCGAGACTCCTTGGTGGTTGTTGTTGCTCTGGTGAGTTCTATTTCCGATCCGGCTCAATTCGATTCCAGCACGACGAGTTGTCCCTTCACCGCGATCGCGGCGGCGCTGGGGCTGACCCCGCAGGTGAATTCGGTCGATGAATTGCTCTCGGTGCTATGAAAGCGCGTGGACACGTCGATTACAGCGTTAGCGTGGCGTTCGCTTGCCGCCGCGCGCAACTTCTGCACCGCTTCGGCGAGCGCTTCGTGGCAGGCGTCGTCAGGCCCGGCAACCTTGCGCGCGATCCGCACCGAGTACGACACGTCGCCCAGTCGAGTCCTGACCGCCGGGTGGTCCTGCTGGCCGAAATACACCGGCACGCCGCCGCGCGATTCGCCGGCGGCCGCCGCGAGCGGCAACGACTTCACCTGGGTGGCGCATCCCGCCTGCGTCAACACCACCACCGCCAGTGCGCCCAATACAGCTGTTCTTTTCATTTTTCTTGCCCTCGTTTTTTAAAGTCGCGGCCGTTTCAGCCGCCCTGCCATGCTTCGAACATCAGGCTCGCGCAACTGCCGCCGAACCCGAATGAAACCGACATCGCCGTGCCGATGCGCGCCTCGCGCGTGGCACGCACAAGCGGCATGCCGTCCACGGCCGGCTCCGGCGTGTCGATGCCCGCCGTGCCCGCAATGAAGCCGTCGCGCATCATCAGCAGTGTGTAGATCGCCTCGTGCGCGCCGCAAGCGCCGAGCGGATGCCCCGTCATCCCCTTGGTCGATGAAAACGCCGGCACGCGACGATCGAACGCCGCGCCGAACACTTCGCTCAGCGCGCGTAGTTCCTCCGTATCGCCGAGCGGCGTCGACGGTGCGTGCGTGTTGACGTAGTCGGGCCGCTTGCCCGCTTCATGCAACGCGCCGCGCATGGCGCGCGCGATCCCCGCCGCACGCGGCGCGACCATGCTGGCGCTGTCCGTGCAGTCGCCGAATCCGGTGAGTTCCGCGTAGATGCGCGCGCCGCGTGCGAGCGCGTACTCGAGTGATTCGAGCACCAGCACGCCGCCGCCCGACGCGATCACGAAACCGTCGCGCTCCGTGTCGTAAGGACGTGACGCGCGCTGCGGCGTGTCGTTGAAGCGGCGCGACAACGCGCCCATCGCGTCGAACATGAGCGTCATGTTGTCGTGCAGCGACTCGCTGCCGCCGGCCAGCACGATCTGCTGGCGGCCGGTCTGGATCAGTTGCATCGCCTGGCCGATCGCGAGCGCCGAGGTCGTACACGCCGATGACGGCGAATAGCTGACGCCTTCGAGCCCAAACACCTGCGCGACATTCGCCGACGCGGTGCTGCTCATCGCATGCGGCACCGTGTACGGCGGCACCTTGTCGACACCGCGAGCGTGTGCGGTTGCCATCGCCGCGTCGTAAGTGGACATCGTGCCGACGCCCGAACCGATCACCGCGCCGGCGCGCGGCGAGCGCAACGCCGCGGCATCGAGCCCGGCGTCGCTGATCGCGTTGCGCGCGGCGTGACAGGCGAACCGCGCCGTGTCGCCCATGAAGCGTTCGAGCTTGCGCTCAAACGGCGGTTCATTCACAACCGACGCAACGCCCGCCACCTGGGAAGCGAAGCCGCGCTCGCGCCAGGCGTCGATCCGCTGAATGCGCGAGCGGCCTGCGCGCAACGCGGCGGAAACCTCGTCGAGCGTATTGCCGAGACACGACACGATCCCCATGCCGGTCACGACCACGCGTTGCAGCGCCATGCTCATCGAACGCGCCTGAAAATCAGCGACGTGTTGATGCCGCCGAACGCAAAGTTGTTGCTCATCACGTATTCGGCATCGATCTCCCGGCCTGCGCCGGCGATGTAATCGAGCGGCGCACAGGCCGGATCGACCTGGGTCAGGTTCAAGGTCGGCGCATACCAGTTGCACTTCATCATCTCGATGGTCCACCAGGCTTCGAGCGCGCCGCACGCGCCGAGCGTGTGGCCGACATAGCTCTTGAGCGAACTGATCGGCATGTGCGCGCCGAAGGTCTGCGCAGTCGCATGGCTTTCGGCAATATCGCCGCGATCCGTCGAGGTGCCGTGCGCATTCACGTAGGCGATCGCTTCAGGCGCGAGTTGGGCGTCCTTGAGCGCGAGTTGCATCGCGAGCGCCATCGTTTCGGCGGTCGGCTGCGTCATATGCGCGCCGTCCGAGTTGCAGCCGAAGCCGACGATCTCCGCATGAATCCGCGCACCGCGCGCCACCGCGTGCTCATAGTCTTCGAGCACCAGGGTGGCCGCGCCTTCGCCGACCACGAGGCCGTCGCGCGCGGCGTCGAACGGACGCGGCGTCAGATGCGGCTCGTCGTTGCGCGTGCTGGTGGCGTACAGCGTGTCGAACACGGCGACCGCCGGGCCCGACAGTTCCTCCGCGCCGCCCGCCAGCATCAGCGTCTGCTTGCCGGTCTGGATCGCTTCATACGCATAGCCGATCGCCTGGCTGCCCGAGGCACACGCGCACGAGGTCGGAATGATCCGCCCTTTCAGATCCCAGAACAGGCTGACGTTGACCGCGGTGGTGTGCGGCATCATCTGCACATAGCTGTTGGATGTGACGTCGCTCATCGAGCCGGTTTCGAGCATCGTGCCGAAGGCGCGGATCGGCTGCACCGAGCCCGACGACGAACCGTACGCGACGCCCATGCGGCCGTCCTTGATGGTGGCGTCGTCGGCGAGGCCCGCGTCGGCAAGCGCCAGTTCGCTCGCGCGCACCGAGTACATCGAGACCGGTCCCATCGAGCGGGTCTTCTTGCGCGGATAGTGCGCGGGCAACGTGAAGCCCGGCAACGGACACGCCAGCCGCGTATGCAACGACTCGAAGTAGTCCCATTCGGGCATGCGCCGCACGGCGTTCACGCCGCTCTTCAGACGCGTTTCGATCACGTCCCAGCTGTCGCCGAATGCCGTGACGCCGCCCATGCCGGTAATGACGACGCGCTTCATCAGATCATCCCGCCGTTCACGCCGATCACCTGGCGCGTGACATACGAGGCCGCATCCGACATCAGGAAGCTGACCACGGACGCCACCTCGGCAGGCTGGCCGACGCGGTTCATCGGCACCGTCTTCAACACCTGTTCGAGCGGCAGCTCGTCGAGCATGCCGCTTTCGATCAAACCCGGCGCGACGCAATTGACGGTGATGTTGCGCGTCGCCAGTTCGACCGCGAGCGCCTTGGTCGCGCCGATCAGGCCGGCTTTCGCCGCGCTGTAGTTGACCTGGCCGCGATTGCCCATCACGCCGGACACCGAAGCGATGGTGACGATACGGCCGCCCTTGCGGGCTCGCACCATCGGCATGGTCAACGGATGGACGACGTTGTAGAACGAGTCCAGACCGGTTTCGATCACCACGTCCCAGTCTTCGCCGCTGAGCGCGGGGAACGCGGCGTCGCGGGTCACGCCCGCGCTGCACACGATGCCGTAATACGGACCGTTCGCCGCGACGTCCGCTTCGAGCACTTCGCGGCACACGGCGCGCTCGCGCACGTCGAATTGCAACACACGCGCCGTGCCGCCTTGCGCGGCGATGCCCGTCGCAACCGCGTCGGCCTCGCTGCGCCCCGTGCGGCAATGCACGGAGACCGCGAAGCCGTCGGCGGCCAACTTGTACGCAATCGCGCGGCCAATGCCACGGCTTGCGCCGGTAACGAGAACACGCCGGCTCATGAACTGAAACTCCCTTCGATGAACGACTGAAAATCAGCCGGTTGAAAAACCTTGATGACGGCTTCCGCGCAGTCCGCGTCGCCATGCCGGATGGTGCATTCGTAGGCGCCGTGGCCTTCTTCGCTGCGCAGCAGTTCCATGACGTGGATCGACAACTGCGCGCCGGCGGCAAACGACGCCCGCAGTGCCTTGTAGCTGCGCGAGCCGAGCAGCACGCCCGGCCGCGCGCGGCCGCCGCCGCGCATGGCCAGCAACGCGACGTGCGCGGCGATCGCCTGCGCCATCAGTTCGATGCCGATCCACGCGGGCATGGCGCCATCGGCGTCGGCATACCAGGCGTCGGCGCGCACGGTGGCGCGCGCGCTCAGCGTCTGTTCGTCGAACGTTTCCACGGCGTCGATCAGCAGCATGGTGCCGCGATGCGGGATGATCGCCTCGATCGGCTGCCGGACCAGTTCCTGAACGGTGGGCGGCGGGTTCATGGCATGGCTCATCGGGCAAGAATCAGGCTGACATTGCTGCCGCCGAAAGCAAATGAATTGCTCATTGCGTACTGCGCGCCATCTTGCGGCAAAAACCGCTCGCTTTCCACGAGATCCAGCGGCGGCAACGCCGGATCGGCTTCACCGTCCCACAGATGACGCGGCAACGGCACGTTGTCGCGCCCCAGCGTCAGCCAGGCGAAGCCGAGTTCGGTGGCGCCCGCCGCGCCGAGCTGGTGGCCGGTCAACGGCTTGGTGCCGCTCGTCGCCACGCCGCCGGGAAAGACGCGCGACATCAGGCTGGCCTCCATCGCGTCGTTCTTGCGCGTCGCGGTAGCGTGCAGATTCACATAGCCGATCGCCGACGATTCGACACCCGCATCCGCGAGCGCCGCGCGCAGCGCGAGTTCACCGCCCACGCCCTGCGGGTCCGGCGAGGAAATGTGATACGCATCGCTCGATTCGCCCACGCCCGCGACGCGCACCGCCGCCTCGTCGCGGCTCATGAGGAACACGGCCGCGCCTTCGCCGACATTGATCCCGCAACGATTGCGGCTCATCGGGTTGCTGCGCACGTTGCTAGTCGATTCGAGCGACGCAAAACCCTGCACCGTCAGCTCGCACAGCGAATCGACACCACCCACCACGACCGCATCGCACAGTTGCAACTGCAACAGCCGGCGTGCCGACGCAAAGGCTTTCGCGCTCGACGTGCACGCGGTCGAAATGGTGAACGCCGGACCGTGCAGGCCGAGCACGGCGGCGGCGAACGGCGCGGCTGTGCCGATTTCCATCTGCCGGTAGTTGAAGTTCGCGGGAAGATCGCCGGCCTGCGCCTGATAGACGAACGCGGCTTCGGCGGCCTCGATGCCCGACGTGCTGGTGCCGAGCACCACACCGACGCGATGCGCGCCGTAGCGCTCGCGCGCCGCTTCCACAGCAGGCGCGATCTGCGCCAGCGCGGCGAGCAGCAAGCGGTTATTGCGGCAGTCGTAGCGAGCGAGTTCGGCGCGCGGCGCCAGCTCCAGCGGCGCGAGCACGCTGCCGACGAACGCCTCGCCGATCCCCGTATGCGCGTTCGCCATACCCGGCGAACGACCGGCGGCAAGCGCCGGGACAATGCTTTCGAGGTCGCCGCCGAGCGCGTTGATCATGCCGAGCGCGTGCAAATAAACTGATGGCGCCTTCATGCGGCCCCCCTTGATTCCGATGGCATGCCGATCGGCGCGAGCAGCACCGAGACCGCGATGCCTAGCGCGAGCGTCGCGCCAAAACTTTTCAGCGCGGGCATGGCGCTCATGCCGAGCATGCCGAACGACAACAACGTGGTGGCCGCCGACAACAACACGCCCGTCCACACCGCGCCGAGGTCGGCGTCCGCGCGCAGGCAGCCTTCGCGCAGGAATACGGCATAGTTTGCGCCTACGCCGAGCACGAGCATGAGCGCGAGCCAGTTGAACAGATTGAGCGGCACGTGCGCGTAGCCGAATACGGCGAGCGTGACGCCCACGGCAAGCAGCACCGGCAAAGCCACGGCGACGCCGCCACGCACGCGGTAACGCAGCATCAGCAGAACGAGCACGAGGGCCAGCGCGCCGCCGAGCCACCAGCCGCTATCCACGCGATACGCGCCGAACAGTTTCGACACGCTGGCTGCCTTGTCGACGAACACGACGCCGGGCAAGCCTTGCGCCAACGCGATCAATGCGGGTTCGTTCCGCAGCGTCACGCCTTGCGGAATGACGACCGCGGCATAGGCTTTCGTGGCTGCATCGACTTCGCCGAGCCAAAGGTGTTTGTACGGTTGCGACCACGGCGCCGCGAGCCACGTATCGACCGTCAGCGGTGCTTGCGGTTTCGCGTACGCGGCAAGCCAGGCGTCGGCGACTTCGTCCTTGAAGCCGGCTTGCAGTAGCGTGGCGCGCAACGCGGCACGGTCGTCGAACACGTGTTGCGCGAGCAACGCGCGGTCTTCATTCTGCTGTTTCGCCGACGGCACGAATTGCGCAACCGACTGATAACTGCCGACCTTGTTCGCGGTCCCGTTCAATGCATCCAGCTTCGTGCCCAACGCTTCGGCGCGTTGCAGCACGAGTTCGGGCGTCTCGCCGCGCACGACGAAAAACTGCGCGCTGTTATCCACGCCGACCGCCGCGCGCACCTTGTCTTCCTGCGCGACGAGCGCAGGATCGCGCTGGATCAGCAGATGGATATCGTCGTCGCTGGTCAGACGCAGCCAGCCGGGAATCGCCAGCAACAACAGCAACGCCGCGACGAACCACGCCCGCTTGCCGCCGATCGTGCGATGCCACACCGCCAGCACGCGCGCCGCGCCTGCAAACACGCGCTGCGGGCTGCGTTTAGGCGCGCGCGTGAGCAACGCGGGCAGCAGCCACAACACGGACGCGAACGCCGTCGTGATCCCTGCAATCGCGAAGCAGGCAATCTGCTTGAGCGCGGGAAACGGCACCCACGTGAGGATTGCGTAGCCGAGCAGACTCGTCGCGAGCGCCACGCTCAGCGCGGGACGCACGGCGCGCGCGCCGCGCCGTGCGTCCCAGTCACGCTGCGCGCCGAGATACACCACGAAGTACTGAATCGAATAGTCGACCGCTTCGCCGATCAGGCTTGCGCCGAACACGAGCGTCAACAGATGCAGCTTGCCGAAAATCAGCATCGTCACCGCGAGCGCGCAAACTATGCCGAGCGCGGTCGATACGAAGCCGAGCAATAGCAGACGCGGCGAGCGGAACACCCACATCATCAGCAGCGCGATACCGCACAGCGATGCAATGCCGATCAGATGCACTTCATGTTCCGACGCGCTGCGCGCCGCTTCCGCGTAAAACACGGCACCTGTTCGCGCCACCGAAACGTCGGGGAACGACTGCTTCAAGGCGCTTTCGCCCTGAGCGAGCGCCGCCAGGACGGCGTGCTGCGTTTTCGTTTCGTACGCCGAACCCGGCAGCGTCGCGACGATCAGCACGCTGGTGGCGGCGCCGTGATGCGAAACCAGCATGTTGTCTTCGAGTTCGAGATTCGAGGTGGCAAGCGGCAGGCCGCCGAGCCAGTGTTCGAGCCAGCCGAACGGATCGTCGGCGAGCGGCGTGGTGAGTCCGCCGCGCAGTGGGCTGTAGAGGCGCTGCGCGAGCGTGTCGTGCAACGTGCTGCCCGCCGCGCCACTGGCCAATGCCGTGCGGTCCGCCAGCGCCAGCAGGCCGAAGCGGTACGGCATGTACAGCGCCGCGATTTGCGAGAGATCGAACGGCGGCAATTCCGCCGTCACCGAACCGAACGCGCCGCTCTTTTGCAGCGACGCACCCAGCTGTTTCGCGGCCGCCTTCGCGTGCGCGTCGTCGTTGCTCGTGACCAGAAAAACCGTGCGGTCGCCAAGCGCGCTCGCCAGCGTATCCACGGCCTGTTCGGCGACGGGGTCGGCCTCGGTCGCGGGTAATAGCGCGAGCAGATTAGTTTGCAGCGGCGACGGTCCGGCGAAACGCCAGCCGCAATACAGTGCCGCCACGAGCGCGAGCAGCAGCCACGCGGCGCGCACGCCCCATACCTGTTTCGGCGACCGCTGTTGCAGCATTTCCATTACGGCGCCCCGAGCAGGCCGCGCTCAGTCGCACTGAGTTCGGTCACGGCCGCGCTCTTCGTGAAGTCGAGTTGGGTGACGTCGCCATTTGCCAACGTGATGCGCAGGCTCTGCAGATAGTCGCCGCCGCTCATCGCCAGACCTTTGATCGACTGCGCGATCTGCGGCTGATTCGGCGTGAGCTGCATGCGCCATTGCGCGGCGTTACCCTGGGCTTCCACGTCGAATTGCGAGTACAGCGCCGACAGATCGCCGCCGAGCATCGCACGCATCATCTTCGAGACTTGTGCGACGCCGCGCGTGCCCTGTGCGCTGTGAGCCGCGACGCGCTGGCCGTTCGCATCGACTTCAACCACGCCTGCGTCGGTGATTACGTAGGTGGCTTTGTATGGCTTGTCGATCTGCCAGATCACGCCGCGCTCGCGGAAGAACAACAGCGAGCCGGTACTGACGAGCGGCTGCTTCATCGCAGCCAGCGTTTGCGTCTGCGTGAATTGCGCGCGCACGCCCCGCGCCTGCGCGAGATGCGCGGCGATCTGCGAGACGAGTGCGGGGTTGCCGGGCGCGGCTTCTTTCGTCGACACCGCCGACGCAGCCTGCGTCCATACGACTGCCGCGGCGAGCACACTCGCCACACTCAGCGCGCTCAATGTGCTCACGATCACCGCGCGCAAATTCACCGTCCCCATACGCGCTCCAGCTTGTCGAACACGACCGGCGGCGAGACGAACTGCAACTCCTGGGTGGCGGCATCGACCGCGACCTGGATCGTATAGCCCTTGGTCAGGCGCGTGCCGGACGCGCAATCGACGATTTCATAGCCTATTTTCAGGCGGTTTTCGTGTTCGATCAGTTGCGTGCGTACTTCGATCTGCTGACCGTAGGTAGCCGGCCGCACGTATTTCAGATGCGCTTCCACGATCGGCCACAAGTAGCCGGAAGCCTGCATCTCGCGATAGTCGTAGTCGAAAGCGCGCAGCAGCGCCGCGCGGCCAATCTCGAAGTACTTCAGATAGTGCCCATGCCAGCACACGTTCATCGCGTCGACGTCGTGGAACGGCACTTCCACCGTCGCGCTCGCGCTCAGCACTTTGCGGGAACCTGTCATGCGTCCGGTCCTCCGCGATAGTCTTGCAGTAGATCGCACGCGGCAATGCGGGCGGTCAGTGCGCGCAGTTCGTGTTCGAGCGCGCGGTCTTCGTCGACGAATGGCGACTGCGCGCCCACGCTCTCCATGAACGTTCGCAGCGGCGCGGGAACCGGCGTTCCACTATCGATCTTCAATCGCAGACGGGCAGCTTGCACGGTTGCGAGCGTATGCGCTGCCGCCACCTGTTCGGTCAGTTCCAGCACGCGCAGGCAGTCGCGCGCGGCGATCGTGCCCATGCTGACCTTGTCCTGGTTGTGCGCCTCGGTGGAGCGCGAGAAAACACTGGCGGGCATGGTGTTCTTCAATGCTTCGGCGGTCCATGCGGACGACGAAATCTGCACCGCCTTGAAACCGTGATTGATCGCGGCGCGCGCGGACGTGGCGCCCGACAGATTGCGCGGCAAGCCGTTATTGAAATTGACGTCGACGAGGAGCGCCAGTTGCCGGTCCATCAGATCGGCGAGATTGGCGATCGCGACCTTCAGCGAGTCCATCGCGAAAGCGATATGACCGCCGTAGAAGTTGCCGCCGTGCAGCACGCGTTCGTTGTCCGGATCGATCAGCGGGTTGTCGTTCGCGCTGTTCAGTTCGTTCTCGACGTCGCGGCGCACCCACGAAAGCGCGTCGCGCGCCACGCCGATCACATGCGGCGAGCAGCGAATCGAATATCGGTCCTGCAGACGGTGGCCCGGCGTGTCGTCGCGCCCGGCCAGGTCGTCACGGATCCATGCCGCCGCTTCGGCCTGACCGGCGTGCGGCTTCACTTCGAACAGCATCGCGTCGAAATGTGCGGCACGGCCGTCGAGCGCGACCGTGCACAGCGCCGTCAGGCGCGCGGTGAGCCGCGTGAGATGATCGGCGCGCGCAAACGCGAGACAGGCGAGACCCGTCATCACGGCGGTGCCGTTCATCAGCGCGAGCCCTTCTTTCGGCGCGAGCGTAAGCGGCGTTTGACCGAGTTCGGTCCACACTTCACGCACATCGCGCAGGCGCCCTTTGAACATCACGTCGCGCTCACCCGCGAGCGCGGCGGCCACATACGAAAGCGGCGTGAGATCGCCGCTCGCACCGACCGAGCCTTCCGACGGAATGCGCGGCAACACGCGATGATTGACCAGATCGGCCAGACGTTCGAGCAACACCGGACGCACGCCGGAAAAACCGTATGCGAGCGAGTTGAGCCGCGCGGCGATCACCGCGAGCGTCTGCGCCTCGTCGAGATACTGGCCCATGCCGCAGCCGTGATAGCGCGTGAGTTGCAGCGGCAATGCTTCGACCAGTTCCATCGGCACGTCGACCACGCAGGCGTCGCCGTAACCGGTGTTGACGCCGTACACGGTCGCGCCCGCGGCCAGATGCCGGCGCAGAAAATCCGCGCCGCGCTGGATGCGCGCGCGCCACGCCGGATCGGCGCTCAAGGCGACCGGCGCGCGGTGCTGCGCAATCGCGACGACCTCTTCGATCGTGAGCTTGCGCCCGCCTATTACGACTGCTGTCGTGTTCACATTTGCGCCCGCATCCGGCACATCGATCAGATCATGTTCGGCCATTCGCGCCTCGCTTGGGGCTGGCCCAGAAATCGAAGAAGTTGAACCATTGATAAGGTGCCTTGCGGCAATAGTGTTCGAGACGCACGGCATAACGTTGCGCCCACGCGGCGAGATGCTGCGCGCGTTCGCGGCGCGGCAGTTCGATGCGCTCCGCGAACGGTTCGAAATAAAGACGGTAGCCGTCGCGCTCTTTCAGGCAGAAGAACAGATAGACCGGGCAGCCCAATGCATGCGCGAGCACATACGGGCCTTGCGCGAACGGCGCGGTGGAGCCGAGAAATCGTGCTTCAGTCGTGCGGCCTGCTTCGTGTGCGGGCACGCGGTCGCCGACGATCACCAGCAACTCGCCGGCGTCGACGCGCTCCTGCATCATCATCGCGGTCTCGGGTCCGAAGTCGCGCACTTCCAGCAGATGCCGCGCGAACTCGCTATTGGCCGAAGCCAGCACGCTATTGAAGCGGCGCGCGTGGTCTGTATAGACGACGGCCGTGACCTTCGCGTAAGCGCCCTGAGCGGCGAGCGCGCGGGTCATCTCCAGATTGCCGAGATGCGCGCCGATCACGAGCGCGCCCTTGCCGCTCGCTACCAATGCTTCGAATGCCGAAGGATCTTCGAACTTGACGTCGGCATTGTTGACGCGGCCCGACCAGGCCGCGAGCTTGTCGAAGCCCGATTGCGCGAACGCCAGCATATGGCGGTACGCGGACAGCCAGCCCGGACGCGGCGTACCGCCTTGCGGCGCGGCTTCGCCGAGATGTCTGAAATAGTTGCCGGAGGCCTCGCGCGCGGCGCGGCCGGTCAGCAGAAAATACGCGACGATCGGATGCAGCCAGAGCGCGGCGAAGCGCCGGCCGAACAGCTTGCAACTGAGCGCGAGCAGCGACATGCCCAGGTGGCTGCCGCGTTCGGCGATACGCCACCAGTCCTGTTCGTTCCGTTCGCTGTATCCCTCTGCGGACTCGGTGCGGCGCGGCATCACCTTATGCGCGAGCAGCATGGGCAGACGCCACAGCATGCCGAACACGAGCCGCGTATGACTGCGGCTGATGCGCACGTTGTCCCACAGCACGTCGAAATGCGAGACGCCGTCGGTCGCATAGGTGACGCGTGTCGGAATCGAGCGGAACGCGGCGCGCCGCCAGTACAGACGCACGAGGATCTCGATGTCGAAGTCCATGCGGGTGGGCAGTCGCACGCTGTCGATCAGACTGCAGGCCAGCGCCAGCGGATAGAGGCGAAAGCCGCACATCGAATCGCGGATCGTCAACGAAAGCGTTTCGATCCATACCCACACATGCGTCAGATAGCGGCCGTAGAGACGCGCTTTCGGCACGCTCTCGTCGTAGACCGGGCGGCCGAGAATCACCGCGCCCGGTTCGGCGCGCGCGGCTTCGATGAAACGCGGTACGTCGGTGGCGTCGTGCTGGCCGTCGGCGTCGATCTGCAAGGCGTGCGTGTAGCCCGCCTTGCGCGCGGCGCGCAGCCCCGCCATCACCGCCGCGCCTTTGCCGCCGTTGAGCGGCAGGCGCAGCAGCGTGAGCTGCCCCACGTACTGCTGCGCGAGCGCGGCGAGCACCTGCTGGGTGGCCTCGTCGCTGCCGTCGTCGACGATAAAAAACGGCAGGCCGTGAACCGCGAGATGAGCAATGGTCGCGCCGATCGCGTCCTTATGGTTGTAGATCGGAATGACGATGCATGGGGAGAAGGTCTTCACGCCGGCGCCCCGTAGACGATCACGCCGGACGCGCAATCACGGCCGTTCACACGGTACGCGAACTGCACGCGCCGGCGAGCCGCGTCGTGAGCGAGCGTGAGCTTGAGCACGGCGCCCGGCGGCACCGGCGCCATGAACTTCAAACGATCGATCGACGCCAGCGCGCGCACGGCCGGCAAGTGGTCGGCGGCGAGGCGCATCGCCCAGTCGATCTGAACGACGCCGGGCAGAATCGGCAGGCCGGGAAAATGGCCGGCGAAATGCACGAGCGCGGGCGGCACGCGCAACTCGTAATGCAGCGTATCGCCGCTGCGCGCTTCGGCCAGCACTTCGACACCTTCGCTGCGCGGTTCGAAGGCGGCCGCCACGGCGGCCACCGGCAGTTTGCCGCGCGCGTCGAACGGCAGCGTGACGCGAAAACGCCAATGGCGCGGCAGCACCACGACGTCGAAATATTCGGCGAGATGCCGGCGCAATATTTTCGCGAGCGCCACGCGGCCTTCGTCGCGCAATGCTGCGCCGCCCGCTTCGGTCAGCGCCACGACGGCGCCGACGCGCTCGCGCGAGGCGCCGGCCAGCGGCACGATCGCCGCTTGCGCGACATACGGATGCAGCGCGAGGCGCGCTTCCAGTTCCGGCAACGACACGCGTTTGCCGTCGAGCTTGAGCACGCGGTCGAGCCGGCCTTGCAGGCGGAAACGGCCGTCGGCGTCGAAAGCGATCTTGTCGTCGGTGCGATGCCAGCCCGTGTGATCGAGGTGTGGCGAGCGGACGTTGAGCGCGCCGTCTTCGTCGCGGCGCACGTCGATTCCGCTCACCGGTTGCCAGGCGTCGGTCTGATCCTGGCGCCGCCACGCAATGCCGCCGGTTTCCGTGCTGCCGTAAATTTCGAGCGGCGCCGCGCCATAGGCGGCGGCGTATTCCTGCGCGGCTTCAGGCGCCAACGGGCCGCCCGACGAAAAGAACGCGAGCGGCGCCGGCGTCAGGTCGGCAAAGCCGGGCAACGCGGGCCAGCGCGACAGTTGCGCGGGCGTCGAAACGATCACCGCCGCGCCGCAATGTTCGATCTGCGCTTGCAGATGCAACGGCTCGATGCTGACCGCACGGTCGAAGGCACGGCCGGCGGCAAGCGGCCACAACACGCGAAACAGCAAACCGTAGATGTGGTGATGCGGCACGCTCGCGAGCACGGTCGCGTCGCCGACCAGCGCGCCCCACTGTTTTTCCAGCGTGTGCACTTCGGCGTTGAATTGCGCGAGTGTCTTGCGGATCGGCTTGGGGCGGCCGCTGCTGCCGGATGTGTAAAGCGTGAGCGGGGCGTTGGGGTCGATCGTATAAGCGGCGCTCGACGTGTGCGCCGGGGCCGCCTCGGCGTTTCTGGTGCCGGCGTCGGCTCCGGCGTTGCCTGCCGCTGCTGCGTTGACGTCGACGCGCGTGTTGAAGCCGGTATCGGCATGGGTTACTGCGTTGACTTCAGCTTCGGCGTTGACGCTGACGTTGGCTCCAGCAGCAAGCTCGAACGGCGGCAAATCCGCATCGGTCAACACCGCTTCGTAAGCATCCGCGAGATCGGCCAGATAGCCCGGCGTCGCATTGGCCGGAATCACCGGCTCCTTGCCGCACGCGAGCAACGCGAAGAGCGCGCAGGCGAAATCGAACGGATCGTCGATACAGAGTGCGTAGCGTTGCGCGGCCTGCGTCTGCACGAGCGCGATCAAAGCGGCGACGCGCGCGCGAAACGCCGCGCGATCGAGCACCATGGCGCCATCCCGGCAAACGGGCGCCCGCAGCGCGGCGCTCTCATGAACCGCCGACAACAGATCATGCAACGCGATCATTAGGCCGCCTCCGAACGCGCGGCGCGCGGCAGCACGACCAGGTAACGCCAGACGACCTCGGCCGCCAGCAGCACGCCGATCAGCCCATAGGCGATCGCTCCGTTATAGAGCGACCAGCTCGCACGGCTCCAGTACAGCGCCGTATAAGCGGAAAACACGCCGTTCAGCGCGAAGAATCCACACCACACCTGGGTCACGCGCCGCGTATGGCGCACCGCGCCCGGCGCCAGGTCGGGATTGCCGAGGCGTGCGAATTTTTCGATCATGGACGGCCCGCGCACGAGCGTCGCGCCGAATGCGATCAGCAAACCCAGATTGACGAGCGACGGATAAAGACGCAACAGCAGTTCGCTATTGGTGAGCACGATGGCCGCCGACGCACAGCTCAGCAAGCCAGCCACGGTCCAGTCGATCGTGGAGAGCCGCCGCAGCGAGGTCGCGACCGGGCCGCTGCCGGCCCAGCGCTGCAGCCACAGGATCGCGAACAGCATGCAGCCCACATAGCGCGGCGTGTCCCAGCGCCACGCGCACAGGATCAGCGCGGGGTACGCGAGCTTCAGCAGCACCTGCACGACGGTTTTGCCCAGGCGACGCCCGGTGCCGGGCGAGGCATCGGCGGCCTGCTGCGGCGCCGCTTGCGTTCGCGGGCGTGCGGCGCACATCAGCCTTGTGCCGCCAGCAGGGATTCGACCGCCCCGATCACGTCGCCGACAGTGCGCACCGACTTGAACTCTTCCGGCTTGATGCGGCGTCCGGTCATTTCCTGCAGTTTGATCGCGAGGTCGACGGCGTCGATGCTGTCGAGATCGAGGTCTTCGAACAGATGCGCTTCGGGCGTGACACGCTCGGGCTCGATCGCGAAGTTCTCTTTGAAGATGGCGCGGATGCGCTCCAGAATCTCTGCCTCGGACACGATTTATTCCCCTTTTCTGGTTGTTTCGTTCACAGCGTGCACCGCTTCGCGCTGGCTCGCCACCAGCGCCGCGAGCGTGTTGATCGAGCGGAAGTGTTCGCGCGTGCGCTCGTCGTTCGCCGCAAGGGTCAGTTGGTATTGTTTGCGCAGCACGATGCCGATTTCGAGCGCGTCGATCGAATCGAGACCGATGCCGTCGGTGTCGAACAACGGCGCATCGTCGTCGATATCGGCCGGGCTCAGGTCTTCCAGATCGAGCGCTTCGATCAGAAGCTGTTTAATTTCCAGTTTTAAAGAATCCATAATCGAACAGGTGCTGAGTAATGTGTGCTTCGACGGCGCTCGTCACGCTGCGCGCCGCAAGAGCCGGTGGAGTGTCATGGGCCGCGAGCTGGTCGACGCCGAGCGGTTCGAGCACGTTCACGCGGATTCTGAACGCGCGCGCCGGCACGTCGTACCAGCGCATCTGCTTGGTGAAGGCGGGCGGATCGCAATCCATCAGCACCGGGACGATCGGTGCGCCGGCTTTCAGCGCCATGTGCGCGAAACCGCGCGAAAAAGCATGCAGCCGGTTCGGCGCGGGGCTGCGCGAGCCTTCCGGAAAAATGATCATCGTATAGCCCGCCGCCAGTTGCTTCGCGCCGGCCTCGACGAGCTCCGCCGGGTCGGCATTGCTGACGTATTCCGCCGAGCGCACGATGCCCCAGAAACACGGGTTGCTCCAGTGCGCGTTTTTCACCACGCAACAGGCATGCGGCGTGAGCGACAGCAGCACCATCACGTCGAGATAGGTCGGGTGGTTGGCAACCACGATCGCCGGGCCGTCCGCGCGCAATGCGCGCATGCCCGACACTTCGAGTTCCATCACGCCGACGCGCTGCAACACCGCGACCAGCGCGCGGAAAAACCAGTGGATCACGCTCGTCACCGCGAACTGTCGCGATGCGCGGTGCGGCCACACCCACGCAAGCGGAAACACCACCACCGAAAACAGCATGCCGCACACGCCGAAAACCACGAAGGCCATGCCGGTCGCGCAGAATCGCCAGCAATAATCAAGCCGCGCGGTCATGCCAACTCCAATGCCAACTGGCGTCGGCACCTTGCCAGGCGGCGGGCAGCCCGGTCTCCAGGCAGTGCTGCAGCGCCTGGCTCTGGGTCGCGAAGAAGCTGGGCAAGCCGGCGCGGTGCCCGCCGGCGGGCTGGTTCGCGCTGGCTTCATGCGCCGACGCGGGCTCCCGCGCACCCGCGCGGCAGACCATGCACACCAGTTCGGCCGTCGCCGTTTCGCTATCGAGCAGGATCGCGATCGCGCCACCCGGCACTTCGTCTTCGATCGTGCCGTACGCGGCGTCGGCCGGTTCGTCGGCGTAGACCAGCAGCAACGGCGAATCCTGCTGCGTGGCATATTGCGCGTGCGCTTCCAGCAGCGCGTAGCCGAGCGTTTCGGCGCCGGCGGAAATCGCGCTCGCCGCCGACCGGTCGCCGCGCGCAATGCCGAACACGCCGGTCATCGCATTGAGCACGGACAGGCTGAAGGCGGTCGGCGACACCGGCTCGCCCGCGCTGATGGCACGCAAGATATCCGTGGTGCGCCGCAGTTCCCCGTGGCGCGAAGCGAACACGACCCGCGCCGCGTCCGCGGCGACACAATCGTGCGCAACCTTGAGCGCCACTCGCGACAGAGTGCTCAGACGACGCCGCACGATCGGCTCGATGAAGCCAATATCGGAGGCGGCAGATGCGGCAGCAGGCCAGCTAGACCAGCGAGCGACCGGAATGGTCCAGTGCAGATCGGGCATATCGGTGTTCGCGCGTAGAAGCGAGGAGGCTGAAGCGCCTGACGGAATACGGCACCGTCACAGCGTGTACGCGCCGCGCGGACCGGCAATCTCCAGCCGGGGTCGATCCAATCTTCTTATCTTATATAGGGTTCAGCCAATTAACGGCACTTGGCCCCGATTATTTAGGCACCCTCGCCAGTTTGTCTGGAGAATTGCCTCGGGCTCCCTGTGGTCGCCGGGAATCATACTGAATATTCTGGGATAAATCAGCCACAAAAGACGTATCCATCTGTATCCGTATCTCTCATGCGACGTTCGGCGAAAAAGCCGTCACTCGCACCTCCGACGCGATTTCCCGCTACACGCACAAACGCAAAACCACTGGCGGCGGGGCTTGCAGTCGATACGGACATACAAGCATTTCGTCGTCATCCGCCCATACTTTCATTTAACTTTCTTAAAAAGTGTTTCAGATTGGCTAGTTTCGGCTCCGTCTTCGCCCTGGTTTCCAAATGGCCGGCGCATAGCCCGCGTCAAATCCACAGTCCGGGCAATGCAACGGCGCGTGCGGCTGACGCACTCCATTATCAGGCGCGGCCACGCCTGTTATACTCCGTCCCTCATTGGGGAGTAGCCGCCTCGCGGCACGTCCGCACCGCTGTCATCGGGTGCGTCGCACGTGTGGTTCGCGGGGGCGCCTGTCAACAGACTTGGCCTGTACGGCCATGGCAGCCGCAGCCTCTGGCCTGGCGAGACCGATGATCCACACACCGCCGCAACAGGGCCCGGCGGTGTCGTGGGTCGTCGCTCGTTCATATCTCGGCCCGGGGAATCAACACACCGTGGATCACGCTTTTCTCATTTCGACCGGAGCGGTCGCGCTCGCCGAGATCGGCGACAAGACGCAATTGCTTTCGCTCGTCCTCGCGGCCCGCTACCGCAAGCCGCTGCCGATCATTCTGGGCGTGCTCGCCGCCACGCTCGTGAATCACGCCTGCGCGGGCGCGCTCGGCGCGTGGCTCGGCTCGCTGCTCACGCCGACCATCATGCGTTGGGCATTGGCGGCATCGTTCATCGGCATGGGGCTGTGGATTCTCGTTCCAGACAAACTCGACGACGAAGAGGCCAATACCAGCCGCACGCACTTCGGCGTATTCGGCGCGACCGTGGTGACGTTCTTTCTCGCGGAAATGGGCGACAAGACGCAGATCGCCACGGTGGCCCTCGCCGCGCGTTTCCACGATTTCTTCGGCGTGGTGGCGGGCACCACGCTCGGCATGATGATCGCCAATGTGCCTGCGATCCTGCTCGGCGACCGTTTCGCTCGTCGACTGCCGACCAAGCTCGTGCATGGCATCGCGGCGGTGATGTTTGTCATTCTCGGGACGATGGCGCTGTTCGGTGTGGGCGTTTAGGCGAATGTCGGCCAGCAGATCGGGCGGGTAGCGCAAGGCGCCACGGCAAGGAATTAGCGGCCGGGTCCGCTGAGTCACTCAGCACTCAGGCAGCGCGTGGTCAGCATCTGGCCGCCGTGCGCGGCGCGGCTCGCTTGCGGGTCCGCTCGCGCGGCGATTGATTCGGGCGCCGTGGTGCTTCTTCGGGCTCGATCCGGTATCAGCAAAACAGGCGGCCCGGCAAGAATGATTGCCGGGCCGCCTGTTTTGCTGCCGGCGAGCGCGTTAGAGCGCGCCGCCAGTCGCGCGTGACCTACTGAACGACTTTCGCACCGGAGGCCGGTGCCGGCGCAGCGGCAGGCGCGGCGCCGGTAGCGGCTATTTCGTTCGATGCCCCGCCGTTCTTGTCGACCGGAATCTTCACGGTGTGGACCACGCCGTTACCGAGCGGGAAATCAGCCAGCGCGCTACGCGCCAGATACGGCATGGCCCGGACCAGCGACGATTCGCCGCCCGAATTGCGCGCCGTCACGTTGTAGACCTCCTTGCCGGTTGCCCGCTCGGTGATCCGTATGCCCAACAGATGCGTGAAGATAGGATAGCTCTGGTTCACGTACGTGGCGGGGAAGCCACCCCACGGCCCCCACGGATCGAACGGCCGGCCCCAGCCCCAATATGGCGCCGGCCACGGGTTGTAATACACCGGCTCCGAGACCGTCACCATGTCCGAACGGATTCCGTACGAGAGTCCGACCAGATAGCGTGCCTGCGCGTTGTCGACCTGGCGGAAAGAATGCGTGGCGAGTTCGTTCGCGACAAAACGCTCGTAGGTGCTGAGCTCGAGATTGCTCTGCTGGTCCGCCGCCCGCGTGAACGCATAGGTGCGGGTGGCGTCGCTACCGCTCCAGTCTGAGAAGGCCGTGACCTGCGTGGTGACGTAGGTCGTACAGCCGGAAAGCAGCACCGCCAGCCCGGCTAGCAGCAGCGTGGCGCGGCGGGTCCATCGATCGATTTTCATGGTCTACCTCGTGAAGCCTCTCAATGTCTCTGTATTGTCCGTCATGACCGGCCCGGCCGGCGTGCAGGCTTTTGTACCAGGCGGGCGCCCGATAATACGCTGACTGGCAAATTCGGTAAAAAGTTCGCCCCGCACGATTCGCCGAGGCTTTGTACAATGGTTCGACATGCCCGGCTCGTGCGTCAGAAGCGCGCGCGCCGACTCGAGTTCCAACACTACAGAACGCCATGGCCGATACCGCAACGCCCAATGTGATTCGCCGCGCCGACTACGCGCCGCCCGCCTTTCTGATCGACACCGTCGCGCTGGAGTTCGATCTGGTTCCTGAACGCACGGTTGTCCGCAACACGATGCGCGTGCGCCGCAATCCGGAAGCCGCGCGTGCCGCGCATCTGGAACTGATGGGCGAACAGTTGGAGTTCGTGGGCGCCGAGGTCGACGGCCAGCCGTTCGCCAATGCTCACGCGCACGACCACGGCCTGCTGCTCGACAACGTGCCGGATCAGTTCGAACTGACGCTCACGAGCATCTGTAATCCGGCTGCGAACACCACGCTGTCGGGTCTCTACGTGTCGGGCGGCAACTTCTTCACGCAGTGCGAGGCCGAGGGCTTTCGCCGCATCACTTACTTCCTCGACCGCCCGGACGTGATGGCGACCTTCACGGTCACGCTGCGCGCCAGCAAGGCGGATTATCCGGTGCTGCTGTCGAACGGCAACCTGCTCGAAGAAGGCGATTTGCCTGACGGCCGCCACTTCGCGCGCTGGGAGGATCCGTTCCGCAAGCCGAGCTACCTGTTCGCGCTGGTCGCCGGCAAGCTGGTCGCGCTGGAAGAACGCGTAAAGAGCGGCTCGGGCAAGGAAAAGCTGCTGCAGGTGTGGGTCGAGCCGCACGACCTGGACAAGACCCGTCACGCAATGGACTCGCTGATTCATTCGATCCGCTGGGACGAGGAACGCTTCGGGCTCGAACTCGATCTGGACCGCTTCATGATCGTCGCCGTAAGCGACTTCAACATGGGCGCGATGGAGAACAAGGGGCTCAACATCTTCAACACGAAGTACGTGCTGGCGAATCCCGAAACGGCAACCGACACCGACTTCGCGAACATCGAGGCCGTGGTCGGCCACGAGTATTTCCACAACTGGACCGGCAATCGCGTGACGTGCCGCGACTGGTTCCAGTTGAGCCTGAAAGAAGGCCTGACGGTATTCCGCGATCAGGAGTTCTCGGCCGACATGGCCGGCGGCGCGACCGACGAAGCCGCGCGCGCCACCAAGCGCATCGAGGACGTGCGCGTGCTGCGCCAGATGCAGTTCGCCGAAGACGCGGGTCCGATGGCGCATCCTGTGCGCCCGGAAAGCTACGTCGAGATCAACAACTTCTACACGATGACCGTCTACGAGAAAGGCTCGGAAGTCGTGCGGATGTATCAGACGCTGTTCGGCCGCGACGGCTTCCGCAAGGGCATGGACCTGTACTTCAAGCGCCACGACGGCCAGGCCGTGACCTGCGACGATTTCCGTCATGCGCTCGCCGACGCGAACGGCCGCGATCTTGCGCAATTCGAGCGCTGGTATAGCCAGGCCGGCACGCCGCGGGTGTCCGTGCGCACGCAGTACGACGCCGCGCAGCAACGCTACAGCGTGACGCTCACGCAAGGCTATGGCGAAGCCGCACCGGCCGCGCGCGAAACGCAAAAGGGTCCGCTGCTGATTCCGTTTGCGATCGGCTTGATCGGCAAGGACGGTCGCGACCTGCCGCTGCAACTGGAAGGCGAAGCGCAGGCCGGCAAGGCGACCACGCGCGTGCTCGAATTCACGCAGACCGAACAGACCTTCACGTTCGTCAACGTGGCGCAAGAGCCGTTGCCTTCGCTGCTGCGCAATTTCTCGGCGCCGGTGATCGTCGAATACGACTATTCGGCGGAACAGCTGGCATTCCTGCTTGCCCACGACCGCGACCCGTTCAACCGCTGGGAAGCCGGCCAACGGCTCGCCACCCGCGAGCTGCTCACGCTCGCCGGGCGCGCCGCCACGGGTGTGCCGCTGCAGCTCGACGATTCCGTGGTCGCCGCGTTCGCACGCGTGCTGACCGACGAAACGCTCTCGCCTGCGTTCCGCGAACTCGCGTTGATGCTTCCTTCGGAAGCGTATCTGGCCGAGCAGATGGCCGAATCGAATCCGGCGGCCGTGCACGCCGCGCGGCAGTTCGTGCGCAAGCGTCTTGCCAATGCGCTCAGGGGCGACTGGCTCAACGTGTACGAGCAGCATCGCACGCCGGGGGCGTACGAAGCCACGCCTGAAGCGTCCGGTCATCGCGCGCTGAAGAATCTCGCGCTGTCGTATCTCGCCGAACTGGACGATCCGGCAGAGGCCGTGCGTCTCGCGTCCGCGCAATACGATGCGGCGAACAACATGACCGACCGCTCGGCGGCACTGTCCGCGTTGCTCAATGCGTCGGCGGCCAACGGCGGCAGCGCCGAGGCGCAGCAGGCGCTGGACGACTTCTACCGGCGCTTCGAAAAGGAACCGCTCGTGATCGACAAGTGGTTTGCCTTGCAGGCCACGCAGCGCGGCAGCGCGCAGCGTCCGGTGATCGACGTCGTGCGCAAGCTGATGGCGCACCCGGCCTTCAATCTGAAGAACCCGAACCGCGCGCGCTCGCTGATTTTCAGCTTCTGCGCGGCGAACCCGGCGCAATTCCATGCCGAAGACGGCTCGGGCTACGCGTTCTGGGCCGACCAGGTGATCGCGCTCGACGCCATCAATCCGCAAGTGGCCGCCCGCCTCGCCCGCTCGCTGGAATTGTGGCGCCGCTTCACGCCGGCGCTGCGCGACGGCATGCGCGCGGCACTGGAGAAAGTGGCTTCGCAGGTCAAATCGCGCGACGTGCGCGAGATCGTGGAGAAAGCGTTGGCGTGAGATCCGCCTGAGCACTGTTGTCGCATCGAAAGCCGGCACGCGTTGCCGGCTTTTTTTCGCCTTGTGCTCGCCGGGCCGGCGGCGAGCGGCTACAACGCCGGCCATCTGGACGACTGGTCGGCTCGCGCCGGCGGGTGAAAGTAAACGCATTCATTTAACGGTTTACGTTTAACGCACAGCGTTATATCATCCCATGATCACGACATTCGGCGACAAAACTACGGCGAGAATTTTTCAAGGCAGGTTCGTGTACTCACTGCCGCTTCACATGCAAACGCTCGCGCACCGCAAGCTGCTGCTGATCGACGCCGCAGAGTCCGTTTGCGATCTGCACGCGCCGCCGGGCAACCGGCTGGAAGCGTTGCAAAGCCAGCGCAGCGGGCAATGGAGTATCAGGATCAATGCGCAATGGCGCATCGGTTTTCATTTCGTCGACGGGGAGGCACTGAATGTCGAGATTGTCGACTATCACTGATTATTGGGAGACCGGCATGGTCATCAAACGCTCCGATCTGGACAGCATCGATTTCTCGGGCATCGACTCCGGCAACAGCATCCCGGAAATCCATCCGGGCGAGATTCTGCGCAGCGAGTTTCTCGAACCGCTCGGCATGTCCGTCAATGCGCTCGCGCTCGCACTGCGCGTGCCGGCGCCGCGCATCAACGACGTCGTGCGCGGCAAGCGCGCCGTCTCGGCGGACACCGCGCTGCGACTCGAGCGCTACTTCGGCGCGAGCGCGCAGTTCTGGCTCAACCTGCAGATCGCTTACGATCTGCGCGTCGCCACGGCGGCCGCCGGCGCACAGATCGAACGTGAAATCGAACCCATGCCGAAGGCGGAGCGCCCGAAACTGCCGAAGGTTTCGAGCGACCACGCGCGGGCCGCAGCGCTCGCGGCGAGCGTGAGCGGCAAGATCACGGCCGGCAAGGCACGCCGCAAAACCTGAATTCCGCCGCGTATCGGTGTGTCCGGCGGGTGTGTCCGGCGGCGTTGCCGTACACGGTTCCCACGCAAAAGCACGGAGCCGACACAACGAACGGTTAAAATCCGAATATTCCTCAAGCCTCCCGGAGTACAGCAATGGCTTTGCAACGTCGTACCACTCTCACGAAGTACCTGATCGAGCAGCAGCGCGAGACCAACAATCTGCCGGCCGACCTGCGCCTTTTGATCGAAGTCGTCGCGCGTGCGTGCAAGGCGATCAGCTACCACGTCAGCAAGGGCGCGCTGGGCGACGCGCTCGGCACGGCGGGCAGCGAGAACGTTCAAGGCGAAGTGCAGAAGAAGCTCGACATCCTGTCGAACGAAATCCTGCTCGAAGCGAATGAATGGGGCGGCAACCTCGCAGGCATGGCGTCCGAGGAAATGGAACAGTTCTTCCCGATCCCGGCGAACTATCCGAAGGGCGAATACCTGCTCGTGTTCGATCCGCTCGACGGCTCGTCGAACATCGACGTCAATGTTTCGATCGGCACCATCTTCTCCGTGTTGCGCTGCCCGGACGGCCAGCAGCCTACCGAACAGTCGTTCCTGCAACCAGGCACGCAGCAGGTTGCCGCAGGTTATGCGGTATATGGTCCGCAAACCGTGCTGGTGCTGACCACCGGCAACGGCGTGAACTGCTTCACGCTCGATCGCGAACTCGGCTCGTGGGTGCTCACGCAAAGCGACATGCGCATTCCGGTCGAAACGCGTGAATATGCGATCAACGCTTCGAACGAGCGTCACTGGTATCCGCCGGTTCAGCAATACATCGGCGAGTTGAAGGACGGCAAGGAAGGTTCGCGCCAAAGCGACTTCAACATGCGCTGGATCGCGTCGATGGTGGCGGACGTGCACCGCATTCTGAATCGCGGCGGCATCTTCATGTATCCGGCCGACAAGCGTACGCCGGACAAACCGGGCAAGCTGCGCCTGATGTACGAAGCCAATCCGATGGCCTTTATCGTCGAGCAGGCAGGCGGCGCCGCGACCAATGGCGAGAAGCGCATTCTGGACATCCAGCCGAAAAGCCTGCATGAGCGCGTGGCCGTATTCCTCGGCTCGAAGAACGAGGTCGACCGCGTTACCCGCTACCATCTCGAAACAAAAAAGTGAGTTCAGGGGCTTGCCAAGCTCATAAAGAAGTCCCTATAATCTCGTTTCTCCTGATGCCGGAATAGCTCAGACGGTAGAGCAGCGCATTCGTAATGCGAAGGTCGGGGGTTCGATTCCTCTTTCCGGCACCAAAAGATTCAAGCAAAAAGCCCAGTCATTGCGACTGGGCTTTTTGTTTTTAGGTCTGCTTTCCTGATTCTGCGAGCACTGCTGCGAAAGGCGAAAGCAAACAACAGCGCCGTCTCACCCACCCGACCCCCGCCGGTCGAATTGCGCCGTGACAAAAAGGTTACGCGCCACGACCGTATCTTCCGCGCGCTTTTCCACACGCGTCGGTTCCATCCGCTGAGTGCCGTAAGCCGCGACCGCTTCCTGCGGTGCCGAAGAAAACCACAAAATCCGGCCGGCGCACTCGATTCCGACCTGATGACCTTTCCAGTACACAGCGTTTTCCATGGCGCAACTCTCTGAAGGGCGAAGACTGCCATCTTCCGCGCCTATGGCGGCGCGTCCGTTATCCACCGCACTCTCGGCCGCAGATAGCTGCTTCAATGATAGGCGGTGACTCCTGGTTGAAGGGTTCCGCGCGGATTGCACGCATCGTGCGCGCTGACCTCACCTTCACTGGCATCATCGCCATTTCATCGGGCATGTTCCGTGCAACCTCACAAGCGTTCTTCCGCATCGCGCGGCCACGCTTATTCGCTATTCATCGATATGGACGCCATCCGCAACAAGCCTCGCTCGACACCGTCCGCACCTGGCGCAAACACATTCACCGGCTTCGTGCGCGTGCGCGGCGCGCGTGAACACAATCTGAAAAACATCGACGTGCAGATTCCGCGTGACGCGCTGGTCGTGTTCACCGGCGTGTCCGGCTCGGGCAAATCGTCGCTGGCATTCGGCACGCTGTACGCGGAGGCGCAGCGGCGCTATTTCGAATCGGTCGCACCGTATGCGAGGCGCCTGATCGACCAGGTCGGCGTGCCTGAAGTCGACGCAATTGAAGGCCTGCCGCCCGCGGTCGCCTTGCAGCAGCAACGCGGCACGCCGAGCGCGCGCTCCTCGGTGGGCAGCGTGACAACGCTGTCGAGCCTCGTGCGCATGCTGTATTCGCGCACCGGCGACTATCCGCCGAAGCAGCCCATGCTGTTCGCCGAAGATTTCTCGCCGAACACGGTGCAAGGCGCCTGTCCGACTTGCCACGGACTCGGTCGCGTGTATGAAGTCACCGAAAGATCGATGGTGCCCGACGACTCGTTGACCATTCGCGAGCGCGCGATCGCCGCATGGCCGCCCGCATGGCACGGACAGAATCTGCGCGACATTCTGGTCACACTCGGCTACGACGTCGATACGCCGTGGCGCGACTTGCCGAAAAAAGACCGCGACTGGATTCTCTTCACGGACGAACAGCCAACCGCTCCCGTCTACGCCGGCCTTACGCCGAAGGAAACCCGCGCTGCGCTCAAGCGCAAGGACGAGCCGAGCTATCAGGGCACTTTCACCGGCGCGCGGCGCTACGTGCTGCACACCTTCGCCAACACCCAAAGCGCGCTGATGAAAAAACGCGTGTCGCAGTTCATGATCGGCAGCGTCTGCCCGGCCTGTCACGGCAAGCGGCTCAAGAAAGAAGCGCTCTCGGTGAAGTTCGCCGGACTCGATATCGGCGAGTTTTCGCAGTTGCCGCTCGCCAGACTTGCCGCGATGCTCGAGCCGATCGCTCGCGGTGAATGGCCGGAAACGGCTGACGCGAATTCCGGCACCGGCGCCGGCAAAACCGCCGGCAAAGGCAGCGTGCTCAGCAGAAGCGCCATGCGCGATGCCGTCGACAAACGGGTCGCATCAGGCGGCTCCGCGCACAAGGCCTCGCCGGACGTGCGGCGCACGCCCAACCTGTCCGAGGAAAAGCGCGTCGCCGCGCAACGCATCGCAGCCGAACTGCTCGAACGGCTGACGACGCTGGTCGATCTGGGCCTGGGTTATCTCGCGCTGGAGCGCAGTACGCCCACGCTGTCGTCTGGCGAATTGCAGCGCCTGCGACTCGCCACGCAGTTGTCGTCGCAGCTGTTCGGCGTCGTGTACGTGCTCGATGAGCCGTCGGCGGGTCTGCATCCCGCCGACGGCGAGGCGCTCTTCAGCGCACTGCAGGGATTGAAGGCGGCGGGCAATTCGCTGTTTGTCGTCGAACACGATTTGCAGATGATGCGGCGCGCCGACTGGCTGGTCGACGTCGGTCCGGCGGCGGGCGAAGCCGGCGGCCATGTGGTCTATAGCGGGCCGCCCGCAGGACTCGCGAAGGTTGAGGCGTCGCAAACGCGCCGGCATCTGTTCGCGCCGCCCGCACCCGTCGACCGCACGCCGCGTGAACCTGCCGGCTGGCTGCGGCTCGCCGGGATCACGCGCAACAACCTGCACGGGCTGGACGCGGCGTTTCCGCTCGGCTGTCTGACTGCCGTCACCGGTGTGTCGGGCTCGGGAAAATCGAGCCTCGTGAGCCAGGCACTGCCCGAGTTGGTTGCAAGCCACCTCGGTCGCGCTTTCGAAAACCCCGACGACGACGAGCAAGACCCGTTGCTCGCCGCCGCGACCGCGCCGACCGGCGGCCATATCGCCGAAGGCATGGATGCCGTGCGGCGGCTCGTGCGCGTCGATCAGAAACCGATCGGCCGCACGCCGCGCTCCAACCTCGCGACGTACACGGGCCTGTTCGACCATGTGCGCAAGCTGTTCGCCGACACGCCGCTCGCCCGCAAGCGCCGCTACGGCGCGGGCCGCTTTTCGTTCAACGTGGCGCAAGGCCGTTGCCCGACTTGCGAAGGCGAGGGTTTTGTCAGCGTCGAACTGCTGTTTTTGCCGAGCGTCTACGCGCCCTGCTCGACGTGTCACGGCACGCGCTACAACCCGCAGACGCTGGAAATCACATGGCGCGATAAAAACATTGCCGAGGTGCTCGGCCTGACCGTCGACGCCGCCTGCGAATTCTTCGCCGACGAAGCCAGCGTGATGCGCGCGTTGAAAGTGCTCCGCGACATCGGCCTCGGCTATCTGCGGCTCGGCCAGCCGGCCACCGAGCTGTCCGGGGGCGAAGCCCAGCGCATCAAACTCGCCACCGAACTGCAGCGCGCGCAACGCGGCGAGACGCTGTATATCCTCGACGAACCGACCACCGGCCTGCATCCCGCCGACGTCGACCGGCTCATGGTGCAGCTCCAGGGACTCGTGGATGCCGGCAATACGGTGGTGGTGGTCGAGCACGACATGCGAGTGGCCGCGCAAAGCGACTGGGTCATCGACGTCGGCCCCGGCGCCGGAGACGCCGGCGGCAACATCGTGGCGAGCGGCACACCCGCCGAGGTCGCGCATGCGAAGGAAAGCCGCACCGCCGGGTATCTGCGGCAACAGCTCGTAGCGTGATGGCGAAGGGAGAAAGCGTGCGCACGTCGAACTGATCGGGCGGCTCGACGCCGTGTCGGAACCGGCTCGCCCGTTCCTCTACTGCACGTTTACGTTTGCGGACGGTCAGTCTTCGCCGCGGATCCACGGGCAGATCGAAGTAACCGACAAACCAGTGGCCCATTCCGCGCCAGCGAAAATCCCGGGCGCCTGCAGCTAAAAGATGACGACCAGCAAAAGGCCCACCGTTCGCGACGCAGCGGTGGGCCGATTTATTCACACACGAATCAGGAAAAGTGTTTTCCTCGTCAACGAATCCCGCGGACCGATCGTTTACGAAACAATGAGGGCTGAATGCCCGGACTGAAATGGTCGGTAATTAACGAACGTTCGCCCCTTTAAGAAGAAAATCCTGCCGATGCGGCAGCGCACAAAATCCACGCGGATTGGCTGATATTAAGCCGATAAGATTGGTGGTGTGCACGAGCAGAGGGCGACGTGCTGAATGACCCGCAGGACAAGGCTCGGAACAACACGGGAAGAAATATCGGACTGCTTTGACTGGCGAAAAGCGCAGGAACAGGCAACCGATAAATTCTATTCAAACATTCCGTTCCATTGTTGGCCTGTGCCGTTAAAGCAACAAACAACCTATGACCCGCATCAGGCTCTGGTGCAAAACGGGGACCGAGGCAGATAATCGGTTTGTAAAGGAGAAAGATCATGGATGCCAAACCACCGAAAGTTCCGACCCCGGATAAAGTCTTTTGCCCGGATCCGGAACCCGCTGGCGTCGAGTTTCTGGGTGCCGAACTGCCTGAGCATGTTCGTGCCTTTTTCGACGAACAACGCAAGTCGTGCGATTCGAAGTAACTATCCAGTTGCGCGATGCAGCATCGGTGTCTGCGCGTCCGGCACGCGGCGCATGTTGGCACGCGCCCAGATTTTCGTGTTCGAACCGATTCGCGACACGGGGTAAGTTGGTCTGAATTGCACAACGCCGGACCGTGCTGCCGGCGGATGTTTCTGCACGCTCTCAAGAGGCCGGTCTGGAGGGTTTCCGCGCCCCCTTCGCTTCCCGTGGTGAAAACGAAGATGCCGCATGATCGGCGCATCGTCTATTCTTCTGGTTTTTCTTCCGCGGCCGCCCGGCCACTGCCACCTCCATGAAACGTTCGTACCGCTTCGGCGCGTCATGCGCGCTCGCGCTCTTCGCTACCCTCGCTTTCACGCCGGCTCCCGCTATCGCGGATGGTGACGATACCGCCCTCACCAATCTGATTGCGCTGGCTTCGCAGCGTCTCGCGCTCGCGGAACCGGTGGCGCGCTGGAAGTGGGCCAACCACCAGGACATCACCGACACGCCGCGCGAGAACGCGCTTCTCGCCGATGTCGAAAAGCGCGCTGCTGCGGGGAATGTCGACCCGGCATTCGCCCGCGCCTTCTTCCAGGATCAGATCGATGCGAGCAAGGACGTGCAAAACGCGCTGTTCGCCACCTGGCGCAGCACACAGGCGCCGCAAGGATCCGCGCCCGATCTTGCGACCAGCACGAGACCGCAGTTGGACCGGTTGACGCAATCGCTCGTGGCTGGCCTCGCACGCGTGCAGCCGCTCCGTGCCGCTCCGGATTGTCCGTCGCGCGTCGCGCAATCGCTCGCGAACTGGAAATCGCTGACCCGCTACGATTCGCTTCGTTCGAGCGCGTTGACGCGCGCGCTTGGGCACGTGTGCGAAACGGGTGGCGTGGGTGCGACCGGCTGATTGGGTCGGCATGAAGCACTAAGCCTGACGCGGGCAGTCCGCCGCGAAGGCTGAATGCGCGCGTTGGGCTGCGTTGAACGGCGGGTTATCGGCTAGAAATTGAGCGGCTGGAAACAACGCCGCTAAATCCCAAGCAGTTGGACTTCATCAAGCCACATTGGCCACGGCCGTTCCGCTCGACATGCTCAACGGCATCACCCGCAGGCCCCGGGCAAGATGGCTCTGCAAAATGCGATACGTCGACAATTCGAATGCTCCCGCGACGCTCGACGCATGCAACTCAGCAGCCTCCGCGAGCGACGCCGCATGGCCCACGTAGCGCCAACGGTCGACGACATGAAACGCGCGAGCCTGCGAGGCTTCCTCGCGCTCCTCGAATACGATCGGTCCCTCGAACGGCCAGGGCGCGTCCGCCGGATCGCTCTTCGCCACACGCGGCACCCGGTTATGGCCAGGGCGCAGCGTCGCGATCCACTGTGCCTCCGCGAGCATCGCGCCCAATTCGCCGCCGGTTGCCCGCCACTCGACACGCCGCACCTGTTGCGCAAGCCGGATATCTTTGGACGAGCGCCGCTCGCCGGTCAAATGTGAACGCAGCCTCTGACGCACGCGCACGCTTCGCCCGACATACAGAGGCAAGTCCTGCTCTCCATAGAATGCATACACGCCACAGCCCGCAGGCGCGGTGTCGAGCAGATCTTCCGTGATGTCGCCGGCAAGCCGGTACCGCCGCGTGGTGCGCTCGATCTGCGCGCGCAGTACGTCGAGCGGCACAAGGCCGTGCAGACGCTGCCAGAACTGCCAGATCAGGTCGGCGTCGGCGAGCGCGCGGTGACGATCGGATGGCACGAGCGTATGACGTTCCACCAAAGCGTCGAGACCGTGGCGTTTTTCCGCCGGGAACAGCGCGCGCGACAAACGCACGGTGCACAACACGTCGGGATCGAACGCCAGTCCCACCCGGCGAAACTCGCCGCGCAGAAAGCCGCGATCGAAACTAGCGTTATGCGCCACGAACAGCTTGCCGTTCAGACGCTCGAAAAGAGCGGGAGCGATGGCCTCGAAAGTCGGTGCGCCCCGCACCATCGCGTTCGTGATGCCGGTGAGTTGCTGGATGAAGGAGGGAATGGGTTGCTGAGGGTCGACCAGACTGCTCCAGCGCGACACACCGGCCGGTCCAACTTCGACCACCCCGACCTCGGTGATGCGATGCTCGGCAGTCGAGCCACCAGTCGTTTCAAGGTCGACGAAAACAATCGGACCATCCAGGGCCGGTTCGGGTAAAAACTGTTCAGACATGGAAAAGAATACTTTGGACGCGTGGCTTTGCGGCAAGTATGCACCAGTTGGCCGCCGCGTACCCGAACAGCATGTATAACAGCGGCCTCACCAGGGCGCGGCAACCCCGTTTTCGCGCGAGCAAACGGTGAGCTTGAAACAACGGATCGTTATGCTTCTCAGCGGCAGGCCAATATCTAAATCATGCAGGATGGTTTTTAGCGAGTGTCTGCACCCGTTCAAATCATTCCGAACCAGATAGTTAAAACAATCTTTCGCGGTCGAATAACACTGGCATAAAAAAGCCCTCGCGTTTTGCGAAGGCTTTCGCGCGTTCCGCTGCCCGGCACTGCCCGCGCAGCATTGACTGCTATTACAGCGGCTGGATGTTCGCCGCCTGCTTGCCCTTCGGGCCCGCCTTGACGTCAAACGAGACGCGCTGGTTTTCCTTCAGCGATTTGAAGCCGTCGGCGCGAATCTCCGAAAAGTGCGCGAACAGATCTTCGCCGCCCGAATCCGATGTGATGAAGCCAAAGCCCTTAGCATCGTTGAACCATTTGACGATACCGGTTTCCATTTTTTCAGTTTCCCTCGATGAATTATCAAAATCGGGCATTGCCCTCGAACCGAATATCACCAGTCTGCGCAACGGGATCTGCGAGGTGACATTTGGAATTGCCGTTATACGGGGAACAAAGAAATACCGTCAAGTGAATTCTGGAGATGCGCTTAGCGCGTGAACCGATATGGTCCCAAAAGAATTCCCGATGCATTATTCAGCGGTAGCCGAATAACCCGCAAGTCAATATTACTTAATCGTTGGCGAAACATGGATCTGAGCGGGAAAATTTTCAGCATATTAAAGGAGGATATGTAACAAACGATGTTTTCAGTAAGTGTTTGTCCGACTTGCTGCATCGCATCCATGCCGCGATGATTGAAGTCAGCAGTTTGTAGTAACGCTTCAGGAGATTGTCATGCTGTTCAACGAAATCCGCCGTCTCGTCGCCTGGCTGACCCACTCGCATACTGATACGGCTTCCGGCCCATCCGCGGCGCGCGCAGAAACGCCCTCCGCATTCGAATTCGATCCCATGTGGCATGGGGATCACTGGCAGAACCTGCTGTCGTGCCCGATGGACGCGCGCCGCTACGTGATGGAAGACTGGAGCGTCTCCGTAGTAGAGAACTGGAACGAAGCGGACGGCGCGGCACCCGCGCACTGACGTATTCGCCAATTGTCGGCCGACCGCCAGACGAAAAAAAAGCGCGACTGAAAAGTCGCGCCGACAAAGGTTTGGAGATCTTTTTCGTCAACGAAAAAGTCTGCTTCGGAAAGCAGAGCCTTTAGTATAGCGGCTCCGCTCATTTCGATTATTCACACAAATTACAATCATCTATTGCGGCAACAACAACAATCCTCTATTACGTTTTATTGCGTTGTTTTTTTGCATCGATTAGTGTCGCAAATCAGCAACGCAAGATCACCACTGCACCTTTCCAATCTCCGCAAAACTGCCAAAAGCCTTTGTTTATAAGGCTTAAGCGGCATTCGCATATCGTTTCCGAACGCGTAATACTTTATTGCGAAAATCGGAACGTCCACTTTGCAGAGTGTCTCTCTACACTCTGCCTAACCGGAAACCGGCGCGATTTGTTCAGCGCGCTTCTCACTCGGATTACGCCTCTCGCAGCGCCCCGCGTGAAGGTCTCCTAAGCCTGGGTTTAATGCCCACTCTCGCTCTCGGAGTTACAAGATGAAAAAGACACTCATGGTCGCGGCCCTTACGGGCGTTTTCGCAACGGCGGCACATGCCCAAAGCAGCGTCACGCTGTACGGCTTGATCGACGCCGGCATCACCTATACGAACAACCAGCACGGTCATAGCAACTGGCAGGAAACGAGCGGCTCGGTGAACGGCAGCCGTTGGGGTCTGCGCGGTTCTGAAGATCTGGGCGGCGGACTGAAGGCCATCTTCACGTTGGAAAACGGCTTCGGCATCAATGACGGCACGCTCAAGCAAGGCGGCCGCGAATTCGGCCGTCAAGCTTTCGTGGGTCTGACGAGCGACCAGTTCGGCTCCGTCACCCTTGGCCGTCAATACGACAGCATGGTCGACTATGTCGGCCCGCTGGCCCTGACCGGCACGCAATACGGCGGCACGCAGTTCGCGCACCCGTTCGACAATGACAACCTGAACAACTCGTTCCGCGTCAACAACTCGGTCAAGTACCAGAGCGTGAACTACGGCGGCTTCAAGTTCGGCGCGTTGTATGGCTTCTCGAACCAGGCCGACGGCTTCGCGAACAACCGCGCATATAGCGCGGGCGCGTCGTACAACTGGGGTGGCCTGAACCTCGCCGCCGCTTACCTGCAACTGAACAGCAACGGCGCAACCGGCGCGGCTGCGGCGTTCAATTCGGGTGGCGCGGTGTCGAGCGACAACACGTTCTTTGCCGGCCGTCAGCAAACGTGGGGCGCCGGCGCGAACTACGCGTTCGGCCCGGCAACGGTTGGCCTCGTGTATTCGCAAACGAACCTGTCGAGCCTGGCTGGTATCGGCGCGGGTGCATCCGGTCAAACCGGCGGTATCGGCTTCGCCAACAACAGCGCTCACTTCCAGAACTTTGAAGCGAATGCCCGCTATGCACTCACGCCGGCGGTCAGCATTGCCGGTTCGTATACGTACACCCGTGCAAGCCTGGCTGGCACGCGTCCGCACTGGAATCAGTTCAATCTGCAAACCGCATATGCGCTGTCCAAGCGTACCGATGTGTATCTGCAAGGGGAGTATCAGCAAGTCAACGACAACGCCGTCGTGGATGCCGACATCAACGGTCTGGCCGCTTCGGGCAACAACAAGCAGGTCGCTGTGACCGCAGGTCTGCGTCACCGCTTCTAAAGCTGCCTGACGTATCCGCAGTCTCGAAGGCGCCGTTCGCGGCGCCTTTTTTTTGCCACGTCGTGCGGTGTCGAGCGGCCTAACTGCCGGCTTCAGGCGACGGATATTTGACGTCCAGTATGTCGATCGGCTGCGGGCCGGCCGGGGTATACAACGTGACCGTATCGCCGATTTTCGCCTTGAGCAGCGCACGCGCAATCGGCGAAATCCAACTCACGTGCGCGATATCCAGATCCACCTCGTCGATGCCGACAATCGTCACGGTATGCACTTCGCCGTCTTCGGTCGCGTACTCGACGGTTGCGCCGAAAAAAACCTGATCGACGTTCTCCTGTTTGCTGCTGTCGACGATTTCGGCGAGATCGAGGCGTTTGGTGAGAAAGCGGATGCGCCGGTCGATCTCGCGCAAGCGGCGTTTGCCGTAGATGTAATCACCATTTTCAGAGCGATCGCCGTTGGAGGCGGCCCACGACACCAGCTTGACCACTTCCGGCCGCTCCACGTCAATCAGATGCAGCAGTTCATCGCGCATACGCCGGTAGCCGGCGGGCGTGATGTAGTTTTTCGTGCCAGCGGGAATGTCCGGCTGGGCGACGTCGAGGTCGTCGTCATTCTCTTCGCTCGACTCTTTGACAAAGGCCTTGTTCATGATGATCCGGTAACTGCAGCAAGCGACTGCCTATCAAGGGTACACGATCACGACTATGAGACAAATCGCACCTACGCGCTTCCTTTTTTCAAAACCTTTGCTATAATCTCGTTTCTGCGTGCGGCTGTAGCTCAGTTGGATAGAGTACTTGGCTACGAACCAAGGGGTCGTGGGTTCGAATCCTGCCAGCCGCACCACTTATTCGAGGGCCTCCCTCCGGGGAGGCCCTCACGTTTTGCCCCAGTTTCACTGCAGTGTGTATCACCCGTTTAGCGTGCGGCTGTAGCTCAGTTGGATAGAGTACTTGGCTACGAACCAAGGGGTCGTGGGTTCGAATCCTGCCAGCCGCACCACCTATGAAGGGCCTTCCGATCGGAAGGCCCTTTGTTTTTATCCCGTGCGTTTTTGTCCCGCCCTTCCTGCCTCACAGCTCCTCTGCTGAAGGCCGGGCGCCGACACGGCACAAGCCATCAGCGTGGCGGCGACTGAATATCCCCGATCTGCCCATCCGGCCGGGGCACATCTCCGAACGAACTTACCGCCGCCTGATCACCGGCGATCTCCCGCTCGCCGATCGGTTGCGCCCGGTCGCCCGTCAGCGCCTGCGCTTCATGCAACACGTCGTCCACGGTATCGCCAAAACGGCTTTCGACGAACGCCCGCAGCAGCGCGACCCGCAAGGAGTCGCCCCGCCCTTCCACGGTTCGGTGTCCGCCTTCGAATTCCGCGATGCAGTGCGCCGAACCCTGGTGGGTGCGCTCGCGCACTTCCAGGCGCTGCGCGCGCTCCAGCACTGCCGCCGCAGCCTCCCATGACGTGGACGGCGTAAACCGGCCGTCCCACGGACGACCACGGTCGTTGCCGCGAATCGAGACAGTTTCGCCGCCATCGGTAAAGTGGATTTCGCGCACGAAGTCGTGCAGGCTGCGGGCGACCCAATAGTCGAGCGCCAATCCGGTAAGGTCAGCTACATTCACAAGCGTTCTCCCTGAGTTTCAGTTGAGACTCGCGCGTAGCCGGTGCGTTCAGATTCGCACGAAGAGATAAGAAACGGCCCGAGGCCGCCTCAGGGCCGCCGCAGCCGATCAGTAGTCAGCCCGCTCGCGGTCGATCCGCATCCCGCCCTCGTGACGGTGATGGCCTTCCTCGCTCGGCCGTTCGCGTGCAATGCGCATGACGTCCGGGTTCGTGCGCACGCGGCGCATTACATTGGCCAGGTGGACGCGGTCGCTGACCTGAATCACGAAGCGCAGCACCGTGGATTCCTGCGACAGATCTTCGTCCATTGCAATGTGGACGATGTTGGCATCCGCCGACGTGATATCCGCCGCCACGCGCGCAAACACGCCCTTGGTATTCTTGACCAGCACCTTCACGGCGACGTCGAACAGACGCCCCGGTTGCGGCGCCCAGGCGACGTCGATCCAGCGGCCCGGATCACGCCGGTGGATACGCTGCGCGACGCGGCAATCCGTGGTGTGAATGGCCATGCCGAGACCGATGCCGATATAGCCCATGATGTCGTCGCCCGGAATTGGACGGCAGCACGCGGACAGTTGTACCGACATGCCCTCCGTACCGGTGATGACAACCGGCGGCGCATGCGGGGCGTTGCTGTCGGAGCGCGAGCCGTCGTCGTCGGCGTCGCGGCCGCTCATCAGCACTTCGATGCGTTTGGCCATGACCGCCGCGACACGCCGGCCAAGGCCGATGTCCGCGAAAATTTCCTGGCGGTTCTTGTTGCCCGTCCACTGCACGAGCTTTTCCCACGCTTCCGGCGTGACGTCCGAGAGGGCCAGCCCATAACCCTTCAGCGCCTGATCGACCAGGCGCTCACCAAGCTGAACGGACTCGTTCAGGCGCATGGTCTTCAGATAATGACGGATGGCCGAGCGCGCCTTGCCGGTACGCACGAAACCGAGCCACGCCGGATTCGGCTTCGAATACGGCGCCGTGATGACTTCGACGATATCGCCGCTCTTCAGTTCGGTGCGCAGCGGCAGCAGTTCATTGTTGATCTTCACCGCGACGCACTGGTTGCCCAGGTCGCTGTGGATCGAATACGCGAAGTCCAGCGCCGTGGCGCCGCGCGGCAGCGCCATGATCTTCGACTTCGGCGTGAACACGTACACCGCGTCTGGGAACAGATCGATCTTGACGTGCTCGAGGAATTCGCTCGAGTCGCCTGCTTCGCTCTGAATGTCGAGCAGCGACTTGAGCCATTGGTGCGCGCGCTTCTGCACGTCGTTCAGATCGGCGCCGCCGTTCTTGTACAGCCAGTGCGCGGCCACGCCCGCTTCGGCGATTTCGTGCATCTTGCGCGTGCGCACCTGAAACTCGATCGGCGCGCCGAACGGGCCGACCAGCGTGGTGTGCAGCGATTGGTAGCCGTTCACCTTCGGGATTGCGATGTAATCCTTGAACTTGCCCGGCACGGGCTTGTACAGCGCATGCAGAGCGCCGATGCAGGTGTAGCACTCCAGCGCGCTCTCCACCACGACGCGAAAGCCATACACGTCGAGCACCTGCGAGAACGACAGCTGCTTGTCGCGCATCTTCTTGTAGATGCTGAAGATGGTTTTTTCGCGGCCGGTGACTTCGGCGTCGAGCTTCGCGTCTGCAATCGCGCGCTGCACCGACTCGAGAATCTTGCCGACCACTTCGCGCCGGTTGCCGCGCGCCGCCTTGACGGCTTTTTCGAGCGTGGCGTACCGGTGCGGATTGAAGTTCGCGAAGCTCAGGTCCTGCAGTTCGCGATACGTATTGTTCAGGCCCAGCCGGTGAGCGATCGGCGCGTAGATATCCAGCGTTTCGCGCGCCACGCGGCGGCGTTTTTCGGCCGGCACGGCACCCAGCGTGCGCATGTTGTGCAGCCGGTCGGCGAGCTTCACCAGAATCACGCGGACGTCGCGCGCCATTGCGAGCAGCATCTTGCGGAAATTTTCCGCCTGCGCTTCCTCGCGATTGCGAAACTCCATCTTGTCGAGCTTGGACAAGCCGTCGACCAGTTCCGCGACCTTCGCACCGAAACGCTCGGCGAGTTCGGCCTTGGTCACGCCCTGGTCTTCCATCACGTCATGCAGCAGCGCCGCCATGATCGACTGGGCGTCGAGATTCCAGCCGGCGCAGATTTCCGCGACGGCAACCGGATGCGTGATGTAAGGCTCGCCGCTCTGGCGGTACTGGCCGAGGTGGGCTTCGTCGCTGAAATGGAAGGCCGCCTTGACTTCCTTGATCTCTTCCGGCTGCAGATAGCCGGACAAGGCGGACGTCAGCTTGGCAATGGAGACGACGTCATGCCGGCGCGGTTGCTCCGGCGTGGCGGTCGGGCCGAACAGATGGCGAAACGACTGTTCGAGGACCGCGTCGATGTACTTCCGTGCAGACGAGGGCGAGTCGGCGTCGTGTTCCACTTCCGTGGCGGTGGGCGGGGTCGTACTCATGTTCGCCTCCGTATCGGTTAGGGTTGGACGCCGGTCTGCACGTTGATCAATTACAGGTGTGGCAAATGCGCAATCGAAAACGGAACAGTGCGCCTTAAACAGGCACCTTCTTCAGCATTTCGACACCGACCTGACCGGCCGCGATTTCGCGCAACGCGACGACCGTGGGCTTGTCGCGGCTTTCGATCTTCGGCGTGTGGCCTTGAGCGAGCTGACGCGCGCGATAGGTTGCGGCAAGCGCCAGTTCGAAACGGTTCGGGATCTGTTTGAGGCAGTCTTCGACGGTAATGCGGGCCATGTTGGGTTCCTTCTCAGTATGTTGCTTATTCTACCTTATGTGCTCGGTACGCCGCCGCGCTTACGCGTGTGGCAGGTGAATGCCGAGCTGCACGAAAAGCTGCGTGTGGCGCGCGTATTGCGAGGCGAAGCGCGAACGCGTCGCGGCCACGAGGCATTGCAATTCACCGAGCGCGCGATCGAAGTTCTCGTTGATCACCACGTACTCCGCTTCCGCTGCGTGCGCCATCTCGCTACCGGCCGCGAGCAGCCGGCGTGTGATCACGTTCGGCTCGTCCTGGCCGCGCTTCTTCAGACGCTCTTCGAGCGCTTCGAGCGACGGCGGCAAAATGAAGATTTCGACCGCGTTGTGAAACTGCTTTTTCACCTGCTGCGCGCCTTGCCAGTCGATTTCGAGCAGCACGTCATGGCCGCTTTTCATCTGGTCCTCGATCCACACGCGCGAGGTGCCGTAGTAGTTGCCGTGCACTTCCGCGCTTTCCAGAAACTCGCCGGCATCGTGACGCTGCATGAAATCGTCGACGGTGGTGAAGTGGTAGTGCTCGCCGTCCTGCTCCTTCGGACGCGGCGGGCGCGTCGTGTACGAAATCGACAGACGGATCGCGTCGTCGCCGGCGAGCAGCGCGTTCACGAGCGTCGACTTGCCCGCGCCCGACGGCGCGACGACCATGAACAGGTTGCCCGGGTAAGCACCGGCGTAAGGATTGCGCGGCGTTTCGCGTGTGTGGTCGGTCATTTTTGTGGTGCTCCAGCTTATTCCAGATTCTGTACCTGTTCGCGCATCTGTTCGATGAGCAGCTTCAGGGTCATCGACGAATCCGCCAGTTCCTTCGCGGCCGCCTTCGACCCGAGCGTGTTCGCTTCTCGATTGAGCTCCTGCATCATGAAGTCGAGGCGCTTGCCGACCTTGCCGCCCTTCTGGATCACGTGACGCGTTTCGTTCAGGTGAGCCGTGAGGCGCGACAGTTCTTCGGCGATGTCGATACGGATGCCGTACATCGTCACTTCCTGGCGAATCCGCTCGTTGATCTCTTCGCGCGAGACACTCGTCGTCGCCGTATCCGGCGCGGCGATACCGAGCGCTTCCTGCAAGCGTTCGACAATCTTCTGCTGATGCTTGGCGATCAGTTCCGGCACGAGCGGGGTGATCTTCGTGACGATCGCTTCCATTTCAGTGACGTTGGCGAGCAGCATGGTCGCCAGTTGCGCGCCTTCGCGAGCGCGCACGTCGATCAGGTCCGTAATGGCCTGCTTGCCGCATGCGAGCACGGCGTCGCGCAGCACTTCGGGCGCCACGCCGCTTTCCGCCAGAATGCCGGGCCAGCGCAGAATTTCGCCGGTGCGCAGCCGCCCTGCTTCCGGAAACGTGGAGAGCACCGTGCGTTCGAGCAGCGCGAGTTGCGCCAGCGCTTCGCGATTGATCGAGCCCGCGTTGGCGGACTGATCGCTGCGTTGCAGATTGATACGGATATCGACCTTGCCGCGCGACAGCTTGTTCATCAACATCTCGCGCAGCGTGGGTTCGCTCACGCGCACGTCTTCCGGCATGCGGAAGTTCAGATCGAGAAAGCGCGAGTTCACGGTGCGCAGTTCGACCGATACGCTCACGCCGCCTGTGCCTGAGGCTCCGACGAGTTCGCGCGTGGCGCTCGCATAGCCAGTCATGCTGTAGATCATCGTATTTCTCGCGATTGTGGCCATGCGTTCGACGATGGCCGGAGAGTCGAATCGCCCGGCGTGTACGAGGCGCGGGGCGGGGAAACACCATTATCCCATTTTTGGCGACGAGCCCCTTGGAGAGCCAAGGCACATGCGGGCAGCCGCCGCGCCCGATCGGCTGTAAAATCGCGCTTTCCCTCCTGCATTTTTCCTGACCGATTCCAACATGACCAACAACACCCAACGCCCCAGCGGCCGTCAGGCCGACCAGCTGCGCGACGTGCGCATTACGCGCCACTACACGAAGCACGCGGAGGGCTCGGTGCTGGTCGAATTCGGCGACACGAAAGTGATCTGCACCGCGAGCATCGCCGAGAGCGTGCCGTCGTTCCTGCGCGACCGCGGCCAGGGCTGGCTCACCGCCGAATACGGCATGCTGCCGCGCGCCACGCACACCCGCAGCGACCGCGAGGCCGCGCGCGGCAAGCAGACCGGCCGCACCCAGGAAATCCAGCGGTTGATCGGCCGCGCGCTGCGCTCGGTGTTCGATCTGGAGAAGCTCGGCGTGCGCACATTGCATATCGACTGCGACGTGATCCAGGCCGACGGCGGCACGCGCACGGCCAGCATTACCGGCGCGTTCGTGGCCGCGCATGACGCGGTGGCCAGACTGCTGGCCACGGGCCGCATCGAGAGCTCGCCGATCACCGACTACGTCGCGGCGATTTCGGTAGGAGTGTACGACGGACTGCCGGTGCTGGACCTCGACTACGACGAAGATTCGCAGTGCGACACCGACATGAACGTGGTGATGACAGGCGCTGGCGGCTTCGTCGAAATTCAGGGCACCGCTGAAGGCGTGCCCTTCTCGCGCGACGAAATGAACGCGCTGCTGGATCTGGCAAGCGACGGCATCAATACGCTGATCGCGAAGCAGAAGGCGGCGCTGGAGCAAAAGGGTGAATGAGGTGAATCAGGACAACGGCGCGGCCGCATACGGTTCGCCGTTGAAAAAAGTCGTGCTGGCGTCGAACAACGCGGGCAAGCTGCGCGAGTTCGCGGCGTTGCTCGGCGCCGCCGGCATCGAACTGATTGCGCAAGGCGAACTGAACGTGCCGGAAGCCGAAGAGCCGCATCCCACGTTCGTCGAAAACGCGCTGGCCAAGGCTCGCCATGCGGCGAAGCTGACCGGTCTGCCCGCGCTTGCCGACGACTCGGGCCTTTGCGTGCGCGCGCTACGCGGCGCACCGGGCGTCTATTCGGCGCGCTACGCGCAACTTGCCGGCGGCGAAAAGAGCGACGCGGCGAACAATGCACATCTCATGTCGACGTTGCGCGGCGAAACCGACCGGCGCGCGTATTACTTCTGCGTACTGGCTCTGGTGCGTCACGCCGACGATCCCGAACCGCTGATCGCCGAAGGCCGTTGGCACGGCGAAATGCTCGACGCGCCGCGCGGCACACATGGTTTCGGCTACGACCCGTACTTCTTTTTGCCCGCGCTGAATGCGAGCGCCGCCGAACTCGAACCGGCGGTGAAAAACGCCAGCAGCCATCGCGCGATTGCATTGCGGCAACTGCTCGCGCGCCTGACGGAGGAAGCGTGATTCCGATCAAGCCCACCCCCGCCGATATCGGCAATGGCATTATCAAGGCGTTCACGTCGCCGGGCAGCATCCGGCTGACGTCGCTGCCGCCGTTGGCGTTGTACGTGCATTTTCCGTGGTGCGTACGCAAGTGTCCGTATTGCGACTTCAATTCGCACGAATGGAAAGGCGATACGTTCCCGGAAAACGAATATCTCGATGCCTTGCGCGCCGATCTGGAGATGGCGCTGCCGCTCGTCTGGGGGCGCCAGGTGCATACGGTGTTCATCGGCGGGGGGACACCCAGCCTGCTTTCGGCGGCCGGGCTCGATCGCATGCTGTCGGACGTGCGTGCGCTGCTGCCGCTCGACGCCGACGCGGAAATCACGCTCGAAGCCAACCCCGGCACGTTCGAAGCCGCCAAATTCGCGCAGTTTCGCGCGAGCGGTGTGAACCGGCTCTCGGTGGGCATCCAGAGCTTCAATGAAGCGCATCTGAAGGCGCTCGGCCGTATTCACGATTCGGCGCAAGCGCGCCATGCCGTCGAAGTTGCGTCAACCACCTTCGACAACTTCAATCTCGACCTGATGTTCGCGCTGCCGGGGCAGACGCTCGCCGAATGCCAGACCGATGTCGAGACCGCGTTGTCGTTCGCGCCGCCGCATCTGTCGCTGTACCACCTGACGCTCGAACCGAACACGCTGTTCGCGAAGTTTCCGCCCGCTCTGCCCGACGACGACGCCTCCGCCGATATGCAGGACTGGATTCACGAGCGCACCTCGGCTGCGGGTTACGAACGGTATGAGGTATCGGCGTATGCGCAGCCGCATCGGCAGAGCAAGCACAATCTGAACTACTGGCGCTTCGGCGACTATCTCGGCATTGGTGCGGGTGCGCATACGAAGCTCTCGTTTCCGAATCGCGTGCTGCGTCAGGCGCGTTACAAGCATCCCACCACCTTCATCGAGCAGGCTAAGGCCGGCACGGCGGTGCAGGAAGAGCATGAAGTCGGGACGCGCGACCTTCCATTCGAGTTCATGCTGAACGCGCTGCGGCTGGTGGAAGGGTTTCCGGTGCATCGGTTTATCGAGCGCACGGGAATGTCGATGACGTCGATCGAACCGGCTTTGCAGGAGGCCGAACGGCGCAAGCTGATCACGCGCGACCACGAAAAGATTGCGCCGACGCCGCTTGGCCAGGCGTTCCTGAACGATTTACAGGAGCTGTTTCTGAAAGATCCGCAGTGATTGCGGATCGACCGCACGCCGCAACGAGGTTTTTTCAGGTTACAATTTAGGGCTTGGAGGTGTGGCCGAGTGGTTTAAGGCACCGGTCTTGAAAACCGGCGAAGGAGCAATCTTTCCGTGAGTTCGAATCTCACCGCCTCCGCCAGAACAGCAATGCAAACGGGCCGCCTTGCCCGTTTTTCGTTGGTACCGCATGTGCTCAGACCAAACTGATCAGCCTTCGCTACACGAGCACGACAAGCGCCGCCAGAAGGTCTAGACTTCACGAAAACCCGCTTTGCCATCCAGCCCGCCTCGAGCGGGCTTTTGCACATTCAGCTACTGAAATCGAGGTGCGAAATGGCGGGTACAGCGCGGCGCCGGGCAGACCGGGCGCGAATCAGAAAAAATCGCTGCTATTACTGGTGGGGGCGGCGCCTCACTTCCGAGGAACTCGGCAAGGTCGTCGATACACCTACACCATGCAGTTGCTGGATGTGCGGCAATCCGCGGCGCCATTTAAAAAAGGACAAGCTCTCCGTCTGGGAGCAGCGGTGGTTTCAGGAGATCGGGGACGAGTCATAGCGAAAGAAAGAATCCACTTGGTCATGACATTTTCCTCGACTCGCTCATGCCGCCCGCGTTTCGACTTCGATCAGCATCGGCTTGTTACTCGCCAGCGCGTGACGCAGCGCAGAGGCCAATGCTTCGCCGGAGTCGGCATGCACGGCCTCTACGCCGTAGCCACGAGCCAGAGCGCAGAAGTCGAGACCCGGCACGTCAAGGCCTGGAACGTCTTCGACCTGAAGGACGCCCGCGAACCAGCGAAGCGCGCCATAGGTGCCGTTCTTCATGATGATGAAAATCGCCGGGATGTCGTACTGAGCCGCAGTCCAGAGCGCCTGAATACTGTAGTTCGCCGACCCGTCGCCAATCACGCCGATGACCTGCCGCTCCGGCCTCGCCAACTGAATGCCGACAGCGGCCGGCAACGCGAAGCCGAGACCACCGGCCGCGGCGAAGTAATAGCTGCCCTGCCCGGTCATGCGCAAACGCTGCCAGAGGATGCTCGTGGTCGAGGTCGACTCATTGACGTAGATGGCGTCACGCGGAGCCAACTCGTCGACGATGTCGAAAACGCGTTCGGGTGTCAGCGGGCCTGGCGCCTCCGGTGCCGGCTCCGGCCGACGCACGGCGACGGGCATGGGTCGCTTGCTCTGCGAGACCGTTTCGCCGAGCGCGCGAAGCGTCAGCCCGATGTCCGCAATGACCGCATCGCCCATTGGGGCACGCGTCGCTTCGTTGATATCGCACGTAATGGCGATAAGTCGCGTGCCGTGCGGCAGATAGTCGCCGGGTTCGTACTGGTGATAGCGGAACACCGGCGCGCCGACGACCAGCACGAGGTCATGGCCTTCGAGGATTCGGCTGATGCTTGCAATACCGGCCGGCAGCAATCCGCGGAAACACGCATGCGTAGTCGGAAAGGCGCAGCGTGAAGCGGAAGGCGCCATCCATACGGGCATCGAGAGTTTTTCGGCAAGCGCGACGGCGTATGCGTTCGCATGGCTCGCATCCACATCGGGGCCGACCACCATCACCGGGTTGTGAGCGCCTTCGAGCGAGCCGACCAGCCTCGCCAGCATCTCTGCGGAGGGCATTCCTGCAAGTTCGACGCGACGCTTTGCCAGATGTTCGACGCCGGACCCTGCTTCCTGTTTCCAGTCGTCATACGGCACCGATACATACACCGGACCGGCAGCCGGCGTGGCGGCCATATGAATCGCGCGGCTCAATGCGAGCGGGACTTCTTGCGCGCAACTCGGCTCGCAGCTCCACTTCACCAGAGGACGTGGCAGCGCCGCCGCATCCACATTGGTCAGCAAGGCTTCGACGCCGACCATCGTACGCACTTGCTGCCCGGCTGTGACGACGAGCGGCGTATGCGAATTCCACGCATTCGCGAGCGCACCCATCGCATTGCCGGTACCCGCTGCGGAGTGCAAATTCACGAAGCCGGGGCGGCCGGTTGCTTGAGCATAGCCGTCGGCCATGCCGACCACCGCCGCCTCCTGAAGGCCCAGGATGTAGCGGAAGTCTTGAGGGAAGTCTTTGAGAAACGGCAGCTCGTTCGAACCGGGGTTGCCGAAGAAGGTGGTCAATCCTTGCTCACGAAGGATTTCATAGCATGCTTGATGAACGGTAGTCATGAGGTTTCTTCCTAGTCGATGCGTTGATGCTAGGAGCCGATATAAAATAAATCAAATAATCTATTTTTCGATTCAATAATAGATGTTGTCTATATTTGACAATCATCATGGCGACTACAGACCTGAACCTCATTCGCGCTTTTATCGCTATCTACGAGACAGGCAGTGTGAGTGGCGCAGCGAAGCGGCTGAACATCACGCAGCCTTCGGTCAGTCATTCACTCAGCAGGTTGCGCGACCTGTTGCAGGATCCGCTTTTCACGCGCACGCGCGAAGGCATGATTCCGACCTTCAACGCGAGTCAGCTATTTCAGTCGTTCAGGCATGCGCTCGACAGCATCGAGACGGCCATATCGGCCACCCGCCATTTCGATCCGGCCAGGTCGACCCGCTGCTTTCGCCTCGCGCTGTCGGACCTGGGCGAGCTTTACCTCTTGCCGCATCTCGTCAAGGAATTGCAGGAAACCGCGCCGTCGGTGGCTTTGGAAATTGTGCAAATGGACAGCGAACGGATTACGGAATGGCTGACCACGGGAAGCATCGACGCGGCTGTCGGAAACCTGCAACTCTCAGGTGGCCAGGCAAGAAAACGCACGCTTTTTACGGAAACCTATTCCTGCCTGATCAGTGCCGCGCATCCGTCAATTGGAGACACGCTGAGCCTGGAAGAATACGTCTGCGCGAACCATGTGGTCGTTGCGCCCTTCTCCGGTCACCACCTCGTGGAAGACGTGATGACGGAGTTGGGCTTGTCCAGAAGGATTGCGCTGCGCGTGCCGCACTTCACGAATATCGTTGCCGTGATCGCGTCTACCGACCTCGTCCTGACACTCCCGACCAGGGTGGCGCGCACCTTCGCGAGCGACGGAAAAATGCGCACGCTGCCATTGCCCTTTCCCATATCGTCGTTCGATGTCAATCTCCACTGGCAACCTCACATTGAGGATTCAGCGGCGCAGCAATGGTTGTGCGACACGATTACGCGTACGTTGAGCGGCATTTGAACCTTGCGTACGGACACGCTTCGAGGTTTCGCGCAAGGCAATGAACGTTCAGGACGAGAGGTCGAGCACAGTACGAAAGCGCCCATGTGGCGCGCTCCGATCAGATGAAGTCGACGCGGCCAGATGCCAGAAGGAACGATATCGAAATCGATACCAACGCGGTTATCGCGCAGCAACCAGCGCCGTCGCCTCGACCTCGATCCTGAAGCCGTAGTGCAGTTGCGGAACCGGCACGACGGCACGCGCCGGCCGAGCTTCGCCCGCCCACCGCGCGTAGATCTGGTTGAAGCTCATCCAGTGCTCGACATCGACAATGTAGACGCGCACCTGCACCAGTTGCGCGACGCTACTGCCCGCACCTTCGAGCGCCGCCTGCACATTGGCCAGCACCTGTTCGGCCTGAACCTCGAACGACGCCTCGGACAGCTTGTCGCCCTGCGGGGTAATCGGTAGCTGTCCCGAGACGAACACAAAACCATTCGCAACCGCGACGTGACTATAGTGGCCACCCGGCTTCGAAAGCGTGGCAGGATTTTCTGTACGCGGCAGATGCGAGTCGTGCTGACTATCAGCCATGAATACCACTCCAGATGTGACAACGCATGACGCTGCACGCGAGTCGTTCGCGCGGCTGCATTCCGTTGCGCATAAGCGATGAAGCGACCACGCGAGTCATCATGCAATGCGCAAGCCTTGCCCATTCAAGGCAAAGCGCCGCACGCAACCGGCACGTTTGAATGGTGAGGCGCTCAACTGCGCGCCACACCTCACACGTCAAGCATTTCAAGCTTCTCGCGCGCATCCGCGCAACGGCGGTTCAGGTCGCGATGCATCAACTGACTGTCGAGCAGCGCCGATACATCAGACAAGCCGTAATCAAAGCGCAAGACGTATTCGATGTCCGTGTAATCGTGATAGGCGCCGCTGTCTGCCAGCTTCTGCGCTTCAGCGAAAGCAGCGTGTTGCCGTTCGCCACTCATCAAATCTCTGATCGCCATGATTGCCGCTCCGAGGAACAGTGGCTCCATCATAGCAATGCAAATTGAAACGCACGGTCGCGTGCGCGCAACACCTGGTGTTTTCCGTAGACGCCGCGCGGCTTGCGTCTGGTCAGCCTTTAAACGACAGCAACAGGCGCCTTGGTTCCATGCCACCTGACGACCAGGATCCGGCCGAGATAACAAAGCAGGCCCGCCACGCCCACCACCACGCCCATACCTTTGGGCGAGCCATCCTGCCAGAGTCCGACCGCGAGGCTCGACAGCGCGCCGAGCGCCAACTGCACGGCGCCGAACACCGCAGCCGCGGCGCCAGCATTCACCGGATAGCGATGCATCAGATCGGTCGTGCAGTTGGCGGACAGAAGACCGACCACGCCGACCACGAAGAACAGGCCGAACACGATCGACCACAGACCGCCCCAACCGGTCAGCGACACGAGACCAACGAACAGCGAAGCTATGCAACTCACGGTTGCGGCAAAAGAAATCAGCGGCAACGAGCCGAGCCGGCCGACAAGTCGCGTATTCATGAAGTTGCCGAACATGATGCCGACAATATTCAACGCGAACAGAAAGCCGTAATGCTGCGCCGACACATGGAAATACTCGATGTAGACGAACGGCGTTGCCGTGATGTACGCGAACATCGACGCGAACGCCATGCCGCCGCACAGCATGTGCCCCCACGCAACCGGATCGCGCAACAACTTGCCGTACGCGCCGAACGATTTCAGCAGCGCCGACTGCGCGCGTTTCTCGCGCGGCCACGTTTCCGGCACCTTGAGAAACGCGGTGACCGCGCACACCGTACCGAACAGCGTCAGCACGACGAAGACGACACGCCAGCCGCCGAGCAGCAGCAACTGACCACCGATCAGCGGCGCAAGCAAAGGCCCGATCGACGTGACGATGGCGAGCATGGACAGCACGCGGGCGGCGTCGGTCGGCCCGTGGGCGTCGCGTGCAATGGCGCGCGCCAGCACCGAAGCCGCGCCCGCGCCCAACGCCTGCACGAAACGGAATATCACCAGCGAGCCGATCGAGAACGACAACGCACAGGCCACGCTGGCCAGCGCATACATGACGATCCCGCCGAGCAGCACCGGCCGGCGGCCGTAGGTATCCGACAGCGGACCATACAGCAGCATGCCGATCGAAAAACCGAACATGAAACTGGTGAGCGTGGTCTGCGCAGCGCCGGTGCTGATGGCGAACGCCTGCGCGATGGTCGGCAGGCTCGGCAGATACATATCGATCGAAATCGGCCCGCATGCAGCGAGCGCACCGAGCAACAGAATCAGCCGGCCATCGGGCCGGCTTCTGGTGACGTGAGACATGGGAATCCAGATGAAGCGCCGCGCCGCCATCGGCAGCGCAACAGGTGGAACGGGGAAAGCAGCAGCTTGGCAGCGTCAATTGTACTCGACGGTTAACGCGCTCGCGGACTTCGGACAGGGTTGTGACAGTGATCACGAAGATGCCTGAAAGACATCGACGATGCACGGCAGGCGCGCCGCCGATCGGTTAAGCTGCCGCCAGAACGCTTGCGGCCTGCGCGTGAAAACTGTTCGCGGCGCCCTTCCCAACCATCACGTGTCGATCTTGCGATGACCGCATTCCTGTTGATCTGGAGCCCCAGGAAATGGCCCTGGCCCGAGCTGCCCGACGTGGCCAAACGCGTCTCCACCGGTGTCGCGGTAACCGACGTGTGGGGCTGCGGATTTGCGCGCAGCATCCTGCCTGGCGATCGCGTCTTCCTGCATCGTGTCGCGCAGGAACCGAAGGGCATTTTCGGCTCCGGGTATGTGACCCGCGCGCCGTACGAAGTCCCGGATGCCGCGACGAAGCGAGGCTACCGTTTATGCATCGACTTCGTGTACGACTGGCTGGTCGATGCCCATGAAGCCGTGGTGATCCCGCGCGAGATGTTGCGCACGCATCCATTTTCCGTGCAGACGTGGGATGCGCAGAGTTCAGGAACGGTGATCAAGCCGATCGCCGAAGGCGCGCTGGAAAAGCGCTGGGCGGAGCTCACCGGCAAGCGCAAGCCGCCCAGGCTCGATGCGCAGCCGGGCCCCACGCGTTCGAACAAGGTCACGGCGCACGCCGCGGCAAAAAAGCACGCAGCCACGAAAGGCGTGCGCAAAAGCTGAACGGGACGCCCGCTCCGCTGGGGCACCCGTAGAGCCTGTTCACGCTGACTCCGGTACAATTTCCCCACCTATCCCAGCGCCGCGCGAACCGCCCACGGGCAACCCGCGCCGCTGCGCAACCCACATTCCGGTCATCGCCATGTCCAAAAACGAAACCCTCTTCGAACGCGCGCAACGCACCATTCCCGGCGGCGTGAACTCGCCGGTCCGCGCTTTCCGTTCGGTCGGCGGCACGCCGCGCTTCATCGAACGAGCGCAGGGCGCCTACTTCTGGGACGCGGACGGTCAGCGTTATATCGACTACATCGGCTCATGGGGCCCGATGATCCTCGGCCACGTCCATCCGGAGGTGCTCGAGGCCGTGCAGCGCGTGCTGGGCAACGGCTTCTCGTTCGGTGCGCCGACCGAATCGGAAGTGGAAATCGCCGAAGAAATCTGCAAACTGGTGCCTTCCATCGAACAGGTGCGCATGGTGTCGAGCGGCACCGAAGCGACCATGAGCGCGCTGCGCCTGGCTCGCGGCTTCACGAACCGCACCCGTATCGTCAAGTTCGAGGGCTGCTATCACGGCCACGCGGACAGCCTGCTGGTCAAGGCCGGTTCGGGCCTGCTGACCTTCGGCAATCCGACTTCGGCGGGCGTGCCCGCGGATATCGCCAAACACACCACCGTGCTCGAGTACAACAACGTCGCCGAACTCGAAGAAGCGTTCAAGGCGTTCGGCAACGAGATCGCCTCGGTGATCGTCGAGCCGGTGGCCGGCAACATGAACCTCGTGCGCGCCACGTCCGAATTCCTGCAAGCGTTGCGGCGCCTGTGCAGCGAGTACGGTTCGGTGCTGATTTTCGACGAAGTGATGTGCGGCTTCCGCGTCGCGCTGGGGGGTGCTCAAGAGGTCTACGGCATCACGCCGGATCTGACGTGTCTCGGCAAGGTGATCGGCGGCGGCATGCCGGCGGCGGCCTTTGGCGGACGGCGCGACATCATGGCTCACCTCGCGCCGCTCGGCGGCGTCTATCAGGCGGGCACGCTGTCGGGCAACCCGATCGCAGTCGCGGCCGGTCTGAAAACGCTGCAACTGATCCAGGCGCCCGGCTTTTACGACACGCTCGCCGCGCGCACCACACGCCTCGCACAGGGTCTCGCGAATGTCGCGCGTGAAGCCAAGGTGCCGTTCGCGGCCGATTCGCTCGGCGGCATGTTCGGCCTCTACTTCACGGAGTCGATCCCGACCAGCTTCGCCGAAGTCACGCAAAGCGACGTGCCGCGTTTCAACGCGTTCTTCCACAAGATGCTGGATGCCGGCGTGTACTTCGCGCCGTCGGCCTATGAAGCGGGTTTTGTCTCGATCGTTCACGACGACGCAATCGTCGACGCCACGATCGACGCCGCACGCGGGGCATTCGCCTCGCTCGCGGCCTGAAACCGGCGAGACCACACACCGTCGAGACTGACGTTCATTACAGCCTAGCCACCGTACCCGACCGGACACCGATGTTTTCGCAAACCGATTTCGTCCATATGGAACGCGCGCTCGCGTTGGCCAGGCGCGGCATGTACACCACCGATCCGAATCCCCGGGTTGGCTGCGTGCTCGTCAAGAATGGCGAGGTAATCGGCGAAGGCTTCACTCAACCGGCCGGTCAGGATCACGCCGAGATCCGCGCATTGAAAGATGCGCGCTCGCGCGGCCATGATCTGCGCGGCGCCACCGCCTACGTGACGCTGGAGCCATGCAGCCACTTCGGCCGCACGCCGCCGTGCGTCAACGCGCTCATCGAAGCCCAGATCGCGCTCGTGGTCGCGGCGATGGAAGATCCCAATCCGCTCGTATCCGGACGCGGTCTCGCCATACTGCGCGACGCCGGCATCGAAGTGCGCTGCGGCCTGCTCGCCAACGAAGCGCACGAACTCAATATCGGCTTCGTCTCGCGCATGACCCGCGGCCGCCCGTGGGTACGCATGAAAGTCGCGGCCTCGCTGGATGGCCGCACCGGCTTGCCTTCAGGCGTCAGCCAATGGATTACCGGCGAAGCGGCGCGCGCCGACGGCCACGCCTGGCGCGCTCGCGCATCGGCGATCCTGACCGGCATCGGCACCGTCAGAGGAGACGATCCGCGCATGACGGTGCGCGCCGTCGACACGCCGCGCCAGCCGCAACGCGTGCTGATCGACAGCCAGCTCGACGTGCCCCCCGAAGCGCAAATTCTGGCCGGCGCGCCCACATTGATCTTCTGCGGCAATCTCGATCAACGCCATACCGATCGCGCCAACGCGTTGCGCGATCGTGGCGCCGAAATCGTTCAGCTGGCGAACCCGGCCGGCAAGGTCGATCTGCCTGCAGTGCTGAAAGTGCTCGGCGAGCGTAACGTGAACGAACTGCATGTCGAGGCGGGCTACAAGCTGAATGGCTCGCTGCTGCGCGAAGGCTGTGTCGACGAACTGCTCGTGTATCTCGCGCCGAGCCTGCTCGGCATGGATTCGATGAGCATGTTCAGTCTGGCCGCCCCTGAAACGCTCGAGGATCGCGTCAAACTGAGCTTCCACGCAGTCGACCGGATCGGCGACGATCTGCGGATTCTCGCGCGCTTTGTGGCGCAGCCCGCGCCTCAGACCGCACCCGTACCCGAACCCGGCGGCGATCCCGCGTCCCAACCCGTTTCGAAATGATCAAGGATTAGCACGATGTTCACAGGAATCGTCGCGGCCGTGGGCCGCATTGAATCAGTCAAGCCGCTCGGCGCGAACGGCGACGCGGGCGTGCGCCTGAACGTCGAAGCCGGCGGCCTCGATCTCAGCGACGTGCAGCTCGGCGACAGCATCACGATCCAGGGCGCCTGCATGACCGTGGTCGCCAGGACCGACCATTCGTTCGAAGTCGACGTGTCGCGCGAGAGCCTGAACTGCACGGCAGGCCTTGGGGAGATCGGCGAAGTCAATCTCGAGAAGGCACTGCGCGCGCACGACCGGCTCGGCGGCCATATCGTCTCCGGCCACGTGGATGGCCTCGGCACGGTCACGCATTTCGCGCCGGTCGGCGAATCGCACGAACTACGCGTGCTGGCGCCGCGCGAGATCGGCCGCTATCTGGCGTACAAAGGCTCTATCACTGTCAACGGCGTGAGCTTGACCGTCAACTCGGTTAAAGATCGCGACGATGGCTGCGAATTCTCGATCAACCTGATTCCGCACACGGTGGAAGTGACGGCGCTCAAACATCTGCGTGAAGGCACGCGGGTGAATCTGGAGATTGATCTGATTGCGCGGTA
>Ga0255336_100395_pt1 | contig 75963 bp, 65 predicted proteins | sample MeOH1_35cm_T3_17_FD_189102 | JGI IMG/M metagenome (GOLD analysis project Ga0255336, IMG submission 189102) | Sandy soil microbial communities from University of British Columbia, Vancouver, Canada - MeOH1_35cm_T3_179 | ecosystem: Engineered > Artificial ecosystem > Sand microcosm > Unclassified ... | reverse complement strand
GCGACCAATTACGCGCTGCATCGCGTCGAACGTCGTTTGCGTGCTGGAGGAATGGTGCAATGAATACCGTGGCCAAAGTCAGTGAGCCTATCGTCAGCATTCGCGGGCTGACCAAATCGTTCGGCTCGCATACCGTGCTCAACGGCATCGATTTTGATATCCAGCCGCAGCAGGTCGTGGTGGTGATCGGGCCGAGCGGCTCGGGCAAGAGTACATTTCTACGTTGCTGTAATGGACTCGAACAGGCAGAAGGCGGCACGATCGACATTTGTGGGCATCGGCTAGTCGACGAGGGCGAGATGCTCAAAGAGCGTCCGCTGAATGCGCTGCGCACCGAAGTCGGCATGGTGTTTCAGTCGTTCAATCTATTTCCGCACCTGTCGGTGCTGCATAACATCACCGTGGGGCCGCGCATGTTGCGTGGCGCCAGCAAGGCGCAGGCCGAAGCGGCTGCGATCGCGTTGCTGGAGAAAGTCGGACTCGCACACAAGGCGCATGTGATGCCGGCGAGCCTGTCGGGCGGTCAGAAGCAACGGGTTGCGATTGCTCGCGCGCTAGCGATGCAGCCGCGGGTGATGCTGTTCGATGAGCCCACATCCGCCCTCGATCCCGAACTGGTCGGCGAAGTGCTGCAAGTGATGAAACTGCTCGCGAGCGAAGGCATGACGATGGTGGTCGTCACACACGAAATGGGCTTCGCGAAGGAAGTCGCCGATGTCGTGGTAGTGATGGACGGCGGTGTGATCGTCGAAGCGGGGCCGCCCGCAGAGATTTTCTCTGCGCCATCACAGCCGCGCACACGCGCATTCCTGCAGGCGGTGTTGTCACGCGCATGAGAGTCCCATTCAATGACAAGGCGTGGGCAGGCCGTTCCGACGACGGCGAGGCCGGCGACACGCGGCGTGTTTTCAATCAGGTGACGCCGTTCGGTAGCGCGGTGCGGGTGCAGCACGATGCGCCGGTGATCGTGGGTTTCAGCTCCGATGAAGGCGTGCGCCGCAATCAAGGCCGGATCGGCGCGGCGCATGCACCGATGGAATTGCGCCGCGTGCTGGCGGGCTTGCCGGCCAAAACGGCAATGGCGGCACTGGCCGACGCCGGCGACGTGGTGTGCGACGACGGCGACCTCGAAGCCGCGCAGGCGGAACTGGCCGACGTGGTCAGTGAGGTGCTGGCGAGTGGCGGACGCCCGTTGGTGTTGGGCGGCGGCCATGAGGTCGCGTGGGGCACATATAGCGGTTTGCGGCTGCACCAGCAGCGTGAAGCCGAGAGTGAAGCCACACTGCTCATATCGCGCAAGCTGCTGATCATCAACTTCGACGCTCACTTCGATTTGCGTCAGAAGCGGCCCGCGAATTCCGGCACGCCGTTCGATCAGATCGCGCTTGACTGTGCGGAACGAGGGGTGCCGTTCAATTATGCGTGCTTCGGCATCAGCGATCTCAGCAATACAGCCTCGCTGTTCGCCCATGCGGAGCGACTCGGCGTGCACTACGTGTTCGACGTCGATATGCAGGAAACGCAACTGCCGCAGCGTCTGAGTGAGCTTCAGAAGTTGCTGGACGCGGCGGACGACGTCTATCTGACGATCGATCTCGACGTGTTGCCGGCCGCCACGGCGCCGGGTGTGTCGGCGCCCGCTGCGCTGGGCGTACCGCTATCGGTGATCGAAGCGATGGCGCTGCGCGTGCGGGCTTCGGGCAAGCTGCGCGTGGCGGATATCGCGGAGTACAACCCGATGTTCGATCAGGACAGGCGCACCGCGAGAGCGGCCGCGCGGCTGGCGTACCGGTTGCTTTGAATCATGCCATCAAGCCTACCGTATCGCGTGAGTTGAACGTGAAACCCTCGGGCGTGCGTTCGGACCACAACTGCGCATTGCTCGCCGAAGGCATCGCATAGTAAGCCGAATCGACTTCGACCAGCGGGAACTGCGACGCGTAAAAGTGCAGACGTGCTTCGGCGCTGCTGCTGCCGCGCGGATAAAAGCGCTTGCAGGCAACCAGCGTCCTGTCGGTCCAGCCTGCGGTGCCGCATCGAATGTTCATCGGCGAACTCGGGTGGAAGGTGTCGCGTCGGCGGGCCAGGACGCCGCTTCGGTTATGCCGGTCAATGTCCGGCAACGCAGGCCCGCGTCGCCCGCTCAGGACAGCGACAATTGTAGGTCACAACGCCGGCCCGGTGTCAGATCACCACAGGCCCGAATCCTGCTCATACCGCTTGTTCGCGTGCGCCACCGGGCGCATCGTGGGGCTCGGCACCACGCACAATTCGAACGTCGATCAACGCGGACCACACAATGGCGAAGAAAAACCTTACACGAAACAAGCTGCCCAAACCGGACGCGCGCCAGGCGCTTCTGGTTACGCGCCGCAATGCGAGAATGGCGCGCTCGGCGCATGCCTATGTGCGCGGCAATACCAGCAAATTCTACGAATGGCTGGAAGGCATTGAGGGCCATGCGTTACCGGAAGGGCCGGCCATCTGGATCTGCGGCGATTGCCACACCGGCAATCTCGGACCCGTGGCAGACGCGCAAGGGCGCGTCGAGATCCAGATCCGCGATCTGGATCAGACCGTGATCGGCAATCCGGCCCATGACCTGATTCGCCTCGGCCTGTCGCTGGCGACAGCCGCGCGCGGGTCGGACCTGCCGGGCGTGACGACCGTCAGCATGATGGAAGCGCTGGCGGACGGCTACGAACTCGCCTTCGACGAAGCGGCGGGCAACGCCGACATCCGCGCGGAAAAACCCGAGGCGGTGCGGGTGGTCATGAAGGAAGCGGTGCGCCGGTCGTGGCGTCATCTGGCCGAGGAGCGTATCGAGGATCTCGAGCCGAGCATTCCGCTCGGTCCGCGCTTCTGGCCGCTGGCGAAGAGCGAGCGGCGCGAGATCGAATCGCTGTTCGAGAAGGGCTCGCTGGCGCGGCTCGCCACGGTGCTGCGCGGCGTCGGCGACGAGGCCGACGTGGAAGTGCTCGACGCCGCTTACTGGGTGAAAGGATGCAGTTCGCTCGGCAGGTTGCGCTATGCGGTGCTGCTCGACATCGACGGCGCCACGGCGGAAGGCGATGACCTGTGCCTGATGGATATCAAGGAAGCCGTCCAGGCCGCCGCGCCGCGCTATGCCGGCGTGCGGATGCCGCGCGATAACGCCGAACGGGTGGTGGAGGGCGCGCGGCATCTGTCGCCGTCGCTCGGCGAGCGGATGCGGGCGGCGCGGCTCGCGGATCGCGCCGTCGTGATTCGCGAACTGCTGCCGCAGGACATGAAGCTGACAATCGAGCAACTGACCCGCGACGAAGCCACCAAGGCGGCGCGCTTCCTGGCGATGGTGGTCGGCCGGGCGCATGCGCGGCAAATGGATAGCGCCGAGCGCAAGGCCTGGCTCACCGAACTGCGCAGAAACCGTTCGAAGACCCTCGACGCGCCAGGGTGGCTATGGAAAGGCATCGTGGAACTGGTGAGCAGCCACGCCGCCGGCTATCTGGAACATTGCCGGCGATACGCGACCGGGCGCGATAGCGGCTGACGCGTTGTGCTTCTGCCGGCGGCGGCAACCTGAGCCGGGGCGCCGCCGGTGCCCCGCACCCGAACGTCAGTTCGACAACGACAGATAAGGCGAAGTGAGCGGCGCGGGCGGGAACGGCTGCAAGCCCGTCTGCTTGCTGAAGCTGTACCTCACATAAACCGCCGCGAGCCACTCGCGATATTCATAAGCATTGCCGAGCGAAGCAGTCGCTCCGAACGCCAGTTGCGGCGCCAGTTGATATTCGCCCACCGCGCTGAGCGAATACGACACGCCGGTTTTGCTCTGGCCCGGATACACCGCGCCGCCATCGACTCCGGTGCCGACGAAACCCGCATTCGCCGCCGCCGAACTCTGTCGGTTGGAACCGTCGTTGAGCGGGAAGTAGTTCGACGAATCCTGGCGGTAGTGCTGCACGCCGATCGAGCCTTTCACGTCGTACGTGAACGCGCCGTTGCGGCCGGTCCATTCGACCGGCAAGTTCAGGATCACGTATTGTTGCGGGCTGAAATAGCCGCCCTGGCCATACGTGAAGTACGACAGGTTCTTGTCGTAGCGCATCAGCGTGGTATTCACGCCGACAGTGAGGGTCTGGTCGGCGTCTTTCAGCAGGCGCGTATAGACCCCGCCGCCGCCCTTGACGGCGGTATTGCTCGGCACGTTGGTGCCGTCGAAATACTGGAACGCCGCGTTCACATACAGGCCGCTCGTGCCGTCGTCCCATGCGAGGCTGCCGAGACCGCCGTTCGAGGTGACGCCGCCCCATTCGAGACCGGAACCGGCATCGCGCGCGCCGGCGTAGGACAACAAACTGTCGGTGACCGCGCGCCGTGCAATGGCGAGCGAATACGACACCTTGTCGGTGATGCCGCCGTTGTACTGCGCGCCGCCCACGATGTTGGTCTCGCGGAAACCGATCGGCGTCACGCCGATATCGCCGCTGAGCTGGCGACCTTCATAGCCGACTGAGAGACCCACGCCGCTCGCCGTCTGGCTGCCATAGGTGTTGTTGCCCGCGATAGCCGCGGTTTCCGACGTGCTGTTCGACAGGCCGGAGCCGAAGCGCGCGAGCGTGGAGACGTTGCCGGCGGCGCTGCCGGCATCTAGCGTGACAGGTGTTGCCGTGACGACGACGTGGCCGTTGCCCGCCCTGATGCGCCCCTGGATCGGCGCTTCGATATCCGTGAGGTTGGACAGGCCGTCCTCGCCGCTGCGGTTACGGAATACGATGCCGCCGGAGATCGAGCTCGACTGCTCGCGATTGACCTGCGCCAGTTCTTCGGCGACGCCGAGCGTTTGCGCGCTTGCCACGTTCGAGGGCGCATACGTGTTGCCGTTGCCGCCGCCGTTCGCGCCCGGTTGCGCCGGATAGTACGGTTGCGCATAACCGGTGGGCGGCTGCGGAATGTACGGCTGCTGTTGTGCGTAATAGCCCGGATACGAGCCTTGATTCGCGTAGCCCTGCTGCTGCGGCGGATACGGTTGATAAGGTTGCTGCGGGTAGCCCTGCTGTTGCTGCTGCGCATACGCCGGCTGGCCGTAGTAAGCCTGCTGTTGCTGCGGATAGCCTTGCTGCTGCCCATACGGCGCCTGCGCATAGGCGGGCGCGTTGCGACTGTTCTTCGACGCGCTTTGCTTCTTGCCGGCCGGACGTTTCGTGCTCGCGCCAGGTGCGCCATAAGGCTGCTGTTGCATCGAGCCGGCGTTGGCTTGCGCTTCGCGCGCGGCCGGCGACATCGGCCAGGGCGTGGCGGCATAGCCATCCGGCGCACCGTATTGCGCCTGCTGCGGATAGGGTGCTTGCGCTTGCGGATAAGGCGCCTGCTGCGGATAAGCCGGGTTGTATTGCGGAGCCTGCTGCATCGGCGGCATCTGCGCCTGCGGTTGCATCGACGGCTGGCCCTGGCCGGGATAGGGCTGCAACGGCGCGCCCGACTGGCTCGATCCGTAGGCTTCCTGACCATAGCCGCCCGAGTCGGCGCCCTGACGCGGCGCGTTATACGGAAGGGCGGCGGGCGCGCGGTTCGGCGCGTAAGGCTGCGCGGGCGCCGTATAAGGCGCGACGTAAGGCGCGGGTTGCGTAGGCGGCGGATAGTTCGGCACGGTCTGTGTCGGCAAGGAAGACTGCGAATACGGAAGCGAGGCGCGCGCGGCATTGTAGCTGCCGCCCGCAAGCGCGGCGTTGTCGGCGTCGGTCGGCGTGACCGTGGCGGTCTTGCCCTCGAAAGGATTGGTGCCCGGCAGCGGTGTCGCGCCGATCCGGCGCATCGCCACTTCCCAGCCGCGCGGCACGTTGCTCGCCGGGTTGCGCGGGGCGTTGGCCATCAGCGGCGTGTTGGCGGCCACGAGCGAACGTTGCAGATAAGTCGACGCGAGCGACAGTTTACCCTCCGCGCGATACATGCGGCCGACCGTGGCGAGCACGCCGGGATCGCCGGGGGCCGCGTTCAAGGCCTGCGTGGCGAGCGACTCGGCGTAGCTGAACTGTTTCGCGCCGGCCGCGGCGGAAATCGTCGCCTGCAGCAGGTTTAGATCGTCGGGCTTGCGTTGCAGCGCGACGCGATAGCTGGTCACCGCGTTGCGATCGTCGCCGGCGGTCGAATAGAGCCGGCCAAGCGCCGCTTGCAGATCGGGATTGTCGGGCATGGCCGCGAGCCACGGCGCGATCACGTCGTAGGCGCCGGCGAGGTCGCCGCGCTGACGCACCGCGTCGCATTGCTTGATGACGATGCCGAGATTCAGATTGCCGAAGTCGGTGCGTTGCTGCGGCGTCAATTGCATCGACGCGAGCCGGCGCATCACCATGCCGAGTTCGGCTTCCTGCTGGGTGGCCGACAGAATGCCCGCGTATTGCAGCAGCAGATCGGTGTTGCCGGGCGCCGCGTTCATGGCGGCGCGCACGAGTCCTAGCGCGCGGTTCGGGTCGCCGGCCTGCTGGTAAGCGGCGGCGATCACGCCGATCAGTTCGGGACTGTTGCCCGCAACCGGCTCCGCCGCGTGCAGCGTGGCGAGCGCCTGTTGCGTCTGGCCGGTGCGCGCCATCCGCGTGGCGAGATCGGCTTGCTGATGCACCCACAAGCGGTGCTGCAAAGTGGTCATCGCGTCGGTGCGCTGCGCGACCGGAATGCGGTCCAGTTGCGCGAGACCCGTCGACCAGTCCTGCGTTTCCGCCGACAGCAACGCGCTCGCGTACAGCGCGTCGGTCATGTCGGGATGCGCGGCGAGCAGGCCGTCCATCATGCTGCGCGCATTGGCGACCGCGCCCTGGCGCACGTAGATGCGCGCGAGGTCGAGACGCAGCCACGGGTCGTCGGGCGTGTTCAGCAGCGCGTCTTCGAAGAGGCTGCGCGCGCTGCCGAGATCGCCGCGCGCTTCGGCCGCGCGCGCCTGCGCCGCCTGCGCTTCGCCACGCAGACGGTTGATGCCGCCGGCCTTCGACTGCTGTTCGGTGTTCAACTGATTGGCGAACTGCAGCGCCTCGTCGCCACGGCCTTGCGCGGCGAGCGCGCCGACCAGGCCGCGCACCGCGTCGGGATTGTCGGCCTGACGGCGCAGCGCCATGCGGTACGCCTGCTCGGCGCCGACCGGGTCGCCGTTGGCGAGCAGCATTTCGCCGAGCAGGACCTGCGCAGTGACGTCGGACGGATTCAGCGCGATCGCGCGCTCGAACAGCGACTTCGCCTTCGCGAACTCGCCGTTGCTGCGCGCGCCGATCGCGTCGCTCGTATAGGTCCAGTAGGTCGCGCTGTCGAGCGCGGTTTTCCAGCGCGCCGGATTGCCGTTGCGCGACGCGCGCTCCAGATCGTTGCGGGCTTCGGCGAAACGCTCCTGCTTCAATGCGGCGATGCCCATGCCGCCGAGCGCGTCGGCGTCGTTCGGGCTGGTGGCCAGCACGGAGGAAAACTTCGCGCGCGCCGTTGCCACGTCGTTGCGATCGAGCGCGGCGAAGCCGTCGGCGATGGTGCGGCCGCGCGCGTCGACCGCGGCGTTTTCCTGCGCGCGAGTGCGGGCCGTGCTGTCCTGCTGCACCATCGAATCGAAGCGCGCCTTGACCGCGGCGTCGTCCGTCGCGGTTTGCAGATAGGCCTGATAGAGCGCGGCGTCGGAGGGTCGCGCGTCCAGCCACAAGAGCGCCTGACGCCAGCTCTTTTTCGCCGACGCGCCCACCGTGCTGTCACCCGCGAGTTTTTGCAGCCGCGCAATGCCGTCGCGGCGCGTCACGTCGCGATAGGTCAGATGCTGCGCGTAGGCGAGGGCGTAACGCGGGTCGTCGGGGTTGTCGCGCGCGAGCTGTTCGAGGCCGCGGCGCGCCTGGTCCCAGCCCTGCGGCGTGGCGGAGAGCGCCTGGTAGTATTCGAGCTGCAATTCGGGCGTGGCCGGTTTGCCGTTCAACGCACGCTGATATTCCTGCACGGCGCTCGCGCTCTGGCCGCTTTGCGCGAGCCGCCGCGCGTCGTTCACGCTCTGGTCGCGCAGGCTCGATTCGCCGAGGCGCCGGCCGAGTTCATCCAGATTCGGATAGTTCGGCGCGACCGCCTTCAGGCGAGCCAGATATTGCTGCGCGCCTGCGCCGTCTTTCCGGTCGGCGAGCACCATGCCCATGCCGAAGAGCGCATCCGGTTGTTTGGGATCGATCCGCAGCACTTTCTGCCACGCCTGCTCGGCGAGGTCGCCGCGCTGATGCGATTGCCAGTACTTGCCCTGATCGATCAGCACGTTCAGCGGATCTTTCGACGCCTGCGCCAACGCATCGGGCGAAGCCGTCGCCACGCAACAGACGGCCGTGAGACTCAGCGCGAGGCGCAATGACAACGCGAGGGCGCTCAATCGCATGCGTTTCTCCAGCTCGGCACGAGACGTCCGGCTTCGTCGAAACGATAGCGGCCGTCGATAAAACCCGTGCCGAACAAGCCCAGCACACGATCGTAGTAAACCGGTTCGCGGCCCGGCACGGCGGCGTCGAGCGCGGCCAGATGCGTGCGCGCGAGGCCGAGGCCGTGCTCGTCGCCGAGCGCCTTGAAGTACGGCGCGAGCGCGCCCCAGTAGCTGAGCGGTCCTTCGCCGCTGGCCGCGCCGGTGGTCGCAGAAACCTTCTCGGGCGGAATGCCGGTTTGCGCGACGCGCGCGCGCATGCCGCCGAGCGCCGCGAGCCACGGTTTGGCGAGCGGATCGGCGGGCGAGGCGAGACCGGCCCACAGATAGACGCGGATCGCGTCGTAGCTGCCGGTGTCGCCGTTTTTCGGATCGACCACGAACTGGCCGTTTTGCCAGGCTGCCCAGTCCGGCGCGAAGCCTTGCGGCGCGGTGGTCCTGATCAGCCTGTAGGCGCTGTCGGCGAGCTTGCCCCACGGACCGTTCGGCATCTCGTGTGCGAGCGCGCGCAATACCGGCAGCGGCAGATAGCTCGGATTAAGGCGCGTCACGCCGCCGTTTTTGAAGCCTTGCGGTCCGGGCAGCAGCATCGGCCCGACGCCCGGCAACGTGGTCATTTCCTGCCGCGCGATCTGCGCGGCCAGCGCTTCGCCCAGTTGCGTATAACCCGCTTCGTGCCACAGGCGGCCCGCTTGCAGCAGATCGTAGGCGATCCACAGGTCGGAGTCGGACGCGGAATTCGGATCGAGCACGCCGTATGAGCCGTCTGCTTTTCTGCCCCATTGCCACGACGGCAGCCGCATATTCTGCGCGTCGAACTGATTGCCCGCGAGATTGGTGCGGGTCCAGCCGAGCAGCCGGTCGAAGGTCGCGCGGTCGTTCGCGACCAGCGCGAAGAAGAGCGCGTACGACTGGCCTTCGGAGGTGGTTTGCTGCGTCGGCGTGGAGTAGTCGATCACGCGGCCGTCGGCCTGCACGAAGCGTTCGACGAACGCGCGGTAGCCGCTCCAGTCGCCGCAGGCGCCGGGCGCAGCGGTAGTCTGCGCCACTTTGACCATATTGCCGAAACTCGCCGTCGCCGCCAGCCCGAGCGTCAGCGCCACGCCGATTGTCTTGTTGATTCGAACCCGCATATCAGTCCTGTCAGTCCTTCAGGCGGCGCGCGGCGATCGAGCGCAGCGTCCGGTAGAACAGCCCCGCGATGATCAGCGCGGCGAGCACGCCGCCCAGCATCAACAGCAGCGGATGCGACGACAGCGCCCAGCGCAGATACTCCTGCGGCGACAGGTGGCCGACGTAATACGCATCGCCGTTCGAGGTGATGGTCACGGTGCGGCCGTGGATCACGGCCATCGCGCCTTGAATCCGCGGCAGCACGTCCGCGTCGAGGAGCGCGGCGGACAGGTCGGCGTCCGACTGGCCCGCCGCGCTCACCAGCGCGACGGCGCTGCGGTTCTTGTGCAGCGGCGACTCGAAACCGGTCAGCAGCGCGTCGCCGTTCGAACTCACCAGCGTGAGATCGGCGCGTGCGGGCGTGCGCTCGACGCCGCGTTCGCCATGCCACCAGTCTTCGAGCTTGAAGACGATGTCGGAGAGCTGGAAGGTGCGCGAATCGCCGTCGCTGGAGAACGGCATCGACTTGGCCCAGCGCTGCAGCAGCGGTTGCTTGCCCGGCGCGCCGAAAATCAGCAGGTCCTTGTCGGCGAACTTGTCGGCGTCGTCGGCGGTGCCGAGCGTCACGCCCGTCACCGGATAGCCGGTGGAGGTGCCCATGCGGCCCATCGTCAGCAGATACAGGCTGTAGTCGCTCGAATCGGCGTCGTTCGGCAGGATCACGGCGGTCTCGGAGAGGTCCGCCATGCGTGTGAACGGGAAGCCGCTATTGGCGAACGCGGCCAGATCGGGCAACGCCATATAGTGCGGGAACGACGAGAGGTCGATAGTCGAGTTCGGATCGATCGCGCCGACCACGTTGTCGAGCAGACGTCCATGACATTCGCCGGTGTTCGGAATGTCGTAGTAGAAGTGCAGGCGCACCTGGGTGCGCGGCGTCAGCAGCAGCGGCGGAATATGGATGGTGCGGCGCGCTTCGGCCGTCCTGTCCGGCAACACCTGGCCGAAATAATGGCTCAGCTCGAACACCGAGGCGGACTCGGCCGGAATCGGCAGCGCCTGCACGAAGCCGTTGTTCACGCTCACGTTGAGCGAAGAACGGTCGCGCAGCGGACGCACCGTGTAGCGGTAGCGCAGATCGATCGGCGCGCCCTTGGTGTGCCACATGAACAGATCGGGCGGCACGCGCAGATTCACGTGCACAGCGTCGGCGTCGTAACCGGACATGGTCAGATCGCGCGGATCGGCGAGCTCGCCGAAACGTACCGGGCGGTTGGTGGGCAGCCAGTTCGGTGCGTCGTAAGGCTCGCGCGGCGCGAGTTCGTTCAGCTGCGTGATCGTCGCGCTCTGGCCCGTCAGGGTGTTCTGGCCGATGCCGAGCGACTTCGCGGCGGTTTTCAGTTCCGCCTCGGTGCGCCCGAGCACGAGCAGCAGCTTGCCGCGCGCCGGCGCGTCGCGATCGACCACCGCGATGGTCGGCCCGGAGATCGCCGGAATGTTGACGCCGGCCGGGCGTTGATCCGAAGTGGCGAACACGACGGCATTGCCCGACAGCGGCGCATTGTCCAGTTGCGCCGGAAACACCGCGCCGCGATAACCGGCGAGCGCGCCGAACCACGACGCCACGATGCCGCCCGCTTCGAGCGTGCCGTTGCCCGGCTTTTGCGGGAACACGAACGGCAACTCGAGACGGCGCACGTCGCGGCGGTCGAAGAACGGCTGCGGCAACGCCGCCAGATCCGGCTTGCTGGCGAGCGACGCATAAGTCAGATCGAGCGAACTGGCATTGCTGACGGTGGCCCACAGCGCGGAGTTCGCCGGGTCTTCGCAACTCGTCGTGTAATGGCCGATCAACTGCACGTTCAGATGGTTGAACTCGGTGATGAAGCGCGGATCGATCGAGACGTCGCGCGCTACCAGCATGCCGGCCTGTTCGTGCGGCACGGGTAGGGTGGCGGCGACTTCGCCGTTCACCAGCACCTTGAGCTGCGAGATATTCGAAAGCAGCGCGGGCGAGTAGCTGTACACCAGATGCAGGACCGCGCCCGTCACCACTTCGTCGCCGCGCACGGAGAAGGCCACGCCGTTCTGGCCGTCGGTGCCGCGCAATTGCAGCGGGTCGAGCGCGCCGAGGTCGGCGAAGGTCAGCGTCTGACGGCGGCCGCCCGGCACCAGCGTGCCCGGCTCGGCGGTGGTCGGCGTCCTGATGCCCAACGCTTTCACCGACGACGCGGCGAGCGCCGGCGTCGGCGTTGCCAGTTGCGGCTGCGCGATCGCGTTCGGGTCGTAGGGCACGGCCGGGCTCGGCGCGGGCACGCTGCCCACGCCCGTCGCCACCTGGGCGGGTGCCGCGCTCTGGGCGGCGCCCGCCGCACCGGCGCCGCTGACCGCTGCCACGACTTCGGCCGCCGAGGCCAGCGGCGCAGCCAACGCCGTCTGCAACGCGAGCCAGCATGCGAGGCCGCGCATCAACCGTTGCGAGTTGCGGTGTCCATTGCGGCGCCCTTGCAATCCGGTCCCACTGCGCTCGTGATTCGAGCGTTCGATGTTGTCCTTCCCCATCCGGTTGCGCATAGATCAGTCTTTCGTTTTTAGCTTCTTGACGTCCATCGGACGGCTTTTCATCGAACTGCGAAGGTCGGCATAGAGATGCTCGAACAGACCCGCAATGCCGCGTGCGCCGACCGTCAACACATGCGACAGGCCGCGCAGCGGCGTGTCCTGCTGCCGTCCTTCCGCCCAGCCGGTCCAGGCGTCGGCGCGTGCAAAGGTGGTCTTGACGAACTCGTACTCCTGCTCGCGCGTCATGGTGGAGAAGCGCAGACCCACGCGGCCCGGTGCGGTGAAGCCGACCGTTGCGGGGAACGCGTATTCCTCGTCGCCGCGAAACAGCGAGACGGTCACGCGTTCGTGCATCGGCACCTGGATCGAGGCGGGCAGCGCCACGCCGACGCCGCCTTCCGAGTAGTCGATGGTTTCGCAGGCGAGCGTGCGGCCGGTCGAGAATTTGAGCATCACGGGCATCTGCATCGCCACGCGGTGCACCGCGCGAATCTGCCGGCGCTCGCTCGCGGCGGCCACGCTCGCGCCGAGAATCAGCATGTTGTAGGTGGTCCAGCCGAGATTGAGGATGGTGGTCTGCACCACGCTGCGAATGTGCCAGTTGAAATAGATATGCACGACGCCCACGCAGAAGCCGATCAGGTTCAGCAACAGCAGGAACAGATACGGCCGCGAGATGGCCCAGTCGAAGTAGTTCTTCTCGATCTGGCCGCCCTTGGCCGTCACGTTGAACTTGCCGAGCTTCGGGTTGATCAGCGCGAGCAGGGTCGGCGCGGTGATGTACGAAGCCAGCACGGATTCGTACACTTCGGCCCAGAACGAATGGCGGAACGAGCGCTGCATGCGCGAGTTGGTGATGCTCGCGTGCATCATGTGCGGCAGCGCGTAGATCGCGATGGTGCCGGCGGCCGCTTCGATCACGTGCGCGCCGAAGAACAGATACGACAGCGGCGCGGTCAGGAACACCAGACGCGGAATGCCGTAGAAGAAGTGCATCATCGCGTTCAGATAGCACAGCCGCTGGCCGATTTTCAGACCCTTGCCGGTGAGCGGATTGTCGATCCGGAAAATCTGCGTCATGCCGCGCGCCCAGCGAATCCGCTGGCCGATGTGGCCGGAGAGACTTTCCGTGGCGAGTCCCGCGGCTTGCGGAATCGCCAGATACGCGGTGGTGTAGCCGAGGCGGTGCAGCTTGAGGGCAGTGTGCGCGTCTTCGGTCACGGTTTCGACCGCAATGCCGCCGATCTCCTCGACCATGGTCCGCCGCAGCAACGCGCACGAGCCGCAGAAGAACGTGGCGTTCCACAGGTCGTTGCCGTCCTGCACGAGACCGTAGAACAGTTCGCCTTCGTTCGGCACCTTGCGGAACGTGCCGAGATTGCGCTCGAACGGATCGGCGGAGAAGAAGTGGTGCGGCGTTTGCAGCATCGACAGCAGCTTGTCGCGCAGGAACCAGCCGAGGCCGATCTGCAGGAACGAGCGGGTCGGAATGTGATCGCAATCGAAAATCGCGAGGTATTCGCCACTGGTGATCTTCAGCGCTTCGTTGATGTTGCCGGCTTTCGCGTGGCGGTTGTGCGTGCGGATCGTCCAGTTGACGCCGACCTCTTCGCAGAACGCCTTGAACTCGGGGCGGCGGCCGTCGTCGAGCACATGGATCGAGATCTTCTCGGCCGGATAGTCGAGCGCGAGCGCGGCGTAGATGGTCGGCTTCACCACCGAGAGCGGCTCGTTGTAGGTCGGAATGAACACGTCGACGGTCGGCCATTCGTCGCGCGAGGCGGGCAGCGGCATCGGCGTGCGCTTGAGCGGCCAGGCGGTCTGAAAGTAGCCGAGCATCAGCACGACGGTCGAATAGAGTTCAGCGGACACCAGCAGCAAACCCCAGCAGGCGTCGAGCGGATGCTCCCAATAAGTCGTCGCGGTCAGCCGCCAGTACATGTAGCGGCCCGAGGTGAGCACGGACAGCATGATCATCACCATCGTCGCGTACCGGCCTTGCAGGCGGCGGAACATGAGCGCGGTGACGAAGCAGCAGGTCGCGAACGTCAACTGTTCATAGAACGCGAGCGGCACCGTGAACACGAAGTACAGCATTACCAGTGCGAACAGCGTGACGAGTCCGGTGACGATGCGGCTGTTCCAGAAGCGCGCGTCGACGAAGCGTTCGAGCCGCGACGGCTCGGCGGGCTCGAGCCCCGGCGTTGAACTCGTGCTCATGCCACGTTCCTCGGCGAGACGGCGATGGCATCGACCGCCGTCATCAGCCACGTGCCGCATGCGCGGAAATCGGCGGCGGCCTGGCTGAGCGGATCGTAGTGAATCAGCGTCGTGTCGCAGGCGAGCGCTTCGCTCACGCCTTCGTCCAGATGGATCACACCCGGAAACAGCTTGGCGCCGAGCATCTGGCGCAGCACTTTGAGGACGTCTTTGGTCAACTGGCGCGACTGGTCGATCTGGTTGACCACGTAGCCTTCGCCGCCGAACTCGGCGCGCGGCGCCGCGTGGGCCTCGATCAGCCGCTCCATTTGCGGAATCGCGGCGTACGAGGCGGCGTCGGCGAGCACCACGTTCAGCGCGAAGGTGGCCGCGCACAAGGCCGTGCGCACATAGGCGGACGAACCTGGCGGCGTGTCGATGATCACGATGTCGGACGTTTCGAGATGCAGGTTCTGCAACGACTGCGCGAGCCAGCGCGGCTCCTGGTCGATATACGCTTCGAAGCGGCGGCAGTCGTCTTCGAGCAATGCGCCATAGGGCAGCACGGTCACGCCGTCCACGCCGTCGAACATCACGCTCTGCCACGGGTCGCCCGTCAGCGTGGCGCGCGACAAACCGTCGATGCTGTCGAGCGGCACGCCGAAGTGCAGGCGCAGCGCGTTCTGCGGGTCCAGGTCGAGCGCAATCACACGCCGGCCGCTCGCGGCCAGCACGGAAGCGAGATTGGCGGCGAGGGTGGTCTTGCCGACCCCGCCTTTGGCGGACACCACCGCGATGACTTTCATGAGCGACGAGGGCCGTTGATCAGCCACGAGTTGGAGGTGCGGGGCGTGGCGGCGGGTGCAATACCGGCTGGTGCGGCGGCCGTTTGGGCGGGTGTGCCGCGCAGACGGTCGAAGATGGTTTGCAACGGCGCCGGTTCGCCGCCGGCTGCAGCGGGTTGCGGCGGGGCGGTTTCGGGCTGCGGCGCGAACAGCTTGCCGAGAATCGAAGCGGGTTGCGATGGCGGCGCGGCGGCTGTGCCCGGCACCGACGGCATTGAAGTCATTAAGGGCGCCGATGGCGCTGTCGTATAAGCGCGTGCGGGTGCTGGGGCTTGTGCCCAATTGGGAGCGGCGGCCGGAATCGTTGGGGTGGCCGGCGTACGCAAGGCAATAGCGGGAGGCACGGAAGCAGCCGGTGCGGCTTGCACGGTCGCGGGCGCCACGGCATCCACTTCCGCAGCCACGCTTGCAGCTTGCAGCGCCGCTTGGTCTTTCGATTCGAGCGCGCGAAAGCGCGAAGCGCCCGTCGGCACCGTAGCCGGCGCGGCCACAGGCACCGGCGGAATGTCCCGCCGATGCGAACGGGTGAATAACGGCGCCTTCGCGCGCGTCACGGAGGCTGCGTCTTTCGCCGTGGTGTCCCGGCGATCGACGGCCACCGGCGACCCCGCCGCCGGCGCCTGAGGTCTGGCCTCGCGACGCTGCCCGATCGCGGGAATCGCGGGCTGGGTCAGATCGAGCATGACTAATAGTGGCCAACGGGTGCGCGCCGAACGCGCCTCGTTTTCGCGGCCGATTTCCTGATACGCGTTGGCGTCGCCGCCAAAGTGATCGAAAAGTTTTTCGATATCGCTCGATGAACTCATTGTGCCGCCGTCTTGTTCATGACTAGCCTTGCCCCGATCTCAACTTGTGTTCGCGGCGCCAAAACACGGGTACGGTTTGTCCCGCTACTTCACGCGCACCGGTCTGGCGCGTTCTCCACTTCGTGTTGCTGCCTGTGCTGCTGCTTCCATACGCTGTGCGTCCCGATCAGGCAGGATGACGCCCCAGACGAAACTCGATGGCAGTGTCCTCGCTATACCCGCTCGTTTGCGCCACCGACAAACCTTGCGCGCCCAATGCACTCAGCCAGGTCTGATACACGCCTTCGAGAAACGCCGGCGTCCATGCGAGCGCCGTGCCGCCGAATGCCTGCAACGGCGCGCAATAGTGAACGATGCGCAGCGACTCGGGTTCGTCGGCCAGTTCGACGTAGCCCCAATCCATGTCATGCCAATACAGGTTCAAGGTGCGCGCGAGTTCGGCCGTCGAGTCGCAGGCGGGCAGCGGATGCGCCGCCGCAAAGCGGCTGCCTACGCGGTGCATCAGTTGGCGCAGTTCGTCGCGACCGATCTGTGCTTCGAATTCGCTTGCCAAAGCGGTGAGCATGCCGCGCCATTGCGGCGAGATTTGACGTTCGAGCAGGTAATCGAGAATTGGGACCATGTTTTCCAGGAGATGGCCATTGCGTCGAGCCATTTGACAGCCGGCCGCTCACGGCCGAAAGCAAAGAAAAGTGTGTTCGGGAGTTCGGGCATTGTGTTCGGCCCAGCGTACTTTTGTCAGGCTGTCCAGTCTGTTCACCACACTTCGAAGCAGTCTACTTAAGACATTAAGATTTAACCACTCTCGATTCGCCTGCGTATACGCGGAGTCGAGGGTGGCGGATGCAGATCGATTACGTAACTTTTGCCGCTTGAATCGGTTGTTCGCCCCGCTATCGTGGATGCGCCGCTAACAATGCGGCCGTCATGGTTGCATTAACGGCCGGTTTGGTCGTTGATTTAACTCTTTTCTTTTCGTGATAAACGCAACGTTGCGCGACCACGTGGCCGCTTCGCATTTTCCCGGGCGGGCATTCTTTTCGAATCTTTCGATTGCCTTGCGCACCCCAACTTTCGCTCGCGCCCGTTAAGCTTGCGCACTTGCATCGGGTCGCGCGCGAAACGCGTGCGTGGCACATTGGTATGATGCTGTTCGATAATTCGCCGCAATGTTCAATCCACTCAGCATTCTTCTGGTCACCGTTCTGTCGAGCGTCATGGCAATCGCCGTGCTCGGCTCGTTGTGGCGCGCGGCGATTCCCGGCGTCGGCTACTGGGTGTCGGCCAACGCCGTGGCGATCGTCGCATTGCTCGCTTTCTCGCTGCAAGGCCATGCGTCGCAGTGGTTGACCTTCGTGGCGTCCAATGTGCTGATGGCCGCTTCGCTGCTGCTGGTGGTCGAAGGCTGTTTGCGTTTTCTGGGGCGCCGCGCGCGGCCCTGGCCGGCCTACGTGGGCCTTGTCGCGGTGCTGGTCGGCATTTCGTACTGGACCTTTGCCGCGCCCGACTTCAATGCGCGGGTCGCGCTGGTGTCGGCGTTTCACGCGAGCCTTTATGTCGTGCTCGCCGTGCTCATGCTGCGCGGGCGTCCTTCGAACCGGCCACGCTACAGTTATTACTTCCTCGCGGTGGCGGCGCTGCTGCTGTTCGCCGGGAACACGTCGCGCGGGCTTATGTACGGCTTCGGCTGGCTGATGCAGACCGGGCTGCTGCAGGTCTCGCCCTCCAACGTGATATTTCTCGCGCTCGGCATTCTTGCGCCGCTGTGTCTGTCAATCGGCGTGGTGATGCTGGCCCACGACCGCCTCGCCGAACGGCTCGAACGGCTTGCCAATATCGACGACCTGACGGGCGCGCTGTCGCGCCGCGCGTTCCTGGCGGCCGGCGACGTGTTGCTGAACGCATCGCGGCAAACCCGTTCGCCGCTAACGATGGCGATCATCGACATCGACTCGTTCAAGGCGGTCAACGACAACTACGGTCACGCCGCGGGCGACCAGGTACTGAGCCACTTCGCCACGTTCGTCGCACGCAACCTGCGGACCGGAGACGTGTTCGGCCGGCTGGGCGGCGAGGAATTCGGCGTGCTGTGCCCGGCCACCACCACCGCCGAGGCGGTGAGCCTGCTCGACCGCCTGCGGATCCGCCTCGCGTCGACCGCGCCGAACGGCTTGCCGCGCGGGCTGCGCTACACCTTCAGTGTCGGCGTGGACCAGCTTCGGCGCGACGAATCGCTGGCCCAGTTGATGGCGCGTGCCGACGGCGCGCTCTATGTGGCCAAGGCGTCGGGCCGCAATCGGGTGATGGCGGCTTGAGGCAAAACGGCCTGTAAAGAAAGATTCTCTGTCCGATTTGTACGGAAGGCATAAATATTTGTCGGATATTGGCCGATAAACATTGGCAGAGTAACCGGAACCAGCCTGGTATCTATCGATATGCTTTCCAACTCAACGCAGCACCCGTCGGATTCCGGTTTGCGCGATCGCTTTCACGTGCGTTCGCTCGAACACCAGCGTCCGCTTTCCACGGTAACGATGGCGTTTACCGTGGTCGCGTTCCTGTGCTTCATCGGGGCGCGCAACCTGGTGGATGGCCCGGCTGCGCCGCTCGAGTACCGGCTCGGATGTGCACTGGTGCTCGCGCTGCTCGTGCTGGCGATTCCGCGCGCAAGGTCGACGTGGGTGTTCGGGCTGATCGGCGTTGCTTACTCGCAGGTACTGGTGGCGGGCCTCGCGCTGAACATTGCCGGTGTCGCGCAACCGCTGCTGTGGGTGCTGCCCGCGATGGTCGTGATACCGGTTTGCGCCGCGCCGCTGTGGCTCACGCCCATGCATTTCGTCGCCGGCAGCGCGCTGTTTTATGCCACGGCGTACGCGTTGCTGTTCGGCGAGCCGTTGACGCACGATGTGGAGATCGTCGTGTGGATGTGGGTCGTGGCGATCGGCGTGCCGACTTCCGCCGTGTTTCATTTCGGCTTCTACCGGTTTCGCCGCAACCACTTTCTGCTCGAAAGCCAGCTTGCGCAACTCGCGGCTACCGACCCGCTGACCGGCCTGCAAAACCGCCGTTCGTTCGTCAAGCATGCTGAGCGCCGCCTCGACACTCTCGCGCCGGAGACGCGGATCAGCGCGATCTTTCTCGACATCGACAACTTCAAATCCCTGAACGACCGCTTCGGCCATGCGGTCGGCGACCACGCGCTCTACGAGGTGGCCCACGCGTTGATGGAAGAGGCCTCCGCGGACGACAGCGTGAGCCGGATCGGCGGCGAGGAATTCGCGCTGCTGCTGTGCGACGGGCTCACCGGCGCGCTTCATCTGGCCGAACGGTTGCGCCTCGCGATCGCCGCGATCGAACGGCCGGACGGCCAGTTGACCGCGAGCTTCGGCGTGGCCGAGCACCGCAGCGGCGAAAGCATCATGATGCTGCTCGATCGCGCCGACGAAGCCTTGCTGCGCGCCAAGCACTCCGGCAGAAACCGCGTGTGCGCCGAGCGTCCGCTGCCGCGCGATGCGTTGCAACTGCTTGTCGACGACGGAGCCGGCGAGGGTGGGGCGGCGGTGCGGCGGCATCGCTGGGAGGATTACTACCTGACCTCGCATTTCCAGCCGCTCTACAGCCTGTCGCATCAGAAGCAGGTGGGATTCGAGGCCTTGCTGCGCGGCGAGCAGGGCGACGGCGCGCTGGTGCCGCCCGCGGTTCTGTTCGCGCCGAAGCCTTCCAGCGACGAAGGCGCGCTCGACCGCGCGAGTCACGCCGTGCATCTGGCCAATGCGCGCGGGTCGCTGCCGGACCACGCGTGGCTCTTCCTCAACATTCTGCCGGCCACGTTCATCGCCGAAGGTTATGCGGATCAACTGGCAAAGCTCGTGCGGGCCGTGGGGCTCGAGCCGGAACGGGTGATTCTGGAGATTCTCGAATCGCACGGCGGCAGTGTGGACGACATGTCGCGGGCGGCGGCGTTGTACCGCGAGCACGGCTTTCTGATCGCCGTCGACGATTTCGGCGCCGGTCAGTCGAATCTCGACCGGCTGTTGCGGATTCGCCCGGACCTCGTCAAGCTCGACGGCGAACTGATTCGCGCGACGAGTCACGGCACCGAGCAACCTATTCTTCCGAAGCTCGTTTCGCTGCTGCATCAGGCGGGCATGCTGGTGGTCGTCGAAGGCGTGGAGACCACCGAGGAACTGATTCTCGCCGTGGAATCCAATGTGGATTTCGCGCAGGGTTATCTGCTGGGCCGGCCGGCTGCGGAGATTGCGCCGCCCGAGTCGGTGCATCAGCGCATCGACGATGCTTTCGATGTCATCGCGCATGGCCGCGCGCATCAGCATGCGTTGTTCGAATCCGAAGTGGAGCCTTACCGCGCAGCCTTGCGGCTTGCCGCCGACGCATTGCTGGCCGGCGTCGCCAAGGAAGAGGCGTTTGCGTCTCTCGCAAGGTTCGATCGCTGCATCAGCTGTTTCATTCTCGACGACTCAGGCAGGCAGATCGGCCACGAGGTGCCGGGGCCGGCCTGGAGCAGTGAAGGCGCCTCGCTGCAGCCTGTGGCGAATCCGCGCGATGCGCGCTGGGATCATCGTCCGTATTTCCGCAATGCGGTGTTGTTGCCGGGCGTGGCGGTGGCGAGTAATCCTTACCTTTCGCTGGCGAGCGGCAGGCCGTGTATCGCGGTGACGCTGGCGGCGCAATTTGCCGCCGAGCGTTGCGTGATCGGGGTGGAGCTGGATTGGTCGGCGTTGGGACTGCCGTGGCCTGCGGGGGAGTAGGGTTTTTTCTCACGCCGCAGGCTCGCGTGTTTCTGTCCGGCAGATTCGTTCAATACCCGCCTTTTGGCGAGGTCGCCATTGCTGGCGTCTGTTTATACGACGCCGCCAGATCTGCCGCCGCACGGCTCAGCAAACCCGTGTCCGTACCGACCGCGACAAAGGTGGCGCCCGCTTCGAGATAGTCGGCGGCAATCGCCGGATCGGGCGCGAGCACGCCTGCGGCTTTGCCCGCGCTTCGCGCGATCCGGATGCCGTTGCGAATCGCTTCGCGCACGCTGGCATCGCCGGGTTTGCCCAGCAGGCCCATCGAGGCGCTCAGATCCGCCGGACCGAAGAACACGCCGTCGACGCCATCCACTGCCGCAATTTCCGGCAAGTTCTCCATGCCCTGCACGGATTCCACCTGCACCAGCACGCACAACTCATCTGCCGCCGTGCCCAGATAATCCGGTATCCGGTTCCAGCGCGATGCGCGTGCCAACGCACTGCCCACGCCGCGAATGCCCTGGGGCGGATAGCGTGTGGCCGCGACCGCATCGGCCGCCTGTTCGGCCGTGTCGATCATCGGCAGCAAGAGGGTTTGGGCGCCGATGTCGAGCAACTGCTTGATCAACGCTGCGTCGCTGCGCACCGGCCGTACCACCGGATGCGATGCATATGCGGCCACCGCCTGCAATTGGGCCAGCGTGCTGCGCACGTCGTTCGGCGCATGCTCGTTGTCGATCAGCAGCCAGTCGAAACCGGCGGTGGCCAGCAACTCGGTCACATACGCGTCGGCGAGCGCGGCCCATAGGCCGAATTGCGGTTTGCCTTCGGCCAGCGCGCGCTTGAAATGGTTTTGCGGTAGAGACATGTTGGTCGACTCAAATGAAGTTCAGGCCGATTCCGCCCAGCGGACCATAGTCGACATGAAAGGTGTCGCCTGCCCGCGCGGGAATAGGGCTGGTGAACGAACCGCTCAGGATCACGTCGTTCGCGTTGAGCATTTCGTCGTACGGAGCGATCTTGTTGGCGAGCCAGGCCACGCCTGTGGCCGGATGATTCAATACCGCCGCCGCGAGTCCGCTTTCTTCCACCGCGCCGTTCCTGTAAAGCAGCGCGCCGACCCAGCGCAGATCGACATCCAGCGGACGCACGGGACGGCCGCCCAGCACGATGCCCGCATTCGCCGCAAAGTCCGAGATCGTGTCGTAGACCTTGCGCGGCGCTCGGGTTTCGCGGTCGAACTGTTCGATGCGCGCGTCGATGATTTCCACGGCCGGCGTTACGTAGGCGGTCGCGTCCAGCACGTCGAACAGCGTTACGCCAGGGCCTTTCAGCGGCCTGCTCAGCACGAACGCCAGTTCCACTTCCACGCGCGGCGCAATGAAGCGGTCCGCGCGTATGTCCTGGCCGTTTTCGATGAACATGCTGTCGAGCAGCGGCGCGTAGTCGGGTTCGTCGATCTGCGACGAGCGCTGCATGGCGCGCGACGTGAGGCCGATTTTGCGGCCCTTGATCACGTGGCCTTCGGCGAGTTTCAGTTTCACCCACTCGCGCTGGATCGCGTAACCGTCCTGTACGGTCATCTGCGGATAGGCGGCGGAGAAGTGGCGCAATTGAGTACGCGTTTTCTCGGCATGGTCGAGTTGTGCCGCAAGGTCGCGGATAGTCTGTTCGTCTAGCATGGTGGATTCTCGATGAGCCGCTATTCGGCCTTCAGGCGCGCGTGCAGGTTGTTGTGTTTCCACGTACCGGCTTCGCTGAATTCATTGATCTCCAGCGACAACGCCAGGCCGTGCTGTTCGAATTCAGCGGCGAAGTGCTGTTTGATCAGCGCGAACAACGCTTCGCCGGTGGCCTTTTTCACGGCTTCCGGGCGGCCTGCGCCGATCTTCAGGTTCGCGTGCAGAAATGCAGCGTCGGTGCGTCCGTCGGCGATGCAGTACTGCTCGCAGCGCAACGCGCGCACGCGGATGCCACCGAGCGGATAGACGCGCTGTTCGCCTTCGTTGCCACTTTCGCGCTGCGCGTCGAGGCAATGCGCGAGCGCGTTGCACAGTTGTCCGATGCTTTCCGCGCCGGCGAGATTGGCGCTGTATTCGAGTGTCAGATGCGGCACAGTGAACTCCTTCGTTGCAACTCAAACGGGCAGGGGCGTAACCGGAAAGATCGCGTTGATCTGGCCAGTGCCCGAACTGCCGAAGTACGGCGTGACGACCTCCACCTTGCCCTCGTAACGATCCCAGCCGAGCGCGCCGAGCAGCATGGCGGTGTCGTGCATGCCGCCTTCGCCCCAGCATTTCTCGTTGTAAAGCGGCAGCATTTCACAGAAGGTCTTCCAGTCGCCGGCTTCCCACAACTCGACCACCTTGCGGTCCATCTGTTCGAGAAACGGATTCCACACCTTGTGCATGAACTGTTCGGCCGTGCCGTTGTTGGCGAAGTGATGACTCAGCGACCCGCTCGCCAGAATCGCGACGGTGCCCTCGTAACGTTCCTCGATCGCCTTGCGCACCGCGAGGCCGAAGCGCACGCTCGTGTCGAGGTCATGCCACACGCACCAGCCCGCTACCGAGACGGCCTTGAAATGCTGATCCGCGTTCATGTAGCGCATCGGCACCAGCGTGCCGTATTCGAGTTCGAGCGTGGTCTCGCTGTGCGCGCGGCTCTTTACGCCCATTTCGTTGGCGACTTCCGCGATCAGATTACCGAGTCCGACATTGCCCGGATACGCGTACGGCATGTTCTTGATGAAATGCGGCAACTCGTTGCTCGTATAGATACCTTCGAACTTCGGCGCGCAATTGATATGGTATTCGCTGTTCACCAGCCAATGCACGTCGAACACGACGATCGTATCCACGCCCAGTTCGCGGCAACGCCGGCCGATTTCATGATGACCGTCGATCGCGGGTTGACGGCAGCCCTTATGCGGACCGTCGAGCTCGGACAGATATAACGACGGGACGTGAGTCACTTTTGCTGCCAACGCGAGTTTGCCCATCGCGGTCTCCCATGCAGGATAATTGCTATTTGGTATGGCCTGTTCCGCGCGATGCATCACGCCCACGCGCACAAAACATCCGCGCCTCAAACGCCCCAGCGCGGAATGTGATGCGAGCCGAGCGACACACAAACGTTCTTCGGTTCGAGGAACACTTCGTAGCTCCACGTACCACCTTCGCGACCCACGCCGGATGACTTGGTGCCGCCGAACGGCTGGCGCAGATCGCGCACGTTCTGGCTGTTGACAAAGCACATGCCCGCTTCGACGGCGGCGGCAACGCGCAGCGCGCGGCCCGTGTTCTCGGTCCAGATGTAGCTCGACAGGCCGTAGGAGATGTCGTTGGCGAGCTTGATCGCGTCGGCTTCGTCGTCGAACGGAATCAGGCAGGCGACCGGGCCGAAGATTTCTTCCTGCGCGATACGCATGCGGTTGTCGACATCGACGAACACGGTGGGCTGGACGAAGTTGCCTTTGCGCAGCGCGTCGGGCAACGCGGGCAGATCGAGGCCGCCGCACGCGAGCGCCGCGCCTTCTTTCGGGCCCAGTTCGATATAGCTGCGCACTTTCGCCAGATGGCCCTGGCTGATCATGGGGCCGACAATGGTGTTGTCGGACAGCGGATCGCCCACGCTCAAACGCTTCGCACGCTCGACGAAACGCTCGGCAAAGCGCGCGTAAATGCCCCGTTGCACGAGAATGCGCGAACCCGCCGTGCAGCGTTCACCATTGTTCGAGAAGATCATGAACACGGCGGCGTCGAGTGCGCGTTCGAAGTCGGCGTCGTCGAAAATCACGAACGGCGACTTGCCGCCGAGTTCCATCGAAAACTTCTTCAGCCCCGCGGTTTGCACGATACGGTTGCCGGTCGCCGTCGAACCGGTGAACGACACGGCATGCACGTCCGGATGCGCGACCAGCGGTTCGCCGGTTTCTTTGCCGAAGCCGTGCACCACGTTCAGCACGCCGGCGGGAATGCCGGCTTCGAGCGCGAGATTGCCGAGCATCGCGGCGGTGAGCGGCGACAGTTCGCTCATCTTCAACACGGCCGTATTGCCGAATGCGAGACAGGGCGCCACCTTCCAGGTCGCCGTCATGAACGGCACGTTCCACGGCGAGATCAGCGCGCAGACGCCGACCGGATGAAACAGCGTGTAGTTCAGATGCGTATCGGTCGGATACGTATGGCCGTCGACACGCGTGCACATTTCGGCGAAGTAGCTGAAGTTGTCGGCGGCGCGCGGCACGAGTTGCTTGCGCGTCTGCGAGATCGTCTGACCGGTGTCCTTCGTTTCGGTCTCCGAGATTTCCGGCACATTCTTCGCAATCAATTCGCCGAGCTTGCGGACCAGCTTCGCGCGTTCCACGGCTGGCCTGGCGGCCCATGCGGGAAACGCGTCTTTGGCGGCGCGCACGGCGGCGTCCACTTCTTCCGCACCGCCGCGGGCTACTTCAGCGAGTACCTCTTGCGTGGCCGGATTGACGGTTTCGAAGTAGTCTTTCGCGGCGCCTGATTTGCCGTTGATCAGATGGTCGATTCGCATTGGCTTGTTGTCCCATGTAAAGCAGTCGATCAGGCGCGGCCGAAGTCCGCGTCTGACGCAATCGTATTGACGAGACGGCCAAGGCCGTCGATTTCGCAGACCACTTCGTCGCCCGCATTGACATTGACGATGCCCTCCGGCGTGCCGGTCAGGATCACGTCGCCGGGCGCGAGGGTCATGAAACTGCTCAGGTATTCGATCAACGCCGGAATATCGGTGACGAGGTCGCGCGTATTGCCGTGTTGCTGACGCGTGCCGTTCACGAACGTGCGCAACTCCAGTTGCGTGACGTCTCCGATATCCGCTGCGTCGACGAACCAGGGGCCGAGCACTGTGCCGCCATCGCGATTCTTCACGCGCAGGTTGGGGCGGTAATAGTTTTCGAGGTAGTCGCGAATCGCGTAGTCGTTGGCGATCATATAGCCGGCCACATGCTGCATGGCGTTTTCGCGGGTGACGTTACGCGCGGTTTGCCCGATCACGACCGCGAGTTCGCACTCGTAGTGCATGAAGGTGACGTCGACGGGGCGGCGCGTCACGCCGCGATGACCCAGCACCGTGCCCGGTCCCTTGAGAAACACGAGCGGCTCTTCCTGTTTGCCGAACTGCAATTCCTTCGCATGCTCGGCGTAGTTCAAGCCGAGCGCGAAGATCGTGCCGACTTCGATCGGGGCAAGCCAGACCACTTCATGCTCGCCGCGCACGCGGCCATCGGCGAGACGCACGCCATTGGTGTCGGGATAGGCTTCGTGAATCGCGCCCGCATACGCAACACGGCCGCGCATCATGGCTGTTCTCCCTCTTGTTCTTCGGCACCGACGAACGACACCGTAAGCGGCGGCATTGCGCCGATCGACAACGTGGCCGAGTCGCCGATATGCGCGACGGGCGAACCATGCGGCACGCCGAGCGTGATGACGTCGCCCGCGCCGAGCGTCATGAAGTCGGTTACGTCCGTGAGCAGTTGCGCCACATTCCGTACCGACGACGCGGTGCTCGCGCTGAAAGTCGCGCCCCCGTTAAGCGAAACCTCGATCTGCAGATCATCCGGCGCGGGAATATGACGCGCTGCAACCACGGCCGGCCCAACGACGCAGAAACCGTCGCGCGCCCGGAATCGTACCGACGGCCGGTACACGCTCGCATGCGGCACGCTGAGATCGGCAACCAGCGTATAGCCGGCAATGTAGTGCAACGCCTGCTCCACGCCGACACGTGTTGCGGTGCGGCCAATCACGATGCCGAGCGACGCGCCGATTTCTACGCCCAACGCATTGTCCGGCACCACGACACGCGCGCGATGTCCGGCGAGCGTATTGCGCGGCTTCAGATAGAGCACCGGCGCTTTCGGCGGCGCTTTATAGGGTGCGGCGTGCATCGCATCGCCCAACGCCGCGAGCGCGGCTCGGTCGTTCAGCAAGGTGCCGTAGACCGCGCCGCTAACCGGTGCGCGGCATGCCATGCCGCGTGCGAGCAGCGCGGCCGCGCTGCTCGCATCCACGTCGCGGGGCAGCGCCTCGCCTTCGGGATGCAGCAGATGATCGGCAAGTGCAAACATAAATGACCTGTCTCTTGTCAAAAACACTAACATGTTAGTAGTATTGCGCTTGATATCATCCAGGGTCAATAGTCTGTCGGCTGATCGCGGGTTTTCCCTTAAGCTTCCACGGCTGGTTTCAATTCAACTTCCACTATGTCCGCTTCCGCTTCGACCCGAGTTTTGCACCGCAACCTGCCAATGTTGTTGCTGCGCGCCAGAGAAAAAATGATGGAGCGTTTTCGTCCATTGATTACCGCGCATGGATTGACCGAGCAGCAGTGGCGCGTGATTCGCGCGCTGAATGAACACGGCCCGATGGAGCCGCGCCATATCTCCGATATCTGCACGATTTCGAGCCCGAGCATGGCCGGCGTGCTCGCGCGCATGGAGAGCATGGAACTGGTGACCAAGGAGCGATTCGCCGAAGATCAGCGGCGCGTGCTGGTGTCGCTCACGGGCACGAGCCTGGAATTGGTGCGCGTGATTTCCAAAGACCTCGAGGCGCATTACCGCGAGTTGGAGCGCAAGGTGGGGCCGGAGATCGTCGAGCGCGTATATCGCGCCGTGGACGATCTGCTGGCCGGTCTGGAGGAAGAAGAGGAGTGAAGTAAGGCCTGGCGTTTGCGCGCGGGTTTACCAACCGTGAAAACGTCTCCATTCCACGCTGTCGCCGTCCGGCGTCACCGCGTGGTATTCGGGAAACTGCGCGCCGGTGGCGCACGCATGATTCGGCAGGACGCGCAGTTTCATGCCGATCGGGAAGCGTTGCGTGATGTCTTCGCCGGTGTGTGCGTGTTCTGCCGTCGCAGAGAGAATGCCGTGTTCCTGATTGGCGGCGCTTATTACATAGCCGGGCAGCGGCGTGCCGTTCAGCAGACATGGCTGGCCGTAGCCGAAATCGTGCGACTGCTTCGAGGTGCCGCGATCACGGCTCATTGCCATCCAGCCCGCGTCGAGAATGGCCCAGCCCTTGTCCGCCTGATGGCCGATCACCGTGGCGAGCACGCTGAGCGCGATATCGTCGAGCGCGCATACGCCGACGTTATGCATGACGAGATCGAACAGCACGTACACTCCCGCGCGCACTTCCGTGACGCCTTCCAGTTGCGTAGCCGCAAGAGCGGTCGGCGTCGAGCCGACGCTGACCGCCGGGCACGCAATGCCGGCCTCGCGCAGCCGCTGTGCCGCGCGGACGCAGCCCGCGCGTTCCTGTTCCGCCAGCGCGGCGAGCGCCTCGGGCGTATCCAGTTCGTAGCTGGAGCCGGCATGGGTCATCACGCCGCCCACCTTCACGCCGTTCTCGTGCAGAATCCGGCCGACTTCGAGCAAGGTGTCCTGTTCCGGTGTGATGCCTGAGCGGTGTCCGTCCGTGTCCACTTCGATCCATACCTCGAAGGTTTGGCCGTGCTGGTCGCTGAATGCGGCAATGGCGGCTGCGGCGTTCGGGTTATCCACCACGAGCTTCAGATCGCAGCCCTGGCGGCGCAGCGCGAGCGCTCTCGGCAGCTTCGACGGAGCCATGCTGACGGCGTAAAGAATGTCTTCGACGCCCGCGGCAAAGAATGCCTCCGCCTCCTTCAACGTCGAAACAGTAATGCCGCGCGCGCCTGCGGCGATCTGCGCGCGGACCACGTCGATGCATTTGGTGGTTTTCACGTGTGGACGAAACGCGACGCCGAGCGCGTTCATATGCCCCTGCATTCGCGCGATGTTCTTCTGCATGCGGGCGATATCGATTAACGCGGCGGGGGTTTCGATCTGGTCGAGTTTCATGCTTTCACCGGGAAAATGGAGTCATGCGCGGTCGCGCCGGTTCACGCCGAAGCGGGCGAGCCATGCAACGAGCGAGTCGAGCGTCGGCGCTTCGATCTCGGGCGGCTGTGCGCCGGTTACGAGCGGCAGGCCGACGCGGTTGTGCCAGTAGGTCCGCAAGCCGACGGCGGCAGTGCCGAACATATCGTGGCTGGAGCCCGCCACGAACGCGGCTTCATGGGCCGCTATGCCGAGTTTTTGCAGGGCGAGACGGTAGGGTAGCGGATCCGGTTTGTACATGCCGGCTTCTTCGGCGGTGACGATTGCGTTCCAGCGAACCGGGAGGAGATTCGCCGCCTGTGTGCCGAGGCGCGCCGAGCAGTTGGTGACGACGGCCAGCTTGCAATGCGGCGCGAGCGTTTGCAATGCATCGACGGCACCACTCCACGGCGCGAGGTTCAGCCAGTCCGCTTCGAGCGCAAGCGCCGCGGATTCGGGCAGCCCGACTTGTGCGGCGGCTTCGCGCACCAGTTGTTCATACGCGAGGTACTTGCCGCAGCCGTAGGTCAGCCGCAGATAAGCGGCGCGCCATGCGCGGCCCGCCTGTTCGGAACCGGCGGCGCGATTCCATGAGCTCCATGAGTCGAGCAGGGCGGTCAGCAGGTCGAACAGGACCGCTTTGGGATAGGCGGCGGGCACGGAAGCGAGGGTCATGATCAGGCCGGCAGTAGACGGTGAACTGATTATAAAGTTCGATTGGCGCGGCAACGTTCAAATGGACTAACTCATGGATTCAGTCGGACTGAATGATTGATTCGTGATTTCGCGCAACGCGTGTTGACACTCATCGCCGCCAGGGTGGTTGCGGCCTGAATCTGCTCTGCAAATACTGCATGAAATGGCGGGTGCGCGCCGGCAGGCCGGTCCGCTGATGCGTGAGGGCGATGACGTCGGCTGCGGGCGCTCTCCATTCCGGCAGCAAACGGATGAGCTTGCCCTTCGCGAGGTCGTCGGCCACGTCCCATTCGGAACGCAGGATCACGCCGCGGCCTTCGCAGGCCCACTGGCGGATCACGTCGCCGTCATTGCAGCTCAGGCGGGAAGACACACGCACGCTGCGGCGCGTACGTCCTTTGCTGAACTGCCACAGCGAAACATCTTCGTTATTCTCGCGCAGCACGATGCAGGGTAATTTGCTCAACTCATCCGGAGACTCGGGCGCGCCGGTTCGCTTGATCAATGCAGGCGCTGCGCAGACGAACCGCGCGTTCGGTGCAATCGTGTAGCCGACCAGGTTCGACACCGGCAGTTCGCCGATATGCACGACGATATCGAAACGGTCCGTGGTCTCGGTCAAAGGCCGGTCGGATAGCGTGAGCGCGATATCGATATCCGGATTCTGCTGCTGGAACGCGGCAATCGCTGGAGCGAGATGTCGCCGTCCGAACCCCAGCGGCGCGTTGATTTTTAGCGTACCGACGAGTCCGCCGCGGCGCATCTGCAAATCCTCGAACAGCGCGTCGAACTGCTGGACGAGCTTGGCCCCCCGTTCGCACAGCAGCGTGCCTTCTTCGGTGAATTGCAGGCGGCGCGCGGTGCGGTTCACCAGTTGCGCGCCCAGTTTCTTTTCCAGTTGTTGAAGACGCTGCGTGACCGCGGAGGGCGACAACCCCAGCTTTCGCGCGGCGGCGATCAGGCTCCCGCTTTCGCGCAGCGTCAACAGGAAGCGGATATCGGCCGAATCGTTCATGGCAGCAACGTTTGAGTGCGGAAGTCTGGCAGCTTAAAGTGTTTGCATGTGCGGTCCCAGTCCGGTCCGGCGCGCGTGGCGGCCAACGCAGCCTGGTTGGCAAGGTAAAGTGATGCTTCTGTTACTCGACCGTCAGCGCGGTCCGCCAAAGCGTGCGCTTGCGCTGAATTCCCGTTGTTTTTCATTTGAAAGAGAAGTCCACATGCCGTTGTCTAATGGGCCGTCGAATGGTCTGTCGAACGATGCCGCGCAGCACCGCGCCTTGAAACAGGCAGTGTTTCTGCATACGGGCTGGCGTAGTGCGGGAACGTGGGTCTGGTCGCGTTTGCGCGAACTCGATACCGTGACCGCTTTCTATGAGCCGCTCAGCAATGTGCTCGCGGAGTTGAGTCTTGCCGACGTTTCCGCGTCGCGTCCCACGCTTACTTCTGGACACCCGCCGCTCGCCGCGCCGTATTTCGAGGAATATAGACCGTTCCTGCAGGAAGGTGTGCGCGGTGTGGCCGGCTATCAAAGGCGTTTCAGTCTCGATCGCTTTGCTAAGGTGCCGGACGCGGAATTCCCGCAATTACAGGCCTATTTACGCAATCTGTGCGAGCGCACCGCCGCACAAGGCAGCGTGCCGGTCTTCAAGTTTTGCCGTTCATCGGGCCGGCTGCCGTGGCTGCGGGCGGCTTTTCCGCAGGCGATGCATGTGGGCGTGTTGCGCAATCCGGCGTCGCAGTTTGCTTCGGGGTGGCTGCTCAGCCGGCAATGGAGCAATCCGTTTTTCGTGGCGGCTCCGTTTCGCGTGCTGGGGCTGAATCAGGCGGATCCGCTGGTCAGGCAGGCTATCGACACATGCGGCGTGCGCTTGCCGCCCCCCGCGCCTGCTTCGGAGGACGTATATGCAATGGCGTGCGAGCACTATGCGCGCACGGCGGAAGGCAATAACGCGTATCGGGCATTCATCGCGTTGTGGATTCTTTGCGCGTTGCGTATGGCGGATGGCGTCGATCTGTTGATCGACATCGACCGGCTCGGAGCGTCGCGCGATTACGCGCAGGCGTTAAGCACCGCATTCGAAACGCAAAGCGGTTTGTCGCCCGACTTCAGCAGCGCGCGCGATCTGGTCGAAGAAACGCGTGGCAGCGCGGCACGCATGAGCGGAATCGACGGACGGGCCATGCGCACGGTACATTCCGCCGCGCTCAAATTCCTCAAGGCGCACGGTGGTGCCGACGCTGCCTTTGTGGAAGTGATCCGGCAGAAGATGGTGCTCGCCAACGAATTGACCGACACATGGCGTTGAGCATTCGTCGCGAGATTGATGCGGTGAAGCCTCGCGGATGTTTTCATGGCACGGCCCTGCAGTGGCGGAGCCGGCGGCGCAGGCGGCATGACGTCGATGGGCCGGCCACCGCGTTCAGGGCCTGGTCCGGGATCGATGCCTCCGCAGGTCGGACGAGACCCACGCGCCAATACAGTTGCCGCACAAAAAACAATACAGTGAGGCGCGGTTTTATTTGGCTGTATCGGGAGTATGACCGGCGCCGTCGATACAGTTGGCAAGTCTCGACGGAGCCTGTCGACGAGCGGTTCGCCGCTCCGGCGCGGTGCGACGTAGCCTGATTTTTGCCTATGGCCCGGTGGTGACACGCCGCGCTTGATCCCGAACACGAGGTAAGGACATGAATGTAGTGAACGAACAAGCAAAGCTGTCGGTGCAGCAGTTGGGCCACTATATCGGCGGCGCGCCGGCCGCGCCGACCAGCGGCCGCTTCAAGGACGTGTTCAATCCCGCCACCGGCAAAGTCACCGGCTCGGTCGCCCTCGCTTCGGTCGAGGAAGTGGACGCGGCAGTGCAGGTCGCGAAGGCCGCCTTTTCTGCCTGGAGCGAAACCGCGCCGCTCAAGCGCGCACGCATTCTGTTCAGGTTCAAGGAATTGCTCAACCAGCATCACGACGAACTGGCGATGCTGATCACGCGTGAACATGGCAAGGTGTTTACGGACGCACAAGGCGAAGTGGTGCGCGGCATCGAAGTGGTCGAATTCGCGTGCGGCATTCCGAACCTGCTCAAGACCGATTTCACCGACCAGATCGGCGGCGGCATCGACAACTGGAATCTGCGTCAGGCGCTCGGTGTGGTCGCGGGCATTACGCCGTTCAACTTCCCGGTCATGGTGCCGATGTGGATGTTCCCGGTTGCGCTCGCCTGCGGGAACACGTTCGTGCTGAAACCGTCGGAGCGTGATCCGTCGGCGTCGCTGCGGATTGCCGAATTGCTGAAGGAAGCCGGTCTGCCCGACGGCGTGTTCAATGTCGTCAACGGCGACAAGGTGGCCGTCGATGCGCTGATCGATCACCCGGACGTCGCGGCGCTGTCGTTCGTGGGCTCCACGCCGATCGCCGAATACATTCACACGGAGGCGTCGAAGCGCGGCAAACGCGTGCAGGCGCTCGGCGGCGCGAAAAATCACCTGGTGGTGATGCCGGACGCCGATCTGGACCAGGCGGTCGACGCGCTGATCGGCGCAGCCTACGGTTCGGCGGGCGAGCGCTGCATGGCGATCTCGGTCGCGGTGGCGGTCGGCAACGTGGCCGACAAACTGATCGAGAAACTGGCGCCGCGCGTCAAATCGCTCGTGATCAAGAACGGCGAAAATCTCGACGCCGAAATGGGGCCGCTGGTTACCGCCGAACATAAGGCCAAGGTGGCCGGTTATATCGCGTCGGGCGAGGCGGAAGGCGCGAAGCTGATTGTCGACGGCCGCGTGCATCCGGTGGCAGACGAAGAAGGCTTCTTTATCGGCGGTACGCTGTTCGACAATGTCGGCACGGAAATGAAGATCTACAAGGAAGAGATCTTCGGCCCGGTGCTGGCAGTAGTGCGGGTGCCCGATTTCGCGAGCGCCGTGGAGTTGATCAACGCGCACGAGTTCGGTAACGGCGTGTCGCTGTTCACGTCGGATGGCGGGGTGGCGCGGGCGTTCGGCCGGCAGATTCAGGTGGGTATGGTCGGCATCAACGTGCCGATTCCGGTGCCGATGGCATGGCATTCGTTCGGCGGCTGGAAACGTTCGCTGTTCGGCGACCATCACGCTTACGGCGAAGAGGGCGTGCGCTTCTATACGCGCTACAAGAGCATCATGCAGCGCTGGCCGGATAGCATCGCCAAAGGCGCTGAATTTACAATGCCGGTGGCGAAGTAGGCCGGCAGGCAAGTCAGTTGTAGTCAGAAAAGCCGCGCCTGAACCAGGCGCGGCTTTTTCACATTCCCCCCGGCAACGGCTCTCTAAACACTCGAAGAGGAATCTTCTTCCACTTCGTTGAGAACGGCGTTCTGCACTGCGACAGCGGGACTGACATAAGCAGGCGCCTGGCGTGGCTCGTCGATGCTGTAGCGCAAACGCCCCGCCTCGATATACACGCGCAACCGCCGGTATTTCACGAGGTAGAGCAAGCCGACAACCGCCGCCGCGAACCCCGATGCCGCGCCCACACCCAGCGCCCAACGCGGACCGAAACGGTCTGCGACCCAACCCACCACCGGCGCGCCGAGCGGCGTACCGCCCAATGCGATGGCCAGCAGAATCGCGATCACCCGCCCGCGCATGACGGGCTCGGTGGAAAGCTGCACGAGACTGTTGGTCGAGGTATTGAAGGTCTGCGTTGCCACGCCGATCACCATCAGCGCAATGCCGAACAGCACGGAGTTCGGCATCAGCGAGGCCGCGGTGCAGCCTACGCCGAACACGGCCGCCGCAATGAGCAGCAGCGCCATGCGCGGTTTCGCCCGACGCGCGGCGAGCAGCGCGCCAGTGACGGAGCCGATCGCCATGGTCGAGCTCAATACACCGTATTCGCCCGCGCCCGCGTGAAACGCGGTAACCGACATCGTCGAGATGAAGATCGGGAAATTCAGGCCGAACGTGCCGATCAGGAACAGCATCAGCAATGCGGCCTTCAGATCGGGACGCGTCCACACGTACTTGAAACCTTCGACGAAACTGCCGCGCGTGCGCACCGCCCGAGGCTTCAGATGCAGTTCGCTCACACGCAGCATGCGCAGCGAACCGAGTACCGCGACGAACGAAAGCGCGTTGATGAGAAACACCCAGCCGGTGCCCACCGAGGCGATCAGCAACCCCGCGACCGCAGGCCCGATCATGCGCGCCGCGTTGAACGAGGTGGAATTCAGCGCGACCGCGTTTGACAGGTCATGCTCGCCGACCAGGTCCGACACGAAAGTCTGACGCGCCGGCGAATCAAAGGCGGTGACGCAGCCGAGCAGTCCCGCGAATACATAGACGTGCCACAACTGCACGAGCCCGGTGACGGTGAGAATGCCCAGGCACAGCGCGAGAGAACCCATGCCCGCCTGGGTCGCGAACAGCAGCTTGCGACGGTTGAAGTGATCGGCGGCATAACCGGTCAGCGGCAACAGCAGCATTTGCGGGCCGAACTGCAACGACATGACGATACCCACCGAGGTCGCATTGTGATGCGTGAGCTCGGTGAGCACGAGCCAATCCTGCGCCGTGCGTTGCATCCACGTACCGACGTTGGAGACGATCGCGCCGCTCGCCCAGACCCGGTAGTTGAAATTGCTCAGCGAACGGAAAGTGCCGATCACCGGACTGTTCCCACCTGGAGGATTCGCGCGGCGCGCAAGCTGCGGCGCATGTGCAAACTCAGGCTCATGCGTGCGAGCGTTCGAGCAGATCGAGGACTTCCTGGGTGGTGCCGGTTTCGCCGAGGCGCGGGAAGATGCGCGTGATGCTGTTGATGTGAGCGTCCGCATTGCGATCGGTCATGGCGTCGACGACGAGCGTCACGTTCAGGCCGAGTTCGTGTGCATAGCGCGCGGTGGATTCGACGCCGATGCTGGTCGCCACGCCCACGAGCACCACTTGCGTGACGCCTTGCTCGCGCAGGTACGCTTCGAGATCGGTATTCGTGAATGCGCCCCAGGTGCGCTTGGTGACCCGATGATCGGACGGTTGCGCGTTCAGTTCGGGCACCAGATCCGCGAATCCGGCGGGGAAGTCGCCCGTGTTGCGCACCTCCTGCGTGCGGCCCGGTGCGCCGCCGGTCACGTTGACGAGCACCACGGGGAGGCCGTGGCGGCGAAACGCCTCCGCGAGAACGGCCGAGCGCTCGACGACTTCGCCGGTGGAATGCGCGGTGGGCAGCGCGACAATGCCTTGCTGCAAATCGACGACGATGAGTGCGGTCTTTGCGTCGAGTGTGGTGAGTGCCATGAAGTACTCCTGGAGTTACGAGTCGATGAGGCGTTTGAGCAGTTCGACGCCGATAACGAGCTGTTTTTGCTCGGCCGCCGAGAAGCGCGTCTGAATGGTGCGAAACAGCCAGTCTTCGCGTGCCGCGCGGCTTGCCTTCACCTTCTTGCGAAAGGCGGGCGTGAGGGAGAGAACCGTTTGCCGGCCGTCGTTCGGATCGGGAGTGCCGCTCACCAGCCCGGCGGCTCTCAGCGCCGAAAGCGTCTCGCCCATGGACTGCGGACGCATGCCATGAGCACGCGCGAGCGCAGTGACCGTTGCCGGACCTTCACGCTCCAGCAAGCCGAGAACCTGCACCTGCGAAGGCGTGAAATCGCCTACGTGCGACTCCTCGCGCAAACGGCGGCGCAGTTTGCCGACCAGCACGCGCAAGTCTTCCGCCACGATATGCAAGGCGTCAGGATCCACCGGTGCATCTTGCTTGGTCATGTCTGGATAACTATGAAGGCTACCTACGAAGGCTACCTTCGTATCAGGTTGACGTCAAGTTGGGGAAGGCGTGATGCCAACGGTTCGGGACGAGGCGAAACGTACCGTCGCCGCCGTATCAATCGAGCATGTAAGCGGCACCATGGTCAGGGTTTTCCCGGAAGATCGCGGGTATGGCGTCATCCGTAATCAAATGTCAGTAGAATGCGGCCCAGCCGATCTTTGACGATTTAAGGCCGGGTTCGCGCATGATCACATTAGACCGGCAGCCATCGGTTAGCGGCAGGTCTAAGCGTGATGCGTTCCCCACAATCAGCGTGGCTGCTATCCTGAGGGACAGGCTTGCCATACTCGCTCACGAACAGCCGTTTCGCACGCTTATGGCCCCGCAGTTCCATTCCGCCTGGCCTTCCTGGCCTCTGGCGACCTGCCGATCCGCCCGCCATGGAAAATAGCCAACGCGCTTCCGCTACAGCGCCCCGCGACGCCGGCTTCTTGCCGGTGCTCGCCGCCTTGATCGCGCTTGCCGTGTTTCTGATCGATGCGCTGACACCGCTCGACGTCGCAGTCGCCGTGTTTTACGTAATAGTGGTGCTGCTGGTTGCTTCAAGCGGCAACCGCTCGTTCACGATCGCCGCCGCGTGGGGATGTGTGGCGCTGACGTTGCTCGGGTTTCTGATTTCCCACGCCGAGTCCTGGCCGGGCGGCGCGGTTGCGCGCTGTGTGGTGAGCCTGCTGGCGATCGCCACCACGTCGGTTCTGGCATTGAGAAACCAGGCCGCGACGACGATGTTGCAGGAGCAGGTCGAACTGCTCAATCTCACGCACGACGCGATCATCGTCCATGACATGAACGACCGGATCACGTTCTGGAATCACGGGGCGCAGGCGCTGTACGGCTGGAGTGCGCAACAGGCGCTCGGCCAGTCGATCGACGACCTGACGCAGACATCGTTTCCTGTCCCGTACGATGAAGTTCGCGGCGAACTGCTGCGCACGAATTACTGGCACGGAGAGTTGCGGCGCGTACGGCACGACGGCAGCGCCGTCGTGATTTCGAGCCGCGCGGCCTTGTGGCGCGATGCAAAGGGCGACCCTCGGGCTGTTCTCGTGACCAACAACGACATTACCGCGCGCAAGGAGATGGAAGCCGAACTCGAGCGTCAGCAGCAGGAGTTGCGCGCAACCATCGACGCGATTCCCGGCATGGTCTGGCATTCGTCGAGCGACGGGCGCCTCACGTTTATCAACCGCCGCTGGAACGACATGGGCGTGACGCTCGGAGATGACGTGGACGTCTGGTCGACGGTCGTGCACCCGTCCGATCTGCCGCGGATGCAGCGCGACTGGCAGGCCGCGATCGCGGCGGGTGTCGCGTTCGAAAACGTATCGCGACTCCGCACCAGTGCCGGCGTGTACCGCTGGATGCACATCGGGGCCGAACCGTTGCGCGACGCCGGGGGCGCGATTCGCCGCTGGTACGGCGTGAATACCGACATCGAGGAGCGCAAGCAGGCGGAGCAGGCGCTCGAGCGCAGCGAGGCGTTCCTGCTCGATGCCCAGCGTTTGAGCCGGACCGGCAGCATGGCCGTACGTTTTCCCGAAGGCATGATGTGGTGGTCCGACGAGTCCTACCGCATTTTCGGATACACGCGGGAGGTCGAGCCGTCGGTCAAGGCTATCCTGGCGCGCACTCATCCCGACGATCTCGCACTCGTTCGTCGGGTCTATGAACGGGCCGCCGCCGGCGAGCCGCAGATCGATGTCGAACACCGGCTCGTGATGCCGGACGGCGGCGTGAAATATCTGCACTGCGTTGCCCACGCGGCAGCGTCGAAGTCTGCCGCCGGCGAGTATGTCGGCGCGCTGATGGATATCACGGATACCCGGCTCGCGCAGGACGCGCTTGCGCGCTCCACCGCCGAACTCGCCCACGTGACGCGGGTTACGATGCTCGGCGAACTGGCCGCGTCGATTGCACACGAGGTGACGCAGCCGATCGCGGCGATCATGACTTGCGGCGGCGCCGCGTTGCGCTGGATGGACCGTGCCCCGCCGGACCTGAACGCAGCGGCGAAGTCGGTCACTCAGATCGTCAGGGACGCGCAGCGCGCGGACGCCGTGATCCAGCGGATCCGTTCAATGGCAAAAAAATGCGACCGTATTCCGGTTAAAGTCGATCTGAACGGGATTGTGGGCGAGACGGTCGAGCTGTTGCGGTACGAACTCGATCGCTACCGCGTTGACGTGCAGATCGACCTTGCGACACCGTCGCCCACTGCGTACTGCGATCGCGTCCAATTGCAGCAGGTCATCATCAACCTTATTATGAACGGCGCGCAGGCCATGACAGAGGTGCCCCAGCCGCGAAGGCTGCGGATTGCCACACGCCGGTTCGACGCAGAACAGGCGCATCTGATCGTGCAGGATTCGGGCACGGGTATCAGCGAGGAAAACGCCAGCCGTCTGTTCGACACGTTCTTTACGACTAAGGCAGGGGGCATCGGCATGGGCTTGTCGATCTGCCGGTCGATCGTCGAGGCGCACGGCGGTCGTATCTGGGCTGAATCGCCGGAAGCGGGCGGCGCGGTAGTGCAGTTCATCCTGCCGGTTGATGAAGGGAGATCTCATGAACAGTCATACGCATGACAACGCCGGTGACGACGAGGAACGCACGATGGTCTATGTCGTGGACGACGACGAGTCGATGCGCGATGCCCTTGGTCTGCTGCTGCAATCGGTCGGACTGGGCGTCGTCACCTTTGCTTCCGCGCACGAATTTCTCTCCTATGAGATGCCGGACGTGCCGAGCTGCCTGATCCTCGATGTTCGTCTCAAAGGACAAAGCGGGTTCGCGGTGCAGGAACAGATCGCCGCGAGCCAACTGGGGCTGCCCATCGTCTTCATGACCGCGCACGGCGACATCGCGATGTCGGTTAAAGCAATGAAGGCCGGTGCCAAGGATTTTCTTGCCAAGCCGTTTCGTGACCAGGACATGCTGGACGCTGTCGCACATGCGCTGGCAGGCGACGCAGAGCGGCGCGATGCCCTCCGGTCCGTGGAGGATCTGCGCCGTTGCTACGAATCGCTGACACCGCGCGAGCGCGAAGTCATGGCGTTTGTCGCGGCCGGGCTGATGAACAAACAGATTGCCGGCGAAATGGGCCTGAGCGAGATCACCGTGAAGATTCACCGCGGCCAGGCAATGCGGAAAATGGCCGCGCGTTCGCTCGCCGACTTCGTGCTGAAGGCGGAAGCGCTGGGCGTCAAGTCGCCACAAAGCACCGCCGCGCCGGCGCGCGGATCGCGTACCTGAACCCAGGGTGCGTGACGAAACGCTGCTGGCGCATCGTTTCCGCAGTCCCGATGGTTATCGGGCCTATACCTGCGTATGAGTGGTCCGCCGCTTCTGCTCAAGAAAGCGCTGCTAGCGCATTCCATTCCACCGATTCGTTCCGGCAAGCTCTGGCGGCCGGCGCCGCCGGTCGCGACCGCAAACCGCCCGCGCACGCCGTGCGCATCGCGCCGATCCCCCTGGCCGTGCCTCTTCGGCTCGCGGCGAAGAACTAAACCTGGAGATGGGTTGATCCAACCATTGGTCACTACGGGCAACCGTATGTAGGGCTGGTTCGACGATTTTCCGTGCGATACCTTGGAGTCATCGCGGCGCCCTGTAACCGGGCACTGCCTCACCACTCCGCTGGATGACCCCGATCATGATCAGCTCGTCGACTTTGCATCCCGAACCCGCTGCGGATGTTATCCCGGATGTCATCCAGCAGACGAGGCGGATCAACCCGATCGGCATGGAGCCTCAATGGCGCGCTCCGCACGAGGAACCCGCGGGTGGACGCCAGCGGAGCCCTATTCTCGTGTCGCGCTGGACCCGCACCGATATTCGGTCGCTGGAGGTCAGCAACCCGGGTAGCGCCGCGCACCACTGCATCGCGATGAACCTCAAGTGCACGTCGCTCTCCTTTGCTCATGCCGGCAGGATGCTCGTTCACGGACGGGTGACCGCGGGAGCCGTACAGATCACGGCACCGGAGGTGCCGTGCAGCGCCGTGTTCGAATCGCCCGGCGACGTGCTGCACCTGTTCGTTGCGCAGCCGGTGCTGGGCGAATGCTTCGAAGACATGTTCGGCCGCCCGCATGCGGGCGACATTCGTATCGACGATCCCAGGCTCGCGCACGATCCCGCGCTCGAACGTCTTGGCCAGGCACTTGCCGTGTCGCAATCGGACGACGCCGCGCTCGGCAAGGTCTTTACCGACAGCGTCAGTCTCGCGATCGTTTCGCGCGTGATCGCGCGGCACTTTACGGCTGGGCAACGGCAGAGCCGTGAAGCGAATGCACTACCGTCCTGGCGCCTCACGCGCGCGATCGAATACGTGGACGCGCATCTGTCCGAACCGATCGGGCTCGAGGACATTGCCAACAGCACGGGTTTGACCCGCATGCATTTCGCGTCGCAGTTCCGCCGGGCCACCGGCATGCGCCCGCACGAATACCTGTTGCGCCGGCGAATCGAACACGCGCAGCACCTTCTGCTTACGTCGAAACATAACGTGCTCGACGTTGCCCTGAGCTGCGGTTTCCTAACCCAGGCTCACTTTACGACGGTCTTCAAGCGCCTGGTTGGAGAGACGCCTCATTGCTGGCGAATGAAGGCGAACGTCGATCGGTAAGCAGATTCATGCGTCTCTGAAAGTGAGCGGAATATGCCTGCGGCGGCCGAAGGCGGCGCACGGTGGTTGTATCCGCAACGTGCAGTGAGAGCTTCTCGCTGATCAACCGGACTATCTGAAAGAGGAGTGCGACCATGTTGGCGGAAACGAATTTTACCGATCCGTGGATACAGACCCTTGATTTGCTCGCCGAGTTGTCCGGAGACAAAGCCTCCAGGATCAAGGAAGCGGCTTTGGCGGACGCACGCAACGCACGCGAGGGTTGCCGCTTGCTGCTCAGGACGCAACGCTTTGGCGCACAGGTGCGCGTGATCGACCGCCCGACGCCTTCGACCGCGACCATTGAATGGCGTGATTCGACGCACTGTTGCTATGGCGATCAGGTTTGGCACGCGAGCCGCGCACGTGTGGCAGGTGTCTGTGCAATGAGCGGCCGTGCAATACGGCCGGGGGATGCGATATACAAGCCGCGCCCGTGCCGGCCAGCGCCGCTAAACCTGGGTGCGATGATTCTTGGCGTCGTGCTCGATGATGCTTTTACGCCTGACCGGTAGTTGGCTTGCGGCACTCACGTTACTGTATTCACGCTGGCGCGGCTGCCTGACATACGCTTGGCCATCCGGTCGTATGGGGAAGTCATACCTAAGTGTGATACCCGAATGAAGGCCCGTATTGCGGGCCTTCCGAAGTCCGCCAAAGGTGGTCTTCAACCGCGAGAATGTCAGCGGGGCGAGCGCGGCGGCGGGCACTGCATCCCTATAGATGATGGTTTCGCGGCAAATTCCCGGCTAGTATGGTTCTTGCCTGCTACGGATCCATTTCTGTTCCGGTGGATGCGTCAGGCGCGATGAGCTTCATAAGGCAGTAAATATCGCGCCGGATATTCTTTTCTGTTACTACGTCGGCGCATCTGGAGTATTGGCAGCTATGAGCTTTGTTTGTATCGTCGACGATGACGCCTCTGTACGAAACGGTGTCGGTGACCTTCTCAACGCAGTGGGTTACACGACCGTGGCATTTTCATCGGGAGAGGAATTCCTCGCCTCGTCGGCAGTCGACGAGGCATTGTGTGTTTTGCTCGACCTCAAGATGCAAGGCATGCAAGGCCTCGATGTGCAACGCCAGCTCAATGCGGAACACAGGAGCATTCCCATTGTGCTCATGTCGGCGCATGGCGACGAAGACACGGTTCGGTGGGGAATCCAGCACGGGGCAGTCGCGTTTTTACGCAAACCGTTTGCGGAAGATGTGCTGCTCGATTCGATAGTGCTTGCCATCGGTCGGAAGGGTGGGGCGAATTGAGGGGGCAGGGGATTTCACACACCGGCCTCCGATAGCGTATCGGGCGCTCGTCCTATCATGAACTCTCATGAAAACGCGGCGCTTTAGCGCCGCGTTGTTCCATCATTCGACCGCGGTTCGCGCGGCGCTCATTCAGCTTACGCTTCTTTCCAGCCGCGACCGCACGCGAGCACGCTACTGCTGCGCATGCGTCGCGGCATCTTCGATGACAGCCGCAACTTCTTTCGGACGGGATTCGTAAACCGAATGGCTCGCGCCGGGAATCACGGTGGTGTGGCTATGCGCGCGCGCGTAGTACCAGCGCTCCAGGTCCGGGTTGATGATTTTGTCATTAGCGGCGACGATGCCCCAGCTTGGCTTCGTGGTCCATGCGGCAACGGTCATCGGCGTCGAAAAGACTTTCGCGGCCGTCAGGATCTGCGAATGCGACTCGAATTGGGCTTGCTTGAGCGGCAGATCAGCAGCGAAGTCTTTCGGGAAATCCACCGGGTTCAGATATGTGTAGCCGTCGTCGGTCTTCCTGATTGCGCCCGGCTGCTTCGACGTGTAACTGGGCATGCCTTTGCCCAGCGTGCCTTCATCTTCTCCGACGGCCGGAGCATGCGCCGCGACGTACACGAGCCCTACGACATTCGGATGCACACCGGCTTCCGTGATGATCGAACCGCCATAGCTGTGCGCCACCAGGATCGTCGGACCGTTTTGCAGGTCGAGAACACGTTTGGTCGCGGCCACGTCGTCTTCGAGTGAGGTCAGCGGCTCCTGCACGAGGCTGACGTGGTAGCCGTCTTTGGTCAGGATGTCATAGACCGGTTTCCAACCGGACCCGTCCACCCATGCACCATGCACCAGTACAATATTTTTGACGGGGGTGCTTTGGGGCTGGGCATCCTGCGCCAGCGCGCCGGTCGACGCAAGAAGACAAGCTGACATTGACAAGGCCGACACGACGAAAGGCATAAATCTCATGTGAAACTCCGGTATTCGGTAAAGAGAGAGAAGATGTTGGTGGAATGAGGTTGCGAGAAGGACTTCGGAATGAAGCGGGGTTCCGTGCAGGACAGTGACGGCACGGAACCCGAAATGCTTCGCTTAGCTACCGAAGTAGAGGTTGCAGAAGCTGACGGGACCGACGCAGGTCGAATGCATCGCCGTTCTCGCCGGTGCGCCTGACGACGAGGTGCCGTGCTGCGCCACGCCGCCGTACGCTTGCGTAGCCTGTTGCTGGTTGTCCTGGGCAGCGATTTTTGCTTCGGCAGCCTGAATATCGGCCGGGTAGTCGATGTCGTTGGCTTGCGATGGATCGTAGCCGGCCTTTTCGACCTTGACGAGATCGGCACGAACTTCTGCGCGCGTCACGGGACCATTCGATTGTGCGAAGCTGATAGCCGGAGCGGCCAACGTACCGGCGGCAAGGGCGAGACAAACGAGAACCTTCTTCATGATTGATACTCCTTCGATTGAGTGTAATGACTTGACGGGCAATGGATACGGCTCGACCGCGAGGCGGCGATGCCAAGTGCGCCCATAGCTGCACGGCGCACTGCATTGCTTTGCTGCCGACCGTGTATTACCAGTATCGAGGAGGCGGGTTCGGGCCGTTTCCCGGATCAAACGAAGGTTTCCGGAATGCACGACGGCGCTCTGACGGTGTCAATAGCGGGGCGCGTCGTTGAGAACAACCATCAGCACAAACTGACGAAACGCCCCATGCAATACGCTCCAGCCATCACTTTCCGGTTTGCCGAGCCGCACGACGCGAACGCGATCCGCACGATCGAATTCGAAGCGGGCCAGCGTTTTGTCAGCGTCGGCATGGCGGGAATTGCTGATGCGCCGCCGATGGAACCGGAACTCGTCGCCCGCAAGATAACGGCGCGGGAGATCATCGTTGCCGTAGATACTGACGGAAAGTGCGCTGGCTTCGTGATGTTCGAGCAGCAACCCGCGCGCCTCTACGTGCAGGAGCTCGATGTGCTCACGTCGCACGCCGGGCGGCGTATCGGCGCGGCGCTCATCGAGCAGGTCGCACACCTTGCCCGCGCGCGACGACTCACGCAACTCATCCTGTCGACGTTTCGCGAGGTGCCCTGGAATGCGCCGTACTATCGGCGGATCGGGTTTCGCGATATCGAAGAAGCCGAACTCGACGCGACGTTGCTGGCGCGGCGCGATGCGCATATTGCGCGAGGACTCGATGAATCGAAGCGCGTTTTCATGCGGCGCGATCTGGCATGATGGGTGAGATGTGAGGTGTCCACACTATGTCCAGGCGTAAAAAAACGCGGCAGGTGTGATCGGAACGAATCATTCCTGTCACATCTGCCGCGCGGTTTTTTTCAGCGCACTGCCATGCATTGGCCGCTTTATCCCGCAGCCTAACCTCCGCCGGCTCTCCGCATGGCTTGGCTTTTTTCAGCCTGTTTCGACGCTTACTCCACGCGCTTATTCCACAGTTTCCAGCGTCGGATAATCCACATAGCCGGTTTCACCGCGTGCGTAATAGGTTGCCGGGTTCGGCTTGTTCAACGGCGCATTCGTGGCGAAGCGGCGTACCAGATCCGGATTCGCAATGAACAGCTGACCCCAGGCCACCGCATCTGCGTCACCCGCGTCGAGCACCTGTTGCGCGGTTTCCGTGGTGAACTTTTCGTTGGCGATGTACGGGCCGCCGAATGCTTTCTTCAGTTGCGGGCCGAGACGGTCGTCGCCGAGCGCTTCACGTGCGGCAATGAATGCGATCTTGCGCTTGCCGAGCTCGCGAGCCACATAACTGAAGGTGCCGGCCGGATCGGAATCGCCCATGGTGTGCGCGTCGCGGCGCGGCGCGAGGTGTACGCCGACACGGTTCGCGCCCCACACGTCGATGCAGGCGTCGGTGACTTCGAGCAGCAGACGGGCGCGGTTTTCGATCGGGCCGCCGTAGGCGTCGGTACGTTTGTTGGTGCTGTCCTGCAGGAACTGGTCGAGCAGATAGCCGTTGGCGCCGTGCACTTCGACGCCGTCGAAGCCTGCTGCCTTGGCGTTTTCCGCGCCTTTGCGGAATGCTTCGACCACGCCGGCGATTTCATCGAGTTCCAGTGCGCGCGGCGTCACATAGGCACGCTCCGGACGCACCAGGCTCACGTGGCCTTGTGCGGCGATCGCGCTCGGCGCGACCGGCAGTTCGCCGTTCAGGAACAGCGGGTCGGAAATACGGCCCACGTGCCACAGTTGCAGAAAAATCCTGCCGCCGGCCGCATGCACGGCGCTCGTCACGAGCTTCCAGCCTTCAACCTGCTCCTGCGACCAGATGCCCGGCGTGTCGGCATAGCCCACGCCTTGCGGCGTCACCGAGGTCGCCTCGCTGATGATCAGCCCGGCCGTTGCGCGTTCAGCGTAGTACTTCGCCATCAGCGCGTTCGGCACACGGATTTCTCCGGCGCGCTGGCGTGTGAGCGGCGCCATGACGATGCGGTTCGGCAGCGTGATGTCACCAATTTGCAGCGGATCGAAAAGAGTCGGCATAAGAGTTCACCTTTGACGGCGGGCGCGCGGCCCGAGCCTGAAAAAAGACTGCATGATGAAAGAAGCGCGGCGATGCGGATCAAGCGCCTAGAGCCTGGTATTCATGTGCTCGAGGAACGCCTGGATGACCGGCTCATTGCGTTTGAAAAACACCCATTGACCGACCCGCTTCGACGTGACGAGCCCCGCGCGCTGCAAAGCCGCAAGGTGCGCCGACACGGTTGACTGCGACAGGCCGCAGTGCGCATCGATCCGGCCCGCGCACACACCGTGATCGAGCGGCAGCTCCTGGTCGGCGAAATGCGCGTACGGCTCGCGCAGCCAGCCGAGAATCTCCCGGCGAACCGGGTTGGCAAGCGCTTTGTGAATCGCGTCGATATCGAGCGTCATGGGGTTGGCTTCAAGGTCTTCAACAACAGGCAGGCGTGGCGCCGGTCCGCGCGCTCAAGCCTGCATCGTTACAGGGCGAATTATATATCGTATTTTTACGATATGCGCGAAGGCACTACGGTCTATGAGGGTGATAGATGCAGACGCGCGATTCGAAGCCCCGTCCACCGCCCACGTGCAATCGCGCGGGCCGCGTTCCACTGCACCGCCGTAACAGGGGTTATCTGCCGAGCTTGCTCAGGTAGAGTTGCGCCGCCCGCAGGACGTGCCGTTCCGCGAGCATGGCAGCCAGCGCCGCGTCGCCCGACTGCACTGCGCGCAGAATGGCCGCGTGTTCTTCCCACGTCATGCGTATTTCCTCGTCATTCGAGTTGACGAACAGCATGCGCGTGCGATCGCGCAGCGAACGCATCAGATCGGTGAGCATGGAGTTGGCGCCGGCCGCGTAGAGCAGATCGTGGAAGCGCGCATTGAGGTCGAGCAGCCCGGCGGTTTCGCCCTTGTTCACCCTGGCTTTGCCCTCGTCGAGCACCTGCTCGATTTTTGCGGCCAGCTCCGGCGTGCAGTGCTCCGCGGCGAGGCGGGCGTTCAGGCCTTCCAGCGTGGCGCGGATCTGCACCATTTCGCGCGCGGAAGACGGTTCGAGCGACGCGACCACCGCGCCATGACGCGGCCGCACTTCGACCAGGCCTTCCGCCGCCAGCGCCCGCAGCGCTTCGCGCACCGGCACGCGGGACACGTTCAGGTCTTCGGCAATGCGTCCTTCCACGAGCCGGTCGCCCGGTGCGTAAGCGCCCGACGTGATGGATTCACGGATGCGGACGAGCACGAGTTCAGACAGTTGCTGGTGCTGAATCGGAGCAGATCGCGCCTGCTTGCCTGCGAGGGCCGGCGAATCCGGTTGGCTACTCATTGTTTCTCCATGCACTGGGCGTCGCCGGCGGCGCCAGCGGATAAGGCATTTTAACCCAGGGACGGAACGTTGTAGACAGTACACGTCATACCACTGTCAGGCTGGATGACGCCTCGCGCCATCCGCCGGACGATCCGCGGCGAAAGTCCGCGGCGGATCGATGCCTGTGTGGGCCGCCGAAGTACGGCGCCTCGTCGGCCAACCGGTATCCGACATTGACGGCGACGATGCCCTGATCGGCGACCCAGCGGCACACGTGGTCGTAGATTTCGCCATTCACGCGTCCATCGCTTCGGGCGGTGCGCCGGACGGCTCCACGGCGGAACCGGCCTTCACCATGACACGCTCACGTCGCCCTTGACGAACGTCTGGCACGCCATGCGATAGCCCGCCTCAAGTTCTTCCGCGCTGAGATGGCGTTTTTCTTTGGCTTTTACGGCGTCCGTATTTTCGCGTCCCTGCTCGACCTTGCATTTGCAGGTGCCGCAGAGTCCGCCGCCGCATTTGAACGGAATGCCGCCGTGCTCGCGCAACGACACGCGCAGCAGGTTGCTGTCGGGCGGCGCTTGCACGGTTTTGCCGCCGTTCGTGATGAAAGTGACCTGAATCATGAGGTAAACCTGTTTCAAGAGGCGCTGGCCGGCGCGTCGAGCGGCACGATCTGCGCGTCGGCGTGGCTCGCGCCCGCGAGATCGGACATGGATTGGAAAGCCGCTTCGCGCGTGTCGAAGTGGTCGAAGAATTTGGTCGGCACGAGATTGACGTTGGCGGGCGTGCCTTCGTCGACGATCTTCACGCGCGTCTCGCATTGCAGCGCGGCGATCGTGAAAGTGGCGACGTGGCGACCGTCGTAGCGATAAACGTACGACTCCAGCGGTTGCAGACCGTCAGTGGCTTCGCTGCGGTACTGGCCGGGCTTGCTGGTGAGAATGATGTACATGGGCGATCGTTGAAGTCAGGCGGGTGACGTGCCGTCAGGCGGCGTGTCGTTCTGGGCGAGTTCGATGTCGTGATCGATCCACAACTGGCAGGCGAGGCGATAGCCTTGCGTCAAACGTTCGCCCAGTTGCTTGCGCTCCTTCCAGTTCGGTTCCGGCAGATACTCGCCGCCGCTGATAACGACGCACGCGCACTGCGAGCATTTGCCCATGCCGCACTCGTAACGCAGGTGCGGATAGGGAAACTGCCGGATGCCGGCGCGCACCACCAGATTGGTGTTGTCCTTGACCGAGTCGCGGTACGTCTCGCCGTTCTTGTGAAAGACCACGTTGGGCATTGCTTTCTCCTTGCCCGCGCTACCGCTGTAAGGCGATAGGCGAGGCTTACACATAAAAAGTACATCGTATACAATTAAACCGGCAATCGATGCCTTCGGATCGACAGGTCGCCGCGGTTCGGCCCGCTGGAAGGACGGTCAAACTGCTCAAGGAAGTGACCTACCATCGGCGAACTATCCAAAATAGTATACCGTATACTTTAACTCAGGCGTCAAGTTGCCAGTTTCCACGGGCGTCGTCCAACGGTCGCGGCGGCCGGCGTCCCTTTCATTCTTTCAGGAGTGGTTTCCGATGATTCATCTCACCGACCAGCAGATCGACGCACTGATCGGCTTTGACGAAGCGATCCCCGCGCTCGACACCGCGTTCCGCGCGTTCGCGCGCGGCGACGCCGCGGTGCAGCGGCGCGTGCGCACCGAGGCCGGCGGCGTGAAGCTGTCCACGCTCGGCGCCGTCGTGCCGGAACTAGGCGTGGCGGGCGCCAAGGTGTATTCGACCATTGCGGGGCGCTTCAACTTTTCGATCATCCTTTTTTCCACCGACGACGGCCGGCCGCTCGCTACGCTCGAAGCGAACGCGATCACCCGTTTGCGCACGGCGGCGACGACAGTGCTGGCGCTGCGGGCGCTGGCTAAACCTGGCGCGCGCTCCGTTGCGTTGTTCGGCACCGGCGTGCAAGGGCGCGCCCACGCCCATGCGCTTGCGGCGTTCACGTCGCTCGGAGACTTCCGGATCGTCGGACTGGAGGGAACGGCTGAACTTGCCGCCGAACTGAATCGCACTTATGCGCAGCGCGGCGTCGAAGCGCGTCCCGCCAGCGCGGAGGATGCCCTTGACGGCGCGGACGTCGTCGTCACGGCAACCCGTGCGACCGGCGCGCTGTTCGACGGCCATCTGCTGTCGCCCGGCGCGACGATCGCGGCGATCGGATCGAGTCTGCCGCACGCGCGCGAGCTCGACGATACGACGGTGTCACGCGCGTCGCGGATCGTGGTGGAGTTGCGCGAGCAGGCGCGCGAGGAAGCGGGCGATCTGGTGCAGAGCGCGGCGGGCACGTTCGCCTGGGACGATGTGCTGGAACTGGGCGCGGTGCTCGAAGGCTTCGCCGTGGGCCGCCGCGACGACAGCGACATCGTGCTGTACAAGGCGGTCGGCATCGGCTTGCAGGACGTCGCACTGGCCGCGCTGGCCTACGCGCGCGCGACCGCCCGGAGCGCCGCACCGGGCGTTGCTTCAACGTTGGCGTGACACCTATGAACGTCTCCCGTGAGCTGGCCGTCCCGGCCGTTTCCGGCGCGCCGCGCACGTTCCGGCAGTCGCTGCTCGCCATGCTCGGGCTGTCCACGGTCGTGATGATGGTCGCCATCGACCAGACCGTGGTCGGCACCGCGCTGCCGACCATCGTCGCCGAACTGGATGGTTTTGATCTGTACGCGTGGGTTGCGACAGCCTATCTGCTGACTTCGGTCATCACCGTGCCGATCTTCGGACGGCTGGGCGATCGGCTTGGCCGCAAGCCGCTGGTCGTCACGGCGATCGTGCTGTTCACGCTGGCCTCCGTGCTGTGCGGCGTGGCCGGCAGCATGACGCAGCTCGTGGTGTTTCGCGCGTTGCAAGGCATTGGCGGCGGCATGCTGGTCGGCACCTGCTTTGCGTCGATTCCCGATCTGTTTCCCGATCCGGTGGTGCGCCTGCGCTGGCAGGTTCTGTTCTCGAGCGCATTCGGGGTGGCCAATGCGCTCGGGCCGTCGCTCGGCGGTTTTCTGAGTCAGCACTATGGCTGGCGCTCGGCGTTTCTCGTCAATCTGCCGGTGGGACTGGCGAGCCTGCTGCTGGTGAGCCGCTATCTGCCGCGCATCGTGCCGCCGCGCGGCGCGGCGCTCCGACCCGACTGGCGCGGTGCGCTGCTGATCGCGATTTCGCTGGGCGCCTCGCAGATGCTGGTCGAGTCGTTATCGGACGGTGCATCGCTGTGGCGCATCGCGTTACTCGCGGCAGTCGCGGCGGGCGCGGTCGTGCTGCTTCTGCGCGAGGAAGCGCGCGCCGCGGATCCGGTTTTGCCTCTGCCCCTGCTGCGCGGGCGCGCGATCGGCACCTTGCTCGGTCTGTCCGCGTTGCTGGGCGTCGCCATGTTCGCACTGCTGTTCTACGTGCCGTTGCTGCTGCAAGGCGGCCTCGGGATGTCGGCCAGCGCGGCGGGTGTCTCGATCACGCCGTTCGTCACGTTCATCACCGTGGGTACGATCGCCAATACGCGGATCGTCACCCGGCTCAAGCGGCCGAACGTCATGCTGTATGCCGGCTTTGCGCTGCTCGGCGCGGCATGTGCGGGGCTTTACGCCACCGGCGACCGCCACGGCGCCGGCTTCATCGTATCGATGCTGGCGGCCGGCCTCGGTATCGGCTTCGTGATGCCGAATCTCACTGTGTTCGCGCAGCAGGTAGCGGGCAAGACGCATCTGGGCATTGCCACGGCGATGATCCAGTCGGCGCGCATGGTGGGCGGCATGCTTGGCACGGCGATCGCGGGCAGCGTCGTGCGCGCGCTGTATCGCGCTGACGCGGCGCCGCTGCTCGATGCTGCGTCGCCGGGCGCGCGCGAAGCATGGGGCGCGGCGCTGCTCGATCCGCAGTCGCTGCTCGATCCGGCACAGGGCGCGGCCATCGTCGCGCATGCACACGCGGCCGGCGTCGCCGCCGGGCCGCTCATGCTTGCCGCACGCCATGCGCTCGCTGCATCGGTCGAACATGCATTCATCGTGATTGCGGGATTGATGGTCGTGGCGTGCGTGGTTGTCGCGCGCTTGCCGCTGATCGAACTGGTTGCCAGAGGAGAGAAGGGCGCCGGCAACGGACGTGCCGGTCAAGGCGGATGAATTGCCGGTGCGGCGCGCTCCGCTGAAACCGGCGCGCGCCGCCGCCCGTCAACCTTGTTGCGCCTGCCGCCGCATGAGCAGGTGGCCAAGAAGCGGCACCAGCACGGCGACCGCCACGCTGACCAGAAATCCCGCATCGATGCCGAACTGCGCGACCGCCGTGCCGCCGCCAATCTGCTGCAACGCGTTATCGACGTGGCGATCGGCCTGCACCATGTCGCCCGCGACCCAGCCGAGCAGCGCCGCGCCCACGTAGGTCAGCGCAGGCACACGCTGCAGAAGCACGATCATCGCGTTGCTGCCGAAAGCGATGACAGGTGCGCCGACCGCGAGACCCACGAACACATAGAACAGCCGCGATGCTTCCGGCAGCGTTTGCGCGATGGCTGCCGTGGCGAGCGCGTTGTCGAGACTCATCGCGAAGTCGGCGCAGACGATCGTGAGAACCGCGCGCCACAGCGCCGAGGCGGCGTGCGTGGTCTCCTCGTCGTCCTGATGCCGGAGCATCTGCACGCCGATCCATACCAGCAGCGCGGCGGCGATCACGTGCATGTACGGCACGGCGAGCACCGCGCCGATCACGCCGATCAGCAGCAGCCGCAGCACGATGCCGAGGACCGTGCCGAGCATGATGCCGATGCGCCGCTGGCGCGGCGCCAGCGAGCGGCAGGCCATTGCGATGGCGATTGCGTTGTCGCCGCCTAGCAGCACATTGAAGAACACGATTTGCAGAACGGCCCAGCCGTCGTGAGCGAGCGGGGCCGGCAAGCCGGGGAACGTCATCGGAAAAGTGTTCCTTCAACTGATCGCAATCGCGACGACAGTGGCCGCGATCAGGCCGCAAACGACCGGCAGGAAAAGCGCGCGCACGGCTTCGAGCACGGGAACCCGGGCGAAACCGGTCACCGCGATCAGCGAGGACCACGCGATGAGCGTGCCGCCACCCGTCCACACCGCGCCCATCTGGCCGATCGCCGCGAGCGTGGCCGGGGGCATGTGCGCCATCGGCGCGAGCGCGCCTGCGAGCGAACCCGTGAGCGGCAGTCCCGCGAAACCCGAACCGTCGATGCCGGTCACCATGCCGGTCAGCAATACCCCGAACGACACGAACACCGGGCTTTGCGGAATGAACTGGCTGCATGCCTGGACCAGTTCGAACAGCAGCGAGGGCACATGCTGGCCCGGCGCAATGCCGAGAATCGTGCCCGCCGTGCTGCTGTCGCCCACGAAAAAGAAGCCCGCGATCGGCAGCACTGCGCCCATCGCCTTGAAGGCGAACACGAGGCCGTCGATGATGTGTTCCGCCGTGCGGTCGAGAAAGCCGCGGCGTCCGTTCGACAGCGTGGTCAGCATCATCAGGATCGCGGCCATGCCGCCGATCAGCGCGGCTGCGTCGCCGCCGCGGATCGCGTCCGCGCCGATGATCTGCGGACGGGTCATGACGACCACCACGGCGAGAAACGCGAGCGGCGTGACGATCGAGAAGATTTTGGACCACATTTCCTGGCGCGACATCGCAGCGCCGCTCATCATGCCGGGCATGGCCAGCGCCGCGCCACCGCCTGCCGATGCGAGCGCCGGTTGCGGCTCGTTCAGGAGTCCGCCGCTCGTGCTGCGAGCCAGTTCGGCCTTGGCGAAGCTGCCCTGGTGCAGTTGCGCCTCGGTCTCTGCCGCGCCCGGTTCGCCTTGCGCTTCCCATGCGATCAGATTGGCCGTGCCGGGCTTGCGCACGCTGCGCCGCACGGTCAGGAACCACGTCATGCCGAGTGCCACCACGCCCGCCACGACCGAAAGCAGAAAGGCCATGTTGGCGACAGCCAGCATATCGGTGCCGGCGGCCTTCGCGCTGATGCCGGGCGCGACCTTGATCACGTAATCCGACGAAAGCGCCATGCCCTGGCCGGCAATCGCGATGGCGGCCGCCGCGCCGAGCGGCGAGAGGCCCGCGTAGATCGCGGCGGGAATCAGGATGGCGCCGACCAGCGGCACGGCCGGCGTCGGCCAGAAGAACAGCGAGATCAGGTAGGTGATCAACGCGAGGATAAAGAACGCCACGTGACCATTGACCATGATCCGCTTGAACGGACGGACCATGCGCACGTCGGCGCCGATTTCGCGCAGGCCGTTGAGCAGCGCGGTCATCAGCGCGATCACGAGAAAAATGTTGAACAGTTCGTGCGCGGCCGTCAGGCTGCCCATGAAAATGGCCTGCAGGCCCGTCAGCAGTTTGCCCGACGAGGCGACGGCCACCGCGAAGGTAGCAAGAATCGCGGGGACGACGACATTGGCCCGGAAAATCATTGTCGCGATGATGGCAACCACACCTATCAAATAACAGTAATGGGCCGGCGTAAGTGACGAAAGGAGGTGCATGGGGGGGAACCTCAGTGTGTAAGAGGGATAAGAGTGGTTGTTTCGGTATACTATGTGCAGCTTGATGCGTGTCAAAAAAGCAGGACGTCTTTTTTCGTGGTGCGGAACGGAAAATCATCCGGAATCGGCCGGTAATCGATTTGGATGACTAAATGAATCTGTCCCTGCTTGCTGCCGTTTTCGTGTTTTTCGTGTTGTTATGCCGGCGCGCTACGACAACCCGGCACCGGCCGCCATGCCCGGCGGCCGGTGCCGTTCAGGCCTGCACGTCCGACGTGGCCTGCTGGAACGTGAAGCCGTCGGCGTAGAAATAACGGGCGCTGACGCCGAGTTCGGCGAACGCGCGCTTGGCCGAGGCGATCATGTCGGGCGAACCGCACGCATAGACCGCGTGCTCGGACAGGTCGGGAAACTGCGCACTGACCGCCTGTTGTACGTACCCTCTCGCGCCGGTCCACGAAGCACCCGCTCGCGACAACACCGGCGTGTAGTCGAAATCGTCGTGCTGCGCGGCGAGCGCCGCGAGCGTGTCATGCAGATACAGGTCTTGTGGCGTGCGTCCGCCCCAGAACAGTGCAATCGGCGGACGGTCCGCATCCGCGAGCAGTTCGCCCAGCATCGCGTAGAGCGGTGCGATGCCGGTGCCGGTCGCGATCATCACGATCGGGCGGTAGTCCTCTTCGTGATAGCCGAAGCCGCCGAGCGGCAATTCCACGTCGAGCGTGTCGCCTACCGCGAGCGTTGCGAGGCGCCCGTCGGTGAAATAGCCGCCTTCGATCCTGCGAATGTGGAACGCGACCGTCGCCTCGTTCGGAGACGAGGCCATCGAAAAGCTGCGCACTCCAGCTTCGCCGAGATGCACATGCATGTATTGCCCCGGCCGGAAAGCGATGCGCTCCTGTCCGTCGATGGCAAGCGTGAGCTTGACCACGCGGTCGGCGGCGTGTTCGAGCGCAACGACCGACGCGCTGTGCCTCGCCGCCGGCACCGGCGAGGCGAGCGGCCGGTCCGTGCTGACGACGAGCGCCGAGGCGGCGCGTGCCTGGCACGCCAACGCATAGCCTTCTGCCGTCTCCTGTTCGGAGAGTCCCGGCGGCATCTCGTCGTAGCGCACGGCGCCGCTCAGCAGCTTGACGCGGCAGGTGCCGCACGCGCCGAAACAGCATTCGGAAGGCAACATCACACCGGCGCGCACGGCGGCGTCGAGCACGGTCTCGCCGTCGGCGGCGTCGAACGTGCATCCTTCCTCGAGCCAGGTTACCTGATGATTCACGGCTGCACCTCCGCGCCAGTTACAGCTTGATATCGCTTTGAACGAGAACCTCGCGGCCCGACTCGCGCAGCAGGTCGCGCAGCGCGGCGAGACCGGCGAGGCCCGCGGCGGTGTCCTGCTCGCCGTTGCCGCCGCTCAGACCGATGCCGCCTACCACCTCGTTGTCGACCACGATCGGAAAGCCGCCGACGAACACGGCGAACTTGCCGTCAAAGCTCCATTGAATGCCGAAGGCTTCGTTGCCGGGCAGCGCGGGGCCGTTCGGCGCCGTGTTGAACAGATGTGTCGAGCGCTTGTGGCCCGCCGCGGTGAACGCCTTGTTCCATGCGATTTGCGGACCGGTGACGCGGCCGCCGTCCATGCGTTCCATGGCGAGCGGAAAACCGCCTTCGTCCGTGATGCAGATGGTTTCGAGCACACCGATTTCCTGCGACCGGGCAATGGCCGCGGCGATCATGTGACGCGCTTCGGCCAGTTCGAGTTTGAAGAAAGGTTTCATGAGAGGCAAAGACGAATGAGTGGATCCGGTGGCGTCAGACGCCGCGATAGACGGTCTTGGTTTGCAGATAGAACTCGAGGCCGTCCCGCCCCGACTCGCGGAACGTGGCCGTGCTCGAACGCTTCAGTCCGCCGAACGGCGCGTTCACGAGATTGCCGGTAGTGGTGCGGTTGATCTTCACCGTGCCGGCTTCGATGTCGCCGGCGAAGCGTTCCATCAGCGCGGCGTCGCGCGTGACGAGCGCGGCCGAGAGGCCGTATTCGGTGTCGTTGGCCACGGCGATCGCATCGGCGTAATCGGCTACGTCGATCACCGCGATCACGGGGCCGAAAATTTCCTCGCGTGCGATCCGCGCATGGCGCGGTACGTCGACGAACACGGTGGGCTGAACGTAATAGCCGTGCGCGAATTCGCCGTCGGTCAACTGCCCGCCGCCGGCCGCGAGCTTCGCTTCGCCTTTGCCGGTCTCGATGTACGCGAGCACCGTGCGCAACTGGCCGGCCGTGGCAAGCGGGCCAATCTGCGCGTCCGCCGACATGCCGTTGCCGATTTTCAGCGTGAGAGTCTTCTCGACCAGTTGCGCGACGAACGCCGCCTTGGCCTGCGGTGTGACGAGCACGCGGCTCGTGCCGGTGCATGCCTGGCCGCTCAGCGAAAAGCCGCCTTTGATGGTCAGATCGACCGCGAGAGGCACGTCGCTTTCTTCCAGCACGATCAGCGGATTCTTACCGCCGAGCTCCATCTGCGTGCGCGTGGACAGCGAAGCGGCGCGATGGATCTGCTCGCCCGCGGCGGTCGAGCCGGTGAACGAAATGGCGCGGATTGCCGGCGATTCGATGATCGCCGGGCCGACCTCGCCGGCCTTGCCGGTGACGAAGTTCAGGACGCCTCGCGGCAGGCCGGCTTCGACCAATGCTTCAGTGAGGCGCAACCCGGCAAGCGGCGCGTCCGACGACGGCTTGAATACGACCGTATTGCCGCACACGAGCGCGGGCGCGATCTTGCGCGCGGGAATCGAGACCGGGAAATTCCACGGACTGATCACGGTGACGACGCCGAGCGGTTCGCGCAAGGTGTAGACGCTCATCTTCGGGTCGTCGTTCGGGAAGGTCTCGCCGCCGAACGATTGCGCTTCGATCGCGTAGTAGCGCAGCGTCTGCGCCGCGCGCATGAATTCGTCGCGTGCGAGCGTGCGCGGCTTGCCTTCCTCGCGGGTGAGTTCGTCGCCGAAACGCCCGGCGTGCTGTTCGAGGTAGTCGGCCGCTTTCAGCAGATATTGCGCGCGGGCCGTCACCGACAGCTTTTTCCAGCCCGCGAAAGCGGTCGATGCCGCGTTGACGGCGGCTGTCGCGTCCGCTGCGTTCGACGCCTGAAAGCGGCCGACGAGGTCGCGCGTATCGGCGGGATTGAGGTTGTCGAAGGTGAGGCCGGACAGGCTGGCGCACCATTCGCCGTCGATATGATTGGAATAGATGGGAGCGTTCGTCATGACTGTTGCGTCCTGCAATTGGGAAAACCAGCTCATCTGAAGCGATGCGGCCGTTGCGGTCCGGCGGATGGATTCATCCGCCGGTTGCCCACGGCCCGTGGCCCATGAGAATCGTCCGGACGCGGCCCGCGCCCGGACGATCGAACCCGTCAGGCTGCGAGGCCCAGTTCCGGCAGCGGGATTTCCTTTTCCACGTAGTCGTAATAGAGCGCGGTGGTGTAGAGCAGACGCATCTGCGCTCCCACTTCGCAGATCTTCAGGCAACGCTGCTGCAGTTCCGGCGTCGTCGCGTGTTCGAGCACGATCTGGTAGCCGCGCTCGCCGTGGATCTCGTCGGACACGATGTGCAGGTCGAAGAACTCCACTTCCTCGTCCGTGAATTTGTACTTCTCGCGCAGCGTCGGCGTCTGCTTGCGGTAGATCGACGGCACCTGCGATTCGAGACCCACCACCAGCGCGGCAACCGCGACGACCGGGTCTTCACGCATTGCCACCGAATAGCACCAGCCTTGCAGGCCGCGCGTGGTGGGCGACATGTTGTCCGGATCGGTGACGCGGGCGCGCGTTGTGCCGCATGCTTCCGCGAAGCGGATCAGCAGGTCCGTGTGACGGTCGCCGCCGATCTCTTCTTCGTACATGTTGGCGAGCACGAAGTCTTTCGCCTCGGTCATGTGCTCCGGCATGCGGGCGTACAGATAACCCAGGTAGTCCGCGAACGGACCGACGTAGTGGTAATGGTTCTCGGCCCAGCGCGCCAGATGCGCGCGGCTCAGCTTGCCACTCGCCCAGGCGATGCTGAACGGCGCCTGATTGGCGCTTTTGCCTTTGATCGCTTGTTCCAGTGCGCCGCGGAACGCGTCGCGGCTCATCAGTTCGGCCATGAAAAACTCCTTGTTCGTGAAGATGGGACATTGGTCCAAATGCGCGTGGCGCGCATTTCGGTACACTGTATACTGTTTATATCGCGACGCCAACCCTTTGCAAACGGTTCGCGGCTAGAACGCGTGGCGCAGGCCGATGCCGGCCGCAGCCTGATTCTGCGTGTTCGACGCCGAGATGAACTGCGTGACCTGGGCGACCAGGCCGGCGGTCATTGCGTGCTGATAAGTGGCGAACGCGTAGACCTGCGTGCGCTTGGACAGCGCGTATTGCGCGATCGCGTTGTACTGGATGTAGCGGGGATCGCTGCTGGTGGCGTCGACCGTGCCGTCCGTGTAGGTCACGCCAAGGCCGGCGGAGAGCGCTGGACCGAACGAGTACAGGCCGTTCACTTCGTAGTTCATGAAGTGCACGTTCTGCCCTTCGAAGCCCTGCTTGTAGGTCGTGCTGGTAATGTCCGCGCTGGCCTTCAGTCCGCCGAACCGGTACGACGCGCCGCCGCCGACCGTCAGGAAAGAGTGCGCGGCAAGCGCGTAGGCGCCGTCGGCGGAATTGGTGTCTTTCCAGAACGTGCCCGGCGACAGATTGCCCGGCTGCCGCGCATAGGTGGCGCCGAAGCCGACGTAGAGCGGTCCTTGCGCGTAGCTGCCGCCCACGCTCCACATGCTGTTCTCGCCGAAGCTGCCGGCCACGCCGCCAAAGCTGTACATCGCGCTGCCGGTGAAACCGCCGTAGCTGTTCTGGTAGCGCACCGCGTTGTTGACGCGCACGCCGCGGTTGGTCAGATCCATGTCGCCGGGGTGTTCCATGTACACGGACCAGTCGGCGGCGGTGAGTTGCGCCACGTAGTCGACCATCGACTCGTACTGGCGGCCCATCGTCAACTGACCCCAGCGGTCGTTGGCAAGCCCCACGTACGCCTGGCGGCCGAACAGCAGGCCACCCTGACCGAGCGAGCCGTCGGTCACGTCGAAACCGTTCTCGAGCCGGAAGATGGCCTTGGTGCCGCCGCCCAGGTCTTCCGAGCCGAGAAAGCCGACCCGGCTGCCGCGCGTCGTACCGCTGGAAGCGGCGACGGTGCTGCCGCCGCCTTGATTGTTGACATAGCCGAGGGACGTGTCGATCAGGCCGTACAGTGTGACGCTGCCTTGGGCATGGACTGCACCGGCCCAGGCGAGGCAGCCGAGCGTGGCGGCTGTAGAGAGCGATTTCTTCATCGTAGTCAATTATGTAAGGGCCGGCTGCGGGCGCGGCACGAGTTGGGGAGAGAGATGTTTGATGCGGAACAAAGTATGCGGTATACAAAAATATCGGCAACTTTTTTTTCGTGTCTGTTCCGGGGCGGGTAATGAGTCGCTTTCTCTGCCGCCGCTGCGCGCATCACGCCGCATCTTTTACGAGAACCTCGCACTATTTACGCTGCGTTTACGCGGCTTCTCCTACGATCCAGGGCGCGGAAGTCCGTTGTGGGAGGCACCGTCATGGATCTGGTTTACATCATCGCAATCGTTGCGTTCAGCGCCCTGGCCGCCGCTTTCGTAGCAGGCTGCGACAAGCTTCGCCGCGCGCCCGGAGGCCGTCCATGACTACCTGGATGACGTGGCTCGCGGCCGCCTCGACGCTGATTCTGTTCGTCTACCTCGTGTATGCGTTATTGCGCGCGGAGGCACTCGAATGAACTTCAATAACCTGTTTCAGCCCGGCGTTTATATCGTCGTGCTGATCGCGCTCGCGATTCCGCTCGGCCGTTACATGACGGCGGTACTCGACGGCTCGTCGATCGTGGTGCGCCGCATTGGACGCCCGCTCGAAGCGGTGGTCTACAAGCTCGCCGGTGTGAATTCCGAGGCGGAGATGTCGTGGAAGCACTATGCGCTGGCCGTGCTGATGTTCAACACGCTCGGCGTGCTCGCGGTGTATGGCTTCCTGCGCGTACAGCAATGGCTGCCCGCCAATCCGCAGGGCTTCGGCCCGATGACGCCGGACGCCGCATTCAACACGGCGATCAGTTTCGTGACCAACACGAACTGGCAGGACTACACGCCGGAATCCACCGTCAGCTATCTGACGCAGATGGCCGCGCTGACGGTGCAAAACTTCCTGTCGGCGGCAACCGGCATCGCTGTCGTCGTCGCCTTGATCCGCGGCTTTGCCCGCCATACCACGGCGACGATCGGCAACTTCTATGTCGATCTGACGCGCATCACGCTGTATATCCTCGCGCCGCTCGCGACGGTGATCGCGCTGGTGTTCATCAGCCAGGGCGTGATCCAGAACTTCAAATCATACGAAGACGTGCCGACGCTGCAGGTCACGACCTATCAGACGCCGAACACCGACGCCCAGGGTAATCCCGTCAAGGATGCCAAGGGCAATCCGGTCATGGTGGACAACAAGGCCGACAAACAGACCATCGCAATGGGCCCGGTGGCGTCGCAGGAAGCGATCAAGATGCTCGGCACGAACGGCGGCGGTTTCTTCAACGCCAATTCGGCGCATCCCTATGAGAACCCGACACCGTTCGCCAATTTCGTGCAGATGATTGCGATGCTGGTGATTCCGGCTGCGCTGTGCCTGGTGTTTGGCCGGATGGTGGGCGACCAGCGTCAGGGCTATGCGGTACTCGCCGCGATGACGATTGCGTTCGCGGTGGCGTGTTGGGGCGAGATTTCGTCGGAGCAGAGCGGCAACCCGCTGTATGCGACGCTGCACGTCGATCAAAGCGCGTCGGCCACGCAAACCGGCGGCAACATGGAAGGCAAGGAAACCCGCTTCGGCATCGCGCAATCGGGCATCTTCACGGTCGCGACCACGGCGGCTTCGTGCGGCGCCGTGCTCAATACGCATGATTCGCTCACGCCGATGGGCGGCTTCGTTCCGCTCCTGCTGATCGAGCTCGGTGAAGTGATTTTTGGCGGCGTCGGCTCGGGTCTCTACGGCATGCTCGTGTTCGCCTTGCTGGCGGTGTTCGTGGCCGGCCTGATGATCGGGCGAACGCCGGAATACATCGGCAAGAAGATCGAGTCGTACGAGATGAAGATGGTGTCGATCGCTGTGCTGCTGACACCGCTGCTCGTGCTGGTCGGCGCGTCGGTCGGCGTGCTGAGCGCTGCCGGCACAGCGGGTATCGCCAATCCGGGGCCGCACGGTTTCTCCGAGATTCTGTATGCCTACAGTTCGGCGGCCAACAACAACGGCAGCGCGTTTGCCGGGCTGTCCGTGAATACGCCGTTCTACAACTCCACGCTGGCGATCGCCATGTGGTTCGGCCGTTTCGGCTCGATCGTGCCGGTGCTGGCGATCGCCGGATCGCTTGCCGCCAAGAAGCGTATCTCCGCGACCGCCGGCACCTTGCCAACGTACGGGCCGCTGTTCGTCGTGCTGCTGCTCGGCACGGTCGTACTGGTCGGCGCGCTGACCTACGTGCCGGCGCTCGCGCTCGGCCCGGTCGTCGAGCATCTGATCATGGTCGCGGGACATTGACTGAGAGGACAGCATGAGCAACGGACTTCAACCGCCGGTTCATCAGCCCGGCAACATCGGTCAGGCACGCAATGCCGCACGCTCGATGTTCGACCCCGCGATTGCCCGGCCGGCTCTCGTCGATTCGTTCAGGAAGCTCGCACCGCGGCACCAGTTGCGCAACCCGGTGATGTTTTGCGTCTACGTCGGCAGCATTCTGACGACCGTGCTCTGGATCGCCGCGCTCGGCGGCCAGGCCGAGGCGGCCGCCGGGTTCATTCTCGCCATCGCGTTGTGGCTGTGGTTCACGGTGCTGTTCGCCAATTTCGCGGAAGCGCTGGCCGAGGGGCGCTCGAAAGCGCAGGCGGCGTCGCTGCGCGGCGCGAAGCGCGACGTGATGGCGAAGAAGCTGCAGGACACCCACCCCAAGTCGCCGATCCGCGTCACGACGGCGACCGATCTGCGTAAAGGCGACATCGTGCTGGTGGAAAGCGGCGACGTGATCCCGGCGGACGGCGAAGTGATCGAAGGCGTGGCATCGGTCGACGAATCGGCGATCACGGGCGAATCCGCGCCCGTGATCCGCGAGTCGGGCGGCGACTTTTCGTCTGTGACGGGCGGCACGCGCGTGCTGTCGGACTGGATCGTGGTGCGGGTCAGCGTGAATCCCGGCGAGGCGTTTCTCGACCGGATGATCGCGATGGTGGAAGGCGCGAAGCGTCAGAAGACGCCGAATGAAATCGCCCTGACCATTTTGCTGGTCGCGCTGACGCTCGTGCTGCTGTTCGCCACGGCGACGTTGCTGCCGTTCTCGATGTTCTCGGTCGAAGCCGCGAAAGCGGGCCACGTGGTGACGATTACCGCGCTGGTCGCGCTGCTGGTGTGCCTGATCCCGACCACCATCGGCGGCTTGCTGTCGGCGATCGGCGTGGCCGGCATGAGCCGCATGATGCAGGCCAATGTGATCGCCACGTCAGGCCGCGCGGTGGAAGCGGCCGGCGACGTCGACGTGCTGCTGCTCGACAAGACCGGCACTATCACGCTCGGCAACCGTCAGGCGTCGGCTTTCACGCCGGCACCCGGCATTAGCGAGGAAATGCTCGCCGATGCCGCGCAGCTCTCGTCGCTCGCCGACGAAACGCCGGAAGGCCGCAGCATCGTCGTGCTGGCAAAGCAACGCTTCAATATCCGCGAACGCGATATGCACGCGCTGCAGGCCACCTTTCTTGCGTTCAGCGCGCAGTCGCGCATGAGCGGTGTGGATTTGCCCGACCGTCAGATCCGCAAAGGCGCGGCGGATGCGATCAGGAATTACGTCGAAGCGCACGGCGGCCGCTTTCCGCCTGAGTTGACCGCGGCGGTGACGGACATCGCGCGGCGCGGCAGCACGCCGCTCGTGGTCGCGCAGCAAAGCTCGGCCGAGAGCGGGGCGCGCTGCATGGGCGTGATCGAGTTGAAAGACATCGTGAAGGGCGGCATCAAGGAACGTTTCGCCGAACTGCGCAAGATGGGCATCAAGACCATCATGGTGACGGGCGACAACCGGCTGACCGCCGCGGCGATTGCCGCCGAAGCGGGGGTGGACGATTTCCTCGCGGAAGTGACGCCCGAGGCGAAGCTGTCGACGATTCGCACGCACCAGGCCGAAGGGCGCCTCGTGGCGATGACCGGCGACGGCACCAACGACGCCCCGGCGCTCGCCCAGGCCGACGTCGCGGTGGCGATGAACACCGGCACGCAGGCCGCGAAAGAAGCGGGCAACATGGTCGACCTCGATTCGAATCCGACCAAGCTGATCGAGATCGTCGAGATCGGCAAGCAGATGCTGATGACGCGTGGCTCGCTCACCACGTTCTCGATTGCCAACGACGTCGCCAAATATTTCGCCATCATCCCGGCGGCATTTGCGACCACCTATCCGCAACTGCGCGTGCTCGACGTGATGCATCTGAGTTCGCCTTCGTCGGCGATTCTGTCGGCGGTGATTTTCAACGCGCTGATTATCGTGGCGCTGATTCCGCTGGCCCTCAAGGGCGTGAAGTACCGGCCGCTCGGCGCTGCGTCGCTGCTGCGCCGCAATCTGCTGATTTACGGACTCGGCGGAATTCTGCTGCCGTTTCCGTTCATCAAGCTGATCGATATGGTGCTGAACGTGTTCGGCTGGGTTTGACACTAAACAGAGCACATCATGAAAACGCTGATTCGCCCGGTATTCGTCCTTTTCATCCTGATGACCGTGATTACCGGGGTGGTCTATCCCGTCGTCGTGACGGGCCTGGGTCGCGCCGCCTTCGCGGCGCAGGCCAACGGCAGTCTGATCGAGAAGAATGGCAAGCCGGTCGGCTCCGGACTGATCGGCCAGCAGTTCGACGCGCCGTATTATTTCTGGGGACGCCTGTCGGCCACCAGCCCGATGCCGTACAACGCACAGAGTTCGGGTGGTTCGAACCTCGGTCCGACCAACCCCGCGCTCGCCGACGAAATCAAAGGCCGTCTCGATGCATTGAAAGCCGCGGGCAACGACATGTCGCAACCGGTGCCGGTGGATCTGGTGACGTCCTCGGGCAGCGGACTCGACCCGCAGATCAGCCCGGCCGCCGCAGCCTATCAGGCGGCGCGCGTGGCGAAAGCCCGCAGCTTGCCGTTCGATCAGGTGGCCAATCTGATAGCCGCCAATACGTCGGGGCGGCAGTTCGGTATTTTTGGCGAGGCGCGCGTGAACGTGCTGAAGCTCAACCTCGCGCTGGACGATCTCAAGCCCATGCATTGACGTCTCGCGCTCGCGGTCTTTATGAGCGATCCCACCATAACAGTCGTTGTGATCGACGATGACAAAACCATACGCCGTTTCATTCGCACGCACCTCGAAGCGGACGGGATGAGCGTCTTCGATGCGCAAACCGGTGCGCAAGGCCTCGCGCAAGCCGCAACACGGCTCGCGGATCTCGTCATCATCGATCCTGCCTTGACGGATAGAGAGGGCATCGACGTGATCCGGGAGTTGCGCGGCTGGTCTGCGATGCCGGTGATCGTACTGTCGGCGCGTAGCCGCGAGGAAGACAAGGTCGCCGCGCTCGACGCCGGCGCCGACGACTACCTGACCAAACCGTTTGGATTGCCGGAGCTCGGAGCACGGATTCGAGCCCATTTGCGCAGGCAGATTGCTGGCGGGCGGGTCGGTTCGCCGGAGGTCCGTTTCGGGCTGGTGACGGTCGATCTCGCTGAGCGGCGAGTGCTGCGCGACAGCCGTGTCGTTCATCTCAGTCCTACCGAATACCGGCTCCTCGCGGCGCTGGTGCGTCGCCCGGGGCACGTATTGACGCACGAGCAACTGCTCGGCGAAGTATGGGGCCCGTTGCAAATCAATAACCACCACTATCTGCGGATCTACATGGGGCATCTGCGCCACAAGCTCGAACGCGATCCGGCGCGCCCGGAGCACATCGTTACCGAGTCTGGCGTTGGCTACCGACTGGTCGGCGTGCGTTGAATTTCACGGAATATTTATGCGGGCTGCTGCAATCGTTTCGCGCTCTTTACGACGTGATCCGTATAGTGGGGGGCTGCTTTTTTACTGACATGCCATGACACCGACAAGATCCGCCCTGATATTCAGGGGACTGTGCAAGGTCGTCGCCATCGTTTTCGTCACCAATCAGGTGCTCACGACGCTCTTCACTTACGCCGCCCAGCAACTCGACTCCGCGCTGCCACCCGAAGCTATCTGGATCTTCAGCTGTTTGACGTGCGGGTTGATCACGCTATGGCTGCAGTCCGACGCGCGGCGCGCATTCGGCTTCGCGCGCGAGAAGGGCTTTGTGACAACGGGCGGCGAGGGCAAGCAGGATTTGCAGATCGCCGGGGACTGCCCCAGGCGCTGGCTCGTGATCCTGCATATCGAACTGAATCCTGCTGCGATAGGGGCCTGAGCGCATCGCCGTGGTCAACGAAAAGGTCTCGTACTTTTTACACGGCGTTAATACGGCATTAGCTAAGCTCAAGGTACAAACTGACCGATACCCAGGATTTCCCGATGATACGAATGCTGATCCCTGTCCTCGACCATAGCGGTGCCGTCGAGGCCGCGCGCTACGCCGCGTTCATGTTTCTCGAGCGCGGCGTAACGGAGGTCGAACTACTGGAAGTCCTCGAACCGGTTGGCGAAGGGCGGGCGGCAGCCTTCCACTCGCGTGGTTTCCTCGTGCGCCACGAGAAGCAGGTCATGCTGAAGGCGTTGATCGACGCCCGCACGATTCTCGAAGAAGCCGGCGTGCCCTACCGCTGGAAACGGGTTTTCGGCCACCGCACGAAAGCGATTGCCGAGTACGCGGCCACGACCCGGCCCGACGTGATGGTGATCGACGCCAGCCATATGGGTTTCTTTCGCAGGCTGGCCATGCTGGCGTCGCTGGCAAGGCGAACGGTCACGCCGGTGACGATGGTTCACTGAGTCGGATGATCCGGCGAACGCACTGAATCAGACGATACCGCCGAGTTTTCCGCCCGCCCGATTCGCGAGTATGTACTGCAGTTTGTCGAGCGATAACGGCTTGGTGAGGTGATAGTCGAAACCCGCGGCCAGGGCCCGCGACTTGTCGGATTCCGCCGCATAGCCGGTCAGCGCCACGAGCATGACGTCGTCGAGCCCGCTGTCGGCTCTCACCGCATGGGCGACGTCGAAGCCGTCCATATCCGGCATGCCCACGTCGATAATGGCGACTTCGGGCAAATTCTCCCTGATCAGCCGGACCGCTTCGCGCCCGCTGTCGCACATCGTGACCTGATGTCCTTCGAGTTCCATCAGGATACCCAGGGACTGCAACGCGTCCGCATTGTCGTCCACGAGCAGCAGACGTACAGGCCCGAGACCGGCAGACGGCGGAGTCTCGGCCTTTGGCTGCAACTCGTCGCCCGAGCGCAAGATCGGCAACTTCAACGTAACCGACGTGCCTTTGCCGGTTCCTTCGCTGCGCAGGGAAATCGTGCCGTCGTGCAGTTCGACCATTCGCTTGGCGACGGCGAGACCGATTCCCAAGCCGCCCTCGGCCCGGGCATTACCGCGTGCCGACTGGGCGAAGAGGTCGAAGACGCGTGGCTGGATGGAACTGTCGATGCCAATCCCGTTGTCCTTCACCTCGATGACGACTACCTCCTTGCGCTCCGGTTCCTGCCCGTCCCCGGCGACTCTGACGGCGAGTTCGATCGTGCCGCCGATTGGCGTGTACTTCGCGGCATTGGAAAGAAGGTTGCCAAGCACCTGGCTCAGTCTGACGTGATCCGCCCGCACCGGCACTGGCGTCTCGAGGCCGGTCAGCGTGAGCGAATGCCGCCGCGACTGTATGTGATGCTTCACGGCGGTGACGGCATCGAACGCGATCTCGTTGAGCGAAGTATCGCTGTGCTTGATGGCGAGCTTGCCGTGCTTCAACCGCGCGGCGTCGAGCAGGTCGTCGACCAGGGTTCGCAGATGCCGCATCTGCCGCTGCGCGATGGTCAGAACCTCGACCGCCCTCGCGTTGTCCGCGCACAATTGCTTGGCGGCGCCGACCGCGCTGTCGATCGGAGCCATCGGGTTTCGCAGTTCGTGCCCGAGCATGGCGATGAACTCGCTATGCCGGCGCTCGCTTTCCTCGCCCGTGTCCCGGGTATTGACGGTGGTCAGCGCAGCACCCGCGGAGACGGCGAGGTTCGAGAGTAGACGCACGTCTTCGAGATCGAAGCGGCGCGCCGAGGTGTGCGACATTACCCATATCGCGCCCACGAAGCCGTTGTCGGTCGGGATCGGCACGACCAGACCTTCGGCAATCTCCACACCGGGAAACCGCAAGCCGGGAAAGTGGTCTTGCGGCCGAACGAATAATTGCGGTGCTGCAGATTCCAGTGCCAGCCGGCACGGACATTCGTTCCATGCGGTTGTTTTACCTTGCAAGCCGACGCACGAGCCTGCCACCGCCAGCCAGCGAAACTGCCTGTCCGGATCCGCGCCTTCGACGAGACTGATGCCGGAACTGCCCGCATTGCAAAGCGACAGCGCGGCGTCTGCGATTTCCTGCAAAAGCCGTTCGCGCGATCCCGATTGTGCCCGCGCGAGCCTCAGCAGAATGCCGTTTTCAGCGGCATGATCCGCAGGCCTCGCCGGACGCAAGCCGAGTTCGTCCGTGTGGGCGGGTTTGCTATTGCTTTCCATGACATCGAGTCGCGCTGAGAAAGAATGAGGGTGAATTGCTGCAATGAGAGCGGCTGTAGAAAGTCCGTTGGCATGCCGGAAGAGATCTCGCTATAACAGAACCTCGCCGTGTACGGTCTGATGGTTTGCGTGATCGACGCCTTGAAGATTGTACGAGGCTTTAGCGAGGAGTGCGCGTGGGTCCGTATTCAACTCATCGCGGTAGCGGGCGCATAAGCGGCAAAGATTCATTCTTACTGGCAAAAAATGCAAACCCGGTATCCGTTGCCGGTATCTACGCTACGCGGGCCTCGTCGTGGCGGCGCAATCGGTATTGGAACCGTGTGTTGTCCTTGCGGAGCGGGAGACCAACCCGTGGGGCATGGATTTTGCAGAAGGGAACGGGCCAACCTTCTGGAGCCGGTTATGCCTACCAAGTCTGTTGCACCCTCGACAACCGACGAACTCGACACCGTTCCGGACACATCGAGCCCCGCCTATGCAGGTCGTCATCCGGTAACGCAGCTATTCGACAGATTCGCGAGCCTCGTTACGCGGTGGGCCGGTTCGCCCGCGGCGTTCTGTCTTGCCGTGTTGACGGTCATTGCATGGATCGTCACGGGGCCCATTTTTCATTATTCCGACGGATGGCAACTGGTCATCAACACCGGCACCACGATCGTCACTTTTCTGATGGTGTTCCTGATTCAGCAGAGTCAGAACAAGGATAGCGTTGCGTTGCACCTGAAACTCAATGAGCTGCTTTCCTCGCATCGGGCCGCGGACAATCATCTCATCGGCATTGAAGACGCGTCGGAAGAAGAACTGCGCAGGCTGGCGGCGGCTTACCTGCGGCTGTCCACGAAGCCTGACGCCGAGCCTACTTCAGGCATGCCGACTTAAGGCGACACCTGCCGTTGGCCCATCTTCCGAGGGTCGCCAAGCTCGCTGTCGGACCAGCCGCCGCCCAGATCGCCGATCAGCGACGCGGCATCGAGCAGCCGCGTTTGCTGCACGTTCAAGGCCGTCTGCTGAAGATTCAACTGAGTGGCTTGCGCCGTCGCAACGGTCGTGAAGTCGACCGTGCCCGCCTGATATTCATTGCGCGCGATTTCGGTGCCGCGCGTCGCGTCGCGCACCGCGCGCTCCAGAACCTCGGCTTGCTGCGCGAGAATACGCAAGCCGGCGAGGTCGTTCTCCACGCCCTGGAATGCCGTCAGAACCGTGCCGCGATAATTGGCGAGGGCCGCGTCGTAAGAGGCTTTTGCCGCGTCGACCTGCGCGCTGCGCTGCCCGCCGTCGAAAAGCGTCTCGCTCGCCTGGCCGCCCAACGACCAGACATAATTGGCGATGTGCAGCAGGCCCGCCAACGGCGACTGCGTGAAGCCATCCAGCGCCGATAGAGAAATCGTCGGGTAATACGCTGCGACGGCCACGCCGATCGCGGCATTCTGCGCGGCCATCTGGCGCTCGGCGGCGGCAATATCGGGCCGGCGCTGCAATAGCGTGGACGGTAGGCTGACCGGAACGGACGGCAACGTGGGCAGCGTGGTATTCGTGGGTACGTCCAGTGCTTCCGGATTCCTGCCGACCAGCACGGCGATCGCATGAACGTATTGAGCACGCGCGACGCCCAGTGCAATCAGACTCGATTGGGCCGACTCCAGTTGCGTCTGCGCGCTCACCAGATCGGAAGGCGGCACGGTGCCGGCCTTGTCCTGCTCGGCGACCACACGCAACGATTGCTCGAACGCATCCACGGTATGAGTGAGCAGGTCGATATTCGCATCCGTTACGCGCAGATCGATCACCGCGTTCGCCAGCGCGATCTGCTCGGAGAGCGTGGCGTTGGCGAGCGTCGCCTGGCTCGCCTGCGCCGTGGCTGCGCTTTGCTCGATGTCGCGGCGCACGAGACCCCACAAGTCGGGCGCCCAGCTCGCGTTGGCTTCGAGCGAGCCGGCGTTGTTGATGCGCTGGAAGCTGCTCGCGCCCCCTCCGCCGGCCAGCAGGCTGCTGCTCAGATTGCCTGTAGCCGAACGTTCACGGGTGGCCGATCCGTTTATGCCAATGGTCGGGAACAGCGCGCTGCGCGCGAGCCGCACTTCGGCCAGTGCCTGCTGGTAGTTCGCATAGTCCTGGCGCACGGTCTGGTTCGACACCGAGACGAGCGGCTCGAGCTCATCGAGGAGCGGGTCGTTGAAGGCCGTCCACCAGTCTCCTTTCGGGCGCTCGGCGGCGGGCTGCGCCTCGATCCAGCCAGGCAGTTCCTTCCACGCGGCGGGCGTGGCGACGGGCGGGCGATGGTAGTCGGGGCCGACCATGCAGCCGCCCGTCAACACAGCCGATAACGCCAGCAATGCGCCGGCCAGTCTGGTGGGGAAGATCGTCTTCATCATGCGCTCGTGTCCGGTGCGTCGTCGCGGCGATTCCACGGCAGGCGCGCTGACCATCTCGCGAGCCGCGCGCGCAGCCGGTCGAGGTACAGGTAGATCACCGGCGTCGTGTACAACGTGAAAACCTGGCTCACGAGCAGGCCGCCCATGACCGTTACGCCGAGCGGCTGGCGCAGCGACGCGCCCTGGCCGATGCCGATCGCAAGCGGCACCGCGCCCAGCACGGCGGCTGCGGTCGTCATCATGATCGGGCGCAGCCGCACCACCGCGGCCTGGTGAATCGCATCGCGCGCATTCAGGCCTTCCTCGCGTTGCAGCTGGATCGCGACGTCGACCATCATGATGCCGTTTTTCTTGACGATACCGATCAGCAGAATGATGCCGATCATCGCGATCACCGAAAAGGGCGTGCCGAAGATCAGCAACGCGAGCGTCGCGCCGATGCCCGCCGACGGCAGCGTGGACAGGATCGTGAGCGGGTGCACCGTATTCTCGTACAGCACGCCGAGCACGATATAGACGACGACCAGCGCGGCGAGAATCAGCAGCGGCACGGCGCCCATCGACTGCGCATAGGCTTGCGCGGCGCCCGCGAACGCGCCATGCACCGAAGCGGGCATGCCGATGTCGCGCTCGGCCTGCGCAATGAGCTGGCCGGCCTCGCTCAGCGATCCGCCGGCCGGCAGATTGAACGAGATGGTGCCGGCCACGAGCCCGCTCTGATGGTTCACCTGGGTCGCGGTGTGGCTGTTCGAGAAGGTCATCATCGCGGCAAGCGGCACCATCGTTTCGGCTGCGGTGCTATCCGCGCTGCCGCTGGAATTGCCGCCCTTGCTGTTCGAGATGCTGTTGGTCTGCTGGTTCGCTTCGGCGTCGGCGTTCAGGGAGTTCGTATTCGCGCTGGTGCTCGACGCGCTGCTCACGGCCATCGCCTGCTGCACGGCTTTGACGGTGGCGCTGGACATCTGCGTCTGCTGCGTGCCGCTCGGGTTGCCGGCGGACGTGCTGAGGAAAATCTGGTTGAGCGCCTGCGGATATTGCCAGTAGGCGGGTGCAACCTCCATCACGACAAAGTACTGATTGAGCGGGTTGTAGATGGTCGACACGGTGCGCTGTCCGAACGCGTCGTACAGCACGTTGTCGATCTGGTTCGGCTGGAAGCCGTAGCGCGTGGCGGTCGCGCGGTTGAAGTTCACATAGGTCTGCAAGCCGTTCTGCTGCAGATCCGAATTCACGTCCTCCAGTTTTGCACGGTATTTGCCGAGTTCGGTGACGAGTTTCGGCACCCAGGTGAAGAGCGCGTTCGCATCGTCGCTGGAGAGGGTGTACTGGTATTCGGCCGCGGCCTGGCGCCCGCCGATCTGCAGATCCTGCTGCGCCTGCAGGAAGAGCCGGGCGCCCGAGACGGCATTGAGTTTGGGGCGTAGCCGGTTGACCACCTCGGTGGCCGACAGATGGCGTTGCGCGAGCGGTTTCAGTTCGATGAACACATTGGCCGTGTTCAGTGCGCGCCCCCCGGTGAAACCCGCCACCGACGCCACCGCCGGATCCTGCTTCACGATTGCCTGCAATTGCGCGAGCTTCTTTTCCATGGCGTTGAACGAGACGCTCTGGTCGGCGATGATCTGGCCGATCAGGATGCCGGTGTCCTGCTCCGGAAAGAACGTCCCGGGCAGCAGCCGGACCAGGAACACGTTGAGCACGAGCAGGCCGATCAGCAGCAGGACGACCGCGAGCGCATGGTCGAGCGCCGCCGCCAGCGAGCGCGCATAGGCCTGTTTGAAGCGCTCGAACTGAGCCTCGACCCAATACGCCCAGCGCGACTGCAGATGCATCGTGCGCTCGCGGCTGAGCAGGTAGGCGCACATGACCGGCGTGATGGTCAGCGAAATGAGCAGAGACAGCAGGATCGCAATCGAGAGCGTGACAGCGAACTCGTGAAACAGCAGCCCGACAATGCCCGGCATCAGCAGGATTGGCAGAAACACCGCGATCAGCGAGAGGCTCATCGAGATCACCGTGAAGCCGACCTCGGCGCTGCCGCGCAGCGCGGCTTCCTTCGGATCGAGACCGGCTTCGAGATGCCGCACGATGTTCTCCAGCACCACCACGGCGTCGTCGACCACGAAGCCGGTGCCGATCGTCAGCGCCATCAGCGAGAGATTGTCGATGCTATAGCCGAGCAGATACATCGGTCCGAACGAGCCGACGATCGAGAGCGGCAGCGCGACCGCCGGAATCAGCGTGGCGCGCGGCGACAGCAGGAACACGAACACCACGCCCACCACCAGCAGCACCGCGATGAACAGTGTGCGCTCGGTGTCGGCCACCGAAGCGCGCACCGACTCTGAGCGGTCGATGGCAACGTTCACGTGGATCGCGCTCGGCAACGCGGCTTCGATGATCGGCAGGCGCGAGCGGATCTGCTCGACCGTCTGCACCACGTTGCTGCCCGGCGTCGGATAGACGATCACGAGCACCGCCGACTTGCCGTTGTAGAGTCCGGCGTTGCGGATGTTCTCGTTCGAATCGCGCACCTGAGCGACATCGCGCAGCAGGACGGGTGCGCCGTCGCGATAGGCGATCACCACGTCGCGATACGGCGCGGCCTTGCTGATCTGATCGTTCGACGTGACCACATAGCGCTGCTCGCCCTGGTCGATGTGGCCTTTCGCGCTATTCGCGTTCGCCGCGCCGATCGCGGCGCGCACGTCTTCCAGGCCGATGCCGTAGCTGTTCAGCTTGCCCGGTTCCAACTCGACGCGCACCGACGGCAACGCGCCGCCGCCCAGCGTGATCTGCCCGACGCCGTCGACCTGCGACAACTGCTGCTGGATCACCGAATCGGCGGAGTCGTAGAGCTGCGCTTTGGTCAGCGTGTCGGAGGTCAGCGCGAGCACCATGATCGGTGCGCCGGCCGGGTTGTACTGGCGATACGTCGGGTTGCTGCGCAGCGTGGTCGGCAGATCGGCGCGCGCGGCCTGGATGGCGGCCTGTACGTCGCGCGCCGCGCCGTTGATATCGCGGTTCAGACCGAACACGACGATGATCATCGACGAGCCAACGTAACTGATCGAGGTCAGCTGGTTCACGTCGGCGATGGTGGCGAGGCGCCGCTCCAGCGGCTCGGAGACGGTCGCGGCCATGGTTTCCGGGCTCGCGCCCGCCATGTTCGCCTGCAGCGCGATTACCGGAAACGCGATGTTAGGCAGCGGCGCAACCGGCAGCCGGAAATACGCGAGCGCGCCGGAAATCAGGATCGCGATCGCCAGCAGCGCGGTCGCCACCGGGCGTCGGATGAACAGCGCCGAGATGTTCACGGCGTGTTCTCCGGCGGCGCGGCGGCGCCCTCACTCGCGGCGCGGCGCCGGCTGTTCACGCGCTGCGCGAGGCGGTCGAAGAACAGATAGATCACCGGCGTCGTGAACAGCGTCAGCACCTGGCTCACCATCAGCCCGCCGATGATCGCGAGACCGAGCGGCCGGCGCAGTTCAGAGCCGGTGCCGGTGCCGAGCAGCATGGGCAGCGCGCCGAGCATGGCCGCGAGCGTGGTCATCAGGATCGGCCGGAAGCGCAGCAGCGACGCTTCGAAGATCGCTTCGCGCGCCGGCTTGCCGTGCACGCGCTCCGCTTCGAGCGCGAAGTCGACCATCATGATCGCGTTCTTCTTGACGATGCCGATCAGCAGCACGATGCCGATAATGCCGATCACGTCGAGGTCGCTGCTCGCGATCATCAACGCGAGCAGGGCGCCGATGCCGGCCGAGGGCAGCGTCGAGAGGATCGTCACCGGGTGAATGTAGCTTTCGTACAGCACGCCGAGCACGATATACACGGCGACCAGCGCGGCGATCAGCAGATACACCTCGCTCGAGAGCGAGTCTTCGAACGCCTGTGCCGCGCCCTGGAACGAGGTCGTGATCGACGGCGGCAGTTCCACCGCGCGCTCGGCGTCGCGGATCTGCGCGACGGCGGCGCTGAGCGACGCGTCCTGCGCGAGGTTGAACGAGATTGTCACCGACGGGAACTGCGCGAGATGGCTGATCATCAGCGGCGACTGCGTGATGCTGATTTTCGCGATGCCCGACAGCGGCACCTGGCCGCTGCTGCTGGTCTGGCTCGGCAGATACAGATTGCCGATCGACTGCACCGTAGGCAGCGTTTCGGGCTTCGCCACCAGAATCACGCGGTACTGGTCGGACTGCTGGAAGATGGTCGAGACGATGCGCTGGCCGAGCGCGTCGTACAGCGCGTTGTCGATCGTGGCCGCGGTGATGCCGTAGCGCGCGGCAAGCTGGCGGTTGACTTCGACGTTCACGCTCAGGCCGTTGGTGTTCAGGTCGCTCGTGACGTCCGTGATCGACGAAATCTGCTTCATGCGCGCGATCAATGCCGGCACGTACTGGTTGAAGGCCTGCTGGTTCGGCCCGCGCAGCACGAAGTTGTACTGGTTGCGCGAAACCGAGGTGTCGAGCGTCAGATCCTGCTCGGGTTGCAGATACAGGCGAATGCCGGGCACCTCGGCGACTTCCTGCTGGATCCTACGGCCGATTTCCTCGGCGGTGACCGAGCGGTCGTCGCGCGGGCGCAGATTGATCAGGAAGCGGCCGTTGTTCAGCGTCGGATTGGTCCCGTCGATGCCGACATAGGAAGTGAGCGACACCACGTCGGGATCCTTCAGAATCGCGTCGGCGAGGGCGCTTTGACGCCGGACCATCGCCGTGTACGAAACCGAGTTGTCGGCCACGCTGATACCCTGGATCACGCCCACGTCCTGCACCGGGAACAGGCCCTTCGGAATCACGATGTACAGGATCGCCGTGAGCGCGACGGTGATGAGCGCGACCGCCAGCGTCAGCATCTGGTGATCGAGCACCCAGTTCAGACCACGCTCGTAAGCCGCGAGCGTCCTGTCGAACAGGCCTTCGCTGAAGCGCTCGAAACGGCTCGGATGGCGTTGCGCCTGCGCGCGCAACAGACGCGCGCACAGCATCGGCACCACGGTCAGCGAGACCACCGCCGAAATCACGATCGTCACCGCGAGCGTGATCGCGAATTCGCTGAAAAGCCGGCCGATCACGCCGCCCATGAACAGCAGCGGGATCAGCACCGCGATCAGCGAGACCGTCAGCGAGAGGATCGTGAAGCCGATCTGCCCGGCGCCTTCGAGCGCGGCTTCGAGAGGCGTCTTGCCTTCCTCCAGATAGCGCACGATGTTCTCGATCATCACGATCGAATCGTCGACGACGAAACCCGTTGCGATGATCAGCGCCATCAGCGAGAGGTTGTCGATCGAATAGTTGAGCTGGTACATCACGGCGAGCGTGCCGATCAGCGACACCGGCACGGAGATGCTCGGAATGATGGTGGCGGGCACGTTGCGCAGGAACACGAAAATTACCAGCACGACCAGCACGACCGAGAGCACCAGTTCGAATGCGGCGTCCGAGACCGACGAGCGGATCACGCCGGTGGTGTTCGCCACGACCGTCACCTGCAGGCCGGCAGGCAGCGTCGATTCGAGCGCCGGCAACTGCTTCATGATCTGATCGACAGTGGCGATCACGTTCGCACCCGGCTGACGCTGCACGTTCAGCACGATAGCCGGCGTGCGGTTGTACCACGCGCCGCGCTCTACATCCTGCGCCGCCTGGCTCACGCGCGCGACGTCGCGCAGATAGACCGGCGCGCCGTTCTGATAGGCGATCACGGTGGCCAGATAGTCTTGCGGGTCTACGATCTGGTCGTTGGCGTTGATCGTGTAGTCGAGCTCCGGACCGTCGAAATTGCCTTTCGGCTGGCTGACGTTGACGTTGGCGAGCAGGGTGCGCAGATCGTCGAGATTCAGGCCGTAGGCTGCGAGCTTCTGCGGATCGGCTTCGACGCGCACGGCCGGCACGTTGCCGCCGGCCGTCGTGACGAGACCGACGCCCGGCACTTCCGAGATCTTGGTGGCGAGACGATTGTTGGCGGCGTCCTGCAACTGCGTCAGCGACATGGACTTCGACGTGACCGCGAGCGTGAGGATCGGCTGATCGGCCGGGTTGACCTTCGCGTAAGTCGGCGGCGCGGGCAGGCCGGTCGGCAGAAAGCTGTTGGCGGCGTTGATCGCCTGCTGCACGTTCTGTTCGGCAATGTCCAGATTCAGCGAGAGATCGAATTGCAGCGTGATTACCGACGCGCCTTCCGAACTGTACGAGACCATCTGCTGCAAGCCCGGAATCTCGCCGAGCTGGACCTCGAGCGGCGCGGTGACGGTGGTCGCCATCACGTTCGGGCTGGCACCGGGGTAGAAGGTCTGGACCTGGATGGTCGGGTAGTCGACGTCGGGCAGCGAAGATACCGGCAGGAAGCGCACCGCGACCAGCCCGACGAGCACGAGCGCGACCATCAGCAGCGACGTCGCCACGGGTCTGAGGATGAACAGACGGGAGAAGTTCATCGACGGGCCGGCGGACTACGAAGCCACGGAAGCCGCGCCGGGCGCGGACGCCG